>ERZ1034363.550-NODE-550-length-25723-cov-15.487561_pt1 | contig 25723 bp, 21 predicted proteins | sample MGYA00520616_ERZ1034363 | MGnify/ENA primary metagenome ERZ1034363 (study PRJEB33736, sample SAMEA104284506) | Azolla filiculoides | biome: Urban; feature: Water surface; material: Ditch water | place: Netherlands | collected 2015-10-28 | depth 0-0.1 m ... | reverse complement strand
GGATTCTTTAAAAAAGAGTTTTCATCGCATATTTATGTGTTAAAAAACAAGTAAAAACCATTTTAAAGCGATTTTAGCTATTTTCTTAATGGTTTTGATAAGAATTATTGTCTTTTTTTGAAAGATTTAATCTAATTAATCTATGAGAGTTGCTTTTAATAGCTTGAATCTATCATTTTTAAAAAAGTATATAAGAAATTCTTATAATTGAAAAATAAATAAAAAACCAACAAATTTGTAACTTGATAACTTATTATTACTTTTACAAAAATTATTAATTATTTACAACAAATGAAAAAAGCCATTTTAATTTTAGGCGTTGCATTAAGCATTTTAGCTTGTAACAAAAATGAAGGAAAATCAGAAAGTTTAAAAACAGCATATATTGATACTGCAGAAATTTTAGAAAAATATGAAAAATTCAAAGCAGAAGATGAAAAATTCAAAGTGAAATCTCAAGAAATGGGACGTCCTTTAGAAGCAAAAGTGAAAGCTTTTCAAGCTGAAGCTCAAAATTTTCAACAAAATGCACAAGTAAAAGGACCGCAATGGGCACAACAAAAAGGTGCTGAATTAACTCAAAGAGAGCAACAATTAGGTATGGAGCAAAACGCTTTATTACAACAATTACAACAAGAAGGCGGTGTTTTAAGAGATTCTATTATAAAAGAAGTTAAAGTTTTTATCAAGGAATATGGTAAAAAGAAAGGATACGACTATGTATATGGTACAGGTGATGCTGCTACTATTTTGTACGCTAAAGATGCTTATAATATTACAGATGAAGTTTTAAAAGAACTGAATGATAATTATAAAGCTTCAGATAAAAAAGAAGAAAAAACAGCTGAAAAAAAATAAAATCAAGTCCTGAGAAATCAGGACTTTTTTATTTATAATCCTTTCTATATATTTGTTTATTAAAATTTTACGCCACATGGAACAAGTATCAGCCGCAGCCAACTACACCCTCAGATTTATTAATCAGACCAATAAATCCATCTTCCTTACCGGAAAAGCAGGAACCGGAAAAACTACACTTTTAAAAGAAATTATCGCTACAACACACAAAAACACTGTTGTTGTAGCACCAACAGGAATTGCAGCTTTAAATGCTAATGGAGTAACAATTCATTCCATGTTTCAATTGCCTTTTGCTGCTTTTATACCTGATAATAAGCAACTTCCGCACTTTTCAGATACCGTAAAATTCGAAAATCGAGATTCGCTTGGACGTCATTTCAAGATGAATAACGTGAAACGTTCGGTAATTCGAAATATGGAATTGTTGGTCATCGATGAAGTTTCTATGTTACGAGCTGATGTGCTTGATGCGATGGATTTTATGATGCGAAAAGTGCGAAGAAATGAAAGACCTTTCGGTGGAGTTCAAGTTTTATTTATAGGAGATTTACTACAATTGCCGCCCGTAGTTAAAAATGAAGAATGGGAAATGCTTAAGAATTACTATCGAGGCATGTTCTTTTTTCATTCGCACGTGATTCAGCAATTTCCGCCTTTATACATTGAATTAGATAAAATTTTCCGTCAAACGGATGCGGAATTTATTGATGTTCTGAACAATTTGAGACATAATAAAATCACTTCGGAAGATGTGCAACTGCTAAATCAGTTTGTTAAAGCCGATTTTGATCTAAAGAAAAACAAAGGTTTCATTATTTTAACCACACATAACTCCAAAGCCGATACCATAAACGCTCAGTCGTTAAAAGACTTAGAAGGAAAACAATTCACTTATTTACCTGAAATTACCGGAGATTTTCCAGAAAAAATCTATCCATTAGAAGAGAAATTGCAGTTAAAAGTAGGAGCTCAAGTCATGTTTATTAAAAACGATTTGAATTTCGAAAAACAATTCTTCAATGGAAAAATGGGCGTTATCAGTTCGTTAACCGAAAAAGAGATTTTTGTTCATTTTCCCGAAGAAAACAAAACAATTGAAGTGGAACGTTACGAATGGCAAAATATTCGCTATAAAGTCAACGAAAATACTAAAGAAATCGAAGAAGAAGTCATAGGAACATTTGTCCACTACCCTATCAAATTGGCTTGGGCGATTACCGTGCATAAAAGTCAAGGTTTAACTTTTGACAAAGCAGCGCTCGATGTGTCGCAAGTTTTCGCGCCCGGACAAGCGTATGTGGCCTTATCGCGTTTGCGTTCGTTAAAAGGGCTTATTTTGCTTTCTCCGTTGCGAATGAATGGCATTTCGAGCGATGAACAAGTGCTCAGTTATGCTGAAAACAAAGCTTCTGAAGAAATTTTACAACATTCGTTAGCTAAAGAAACCTTGTTTTTTTGGTTGAATACTTTGCTTAATTCATTTGATTTCAAAGAATTAGGTCAAGAATGGCGCAATCATTTGTTCAGTTACAATTCCGAAGCACCAAAATCGCCAAAAACAAAGCATAACGATTGGGCAAAAACTCAAAATGATAAAATCGCTGAAATTTTAGAACCTTCAGGGAAATTTATGTCGCAATTGCATAAAATTTTTTCCGATGAAAATTTGGATGTCAATTTCGTAAAAGAGCGATGTGATGCGGCTTATCAGTACTTTTTTAAAACTTTAGACACTGTAGCCGAAGAATTGTTGTTGAAGATTGAAGAAGTCAAACGCATCAAAAAAGTAAAAGCGTTTTATGACGAATTATTAGTGTTAGAGGAACTTCAAATCAAAGCGATTTTACAGCTTAAAAAAGCAAAATTATTAACGAATATCATTGTTGAAGGAAAAGAAATTTCGAAGAAAAATTTAATTTCGGAAGACATGAGTACTTACAAAATCAATAAGTTAGTGGTTGTTGCAGAACGCTTTAGAACTTCGCATGCAGCTTTAGTAGAAGACGATGAAGACGTTTCGTATTACACCGATTCAAAAAAGAAAAAAACAAAAGAACCAAAAAAATCGACTTACGAAGACACCTTGGAATTGTGGAAACAAAACTTATCGATTTACGAAATCGCAAAACACAGAAAGCTAACACCTCAAACGATTTACAACCATTTTGCTAAGTTAATCCAAATGGAAATCGTGCAACTTTCCGACATTTTACCTGAAGATAAAATTTCAGATTTAAGAGCTGCTTTCAAAGATTTTAAAGGCGAAAGTTTAGGCGAATTAAAAGAAATTCACGGTGATCAATTCTCCTGGGACGAGTTGCGATTGTATAAAGCGAGTTTAAACAATTAAACCATCTTTCATTTCTATAATTCGGTCACTTTTTTTTGCAAAATCATCATCGTGTGTTACAGCAATGATGGTTTGGCCATAGTTTTGAGTTAATTCCTGAAAAATATCAAAAACTATGTTGGTGTTTTTACTGTCTAAATTTCCAGTAGGTTCGTCACCCATGATTAATAATGGGTCGTTTATCAATGCACGAGCAATTGCCACACGCTGTTGTTGCCCGCCCGAAAGTTTGTTGGCAGGTTTTAAAGCTTGATCTTCTAATCCAAGAATTTTGAGTTTTTCGTATGCTTTTTCTTCGATTTCTTTTTCGGAAAGTTTTCCAAGTTTAATTGCAGGAATCATAACGTTTTTTAAGCATGTAAATTCTGAAAGTAAGTAATGAAATTGAAAAACAAACCCAATTTTCTCATTTCGAATAGCTGCTAATTTATCAGTTGATAAACCCGTCATTAATTCGTTATCAATGAATAAATTTCCATTGTATTCTGTATCCATTGTTGATAAAACATACAATAAAGTAGATTTTCCACTGCCCGATTTTCCAACCATTGAAAGAAATTCTCCTTTTTGGACTTCAAATGAAATATTTTTCAAAACCTGAAATTCAATTGGGTCATAGAAATATTTATCTATATTTTCGGTTTTTAGAATAGTTTGTCGCATAATTTATTTTCTAAAAATGGTTACAGGATCAACTTGTGCTGCTTTTTTGGCTGGAATATAACCTGCGAAAAAAGTAATTACTAAACCAATAATAACGCCTTGTAAATATTTTATAGGTTCATAATCAATAGGAAAATAACCAATATCACCACCAACATATACTTTTTTCAAAAAAGTTATTAAAACGGTTGCCATAATCATTCCTCCGATAACGCCCATGATTCCTATTGTTACTGCTTGTGTCACGAATATTCTAATGACATCTTTCCCTTTAAAACCCATAGCTTTTAAAATAGCGATATCATTAATTTTTTGTGAAACCGTCATGTTTAAAATGTTATAAATTCCAAAACCAGCGACTAACAAAATAGTTAGAGAAACAAAAGTGATAATCATTTTTCGCATTTTGTTGGCCGCCATAAAAGTTTCGTTAGCTTCTTTCCAACCTTCTGCTTTATAACCCGTTATATTTGAAATTTTTTCAGCTATTGCTTTTGCTTTTTCTGGATCAATAATATTTACGTTAATATCTGTAATATAGGACGCTCCTTCTTTCAATAATTGTTGAGAACTAGCTAAATTTACATAGGAATTTGATTTATCAACTTTTGAATTATTGGTTTTAAAAATTCCAACAACTTTGTACGTTTTGTTTACACTTTTTGAAGAAGTTAAATTAATATTATCGCCAATTTTTGCATTCATTTTTTCTGCAATTCCGCTTCCAATAATAATTCCGTTTGGATTTGATTTTAATAAGTCGAAATTACCTTCGGCCATAAACGATTTTATATTGTACATCACATTCGCTTCTTCAGGTTTGATGCCTATTGCTAAACCAGAAATTTGTGATTTACCATTATTATAAAAAACATTAACACTTACTTGAGGCGTAACTACAGTAACTTCGGGCTGTTTTAAAATGGTTTCAGAAATTAACTTCGGATTAATAATTGTATTGTTTGAAGGAACAATTTTCGGATTAATAATCAAGTAATTTTCTTTAGAATTTTTAACCAAAACCTTGCTAATTTCGTCATCTTTATATACTCGAATATGAGATGTTGTTTTAAAAATACTAGCACTCGAACTCTTATCAAATCCAACTAACATGCTATTCATAAAAATATAAATAGACATTCCTAAAACCACACCAGCTGCTGCAACAGCGGTTAATTTTTTATTGGAAATAATATACGTTTTTGCTATTTCGGTATTGATGTTCATGGCTTAAGGTTTTAAAGGCAACAAAACATCTTCTTTAGTGATTCCGTCTAAAACTTCAACAAATTCTGTAGAAACTATTCCTGTTTTTACGATAATAGCTTCGTCTTTTCCTTTTACCATTACTTTGTTTCCAAAACCTAAAAAGTTTCTTGGAATTAAAAGCGCATTTTTCTTTTCGCCAACTAAAATATTAGCTTCTAATTGCGTTCCATAAAGCGAAGTATTCAAAGGTTTGTCGAAAATTACTTTACAAATAAACGATTGGGTTTGCTCATCAAAAGCCGCTAAAATTTCGCTGATTTTTGTATTATACACTTCGTTTTTATTGGTGTTTAATTGCACAAAAACGGTTTGACCAATTTTTACTTTCCCAATACTATTTTCATCAACATTTAAAACTCCTTCAACTTTATTTTCATCTGCGATTACGGCAATTACATCTCCCTTTTTCACATAATCACCAGAAAATTTTAGCTTTTTAATAATTGTCCCTTTTTGTGGAACAACTAATCTATTATACCCTAAAACCACTTGATTGTTTTTCAATTGATTTTCAGTGTTGATGTAATTTTGTTTGGATTGCTGTAAGACTTGTTGATACTGTTTTTTTAAAGCATTCAATTGCGATAATGAATTTTCTGCGGCTAATTGCATGTTTTCATATTCAACTTTGGAAATACTCTGCGAATCGTATAATCTTTTGTAGCGTTCGGCTTGCGTTTTATCTTGCTGATATTTGCTTTCTGCAAACTTTATATTTTGCTGTAATTGTTGCAAAGCTGGAGCATTATCCGTTAAGTTTTCTTTGGAAATAACTACCAAATCTTTAGCAGAAGCGGTATTGTTTTCATTAGTTTTATTGTCAATTGAAGCAATAATTTGGTTTTCAGTTACTTTATTTCCAACGTCAAAAGTTGCATTTACTAAAATTCCATCTGTTTGAGCAGTAAGATTATAGGAATTGTCCCATTCTAATTCGCCTGAAGCAAAAACCAATTCTTTAATGTCTTGCACAACGGGCTTTCCTTCTTCTTTTGTTCCACATGAAAACAAAGTAGAAAGTGTTAGTAAAAGAAGCAGACTATTTTTCATTTTGAATATTTTTAGTTGTTGTTTATCACAATTTTATTTTTTGAGAATCCTATGTTTGCCAAAGCATTTACTAGATTTATCTCACTGATTAACAAATCGTTTTGCGAAATTAGAAGCTTGTCTAATGGTAAAATTTGTTCTTGGTATTGATTGAAATTTTTTTCAAAAGTGTCTTTTTTTAGTAGATATATTTTTTTGAAATTTTTATATTGCTCAATCGCTTTTTCATATTCAATTTCTAATTGTTTGTTGGCAAATTCATTTTCTTTTTCGGCATGGTCTGCGCTGTTTTTCAATTGATTCAATTGAATTTTTTTATTGTAAACGGTGGCTAATTTTTGCACATTCGTTGGAAAATCCCAAGTAACTTTTAAACCTACATAATTATAATTTACCCAATTTGAATTCGCATCAAAATAGTTTACATTACTTAGATTTTGCCAATTAAAAGAGGAAATAAAAGACAAAACAGGCAATTGTTGTAAACGAGCAATTTTTAAATCTTGTTGCATCATTTGGTATTGTAACTTATAGTTTTCGCTTTTAAAATTGGAGTTGGTTGCAACCAAATCTTCTCTATTTTCATAATTTGAAAGCGGTTCTGTAAGTTTTAAATCAAATTCATTTTCAAAGAAAAGCGCTAAACTTTGCTTTTGTATCTTTTCATTTAAGATAAGTTGCGATAATTTATCTTGTAGTGCAATTAAATTAGCTTCTGCTTCATTAACGTCTTGTTTTCTTGTAATTCCTTCGTTAAACTTGTTTTGGTTTATTAAAACTAAGTTTTCGGCTATTTTGATGTTTTCTTGAAGAATTTTTTTCTGAGCTTCAAACGAAAGCAAGTTAAAATACACGCCGTTAATTTGATTATAAATGTTTTGCTCGTTTAGTTTGTTTTGATTTTCAACTAATTGTTCGTTGATTTTTGCACTTTTAATTTGGGCAATACTTCCAAAATTTAAAATATCAAATTGAGGTTGTACCGAAAAGGTGCTGGTATATTGTTGCCCCATAGTAACTTCCTTAAAAGTTCCTTCGGGTAATCCAAAGATTGGACCTGGTAAAAAACTTACTTGTTGTTCAAAATTATTCAAGGATTGAGCGGTTGCTGGAATTCTTGGATTTAATACATTTCCAATCGCTGTTTTTTTTGTCAAATTTGCTAATTGCGTTTGCAATGTTGCGTTTTGTAAGGCATAATTCTTTTCTTTAGAAAGTTGTAGCACTTCTGGTAAAGAATTTACAATTTTTTCTTCTTGCGAAAAACTTGACAATCCACAAAAGATTGAAAAGAGTATCAAAAATCCTTTTTTTGAAGGTATAGGAATATTTTCAAATTTTTTCATCACATTGTCATTTCTTTTGTATTAATAGCAATAAGTTTTCAATGATTTTGTTTCCTTCTATAGAAATATCGTATTGAAAACCAGAAAGTTTCCACTTTAACATTTGAAAACGAAAAGTACCGAGTATAATTGGCAATAAATCTTCGGTTGAAATTTCTGTGGTAAATTCGTTGCTCTGTTTTCCTTGTTCAAGTATTTGTGCCAATAATTGTATTTTGTTTTGCATCAATTGAAGAATTATGGCTTTAATTTCTTTAGATTCATCTATTAATCCATCAGATAAAACAGCAACAACAAAATGGGGATTGTTTTTAAAATAGTTGAATTGACTTGTAAAAACTGCTTTAAAATTTTCAGTTGCAGAATTTTGCGGTTTTATTTGTGCTGTTAAACGCTTGTTCATGTTTTGTTTTAGTAGCGATAATAAAGCAACTAAAATTTCTTCTTTTGATTTGAAATGGCGATAAATAGCACTTTCAGAAAAATTCATTTCAGAAGCAACCGTTTTTGTTGTTAAACCTTTTATTCCTTTTTCAATAAGTATTTTTCCTGAAACTTCTATGATTTCAAGTTGTCTGATTGATATTTCGTTTGTATTTGTCATAAGTGAGTGAATATTCACACTACAAAGATATGTGTTTTTAAAACATGAAATATAAAAACGTTCAAAAATTAATTTAACTCAATAAAAAAACCGCTAAAACTGCTGGAATAAAGTAAATTACGATAGTTCTTGCGCCATCGTAATCTTTAGCTAAACGTTGTCCAAAAAGTAAACACAATAATGTTAAACAAGAAACGATTGCGCCATAATATCCTAATCCTTTTGTGACAGGTTGTTGAATAAAAAGTTGAATGATTCCAGAAACACATAACACACCCGCGATAATTTCTAATACAAGAATCGTCATAAGCGCCATAGGAACTTGTTTAGCTAAGATTGTGTTTGCAAAATGACCAGTTAACCATTCTACATTCCCTTTCCAATCTTTGATTTTATCATATCCAGATTGTAAAAAAGTAATTGCTAATAATGCTAAGACTAAAATTGGAGCTGCTTCTGTCATAATTATGCGTTTTTATGTATTAATCTAGTTAATTTTATAGATAAATCGGTTAGAATTATTTTACTATTCCCGTTTCTTTCAATGTGGTAAATAGCATCTTCTAATTCTTTGTAAATATCTGTAATATTTGCGCCATTTACAAACGGAGCAAATTTTTCCAATTCAAATTTCGGAACTTTTGTTTCTAAGAAAACCAAATCATTGGCTTTATAATTGAGCAATAAAGCTTGTCTAAAGAAATGAATACAATAGTGTAAAAATTGTTTTTGAGTTTCTCTTCCTGTAGACGCAATGTTTTCGCTCCAAGCGATTAAATCGTTTATGGCTGCGGCATTTCCTTTAGCACGAAAAGCACTTCTCACCCATTCTACAAACCATTCGTCAAACGGAAATTCATCGTCTTCTTTTCGTAAAATATGTAAAGCTTTATTATAATTTCCTTCACTTTGATGTGCGATTTTTTTAGCAATAGTAGGCTCGCAGTTTTCACGTGAAACCAAAGCATCAGCAATCACACTTTCGCTCAAACCAATAAAATCAATTACTTGACAACGCGATAAAATGGTTTGCAACATATCGCTGGTGTTTTCAGTAATTAAAATGAAAACGGTTTTAGCTGGCGGTTCTTCTAATAATTTCAACAATTTATTGGCAGATGCGCCATTCATCTTATCCGCCATCCAAATAATCATTACTTTGTAACCGCCTTCGTATGCTTTTAAAGATAGTTTTTTATTGATTTCAGTAGCTTCATCAACACCAATTAATCCTTGTTTGTTTTGAATACCAAGATTTTTCAACCAATCAAATAAACTTCCGTAAGAACTTTCGGTTAAAAATTGGCGCCATTCTACCATGAAATTATCACTAACCGCATGACTTTTTATACTATCTGTGGTTGCAACCGGAAAAACAAAATGCAAATCGGGATGTGAAAAATGCTCAAATTTTAGATTGCAAGCCGAGTTTTCGCCTACATTTTCTCCGCCAACATTACCACACAAAATATATTGTGCATAAGCAATCGCCATCGGAAGTGTTCCACAACCTTCTGGGCCAACAAACAATTGTGCATGCGGAATTCTGCCCGCTTCGGCACTTTTTGTGAGGTGATTTTTAATATGATCTTGACCTAAAATATCTTTGAAAAGCATTCAACAAACCTAATCAAAATTTAGCAAAATTGATAGAAAAGATGGCAAAAAATCTGTAACCGAAAGTTTTAAAAAATTACTAAATATGATATTTGTTATAAAGATTTAGGTTACAATAAATTATATTTGCATTCATTCGAATTAAAAAAACTTAAAATGAAAACACTTAACGACTTCAATTTCAATAATAAAAAAGCAATTATCAGAGTAGATTTTAATGTGCCTTTAGATGAAAATTTTAAGGTTACAGATGCTACAAGAATCGAGGCAGCAAAGCCAACAATTGACAAAATATTGAAAGATGGCGGAAGTGTAATTTTAATGAGTCACTTAGGTAGACCAAAAGGTGTTGAAGCAAAATATTCGTTACAACACATCGTTGCAAAAACGGAAGAAATTTTAGGTCAAAAAGTGCATTTTGCTTCGGATTGTATCGGAGAAATTGCTGAAAATGCAGCAAAAAATCTACAATCGGGCGAAATTTTATTATTAGAAAACTTACGTTTTTACGCTGAAGAAGAAAAAGGTGATGTCGATTTTTCGAAAAAATTAGCGGCTTTAGGTGATATTTACGTGAACGATGCTTTTGGAACTGCTCATAGAGCTCATGCTTCAACAACTATTATTGCTCAATTTTTTCAAGATGCAAAATGCTTTGGTTATTTGTTAGCGAAAGAAATAGAAAGCATCGAAAAAGTATTAAAAAATTCAGAAAAACCAGTGGTTGCGATATTAGGAGGAAGTAAAGTTTCTTCAAAAATCACGGTGATTGAAAATATTTTAGACAAAGTAAATCACATGATTATTGGTGGAGGAATGACCTTTACTTTCGTGAAAGCGTTGGGCGGAAAAATTGGTAACTCAATTTGTGAAGACGATAAATTAGATTTAGCAATTGAAATTTTAAAACAAGCAAAAGCAAAAGGAGTTCAAATACATATTCCTGTTGATGTAGTGGCTGCAGATTCTTTTTCAAACGATGCAAACACACAAATTGTAGATGTAAATCACATTCCTGACGGATGGCAAGGTTTGGATGCTGGACCAAAATCATTAGCAATTTTTAGAAGAATAATTTTAGATTCAAAAACTATTTTATGGAATGGTCCATTAGGCGTTTTCGAAATGGAAAACTTTGCTAAAGGAACAATATCATTGGGAGAATATATCGCAGAATCTACTGCAAATGGTGCTTTTTCGTTAGTAGGAGGTGGCGACAGTGTTGCTGCGGTTAAACAGTTTGGTTTAGAACCAAAAATGAGTTATGTGTCAACAGGTGGTGGCGCAATGTTAGAAATGCTTGAAGGAAGAACCTTACCTGGAATCGCTGCTATTTTAGAATAATCACACAATAAAAACCTGATAATTAAGTTATTAGTTTTTACTGTGCCCCAAAAAACAAAAAAAATAATGAAAAAATCAATCCTATATGCATCACTTTTGCTGTCGCTTTTTAGCTTTGGGCAAGAAAATGCAGAAAAAGAAATAAACTTACAATTACCCAAAGTTTCGTACTTAGATTCTTTGAAATCAACCTTTGTAAATCACAGTACAAGTAATTGTATCGACGAGCGATGGTTAACAGAATTGGCTAATATTGAATTATCTGAAAGCATGTTTTCGGATATTTCGGATATAAACTTTGATTCTGAAGTAAGTTATGATTTGTCTTCAGAAGTTTTGAAGAAAAGATTAGCAAAATTAGATGCAAAATCACCGTTTAATATTGAATATAATCCAGCTTTAGAAAACACGATAAAGTCTTTTTTAAAAAACAGAACCAAAGCTTTTGAGCGATTAATGGCAATTTCTGAATATTATTTTCCAATGTTTGAAGAGCATTTGGCAAAATATAACATTCCGATGGAACTAAAATATTTAGCAATTGTTGAATCAGCTTTAAACCCAAGAGCAAAATCTAGAGTTGGTGCTTCAGGATTGTGGCAATTTATGTATCCTACAGGTAAGCAATACAATTTAGAGGTAAATTCATATGTTGATGAGCGCTATGACCCATTAAAATCAACCGAAGCGGCTTGTCAGTATTTATCTAGTTTGTATGAAATTTTTGGAGATTGGAGTTTGGTTTTAGCTTCTTATAATGCTGGTCCAGGCAATGTTTCAAAAGCAATTCGTCGTTCTGGAGGAAGTCAAAATTATTGGAATATCCGTAAAAACCTTCCTCGTGAAACCGCAAATTATGTTCCTGCTTTTTTAGCTACAATGTATATTTACGAATTTAGAAAAGAGCATGGATTACAACCTAAAAAGGCAACCTTAACGTATTTTGAAACGGATACAATAATGATTAAAAAACAAATGTCTTTTAAGCATATTTCTGAATTATTAGACATTCCGGTTGAACAATTAGAATTTTTGAATCCAATTTATAAGTTAAAAGTAATTCCTTTTGAAACAGATAAAGCGCACTATTTGAGATTACCAAAAAACAAAATGGGTCTTTTTGTTTCAAACGAAGAAAAAATATACGCTTATTTAGAATATTTGGAAACATTTAAAGAAAAATCGAAAACCGAAATTGTTGTATCAAAAGATTCTATTGCAACAAACGTTGATTCTACAGTTGTTTCAAAGCCTAAATTTGAAAGAAAAACACAATATTATACTATTAAAAGTGGCGATAATTTAGGCGAAATTGCTGACAAGTATAATGTTTTAATTTCTGAACTTAAAAAATGGAATAATTTAAAAGGCAATACAATTCAAGCAGGAAGAAGGTTAAAAATTTATTCTGATAAGAAAGTTGTTTCTTCAAACAATGAAAATACCACTAAAAGCGGTATTTATACAGTTCAAAAAGGAGATTCATTGTTCACAATTGCCAAGAAACACCCCGGAGTTACAGTTGAAGAAATAAAAAAATGGAATGATATTAGTGGTGATAATATACAACCCGGGATGAAATTAAAAATCAACGGATAAAAATCATCAAAAATGAAACCAGTATTGGTGTTATTAATTACATTTTTTTCGCTTTTTTCGTGCGTAGAAAAGAGCGGAGAAGAGTCAATAGCATCTGATAGTTCTTTTGGTGAAATTAATTCCATAACCATAGTTGTAGATGATAATTTGTGGAATGGTGAAATAGGAGATACAATCCGTAAAAAACTAGCCGCACCAGTTGATGGTTTACCTCAAGAAGAACCGCTTTTTACTTTAAATCAATACCCAACAAAAGTATTTGAAGGCACCGTAAAAAAAAACAGAAACATTGTAGTTATAAAAAAAGGAAACGAGGTTTCGTTTGAATACAAGGAAAATGTTTTTGCAAATCCTCAGCAGGTTTTTTATCTAACAGCAACTTCTAACGAAGAAATAGTAAAATTACTTGAACAGAAATCGGGAGAAATTATCAAATTTTTAAAAGAATCTGAAATTATTGAAAACCAATCTCGAATTATAAAAACACCCATTTCTGATCAAATAATTCAAGAAAGATTTAAAGTAAAAATGGCCATTCGAAACAATTATAAATACGAAATTGTTTCTAAAAAATTTTTGTGGATAAGAAGAGAACTTCCCACAGGATATAATAGTTTATTAGTTTACGATGTTCCTATTTCAATAATTGAAAAAGACAACAATATCGTTAATAACATCATTGCGGTTAGAGATTCATTAGGAAAAAAGTATATTCATGGTACATTTGGTAAAACATGGATGATTACTGAAACCGCATACTCGCCTTATTTTTTACAAACAAAAATTGACAATAAACTTGCTTTTGAAACGAAAGGAACTTGGCAGTTAAAAAACGATTTTATGGCCGGACCTTTTATCAATTATGCCATAAAGGATAAAAAAAACAATAGGTATTTAATTTTAGACGGTTTTACTTATAATCCTTCAAAAGCAAAAAGAGATTTGGTTTTTGAATTAGAGAGTATGATGAAGTCTGTTATTTTTACACCATAAAAACCAAATGGAAATTACATTTAAAATTAAGCGATTTAACGAGCTTTCTACTGCAGAATTATATTCTTTACTTCAACTTCGATCAGAAGTGTTTGTGGTTGAGCAAAATTGCGTTTATCAAGACATTGATGGCAAAGACGAGAAGGCAATTCATGTTTTAGGGTATTATAATAATGAATTGGCTGCTTATTCACGCATATTTAATCAAGGATATTATTTTGATGAAGCTTCCATCGGAAGGGTAGTTGTTAGTCCAAAATATCGCGATAAGAAATTTGGTCACGACTTAATGCGTGTTTCAATGAATGCTATAAAAGAAAATTTCAACGAAACCGCAATTACTATTTCTGCACAAGAATATTTAAAAAAATTTTACGAATCACACGGTTTTATCCAAACAAGTGAAATGTATTTAGAGGATGATATTCCGCATATTCAGATGAAGAAAAATTAGTTTTTCTTTTCTACTGGCGCTTCATTTTTAGTAATCAAAAGTTCTACTCTTCGGTCTAACGCGCTTCCTTTTTTCAAAGATTGAGTGTTGCCATAACCCTTAAAAGTCATTCGGGTTTTGCTGATGCGTTTCATTATAAGGTAGTTGTAAACGCGTTTTGCTCTGTTTGTAGAAAGTTCACGTTTTTTGGTGTCTCTATCAACTGCTTCTTTCTGAAAAGTAGGTGTACAACACACATGACCTTGAATTTCAAAATGAATGTTTTTATTCTTTTGCAATTGAATGGCAATTTTATCTAATTCTTTTTTAGCTTGATAGGTTAATTGACTGCTTCCTCGTTCAAAAAGTACTTTGTCAAGATAAATTCTATCACCTACAATAGCATCTTTATGAACTGAGCTATATACGCCAGGAATTTTTAAGTCTTCAATTACTATAGGCTTGAAGTTTACCACTACATCGACTCTTCGGTTTTTTGAACGCGCTTCCGGAATATTAGTTTGTAAATCTTCATCCAGCATTATTCTTCCTTTTCCTTCAAGGGTAATGATGATTTTACTTTTAATACCTCTTTCAATTAATTTGTTTTTTACTGTGTTTGCTCTGTTTGTTGACAAAGTGTAATTATAAGCATCTTTACCTCTATCGTCGCAATACCCAAAAATTTGAACAGATTCTATACGTGAAGTATCAATTTTACTAACAAAATTAACCACAGCATCAGCTTGTTCTTCTTTTAAGTTGTATTTGTCAAATTCAAAAAAAATAGAGTGCACTTCTTCATCTTCTTGAGCGAAAGTAACACTTGAGAAAACGATAAGAAAAAGGGATAATAAGCGTTTCATTTTATTTTTTTAAAATAGATTTATATTGGGTTGAATTGTTTAATAGCGCAATTGCTTTTTCAATTTCAATGTTATTTTTGGTATAAAAAGTATATAACCCTTCGCGATATTGATAGCGAATAATTAATTCTTCTTGTAATAATTTTTTTATTTGGACTTTATTTTTATCTAATTCTGCTTCTTGATTTCTTTCTAAGGCAAGTTCTAATTGTTTGTATTCAGCAGCGATTTGAGTATCAATTTTTTCTTTTTTAGCACTTTCTAACACGTTTTTCAGCGCTTTGTTGGTTTCGGTGTCTAAGCTTATTTTTTCTTGTTTTAAGAAAGCCTTGAAACTTGCAAAATCAGCATCAGAAACAGTTGGAATTCCACTTAAAGAAGGGTTTTTATAATACAATTGAGTAGCAAAATTAAAAATAGCATCATTTTTTACTACTGCATCAGTAATGTTAGCAGTTTTTGTTTCTTCAATTTCTATATCGGGTAGAACACCACCGCCATCATAAACCGTTCTTCCCGCTTTTGTTTTAAAAGCATTGAATTCATTTTGTGATTTTTTAGTGGCTTTACCGTTTTCATCTTTTTTAGAATAATCTAAAGCTTGTATACATCTTCCTGAAGGAGTATAATATCTTGAAATGGTTACTTTTACTTGAGTTCCGTATGATAAATCTAGCGGGCGTTGTACCAAACCTTTTCCAAAACTTCTACTACCAAGAACCACTCCACGATCTAAATCCTGAATGGCACCTGCAACAATTTCTGAAGCGGAAGCGCTTTTCCCGTCAACAATAACGGCTAGTGGAATCTCTAAATCGGTTGGCTCATTTTTTGTTCTATATTCGTGATTGTGTTTTACATTTTTAGATTTTGTAGTTACAATCAGTTCATTTTTTGCCACAAAAAGATTACAAATATTTACAGCTTCGTGAAGCAGTCCTCCTGGATTTCCTCTTAAATCTAAAATAATTTTTGTGGCACCTTGTTGTTTTAAGTCTAATAAAGCGGCTTTCGTTTCTGAACTAGCTTTTTCATTAAATTTTGAAAGCACTATATAGCCTGTGTTATCTTTTAAAAGTGAATAAAAAGGCACCGCTTTGATATCTACTTCGTTTAAAATTATGGTTGCTGTTTGTGGTTTACCTTGTCTAAGAAATTGAATAACAACATTTGTGTTTTTCGCACCTCTAAGCAATTGAGAAGCATCTTCTTTATATTCTTTTAAACTTACATCACCAATTTGTGTAATTTCATCGCCGGCTTTTAACCCTGCTTTGTCTGCTGGAAAACCTTTATAAATTTCTTTTAAATAAACTTTTCCGTCTTTACGTTGTACCATGGCGCCAATTCCTGTGTACTCGCCTGTATTATTGATTTTGAATTTTAATACATCTTGTTCGTTAAAAAAAACAGTGTAAGGATCTAGCTCTTTTAACATGTTTTTTATGGCAATATCCATCATTTCACCCGCATTGGTTTCATCAACGTAATTTTGATTAACAGTTTTGAAAACGCCAGTAAAAATTTCAATTTGCTTAGCAATTTCAAAAAAATCGTTTTTGAAACTCACTCCTATGAACAGGAAAGTTAAAGCTACAATAGGGAAAATTATTTTTCTTTTAAAATAACGCTTCATGAATTGATGAATTGATTGATACTAGTTTACGAAAGTAAATAATATTGTGCAAAAATTAAACCATTGTGGTGATTTACTTTTTAATTTCGTTAAATTTTTGAAAAAGTTGAATAGTTTTTTCCTCAATTTCTTGATAAGAAAGGCGCTCTTTTGTTTGATAGAAAAACATAAAAGCATACGGTTTTTCCAAATTATCAATTAAAAGATGCTTGTTTAAACGATAGGTTTCACGTAAAACACGTTTGAAATAATTTCGGTCTACGGCTTTCTTAAAATATTTTTTTGATACCGAAACGCCCATTTTTATTTGTTCGGCATTTTCTTCTTTATTTTCAACATATACCAAGCGCAGTGGGAATTTCGAAACTGAATTTCCTTCTGAAAACAGCAAATCAATAGTGGTTTTGCTTTTTAATTTTTCTTTTTTGGGATAAGTGAATTGCATGGAGCAAAGGTATAAAAAAAGCTTCTTCAAATGATGAAGAAGCTTTTTTAGTGTGTATTTCAAAATTATACTTCTGCTAAAACAGTTTTGTTTTTAACTAATTCGGCTTGTACATGTGTTGGAACTAGTTGATAGTTTGCAAAATGCAATTTGAATTTTGCTTTTCCTTGTGTTAGAGAGCGAAGTGTTGAACCATAATCTTTTAATTCAGCTAGAGGGACTTCTGCAATAATTTTTTGGTAATGTCCGTCTGTGTCCATTCCTTGAATAATGGCTCTTCTGGTTTGTAAATCGCCCATAACATCTCCTGTGTGATGGTCTTCGCACAATACTTCTAAATGATAATAAGGCTCTAATAGTTGAGGTTTAGCCTCGTTAAAAGCCAATCTAAATGCGTGTGAAGCAGCTAATTGAAACGAAATATCGTTGCTGTCTACAGCATGCATTTTTCCGTCATAAATACAAACACGTATGTTTTGACAATTCGAACCCGTTAATGGACCTTCAGTCATTTCCTGCATGATTCCTTTTTTGATTGCAGTTGCATAACGATTATCAATGGCTCCACCAACAATGCACCAATAGAAAGCAAATTTTCCTCCCCAAGACAATTCTTCAATTTCTTTATGGCGCACATTTACACCATGCGGCTCTGGCATGTCTTCAAAATAAGGTTCAATAGTGATGTGTACTTCACCAAATTGTCCTGCACCACCACTTTGTTTTTTATGACGGTATTCTGCTTTTGCCGCCGAAGTGATAGTTTCACGATAGGGAACTTTTGGCTCTTCAAACACAATTTCGATGTTGTTTTCGTTTTCGATGCGGTGTTTGATTAAATCCAAATGTAGTTGCCCTTGTCCTTGAATAATGGTTTGTTTTAATTCGGCAGATTGTTCCACTTTTAAAGTTAAATCTTCTTCCTGAATTTGGTGCAACGCTTTAATCATTTTTTCCATATCGGCAAGATTAGCAGTTGAAACGGCTTTTCTGATTCGGCTGTCTGGAAATTGCATTTTTCTGATTTTTCGGTCTACACCTTTCGTGTTAAGCGTATTATTTGAATGGCCAAATTTTAAACGAACTGTTGCTCCTAAATCGCCAGCAACTAATTTTTCCACTGCGGTTCGTTGTTTTCCTTCGGTTACAAAAATTTGAGTTAGGCGTTCGATTTCACCATTATCGGCATTTACTAATTCATCTCCTGCGTTCAATTCGCCCGAAAGCACTTTGAAATAAGAAACCATTCCCACTTGAGGTTCAGAAAGTGTTTTGTAAATAAAAACGGTGGTTTTATCAGAAGCATCGCATTTTAATTCGGCACCATTTTCTAGTTTTTTAGCAGGTCTATCTGCGGGAGATGGCGCAATATCATCAATAAATCCCATGATTCTTCCGCTTCCCATATCTTTCAATCCTGAAGCACAAAAAACTGGAAAAATTTGTTGATGTGCTAAGGCAATGGTTAATCCTTTTGCTAAATCTTCTTCGTCTAAATTACCTTTTTCAAAGTATTTTTCCATTAAACCTTCTTCGTTTTCAGCGGCAGCTTCTACTAATACATTATGAAGTGCATTTGCTTTTTCTAATTCAGCAGTTGGAATAGACATTTTTTCTGGTTTTCCGCCATTTTCTGGAAAAACATACATCGTCATGCGAAGTACATCGATAATGCTATTGAATTTTTCGCCCGAATTGTACGGATATTGAATTGGAATTACTTTGCTTCCAAAACGATTTTTGGCTTGTTCTAAAGTAGTGTCATAATCAGCTTTTGGATGATCCATTTGATTGATGACAAATAAGGTAGGAGTTTGATAGTTTTGCACATATTCCCAAACAATTTCGGTGCCAACTTCAACACCTGAAGCTGCATTTAAAAGAATTAAAGCCGTGTCTGAAACTTTTAACGAAGAAACGACTTCACCAATAAAATCGTCAAAACCTGGAGTGTCAATAATATTTATTTTGTTGTTGTGCCATTTGGCGTGCATTAAATGACTGTAAAGGGTGTTTTCTCTTTCGTGTTCTAAATCGGTAAAATCTGAAATCGTGTTGTGTGCTTCTACCGAGCCTCGACGCGGAATGATACCACTTTCAAACAACATGGTCTCGATAAATGTGGTTTTCCCTGAACCAGAATGCCCAAGAAATACCACGTTTCTAATGTCTTTGGTTGCAATGCTCATAATATTGTATTTTTAAATTGCGTAATAATTTTTGAAATGCGTTTTAAGCACCTTAAAATTACGACATTCTAAAAACGTGAGTTATGATATTTATCAGGTAGTTTATCAAAGCTATCACACAAAAAAAGCGACCCTAAAGTCGCTTTTCGTTATTTTTTTACAAAAACATTGTCTTCTTTGTTTACATCGGCTAATAAACCACTCGGGTCAATAGTGATGGATTTTATATCTGTTTTTGCTTTTGGAATTTCAAAAAAGTAGGTTGGATAGGCCCAATCCCAGCCTTTTAAAAATGTAGCTTTAATTCCAGTATATGGATTTGGTTTTTCCCAACGCATTAACGTGTTTGGAATGTAGAAAAATTCTTTTGTTCCGTCAGTATATTCTACTAAAATATCTAATGGCATAGGCATTCTTCCCTTACGTTCTAGCGAAACACCTGTTCTTTGTACGCCATCGGTTGCACTTTCAACATTTTTAATCGAATAATCAATGGTATTTGTGGTTTGTGCCCATTCGTTTAAGTACCAATCTAGATTAGCACCAGAAACTTTTTCCGCCACTCGTTTGATGTCGTTTGGTGTTGGATGTGTAAATTTATATTCGTTGTAGTAACGTTTAATGGTTTTGTTGAGGTTTTCTTGTCCAATTAGATAGCCAAGTTGCGCTAGAAATATTTCTCCTTTGCTGTAAGCTCCAATACCATAAGACATATTCAAATCGTAACGATCTGCATGAGTGGTTAACGGTTGTTCTTTACCGGATTTTGCTAAATAAATGTAGTTGTTATATGAATCTTCAAACGGATTTTCAGGTGTTTTTGGAGGTAACACTTTTTGCATAGCTAAATTTGAAATATAAGTTGTAAAACCTTCATCCATCCAACAATGTTTCGATTCGTTTGTTGCTAAAATTTGTTGAAACCAACTGTGTGCAAATTCATGGGCTGTTACACCTACTAAGCTGCCATAGGCTCTATTTCCAGTAATTAATGTACACATTGCATACTCCATTCCGCCATCTCCTCCTTGAATTACCGAATATTGTTTGTAAGGATATTGTCCTACATTTTCGTTAAAAAACGCTAATAATTCAGCAGTTTTAGGTTGCATTTTTTTCCAATTCTCTAAGTTTTCTGCTTTGTTTTTGTATAAGAAATGTAATTCCACACCGTTTGGTCCCACAATCATATCGTGCACAAATTCATTATCTGCTCCCCAAGCAAAATCATGCACGTTAGGTGCATAAAAATGCCATGTTAGTGTTTTTGTTTTCTTTGGATAAACAACTTGTACACCAGCATCTTGATAGCCGTGACCGATTTCGTTTTTATTTTGTAAATAACCCGTTCCACCAATAGTATAGGATTTATCAATGGTAATTTTTACATCAAAATTTCCCCAAACACCGTGAAACTCTCTCGCGATGTATGGGTTAGCGTGCCAACCTTCAAAATCATATTCGCATAATTTTGGATACCATTGTGTCATGGATAAAGCAACACCTTCTTCAGAAATTCTTCCAGAACGACGAATTTGTAGTGGCACTTGGCCATCAAAATCTAATGAAAGTGTTGTTTTTTGTTTTGGTAAAATAGGTTTTACTAGAGTAACTTCTAAAATAGTTCCCACTACTTTTGTAGTCGCAGAAATTCCATCTTGTTTAAAATTAGCAATGTTTAAATAGCCAATTTCATTTGGTTTTAAAGTGCTAATTCTACTTTCTTTTAAATCTTTTCCTTCTTTTTTAAAGGTGCGCACCATTCGTTTATCAGGATCAGAGATTGCTTGAAGCCTTGCATCCATTTCGCTCCCTGGTTGAAACGCATTATTGTACAAATGATAATACACTTTGTGTAAAGTATCATTAGAATTGTTGGTATAAATGATTTCTTGTTTTCCAGTATACTGGAATTTTTTGACATCCATTTTGACATCCATTTTATAGTCAACATGTTGTTGCCAATAACCAGGATTTGGATTGTTTTGAGCGAAACCAATACAAGAAATAAAAATAAAAAGTAAGTTTTTCATAATCAGTTTTTTAAAAGAAAAACCTACAAGAATTTGACAACCTGTAGGTTTTGGATTTTAATATAAAATATACAATAATTATTTTTTTGCCATTTTTTTCGCTAAAAGTAATGCGTTGTATGCATTAACAATCTTTCCAGATTTTGATGCATCAGCAAAGTTTACTTTGTGTTTGTCTTCGCCAATAGTAACTGTATTTTTTAATGGTGTTCCGCTTTCCATAATAATTTGTTTTACTTGAACCGCAGTTAAACTTGGATAGTATGAACGAATTAATGTTGCTACACCAGCCACGTTTGGCGATGCCATCGAAGTTCCTTGTAAATATTCGTAGTTATTTAATGGTGTAGTAGCATAAATTTTATCACCAGGCGCATAAATATCTACATTGTTTTTTCCGTAATTTGAAAAACTTGCTACCATTTTAGTACCATAACTTGGCGAAAGCGCTCCAACAATTATAACGTTTTTAGCAAATTCAGGAGAATTATCATAAGTATCGTTCGGATATTTATTAGTAACATCTAAATCATACGATTCGTTACCAGCAGCGATAACTACTAAAACATCTTTAGATTCTGCATATTTGATAGCATCAATAACCCATTCTTTGTTTTGTGAAAAGTATTTTCCAAAAGAACCATTGATTACTTTGGCACCATTGTCTACAGCATAACGAATTCCTAAAGCAATATCTTTATCGTATTCATCGCCATTAGGAACGGCTCTTACAGCCATAATTTGAGCATTATTAGTAACACCATCGCCACCAATATTGTTGCTTCTAACTTGAGCTACAATTCCAGCCACGTGTGTTCCGTGTTTAGCTTCTTTTGGTTCTGGACCCACTACGTTATTGTTACCGTATTTAGTGTCTTTTAAATCATTTGGATTATCACCAACGATAGAACGACCATCAAATTCTACATTCAAATTGTAATTCACTTGTCCGTAAACATAATCTTTGAATTCTTCAATTTGAGCGTCAAATTCAGCTTTTGTTGTATTACTTAGAATTTGTGTAAACATAGCTTTTGCTTGTTTTACACCAGTATCTTCTGATTGAATTGCTTTTACTTCTTCTAATGTAAAATCATCTTTTTTCAAATGCGCTTTGATTGCTTTATCCGCATTTAAAATAAAGTCTAATTGTTGTTTTTGACCTTTGATTCCTTCTAATTCTTCTTCAAGTTTTGCTTTTGCTTTATCATAGTCTGGAGTTCCCGGCCCTTTTTTAACGATACGCGTCATTTCAAGTTGCTCATTAACAGCATTTCCTAAGAAATTCCAACCGTGCATGTCATCAATGTAACCGTTTTTATCATCGTCAATCCCATTACCAGCTATTTCTTTTGGATTAGTCCAAATCACAGCTTTTAAGTCTTCGTGGTTAATATCTACACCAGAATCAACGATTCCAACAATAACTTTTTTGCCTTTTTTACCTTTTAAAAGTTCAGCATAAGCTTTGTCAACACTCATCCCCGGCACAGTATCTTTTACTAAGTCTAAATGACTCCAGCGTTTTAAATCGTTTTCTGCAACAGGAGTTATTTTTAATGGTAAATTATCGATATTTTCAACAGGAGTTGATATCATTTTTTGTGGACCGCAACTAGCTAAAATAAATCCTAAAGCTAGGCTTAAATACAGAGGTCTAAAAATTTTCTTCATTTTCTCAATTAATTAATTTTCAGCTATTGGACTGAAATATTGTTTATTTGTTACAGTTCTGTGTTTTTTTTAACTTTATTTTAAAACTTCTTCACAGGTGAAAACCTCTTTTAAGCGAACGCCTTTTTCCGTTTTTTCTACTGTAATTATCTCATTGTGTGCATCATGTTCTAAAAACAGATAATAATTATTTTCAGCTGCGGCATTCATAAATTTAGCTTTTTCATCCATGGTTAAAAGTGGACGTGTGTCATAACCCATTACATATGGAATAGGAATGTGTCCCGCAGTTGCTAACAAATCGCCACAAAAAACAATTGTTTTTCCGTTATAATTGATGTGTGGAATCATTTGTTTTTCTGTGTGGCCATCTGCAAAGAAAATTCCGAAACCTAATTCAGATTCCTGTAAGAAATCTCCTTCTGGTCTTTTGATAAAATTCAATTGACCACTTTCTTGCATTGGAATTATATTTTCATGTAAAAAAGAAGCTTTTTCTCTTGAATTTGGTTTTGTTGCCCATTCCCAATGGTTGTCATTTGTCCAAAATTTAGCATTTTTAAACGCGACTTCAAAACCGGTTTTGTCTTTATTCCAATTTACACTTCCTCCACAATGGTCGAAATGTAAATGCGTCATAAACACATCGGTAATATCATTACGGTGAAAACCTGCATTTTTTAAAGATTTATCTAACGAATGATCACCCCAAAGCGAATAATATCCAAAAAATTTATCCGATTGTTTGTTGCCCATTCCGGTATCAATCAAAGTTAATCGGTTTCCGTCTTCAATTAACAGACATCTAGCTGCAATATCAATAAGATTATTTTCGTCGGCTGGATTGGTTTTATTCCAAATGGTTTTAGGCACCACGCCAAACATGGCACCACCGTCTAATTTAAAATTTCCTGCTTCAATAGGATGTAATTTCATGTTTCAATCATTTTTCAGCCAAATTACAAAAAATACTATAAACAGAAACTATGAATCTATAAGTTATAAAAATGTTAGTAACTCTTGTAAAAAGCAATTTAAGGTTTATCTTTGCGGTTAATTTAGACAAAATCAAAATAAGCTATGATTAAAGTATCAGACACAGCAAGTAAAAAAATCATTGCAATGATGCAGGAAGATGGTTTTGATGCGGCCAAAGATTACGTGCGAGTAGGCGTAAAAAGTGGTGGTTGTTCCGGTTTGTCATACGAATTAAAATTTGACAAAGAAATAGGAGAAAACGATAAAATATTTGAAGATAATAATGTGAAAATTGCAGTTGAGAAAAAGAGTTTTCTTTACTTGGCTGGAACTATATTAGAGTTTTCAGGTGGATTAAACGGAAAAGGATTTGTTTTTAATAATCCTAATGCACAAAGAACTTGTGGATGTGGAGAGAGTTTCTCTCTATAAATCAAAAAATATGAGTAAATACACAGAAGACGACTTAAAAGTCGAATTAGAAAATAAAGAATACGAATACGGATTTTATACCGAATTGGACTCGGAAACGTTTCCTGTTGGTCTAAATGAAGATATTGTTCGTGCCATTTCCAAGAAAAAAGACGAGCCAGAATGGATGACCGAATGGCGTTTAGAAGCTTTTCGCGCTTGGCAAGAAATGGAAGAACCAGAATGGGCAAACGTAAATTACGAAAAACCAGATTTTCAAGCGATTTCGTATTATTCAGCACCAAAAAAAGCGGATCCGAATAAAAAATTAGAAGACGTTGACCCAGAACTTTTGGCGATGTACAAAAAGTTAGGAATTTCGGTTGATGAGCAAAAGAAAATGAATAACGTGGCGATTGATATCGTGGTAGATTCGGTTTCTGTAGCAACGACTTTCAAGAAAACATTAAACGAAAAAGGCATTATTTTCTGTTCGATTTCCGAAGCCATTAAAGAACATCCAGAATTAGTTCGTAAACATTTAGGAACGGTTGTTCCAATGAAAGATAATTTTTATGCTGCGTTAAATTCGGCTGTTTTCTCTGACGGAAGTTTCTGTTACATTCCAAAAGGCGTTCGTTGTCCAATGGAATTATCAACGTATTTCCGAATTAATCAAGGAGGAACAGGTCAGTTTGAAAGAACGTTATTGGTTGCTGATGAAGAGAGTTATGTGTCTTATTTAGAAGGATGTACCGCTCCAAGTCGTGATGAAAACCAATTGCACGCAGCTGTTGTAGAATTAATTGCAATGGACGGAGCTGAAATCAAATATTCAACCGTTCAAAACTGGTATCCTGGAAATAAAGAAGGTAAAGGTGGAGTTTACAACTTCGTTACCAAAAGAGGTTTGTGCGAGAAAAATGCTAAAATTTCTTGGACGCAAGTAGAAACAGGTTCGGCTGTAACTTGGAAATATCCTTCATGTGTGTTGAAAGGCGATAATTCAATCGGGGAATTTTATTCAATTGCCGTTACAAATAATTTCCAACAAGCAGATACTGGAACAAAAATGATTCATTTGGGAAAAAACACCAAATCAACCATTATTTCTAAAGGTATTTCAGCAGGAAAATCACAAAACAGTTATAGAGGATTAGTGCAAATTGGAGCAAGAGCCGAAAATGCTCGCAACTTCTCGCAATGTGATTCGTTATTGATGGGTAACAATTGTGGAGCTCATACTTTTCCATATATCGAAAGTAAAAATGCTTCGGCAAAAATCGAACACGAAGCTACGACTTCAAAAATTGGAGAAGACCAAGTGTTCTATTGTAACCAACGCGGAATTCCAACCGAAAA
>ERZ1034363.549-NODE-549-length-25731-cov-5.438957_pt1 | contig 25731 bp, 22 predicted proteins | sample MGYA00520616_ERZ1034363 | MGnify/ENA primary metagenome ERZ1034363 (study PRJEB33736, sample SAMEA104284506) | Azolla filiculoides | biome: Urban; feature: Water surface; material: Ditch water | place: Netherlands | collected 2015-10-28 | depth 0-0.1 m ... | reverse complement strand
ACCTCGCCGCTGCCGCACGAAGGCCTCGGCGTACCGCAATATGCGTGGATGACCTCGCCGCTGCGCCGTTACTGCGATATGGTCAATCAATGGCAGCTGATCGCCTGCCTGAAGGGCGAAACCCCGGCTTTTGCCCAGAAATCGGCTGAATTATTCGGCGCCATGCGGGATTTTGAGCTGACGTATGCTGCTTACGCCGATTTTCAGCGCCAGATGGAGCGTTACTGGTGCCTGCGCTGGATACAGCAGCAGGGTTTGAGCGAAATCGATGCGACCGTGCGCCGTGAGCAGAGCGTCAAGCTCGACCATCTGCCACTGCTCTTGCGCGTGCCTTCGCTTCCGGCCGATCTGGTCGCCGGGCAGCGCGTGCGTTTGACGGTCGACAGCCTTGACCTGCTGGCACCGGAAGTCAGTTGTCGTTTTCTGAGCCTGCTCGGTGACAACAGTCCGGTCGCGGCGGTGGAGGAGGATGAGCAGTGAGCAAGCGGGCTGACCTACGCCGCTCGCTGGCGGCCAGGCAGGATAGGCGCCTGTGGCTGGCGTTGGGTTTTTCCGTGCTTTTTCACGGGCTGATTCTGGTCCTGAATTTCAAGTTTCCGGATACCTCCAAAGCCTTCCGCGAAAAGGCCATGGACATCATCCTGGTCAATGCCAAGTCGTCGCGCAAGCCGAGCGACGCGCAGGCCCTGGCGCAGGCCAACCTTGATGGTGGCGGCAATACGGATGAAGACCGGCGGGCCAAGACGCCATTGCCCCCGACGCCGCAAAAGAACGATGGCGAATCGGTGCAGCAGATGCAGCGCCGCGTCCAGGAACTGGAAACCGCCCAGCAAAGATTGCTCACCCAGGCCAAGAGCCTGCGTACCGTGGCTGCAGCCAATACGGCGACCGAACAGCCTTTGCCGGTGGTGCAAACCATCAGCGGTCTGGACCTGGCCGAGTCGGCTCGGGCCATGGCCCGCCTCGAAGGCGAGATCAGCAAGACGGCGGACGAATACAGCAAGCGGCCGCGCAAGAAGTTTGTCGGGGCGCGCACTGAGGAATACGGTCTGGCCGCCTACCTCGATGCCTGGAAACAGAAAATCGAGCGCATCGGTACGCTCAACTACCCGCCCGAGGCGCGTGGCAAGCTCTATGGCGCAGTGGTCATCTTCGTCGAACTGCGTGCCGAGGATGGCAGCCTGTACAGTGCCGAAATCTCGAAATCCTCGGGTCACAAGGTGCTTGATCAGGCGGCCCTGCGCATCCTGAGGATGTCGGCACCCTTCGGGGCGATTCCGCAGCAGGCGCTGGGCGGAGCGACTGTGCTGTCCTTTGCCCGGACCTGGTATTTCACCCAGGGCGATGCCCTCAATACAGGCAACAAATGAGTGATCTGTACTGCGTTTTTGGCAACCCGATAGCCCATTCGAAATCGCCGGCCATTCATGCTGCTTTCGCCGACGAAACGGGGCAGGATCTGCGCTATGAAGCGCGTCTGGCGCCGGTCGACGGCTTTCTGCAGGCCGTCGCCGAATTTGTCGCGGCCGGCGGCCAGGGGGCGAATGTCACGGTTCCCTTCAAGGAAGAGGCCTTTCGTCTGGCGACGCGCTTGTCCGAGCGCGCGGCGCGGGCTGGTGCGGTCAATACGCTGGTCTTTAACGGCAATGAAATTTTCGGTGACAACACCGATGGCGCCGGCATGGTCCGCGACATCACGCACAACCTCGGCTATGCGCTGGCCGGCAAACGCATCCTGCTGCTCGGTGCTGGCGGCGCCTCACGCGGCGTCATTGCGCCGCTACTGGCGGAAAATCCCGCTTCCCTGTTCATCGCCAACCGCAGCGCCGACAAGGCGCTGGCTCTGGCTGCATCATTTGCCGATATGGCGACGGTTGATGCGGGTAATTTCGCCGATAGTGCCGGCAAAAGTTTCGATATCGTGATCAATGCCACCTCGGCCAGCCTTTCTGGCGAAAGCCTGCCTTTGCCGCCCGGGATATTCGTGGCGGGTGGTCTGGCCTACGACATGATGTATGGCAAGGGTGAAACGCCCTTTCTCGCCTTGGCTCGCGCCCAGGGGGCGGGCCGCTGTGCTGACGGCCTCGGCATGCTCGTCGAACAGGCGGCCGAGGCGTTTTTCGTCTGGCGCGCCGTTCGTCCGACGGCCGCTCCGGTGCTGGCTGAGCTGAGAGCCAAGCTCGGCCAATGAGAGCGGTCGGTCGCTGGCTCAAGTGGGGTTTGCTCGGGCTGCTTGGCTTGTTTCTCGTCTGGCAGTTATGGCTGCTCGGCTGGGTGCTGCTCTGGGGCTGGGTCAATCCCGGCGAAACCCGCTTCATGCAAATCCGGCTGGCCGAATTGCGCCAGAAAACACCCGAGGCCCGGATCAAGCAGCAATGGGTGCCTTATGAGCGGATTTCGGTACACCTCAAACGCGCCATCATCGCGGCCGAGGATGCAAAGTTCGTCGATCATGAAGGCTTCGACTGGGAAGGAATCCAGAAAGCCATGGAAAAGAACCAGAAAAAAGGTCGCTATGCAGCCGGTGGCTCGACCATCAGCCAGCAACTGGCAAAGAATCTTTTTCTGACGCCGAACAAGTCCTATTTCCGCAAGGCCGAAGAGGCGATCATTACCCTGATGTTGGAAAACCTGTGGAGCAAGCGGCGGATTTTCGAGGTCTACCTCAATGTAATCGAATGGGGTAACGGTGTTTTCGGGGCCGAGGCAGCGGCCCGTCACTATTACAACATCGGCGCCGCCCAGCTCGGTCCGGAACAGGCGGCGCGCCTGGCCGGCATGGTGCCGAATCCGCGCCTCTACGACCGGAACCGGAATGCGCCAGGTCTGGGGAGAAAAACCGCCATCATCATCGGGCGTATGCCGAGTGCAGAGATCCCCTGATTGGCGACTAGCTGCCCAATTGCGGTGCTAGAATGGCGCACCTATTGCGCACTGCACCATGACGCATCATGAGCGAACAACCCAACCTGACCGAAGCTGACACCGTCAAGGATGACTTGGCCGAGGTGCAGAACCTGCTCGCCAAGCACAAGCTGGTAGAAGAGGTTTCGCGACGCCAGGATTCGGGGCGCCATGATGTCGTTGAAAGCCTGGTCCAGCGTCAGCACATCGTCGAGTTGCGCCACTTGTTTGCGCGCATGCCGACGGTCACCATTGCCCTCATCCTCAGTGCTCTGCCCGAAGAAGACCGGCTCGTCGCGTGGAAGGAAATAGCCGAGGAGCGGATCGATTCCATCATGGAATTGCTCTCCGAGGAAATCTGCGAAGACCTGCTCGGCGACGCCCACCACACCAGCACCAAGGTGATGGTCAATGCCTTCGAGTTGCACAATGGCCGACTGCGCCAGATCACTGTCGATCGTCCGGTTCAGCTGGCCAACATCACGCCGATCTGGGTCGACCTCGTGGCCCCGACACCGCGCGTGCGCGAATGGGTGGGCAAGTATTTCGATCTGGAAATTCCCGATCCGGAAGACCTGACCGACCTTGAGGCCAGTGCCCGCTTCTATATCGAGGACAACGGCGAAGTGCATCTGCACTCTGACTTCCTGCTTGATCTCGAGGACGAATCGCGCAACGTGGCCGTCGCCTTCATCCTGCACAAGGACATCCTGTTCTCGGTGCGGACCGAAGAACTGCCGGTCTTCCGCCTGCAGCGTCTGCGCGCCCGCACCAAGCCGGGTTACGTCAATGACGGCACCGACGTGCTGCTCGACCTTTACGCCGCCGATGCGGAATATTCAGCGGATAGGCTCGAAGACGTCTATGCCGAACTGGAATCGGTCGGCAAGAAGGTGTTGAACACCAAGGTGACCGACGATGAGGCCGGCAACATCCTGGCCGACATCGCGTGGCAGGAGGACTTGAACGGACGCATCCGGCGCAATGTGCTGGATACCCGGCGCGCCGTTTCCTTCCTGATGCGCGGCAAGTTCCTCTCCCCGGCGCAACTTGAGGATTCGCGGCAGATCATGCGCGACATCGAGTCGCTCGACGGGCATACGTCTTTCCTGTTCGGCAAGATCAACTTCCTGATGGATGCCGTTGTCGGCTTCATCAACATCAACCAGAACCAGCGCGTGTCGAAACTGACCAAGCTGTCGATCATCTTCATGCCGATCAATATTCTGGCCGGCATTGGCGGCATGTCCGAGTTTTCCATGATGACGACCGGTGTGCCTTGGCCTGTCGCCTATGGTGCATTTACGGTCGGCATGGGTATAGTCGGCTGGTTGACCTATCTGGCGCTACGTCAGGCCGAACAACGCGAAGCCCGGAAAAAGCTGGAAGAGGCGCGCGCCCTGAACTTGTCGGCATCCTCGTTGAAATAGCCGTCAATCGGTAGCAACTACCGACTAATCACCCTCCGCGGTGACCAGTTTTAGCCCGACGATGCCGGCGACGATCAGGGCGATGCAGGCCAGGCGCAGGGCGTCGCGCGGTTCGTCGAAGAGGTAGATGCCGAGAATTGCCGTGCCGACCGCGCCTATGCCAGTCCAGACGGCATAGGCGGTGCCCAGCGGCAGGGTTTTCAGCGACCAGGCGAGCAGGATGACGCTGGCCGCCATGCCGAGCACGGTCCAGATACTCGGCCAGAGCCGGCTGAAGCCCTCGGTATATTTCATCCCGACGGCCCAGCCGACCTCGCAGAGGCCGGCGATGAACAGGATCAGCCAGGCCGAGCCAGAGCTCATTTCAGTGTGGCGAAATAGGCGTCGGCAGCAGCGATGGTCGCCGCGATGTCGGCGTCGCTGTGCGCTGCCGAGACGAAACCGGCTTCGAAGGCGGACGGCGCAAAGTAATGGCCGGCGGTCAGCATGGCGTGGAAGAAGCGGTTGAAGGCTTCCTTGTCGCAGGCCAGCACTTCGTCGTAGGTGCCGGGGCACTTCTCGGCGAAGTAGAGGCCGAACATGCCGCCGATGTTCTGGGCGGCGAAGGCTACCCCGTGCTTTTTCGCAGCGGCGACGAGGCCATCGCACAGCGCCTTGGTCTTGGCGGTCAGCGCTTCGTAGAAACCGGGCGCCTGAACGAGCTTCAGCGTAGCCAGACCGGCGGCCGTGGCGATCGGGTTGCCGGACAGCGTGCCGGCCTGATAGACCGGGCCGAGCGGGGCGATCTGTTCCATGATCTCGCGCTTGCCGCCAAAGGCGCCGAGCGGCATGCCGCCGCCGACCACCTTGCCGAAGGTGGACAGGTCGGGCGTGATGCCGAAGAGCCCCTGGGCGCTCTTCAGGCCGACGCGGAAGCCGGTCATCACCTCGTCAAAAATCAGCACGGCGCCGTACTGGGTGCACAAGTCGCGCATGGCATTGAGGAATTCGGCTGTCGGGGCGATCAGGTTCATGTTGCCGACGACCGGTTCGACGATTACGGCGGCGATCTTGTCGCCATGCTTGGCGAAGGCATCGGCCAGTTCCTGCGGGTTGTTGTAGGTCAGGACCATGGTGCTTTCGGCCACGCCAGCAGGCACGCCGCTTGAGGACGGATTGCCGAAAGTGAGCAGGCCGGAGCCGGCTTTGACCAGCAGGCCGTCGGAGTGACCGTGGTAGCAGCCTTCGAACTTGATCAGGATGTCGCGGCCGGTATGGCCGCGGGCCAGGCGGATGGCGCTCATGGTCGCTTCGGTGCCCGAGGAGACGAGGCGGACCATGTCCATCGAGGGCACCAGTTCGCAGAGCAGGTCGGCGATGTCGACTTCCTTCTCGGTCGGTGCGCCGAAGGAAAGGCCGTCGACGACGGCAGCCTGGACGGCAGCGATGACGTCCGGATGGGCGTGGCCGAGGATCATCGGGCCCCAGGAGCCGACGTAGTCGGTGTACCACTTGCCGTCCGCATCCTGAACCTTGGGGCCGACGCCCTTCTGGAAGAAACAGGGGGTGCCGCCGACCGAGCGGAAAGCGCGGACCGGCGAATTGACGCCGCCGGGAATGTGGCGCTGGGCGCGTTCGAACAGTTGCTGGTTGCGAGAGGTCATGCTTGGGCTTCCTCGAAAAGACGTTGATAGGCGGCGGCGCGGGCCGTGATGTCGGGCGCCGAAAAGAGATCGGTGATGACGGCGAGCAGGTCGGCGCCGGCGGCGATGAGCGGCGCGGCGTTGGCCAGTGTGATGCCGCCAATGGCACAACGCGCGGCGCGCAATGTCGAGGCGCGGGAAAACAGCTCAGGCGTGGCGAGCGCGGCCTGCGGCTTGGTCGGTGACGGATAGACTGCGCCAAAGGCGACGTAATCGGCACCTGCGGCGTCAGCCGCCTGGGCGGCGGCGAAATCGGCATAGCAGGAGGCGCCGAGAATAAGCTTGGGGCCGAGCATGGCGCGGGCGGCCATGAGATTGCCGTCGTCGCGGCCGAGATGCACACCGTCGGCCTCGACGAGAATGGCCAGGGCCAGATCGTCGTTGATCAGCAGTTTGGCGCCGAAGCGGCGGGTGAGTTGGCGCAGGGCACGAGCGCGGACAACGCTCTCGGCCATCGTGCTGACCTTGTCGCGATATTGCAGGATGCGGCAACCGCCGGACAGGGCGGCCTCAACCCCGGCCAGCAGGCGAGCGCCGTCGGCCGTATCCGGCGTGATGGCATAGAGGCCGCGCAATTTATGCCCCATCGGTTTTGCCTTGATCTTGCGCCGGTTCGTCTTCGTCGCCGCGCGCCCAGAAGAGACGGTCAGGGATGAACTGGCCCATGCCCGCCCGGAAACCGGCGGCCAATGCCTGCCAGGTGTAATCCTGGGCATCGCGCACGGCGTCCTCCATGCTGGCGCCACTGGCAATGCAGCCGGCGATGGCCGAGGCCAGCGTACAGCCCGAGCCGTGGTAGCTGCCCGGCAGGCGCTCCCACTGGTCGCGGCGGATGACGCCGTCGGCGCCATACAAGGTGTTGATGACCTGCGGCGTATTTTCATGGGTGCCGGTAATCAGCACGTACTGGGCGCCCATCTCGATGAGGCGCTGGGCGCATACGTCAATCGACGGCTCGCCTTCGTCCTCATCGCTTTCGGCCAGACGTCGCGCTTCCGGCGCGTTGGGCGTGAGCAGCGTGGTTTGTGGCAGCAGCATTTCACGGATGGCGGAAATCACGTCCTCGCTCGACAACTCGTCGCCGCGCCCGGAGGCGAGCACCGGGTCGAAGATGAGCGGAATGTCGGGGTAGTCTGAAACAATTTCAGCCACAGCCAGCACATTTTCGACGCTGCCCAGCATGCCGATCTTGAAGGCGACGACCGGCATGTCCTCAAGAACCGTGCGCGCCTGCTGCTCGAGCAACTCGGCGCTGACCGGGTGCACGCTCTGGACACCGACCGTGTCCTGGACGGTCAGTGCGGTCAGGGCGCTCAGCGGGTGGCAGCCCAGGCTGACCAGGGTCAGGATGTCGGCCTGCATGCCGGCACCGGCCGACGGGTCGCTGGCGGAAAATACCAAGACCATCGGCGGACAGGGCGGGGTCGGGGGGGTGGAGTTCATCATTTTTCGCACCCTTGGCGGGGGCGGAGGGGATTGGGTAAGATGGCTGCGATTTTATCCGAATCCTGAGGCTCCCGAAGCGCTCATCCGGAAGCTGTAACACTGTTATTGGCATTGCATTGGAGTAATACTTCCGTAGTATGATGCACCGATACCGACAGAGCCTCGACCAGAGGCGCAAGGGATAGGGGACAAGGAAAGTGGCTGATTTATCCAGACTGCGCGGCGTCAGGGTCATGGTCATCGACGATAGCAATACGATACGGCGCAGCGCCGAGATATTTCTCGTCCAGGCCGGGTGTCAGGTCGTCCTTGCCGAAGATGGGTTCGACGCGCTGGCCAAGATTGCCGACCATCACCCCGCTGTCATCTTCTGCGACATCATGATGCCGCGCCTCGACGGCTATCAGACCTGTTCGCTGATCAAGAAGAATCCAAAGTTCAAGGCCACGCCGGTCATCATGCTGTCGTCCAAGGATGGCCTGTTTGATCGGGCGCGCGGCCGCATGGTCGGTTCCGACCAGTATCTGACCAAGCCATTCACCAAGGACAGCCTGCTGCAGACCGTTGCAACATTTGCCTTGCCGGCCGAGACAGAACCCAATTCGTAGAATTTGTAGTTCAGGGAGAACACATGCCTGTAAAAAATATCCTGGTTGTTGACGACTCGCCCACCGAGCGGTTCTTTACCGTCGATGTGCTGACCAAGGCGGGCTATCAGGTGACCACCGCAGAAAATGGTGAAGAAGGCATCGCCAAGGCCAAGGCCACCAAGCCCGACCTTATCCTCATGGATGTCGTGATGCCCGGGCTGAACGGCTATCAGGCAACGCGTACCTTGAGCCGCGATGAAGAAACAAAAAATATCCCGATCATCGTCTGTACGTCCAAGGGGCAGGAGACGGACAAGATCTGGGGTTTGCGTCAGGGGGCGATCGACTATCTCGTCAAGCCGCTGATTCCTGAAGAACTGTTGCAGCGCGTGGCGGCCCTGCCGTAACCGGGATGGCGCGCAAAACAAGCCTTCGCGACTTCCAGGAATATCTGGCGACGCGCCTGACCAATGCGGCCAGGGGGCAGGGCTCGTCGTCCTGGCTCGGGGTCGAGGCCGGTGGCGAATCCTGGCTGGTCGATCTTTCGGATGGTGGCGAAATTGTCCAGGCGTCCCAGTTGGCACCGGTCCCCATGACGCGTCCGTGGTTTGCCGGAATCGCCAATATTCGCGGCAACCTGCATGCGGTCAGTGATTTTTCACTCTTCCGCGGCGGTCCGCCCATCGTCCAGAATGCCAATGCGCGACTGCTGCTGGTCGGCACCCGCCACGGGGTCAATGCCGCCCTGCTCGTGTCGCGCATGCTCGGTCTGAAAAATCCGGAAGACTTCACCGTCGAGCCGGAGGATGCAGCGATGCCGGTCTGGGGTCGGCAGCGTTTTGCCGATACGCAGGGAAAAGTCTGGCACAAGCTTTCGGTGCGCGAACTGCTCGCCGATCAGGAATTTATGAATATCGGGGTTTGACAGAGGGTTTTCGCCCCAGCCCCTTGTGGAGGATTTCCATGGCTTTCAGCTTCAAGCTTCCGAAGATTTCTGGTTTTGGCAATGGCGGCTCATCCGATCAGATGACCGTTTCATCCGAGATGCCAGCCGCAAAAATGCCATTGCCGGCATTCCTTGCCGACCAGCCTGTCGAACAGCAGATGAAGACTCTGGGCGGCATCTTCGTCGCCCTGCTGTTGCTGATTGCCGGCCTGGTCTTCCACGACAATCGTGAGTCGACGCATAACACCGCCTACATTGCGGCATCCGGTGAAATGCGCATGCTCTCGCAACGCCTCGCCAAAGCGTCAACGCTGGCGCTGCAGGGTAACGTCGTGGCTTTTGCCCAGTTGAAGGAGTCGCGCGAGACCTTCGGCAAGCTCTTCGACCGGCTGGCGAATGGTGGCGAACTGGGCGCGGTCAGCGTGCCGCCCTCGTCCGACGATGTTCGCCCACAGCTTGAAGCCCTTGCCGTGCTCTGGGCTTCGACCGACAAGGATGCGGAAACGGTAATTGCCCAGGAGGCGAACCTGGTGTCGCTGGGCAAGAACGTGGCCACCATCGACAACAAGAACTCGACCATGCTTGAGCTGACCGAGCAACTGGCTGCGCTCAAGCTGCAAGCGGGTGCCGGTTCCCGCGATATCGCCTCGTCCAGCCAACTGGTCATGCTGACCCAGCGGATTGCCAAGAATGCGTCCGCGCTGCTCGTCGGCGACGAAATCAATCCTGAAGTCGCCTTCCTGCTCGGCAAGGACACCAATGCCTTCCGCGACATCCTTAGCGCTCTGGGCAAGGGCAGCAACGATGCCGACAGCCGTGGTCGCCTTGACAGTCTCGATGTGGCCTTCAAGGAATATCAGAGCGCCATTGCAAGCATTCTCGGCAACATGCAGCCGCTCGTTCTTTCCAAGCAGGCCGGCTCGCGGATTTTCCGCGAGAGTGAGGACCTGCTGAAGGCGACCGATGAACTGGCCTCCGGTTATCAGCGGAGTCTGAGCGAGCGTGGCGTGTATATCGTGCTGCTGCTCTCGCTGGGTTTGGTGGCACTGGCCACCCTCGCCCTGCTGGCCAAGATTTACCTGGCGGATACGGGAAGCCGTGCCGAGCAGGCCGAAGGGCAGCGTCAAGCCTCGGAGCAGACCAACCGCGAAAACCAGGACGCTATTTTGCGCCTGATGAACGAACTGGGCGACCTGGCCGACGGCGACCTGACCGTAACCGCGACCGTGAGCGAGAACATCACGGGCGCCATCGCCGACTCGATCAACTACACCATTGAAGAACTGCGCGTGCTGGTCGGTCGTATCAATGACGCGGCCAACCGCGTGACCGCCGCCACCGAAATCGCCCGCCTGACTTCGGCCGAACTGCTCGACGCGGCCGAACGGCAGTCCTCCGAAATTCAGGAAGCCGGCCAGTCGGCGCTGGAAATGGCGCGCTCGATGTCGGAAGTTTCCGGCAACGCCACGCAGTCCGCCCAGGTTGCCCGGCAATCGCTGCAGGCTGCCGAAAAAGGTACGCTGGCCGTGCAGGACTCGATCAAGGGCATGAACGAAATTCGTAACCAGATCCAGGAAACCTCGAAGCGAATCAAACGACTCGGTGAAAGCTCGCAGGAGATCGGTGAAATCGTGGAACTGATTTCCGACATTACCGAACAGACCAACGTGCTGGCTCTGAACGCCGCCATTCAGGCTGCTTCGGCCGGTGACGCCGGACGCGGCTTTACGGTGGTTGCCGAGGAAGTGCAGCGACTGGCTGAACGCTCCGGTGAGGCGACGAAGCAGATCGCGGCCATTGTGAAAACGATTCAGACCGACACCCAGGATGCGGTGTCCGCCATGGAACAATCGACCCGCGGTGTGGTCGAGGGCGCCAAGCTGTCCGACGCGGCCGGTCAGGCGCTGTCCGAGATTGGCGACGTGTCGCGCAATCTGGCAGACCTGATTCAGAGCATTTCCACCTCGACCCAGAATCAGGCGGATTCGGCCACCCAGGTGGCGCGCCTGATGCAGGACATCCTGCACGTGACGGAACAGACGACGGCCGGTACGCAGCGCACGGCGCTGGCGGTCGACGAATTGACCGCACTGGCCTCCGAACTGAAGGGTTCGGTTGCCGGCTTCAAGGTTGACTGACGAAAATCGCGAGAGAACATGAACGCGGCAACGGAATTTGATTTGGGCCCACTGACCTGGGTCAAGGGCGAAATTGACCAGGCCTTGCAGCGCGCCGAGCTGGCGCTCGACGAGTACGTCGCGAGCGCCGACCGGACGCAGCTCAAATTCTGTCGCACCCATGTACACCAGGTGCACGGTGCCCTGGCCATGGTCGGGCTGGATGGCGTAGCGCTGCTTACCGAATCGACCGAGGCCCTGCTCTCCGGCATGGAAGAGGAGCGCTTGCCTTCCGGGGATATGGCGGTTGCCGTGCTGCGTCAGACCATGAGCGCCCTGCACCAGTATCTCGACGACCTGATGGCCGGCGAGCCGAACCGGCCGCTCGTGCTGCTTCCTGTCTATCAGGCGCTGGAAGAGGCGCGCGGCTCGTCCGGGGCGCATCCCTGCGATTTGTTTTTTCCCGATCTCTCGCGCCGTCCGCCAAAACGCGAAACTGAAGTTCCCGTCCTTGATGCCGAACAGCTTCTGCGTACGCTCAAGGTCAAGCGCATGCAGTTCCAGAAGGGCTTGCTCAGCTGGCTGAGAGAGCCGGCCCGGGCCGAGGCCGGCCGGCGCATGATGCGCGATGCCATCGCTGAAATCGAGGCCGTCCAGCCAACGCCGGCGGCGCGCTCCTTCTGGTGGATTTCGCTGGCTGTGCTTGATGCACTGGCGGGGCCCGCCGGTAGTGCCGATCGTTCGTCACGCCAGCTCTGTTCCCGCATCGATGCCCAGATCCGGCGTCTGGTCGGCGGTTCGAACAATGTCGCCGAGCGCGTCCTGCGCGAAGCACTCTATTTCATTGCCCAGGCACCAGCCGAGTTGAACCCGGAAATCGCCGCGGTGCAATCGACCTTCGGCCTGGCCGAACTGTTGCCGAATCCCGTTGCGCACGTGGCCGTGCAGCCGCATCAGGCCGAGTTGCGCAAATTGCGCGAGACCCTGGCCCTGGCTGAAGATTTCTGGAACCGCTTCTGCACCGGCAATAGCGGAAGCCTGAGCGGATTCGCCGACAATGCGCGCCTTTGCGCCCAACTGACCGGCGAGATCGGCCAGACCGATCTGAAGCGCCTCGGTCAGGGGCTGGGCGCCATCGCCAACTGGTTGTCGGAAGATGTCTCGCGCTTCAGTGATACGGTGGCCATGGAAGTGGCCACCACCATCCTGCTGCTCGAAAACGCGCACGAAAATTTCCAGCGTCTGGGTACCGACTTCGCCCAGCAGGTCGATCTCATGGTCGCCCGTCTCTACGCCTGCATCGCCGGTCGGCCAACGCCCGACGACGCCGGCATTCCGCTCCTCGACGAGATGAGCCGGCGAGCCCAGGAAAAACTCCTGATCGGTCAGGTCGGACGGGAAATCCAGAACAACCTGGCCCAGATCGAACAGGCGCTCGACGCCTTTTTCCGCGATCCGGCCAAGGCGCACGACCTTATCCAGCTCGATCACCCGATCAAGCAGATCAGCGGTGCGCTGGCCATGCTCGGACATTTCCCGGCGGTCGCCAGCCTCAAGGAATGCGCCGCCAGCATCCAGCAGTTCGCTCAGCCGGACTATCAGCCCGCCAGTGCTGACTTTGAAACGGTAGCCGATCAACTCTCGATGCTGGGTTTCTTCGTCGACTCGCTGCAAAACGGCGAAACCGATTTCGACGCCTTTGTCCGGCGCATGAACGGCGAAACCTCGGATGAAGAGGTGCCGGAACCGGAGGCGTCTGCGCTCCCGACCGTTGAGGTGCTCCTCGCACAACAGGCCCGTGACACGCATGTCCTGGTCGAAGCGCTCAAGGAAGCCCCGGAAGATGCGCGGCTGCAGGATGAGCTCAAGCAGAATCTCCAGGATATCCAGAAGGATGCCGATCTGGTCGCCAACCGCGAGTTGGGCGAGTCGGCCAAGGCCGTGCTCGATGCCCTGCAGTCCGGGGTCGAACTCGATGCCGCCCTGTCCGGGCTCAAGCCCCTCGGCCACGAGGCGCCGGCCGCTCCTTCGGCCGAAACGCTGCAACTGGCCGAATCGACGCATGAGGCGATTGACGCCGAACTGCTCTCGATCTTCCTCGAAGAGGCCCACGAAGTCCTGGCTACCATCAGCGAGCAGAAAACGTTTCTGGCCGGTGCGCCTGACAATGTCGAGGCCCTGACCACGGTCCGCCGTTCGATGCATACCCTCAAGGGCAGCGGGCGTATGGTCGGTCTCACCGATCTTGGCGAAGCGGCGTGGGAGCTCGAACAGACACTGAACCTCTGGCTGCGCCAGGATACTGCGGTAACGCCAGATCTTCAGCGCATGATCGAGGATGCTCACGCACTGTTCTCGGACTGGGTCGTTCATCTCGAATCCGGGGATGGCCTGGCGCCCGATCCGAGCGCCTTGGTTGCGCTCGCCTGCCGACTGCGCGGCGTTGAAGTAGCCGCTGCCACTATCGCGCCCGAAGCGCCGGTTGTTGTCGCCGAAGTAGCTGTTCCGGAACTTGTCGAGGTCTTCGCAGAGCCGGCCGCGGACTGGTCCGGAGTGACGCCTGATGCGCCGGAAGTCGAGCCGTCGGTGGTCGAGATTGCCTTTGACGAAGTGGCGCTGCCGGGCGACATTGCCGAAGAAATCGAAGCGATGGCCATGCCGGATGAGCCGGAAATGCAGGTCGAATCGGTTGAGGCCGCGCCCGAGCCGGTGGCAGCCGAACCGGAAGAAGCGCCGCAGCCGGAAGCCGAAGTTTTGCAGGAAGCACCGTTGCCGGTCAGCGAGCCGCAAACGCTTTACGACATCTTCCGTGAAGAGGCCCGTGGCCATCTGCAGACCCTGGTCGACAGCTACGCCCTGATCGATGCCACGCCATCGGCACCGACGACCTTCGAAATGACCCGCGCCGCCCATACCCTGGGCGGGATTGCCGGAACCGTCGGCCTGATGCCCTTGCATCGTCTGGCCAGCGCCCTTGAGCATGCCTTGTTGCGGCGTGACGGGTCTGGTCAGGGCGAAAGCATCGAAGGCCTTGAAACCGTTCGCCAGGCCATCATCACCTTGCAGGAGATGTTTGCCGGCCTGGCCGTGCAGCAATTGCCCGTTGAGCAGGCCCAGCTCATCGCCGCCCTTGAGGACATATTCCACGCCGCCCCGGTGATCGAGACGCCGCCGGAAGATATTGAAAGCGCGGAACAGCCTGGCGAAAATGTCGAAGCCAGCGCGACCGAAGCCATCGTCGAATCGCTCCAGATCGCCGCCGCGCCTGCCTTGCCGCAGCTCAAGGACGAGCTCGACGAACAACTGCTGCCGATCTTCCTCGAGGAAGCTGTCGATCTGACGCGTGACCTGACCACACAGGTCCGTGCCTGGCGGGGCGATCTGGCCGGCGCCACGGCGCCCCGGGCGATTGCCCGATTGCTGCATACCTTCAAGGGCAGCGCCCGCATGGCCGGGGCGATGAATCTAGGCGAAGAAACGCACCGGCTTGAAGCCCGTGTTGAAGAGGCGCTGCATGCCGGTCATGCGACGGCGGCCTTCGTCGATGAAATTGAAACCGGCTGCGATGCCCTCGATCAGGCGGTTGAACGTCTGCGCGCCGGCCCGCAGGAAGTCCTTCCCGAAGCAGCTCCGGAAACGCCCGTCGAGACGACGGGATTTGCCCCCGTTGCAGTCCAGCCCGTCACGCTTGAAAGCGATGGCGATGCCGAGTCTGTCGGCCAACGTGCGACCCTGCGTGTGCGCGCTGACCTCATTGACCGTCTGGTCGGCGAGGCCGGCGAATTGTCGATTGCCCGCGCCCGTATCGAAGGCGAAATGCGCAGCCTCAAAGGCTCGATGCTCGAACTGACGGAAAACGTCATTCGCCTGCGTCGCCAGTTGCGCGAAATCGAAATTCAGGCCGAAACGCAGATTCAGGCCCGTGTCGCCCAGACGCCGGACAGCGAGGTCGATTTCGATCCGCTCGAACTCGACCGCTTTACCCGCTTCCAGGAACTGACCCGCTTCATGGCCGAGTCGGTCAATGACGTGGCGACCGTCCAGCAGAGCTTGCTCAAGAACCTCGATGACGCCAATGCGGCGATTCTCGCCCAGTCGCGCCTCAATCGCAGCCTGCAGCAGGAACTCATGAGCGTCCGCATGGTGCCGTTCGCCAGCCAGACCGAGCGCCTCTACCGGATTGTCCGGCAGAGCGCCAAGGAAGTCGGCAAGCGGGCCAATCTCGACATCGTCGGCGGTCAGGTCGATATCGACCGCTCGGTGCTCGACAAGATGCTGGCGCCGATCGAACACATGCTGCGCAATGCCGTGACGCACGGTATCGAAAGCCGCGACGAACGCCTGGCCGCGGGCAAGTCCGAAGCTGGCGAAATCGTCGTCAAGCTGGCTCAGGAAGGCAATGAAATCATCTTGTCGATGAGCGACGACGGCAAGGGCCTTGATCTTGCCCGCATCCGCGCTCGGGCCGAGGCTATGGGCCTGCTCGAGCCGGGCCAGGCGGTCGACGAATCGACGCTCTTTGAATTCATCTTCATGCCCGGTTTCTCGACGGCGACGGAAGTGACCCAACTGTCCGGCCGCGGCGTCGGCATGGACGTCGTCAAGTCGGAAGTCGGTGACATCGGCGGCCGCATCGAAATCCTTTCCCAGCCGGGCCAGGGCACCACTTTCCGTCTCTATCTGCCGCTCACGCTGGCGGTTACCCAGACCCTGCTCATCCGGGTCGGCCATCATCTCTACGCCGTCCCCTCGACGATGATCGAGCAGGTCAAGGAAATGAAGGAAAAGGGACTTGCCGCCGTTCGCGAAAAGGGCGAAGTTGAATGGCAGGGGCTCCACTATCCCTTCCATTTCCTGCCGCATCTGCTCGGCGACATGGCGGCCGTGCCGGAGGCGCATCGCCAGTACTGGGTGCTGCTGCTGCGTTCAGGTTCGCAACGGGTCGCTGTGCTCGTCGATGAACTCAAGGGCAACCAGGAAGTCGTCGTCAAGAACATCGGTGCCCAGCTTGCCCGCGTCGTAGGTATCGCCGGCGCCACGGTGCTCGGCGACGGCAAGGTCGTGCTGATTCTCAATCCTGTCGCGCTGGCCAGCCGGCTCAGCGGCGCGCACCAGCCGATGGGCGCCCCGTCGATGCTGGCGCCCTTGCTGACCGAAGCGGTCAGCCTGCCGACGGTCATGGTGGTCGACGATTCGCTGACAGTGCGCAAGATCACCAGCCGCCTGCTCATGCGCGAAGGCTATCAGGTCATCCTCGCCAAGGATGGTGTCGATGCGCTGGAGCAGCTGGTCGACGTGACGCCCGATGTCATTCTTTCCGACATCGAAATGCCGCGCATGGATGGCTTCGATCTGGTGCGCAACATCCGGGCCGATGCACGCCTGCGTTCGCTGCCGGTGATCATGATCACCTCGCGGACAGCCGACAAGCATCGCAACTATGCGCTGGAAATCGGGGCCAATCACTATCTGGGCAAGCCCTATGATGAAGTGGCGCTGCTCGCGATCATCGCCGGCTACATGCAGGCCAAAGCTGCCAATTAGGCAGCCGATTTGACGACGGCGTAGCGAACCAGGGTTTTCGCCCTGGCCGCTGCGTGGTCGACAATGGGGGCGGGATAGTCCCGCCCGATGACTACCCCGATGGCTTCCTGTTCGAGGCGCCCCATCAACCACGGCGCATGGATGTATTTGTCGGCGACACCGGCCAGTTCGGGCACGTAGCGACGGATGAATTTCCCTTCCGGGTCGAAGCGTTCGGACTGGGTCACCGGATTGAAAATCCGGAAATAGGGTTGCGCATCGCAGCCCGTCGAAGCCGCCCACTGCCAGCCGCCGTTGTTGGCCGAGAGGTCGAAATCGTTGAGTTGCTCGGCAAAGTATTGTTCGCCCAGCCGCCAATCGATGCCGAGATCCTTGCTCAGGAAGGACGCTGCGATCATGCGCAGGCGATTGTGCATCCAGCCGCTGTGGTTGAGCTGGCGCATTGCGGCATCGACCAGCGGATAGCCTGTACGCCCGGCTTTCCAGGCGGCCAGGCCGGCCGGCCAGTCGTCAAAGGCCACAGCATCGTAGGCCGGCTTGAAAGCGCTGGTGACGACCTGCGGAAAATGATCGAGGATCATGAAATAGAAGTCGCGCCAGATCAGTTCGTTGAGCCAGGTCGTATCCCTGGCGTTCAGCGCGCTGCGGACCAGTTCGCGAATGCCGATGGTGCCGAAACGCAGATGCACCGACAAATAGGAGACGCCTTTGACCGCCGGGAAATCGCGTAGCGCACCGTAGCGTTCGATACGTCCCTGCCGGAACTCGTCCCACAAGGCGCGGGCACCGGACATGCCGGGGCGGATGCCCAGCTCGTCGAGATTGCTTGCGACAAAGCCAATCTCGGCCAGCGTGGGAACAGCCGCCAGATCGCCGCCGGCCAGTTGTCCGTGACAAGGCCACTCGGCATAATCGGCAGCGGTCAAACGCTTGAGCCAGGCATTTTTGTAAGGCGTGAATACCGAGAAGGGATTGCCGGCCTGGGTCAGCACTTCGCCGCCATCGAAAATGGCCTGATCCCTGAATGCATGGAAAGCGATGTCATCAGCCTTCAAGGCATCTGCCACGTCAGTATCGCGCTGCTTGGCCGACGGCTCGTAATCGCGGTTGGCATAGACGGCGGAAACCCCTAGCATCCGTGCCAGGGCGGGTATTTCCTCGCTTGCCCGGCCGTGCCGGACTATCAAGCCGCCGCCCCGAGCGTGCAGCGCGGCATCGAGTTCGACCAGCGATTCGCGGATGAAATGAACGCGGCGATCCTGCCGGGTGGGCAAAGCATCGAGAATTTCAGTGTCGAAAACAAAGGCGCAATAGACCTGCTGCGACTTGCTCAGGGCCGCACTCAGGGCGGCATGGTCATGGTCGCGCAGGTCGCGGCGAAACCAGACGAGGGCTTTTTCTTTTTTCATGGTTGGTTTGTACCCTCCCGGCGATTAAAATTCCAGTCATGGACAACGTCAACCTGACCGATAACTTCCTCATCGCCATGCCGGCGCTGGAAGACCCGTATTTCGCGAATTCCCTGATCTACATTTGTGAGCACAATGAGAACGGGGCGCTGGGGATCATCGTCAATCGGCCGATTGACATGAATCTGGCCGGGCTGTTCGACAAAATCGACATCAAGCTTTCCGCCGAAAACCTGGCCAACCTGCCCGTCTATTTCGGTGGCCCCGTCCAGCTTGATCGTGGTTTCGTCCTGCATCGCCCGGTCGGCAAGTGGCAGTCTACGCTGGCCGTCAATGGCGAAGTCGGCCTGACCAGTTCGCGCGATGTGTTGAATTCGGTGGCCAGCGGCGGATTGCCCGCAGAAATCATCGTCACCTTGGGTTATGCCGGCTGGGATGCCGGACAGCTTGAGGATGAACTGGCCCAGAATTCGTGGCTGACCGTACCGGCCATGGCTGAAATCCTCTTCGACCTGCCGCCCGAGGAACGCCTGCCGGCGGCCATGCAAAAGCTGGGCATCAGCTTTACTCAACTCTCCGACGTGGCCGGCCACGCATGAGCGGGTCAGCGCGCTAATGGGGACTGTCCTCGCCTTCGATTTCGGCGAAAAGCGCATCGGTGTCGCGACCGGCGAGACCTTGCTGGGCACGGCTCACCCGCTGACCACCATCCACGCCGAATCGAATGACGACCGCTTTGCCGCCATCGCCAAACTGGTCGCCGAATGGCAGCCCGAGCAACTTGTCGTCGGCCTGCCCACCCATGCCGACGGTACGCCGCACGAAATGACGCGTCTGGCGACCAAGTTCGCCGAACGCCTGAAACGCCGCTACAACCTGCCGGTCGGTTTCGCCGACGAGCGCCTGACCTCGCTCGACGCCGAAGCCCGCCTCCGGGAAACCGGCCGCAACAGCAAATCCGCCAAGCCGCTGCTCGATGCAGTCGCGGCCCAACTCATCCTTCAAACCTGGTTCGAAAGCCCGCACCATGTCACCCCTCTCTGATCCATCGTCACGGTCCTTGCCGGACGCCGAGGCGCAGTGTCGCCAACTGGCTGACCTGATCCGCCCGCAACTCGCCAACAAGCCTGCGCTGGTCGGCATTTACAGCGGTGGCGCGTGGATCGCCGAACGCCTGCGCGAACTGCTCGACCTGCCGGAGGAGATCGGCCTGATCGACGTCTCCTTCTATCGCGACGATTTCGCCGAAAAGGGCCTGCACCCGCAGTGCAAGCCGACGGTGATTCCCTTCGACGTCGAAGGCCGCCACCTGATCCTCGTCGATGATGTGCTCTACACCGGCCGCACCACGCGGGCGGCAATCAACGAACTGTTCGACTATGGCCGCCCGGCCTCCATAGCACTCGCCGTGCTGGCCGATCGTGGTGGCCGCGAGTTGCCGGTGGCCGCGACCTACGGTGTCTGGGACGTGCAACTGGGCGAAGGGCAGAACCTCGTGCTCGGCAAACAGGACAATGGGCAACTCGCCTGGAGACTCGAACATGCATAACCCGCAGCTCAACAAGGATGGCGAACTGACCCATCTGCTGTCGATTGAAGGCCTGCCGCAGCGCATCCTGACGCAGATTCTCGATACCGCCGCGTCCTTCATGGAAGTCTCGGCGCGCGACGTGAAGAAGGTGCCTTTGCTCCGTGGCAAGAGCGTCTTCAACCTCTTCTTCGAGAACTCGACACGCACCCGCACGACCTTCGAGATCGCCGCCAAGCGTTTGAGCGCCGACGTCATCAATCTCGACATCAACAAGTCCTCGACGGCCAAGGGTGAAACTCTGCTCGACACCATCGACAACCTCGTCGCCATGCACGCCAACCTGTTCGTCGTGCGCCACGCCTCGAGCGGTGCGCCCTACCTGATCGCCGAGCACCTCCAGCGCATCGGCCGTGACGACGTCCATGTGGTGAATGCCGGTGACGGCCGACATGCCCACCCGACGCAGGGCCTGCTCGACATGTACACCATCCGCCACTACAAGAAGGACTTCTCGCAATTGCGCGTCGCCATCGTCGGCGACATCCTGCATTCCCGCGTCGCCCGCTCCGATATTCACGCCCTGACCACGCTGGGCGTCCCGGAAGTCCGCGCCATCGGCCCCGAAACCCTGCTCCCCAAGCATCTCGACAAGCTCGGCGTGCATGTCTTCCACGACATGAACGAAGGCCTCAAGGATGTCGACGTGGTGATCATGCTGCGCCTCCAGAACGAGCGCATGACCGGGGCGCTGTTGCCCTCGGCCGGCGAGTACTTCCGCCACTACGGCCTGACGCCGCAGAAGCTGGCGCTGGCCAAGCCGGACGCCATCGTGATGCATCCGGGGCCGATGAATCGCGGCGTCGAAATCCATTCGGCCGTCGCCGACGGCCCGCAGGCCGTGATCCTGCCCCAGGTTACCTTCGGCATCGCGGTGCGCATGGCCGTCATGAGCATAGTTGCGGGGAATTGAGATGAATATTGCTATTCAAAACGGACGTGTCATCGACCCGAAGAACGGCGTCGACCGCAGCACCACGCTCTACATCGCCGACGGCAAGGTCGCCGGGCTGGGCGATGCGCCGGCCGGCTTCGTGGCCGAACAAACGATAGACGCCACAGACTGTGTCGTCTGCCCCGGCCTGATCGACCTCGGCGCCCGCCTCAATTCCATCGAAGCCGAACTCGCTGCCGCCGTCGCTGGCGGTGTGACCTCGGTCGTCGTTCCTCCCGATGCCGATCCCCCGCTCGACGAGCCGGAACTGGCCGACCGCCTGGTCCATCGCGGCACCGAAATCGGCAAGGCCCGCGTCCTGCCCCTCGGTGCCCTGACCCTGGGCCTGCAGGGCGAACGTCTGGCCGAACTGGCCGGCCTCAAGAAAGCCGGTTGCGTCGCCTTCTCGCAAGCCAACCGCAGCGTCGTCGATACCGAAGCCCTGCTCCGCGCCATGGAATACGCCGCCACCTTCGGTTTCGCCATCTGGCTGCAGCCGCAGGACCACTGGCTGTCGCGCAACGGCATTGCGCACGAAGGCGAAGTCTCCAGCCGCCTCGGCCTGGCCGGCATCCCGGTCGCCGCCGAAACCATCGCCATCGGCACCGTCGTCCAGCTCGTGCGTGATACCGGCTGCCGCGTACACCTCACCCGCCTCTCCTCGGCGGCCGGCGTGGCGCTCGTTCAGCGCGCCCAGCACGAAGGCCTGCCGGTCACTTTCGACATCGGCGTCCATCACCTGCTGCTCACCGAAAACGACATCGGCTACTTCAATCCGCATGCCCGCTTCAGCCCGCCGCTGCGCGCCCAAAGCGACCGCCAGGCGCTCTCCAACGCCGCCGCCGCCGGCCTCGCCGCCATCTGCTCCGACCACACCCCGGTCGGTGCTGACGACAAGCTGCTGCCCTTCGGCGAAGCCAAACCGGGATCGACCGGCCTTGAAGTCCTCCTCCCGCTCACCCTGAAATGGGCCGAAGCCGCCGGCGTCAGCCTGCCCGACGCCCTGGCCCGCATCACCTCGGCCCCGGCCGAAGTACTCGGTCTACCCAGCGGCCAACTCGGCACGGGCGCCGCAGCCGACATCTGCATCTTCGATCCGGCAGCCATCTGGCAACTGACACCGGAAGCCCTGAAAAGCCGGGGCAAGAATTCACCGTGGCTGGGCTACCTGCTGACTGGCCGGGTAAAGACCACGCTGGTCGGTGGACGGGTGGTCTATCAGGCCTAGGCGCTTTATTCCTGGTCTCAGGTTTGTTAAAAAAACGGTGGGTTAGCCCACCGTTTGCTTTTGGGTGTTGCGGTGCTGAATCATCACTTACGGCCAGAAGCGGAAGCTCGACCGGTTACCAATAGCTGGATTGGAACGGCGGGTACGCTCTAAAACCTGCCATATCGCCGATTCGCGCTCATCGGCGAAAGAAGTCCTTCCTCGATGCGACTGGCAAAGATTGCTTTACACAAAACTCCGGATATGTGCGCTTTGCTACTGCGGACAAATCGCTATAACAGGCCGAAATTTTCAGCTAGCTTGACCAAATCGGGTTGCGGCATCTTCGGTTCCATCAGTTTTCGTAGTGCCATCCCTCTCAGAAGGTCCACAAAATGCTGCACCAGTGGGTCATCCGGCATTCGCCGAAAAAAGGGCGCCAGAAATGCGGTGAAGCCTTGAGCATGGGCGGCAATCGTCGGCCGAAGTTCTGGGTTGTCGCTCACCTCTAGCAACACCGAGAAAAAGAAACGGGCTCGCTTGGGGTCAAACATCAAGCCTTGCAGGAACGGGGCAATGTCCCGGAAATTATTTGTTGAGGGATGTTCGGAGTGCCCATCAGCTTTTTGATGCGAGGCTTCCAGCACCCCCATGAGCAAGTCGGATTTGTGCGGGAAGTAGTAAGTCAGGTTTGACTGCCGAACCCCTGCTTGTTTGGCGACCCGTGGCTGGGTTAAAGCACCAATCCCCTGCTCTTCGACGATTTGCAGCGCCGCATTGAGAATTTTCTGTCTGGTGGAAATTTTCTCAGGCGAGGTGAGCGACTCAGTTGCAGGGGCAGAGGTCCCCATCAGAAAAACCCTTTAGTTGAAATGGCTACTTCAGCTAAAGATAATACAGGTGCAGGGGCTGTTGAACCAGCCAACTGCACAATCGGGAGGATAGTCTGTACGGCCTAGCGTCCCGTTTCGGCCGGAGACATTTTCACACTCCCTTGAAATGTCGAGAGTTGCTTCAGATATGGCTTCGGTAAACTGGTCTCGGCCCGGTTGACCTTGGTGGCAAGCGCATGCGCTTGTGCTTTGTCCACGCCCGCCAAAATCAGGTCACTCTCTTCTTTCAGCCCATCGCCGGCACAAACCTGTACCTCCCAGTGGTCATTGATCTTTTGCAGCAGCGCCCGGCCACCATTCGAGCCTTGAACCCAGCCAACGACCGCATAGTCATCCACAATACTGATTGGGGCTACGCGTAACGTCGCTCCCTGCCTCTCGAACTGGGATTTCAGAACCCTGGTGATGGCCTTGTTCTCTGTTTGAGCCTCAGCTGGCTGAGCAGCGCAAATACTGCTCATGGCGATTGCCAAATAAAGAACGGAACACCGTAACAAGGCCATCATTTCAATCACCCGCTGATTTAGAAGGATGCATTCAGACCGACCCGGTAGTTGCGACCGGGCATCGGATAACCTGCGTTGTACTGATATGAAGCATCGAACAGGTTGTTGGCAGTGACAAAGATCTCTCCCTTGTTGCCAAGGATAGGTATAGGGTAGGCAACCCGTACATTTGCAACGGTGAATCCTTTCACCTCATCGTTGCTCGCGGTCAGGCTCCTATCCCAGGACTGGGAGTACATCTTGGTTTGATGTTGCGCATCGAAAGCAATTCGGAAGTTGGCAATATTTCCGTTTGCCCCGACCGAGTAGGCCATGCTGGGGGCAAAGGGGACGTTGCTAATGGAAGGGTCCAGGTGGGTCACGCCAGCAAACACGACCCAGTCGGCACCAATCTCCTGACGAACAGATACTTCTGCACCTCGGGTCTTGTAGTCCGGGTAACCATTGCTCCATGTGCTCGTTGCAAATGGCGTGAAGCCGGACCACACATAGCGACCACTGACATCATCCTGGAAGATACTGACATCCAGATGGGTCGTTGCGGTGACATCCCACTTCGCACCGATTTCGGTGTGCTTGTCTTTTTGTGGAGACAGCGTGTTCCAGCCATTAGTGGCCGCGAACGCCATAGGTAGTGCTCGGGTCAGGGAATAAGTCTCCGCTCCAGGATAAAGGATGCCCTCCGAGTAGTTGGCATAGACCGTGAGGTTGTCACGAATGAGTGACAGGCCCGCACTTGGGGCTGCCTTAGACGAGTAAATATTGCTTTGATAGGTCCGTATCCCGGCCGATGGCTGCAATACCCAGTTATCGGTCAGGTTGAATTTCTGATTAATGCCAAGATATGGGGAGGTGACTCGGAAGGTTGGAATATCGGTACTGCCCGAGACCCCAAATGCAAAGGGGGTTCCTACCGCTGAGCCGACGTGAGGCCCGCTCATCGAACCGGAGATGCTGTCGTAATCAATACCTAATACGACTTCACCGCCTCGCCAAGGGGTAAATTCCTCCTTCCAGCGCACTCCGGTCATATCGAAGCTGCTATCGAAACTTCCCCAGTTGGCATCCTGGGCAACATCGTTCTTGCCACTGTTGGAAAACACCTTGAACTCACCGCGCCAGGCGTCGCTCTTATGAGTCACGAAAGCGGTCACCATATCGGTGGAACTGCTGTTTCGACCGACACCGTTGGACTGATAGGGGCCGATAGGTGAACTTGTGGTCGGATAACGGTTATCTCCGGGATCACCGACGCGATTTTCCACGTGAAGGAAGCTCAGACCGGCTGACCACACGTCATTCAAGCGGAAACTTATCTTTCCCAGGATATTTTTGAGGTCTGCATCTCCATTGGCGCGATAGCCATTGGAATCTGCACTGCCGACCGCCAACAAAAAGTCCACCGCCTCCATGCGACCAAATAGATTGCCCTGAAGGATGCGGGTTCCGTAAGAGCCGACAGTAGCACTGGCATCGCCATGAATGCCGTTTTCTGTTGGGGTCTTCGTTTGCAGATTGACAGAGGCGAAGTTATTTCCGGACACCAAGGGTTGCGGCCCTTTGTTGACCTCGATGGTCTTGATGCTATTCAGTGGAAGCAAGTCCATTAGTGGGTGATTCCACAACCCCATGTAAACCGGCAGTCCATCGAGATAGGTTTTGATTTCGCTACCAGGACGGCTGGTGCCCATGCCGCGCACATAGACGCTTCCGCCTTGATTGCCGGAATAGTTTCCAACTGAGTCATAAAGGGAGACTTGTACGCCCGGCATCATCCGCAGGGCATCGGGAAGACTTAACGCACCCAGATCCTTGATTTGTCTTTCTGTGACCTTGGTAGTCAAGGTCGAGAAGCTATCGACTTGGTTGGATTCGACAATAGGAGGAGCTGTAACAGAAACACTTGGCAGTGCAATGACGGGCGTTTCCTGAGCCCAAGTATTAGCAGCGATGTATAGGCTGGTAATAGCCAAGGTGAGCGGTTTGAGCCTCAATCCGCGATTGATAGTGTGTCCCATTTCTTCCCCGTGTATTTGTTGGAAGCCTGCTTCAGACATCTGTACGCAAGCACAAACGTAAAATTGGTAGGCTACCAACTTTCAATCTGGGTGAGTATGTGGCAAATCGTCGCAGGCGAGCGTGTCTGGAGTTTTGTGTAAAGCAGTCATTGCCAGTCGCATCGCGGAACGACAGCTTTGGCCGAACTGCTGTATTTGAATGTTCGGACGATATGACCGCTCCACTCAGATAGCTGCCATCTAATCCCTGCGGGGCCGACCGACCGGATTGGGCACGAAGCAGCTACCTGCAAATCCTGAAATTAGGTGATCAAGCTTTTACACGGCAGTTCCGAATGCTTCAACGGATGACGGTGTTGCCCCCTGAACTTCCAGCACCTTGCGTCGCGAGGTCTGGCCGCTTTTCAGGGTGACTGCGGATTTCGGCAGTTTGAGCATTTCGGCGACGAACTTGATGAGCGCTTCGTTGGCCTTGCCGTCGACGGGCGGGGCGGCGAGGCGGATTTTCAGGGCGTCG
>ERZ1034363.548-NODE-548-length-25766-cov-7.043560_pt1 | contig 25766 bp, 28 predicted proteins | sample MGYA00520616_ERZ1034363 | MGnify/ENA primary metagenome ERZ1034363 (study PRJEB33736, sample SAMEA104284506) | Azolla filiculoides | biome: Urban; feature: Water surface; material: Ditch water | place: Netherlands | collected 2015-10-28 | depth 0-0.1 m ... | reverse complement strand
GTATGGTTGTGTATCGATGATGTCTGATGTGGCCCCCAGACAAAACTGACAACAGAGAAACGCTCTTCAGGATCACAATAAAGCAGAAATTGTTGATAGGACTGCGAACTTGCCTGCCTATAGTTTTCCGGTAGCCAACTGTGAGTTGAAACAAGCTCAGCAAGAAGGCACTTGCCTTCGGCAACAATCTCAGCCTCCAACTTTGCAGAGGAAATCAATTCTGTCATCTTATCTATGAAGTTGCCAAAGGCTGGGTTATCGGTTTTCATATCCGAGTCTGCCTCAATGGAGGTCTACCATCTTTGCTACTGAACGATTCATAAAAACCCACTTGTCTTAGCTTCATTAATCCAGGCTGGATACAACGATTTGGCATTGGTAATTTCTAACTGAAAGCCTGTTGTCGGTGTTCCTGTCGCACAAACTGCACTCTATGCGCAACTATGCCCTAGCAGCCCAGGGTTGTCATGCCATTCCAAGGTCAGATCGTAGAAATTTTTACCTGATGCACGCGGTACTGCCGTGCCCGAGACCGCAATAGCATCATAGTTTGCAGCTTACATTTTCTTCATCATTCAAAGATAGGCCGGAATATCAAAGGCCAGCAGCGCATACCTTCGGCCTTCGACATCAAATTCGGTTAGCTGTGTCATGCCCAATTTATCGCGATGTGCTTTAAGTGATGCCGGGTTGGTCAGGCTCACAAATGCTAAACCCATGTCGTAACGTCCGCGAACGGTTGCCATAAAGCCCTGCCAGAGCTTCGCTGAAAGTCCTTGCCCGGCATAGGCTTCATCTACGCATACTGGGCCATATAGGCAGAGCCGAAATGATGACAGCGAACGGCCTTTGCACTCAAGCTGAGTGACTAGTCTATCGATGTTCTGGAAGATCGCATCGCTACCCTCACTAGGCACAGGTGATGAACCGGCAACTGCCGCAATAGCACCATCATTTGCAACGGCAACGACCATGCCCGGTGAGCACACCATGTCTTCGAGCTCGGCCACGCTAAATTCAACGGAGATAAATCCACGCGCTTTCTGTGCATCATTCAACCGGCCGATGTAATACTTGGCCAGCAATTCAGATATGCCTTGCACATCATCTAAGGTTGCTGGCCTGATTAACATCAAACGCCGTACTGCTCGCGATAAGCTGCCACGGCTGGACGGTGACTGGTTAGCTCTGTGTTGTCTTTAAGGAAGTCGAGCAGATCGGCCAGATTAGCGATGGCGATGACAGGGATGCCGTAAGAAGCAGAGACCTCCTGCACCGCTGACAATTCGCCCGTGCCGCGCTCCATACGATCCAGCGCAATCAGAACACCGGCCGGGGTAGCGCCCTGCGCACGAATGAGCTCGACCGATTCACGCACCGAGGTGCCAGCCGAGATAACGTCGTCAACGATCAATACCCGGCCTTTAAGCGGTGCGCCCACAATAGTGCCGCCTTCGCCGTGATCTTTGGCTTCCTTACGGTTAAAGGCATAAGGAAAGTTATGGCCTTGCTGCGCCAGCACCACCGAGATTGCTGCAACGAGCGGAATGCCTTTGTAAGCGGGGCCAAACAGCATGTCGAATGCCACACCACCGTTGACGGCACGCTCTGCATAAAATTCAGAAAGCTTAGCCAGTGCGGCGCCATCCTGGAATAACCCCGAATTAAAGAAGTACGGGGAGAGTCGCCCCGCTTTGGTTTTGAATTCCCCGAAACGCAGGACATTCTGATCGAGGGCAAAACGGATGAAATCGTGGCTCAATGACGACATATCAATCTTTCAGGAGTTCTTGAATCAATAACCGCATTATCTCAAGAACTTGGCTTTAATCACACGCCACGATTGCACAGCTAAATACCTGCCTAGATCATCCGGTCGATTAGTTCGATCCAGTGACGTACCGGTACATCGGTACCGGACTGGAGGTGATTGATGCACCCCACATTACCGGAAACGATTTCCTGCGGCTCAGTCTTCAGCAGATTCGTCAGCTTACGGCCGAGGAGTTCTTGTGAAAGCGCCGGCTGCAAAATTGCATAGGTGCCGGCTGAACCGCAGCAAAGGTGACTATCCTGACAGAGGCGCACGGTGACGCCGAGCGCGCCTAGCAACCCCTCGACCGGCCCCCGAATTTTCTGGCCATGTTGCAAGGTGCACGGTGGGTGATAAGTTACGCGCTCTGGAATGCCGCCAGCACGTTTGGTCGTAGCCATCGTTAGCAAATCAGCCTGATAGCTCGGAAGAATTTCGCTGACATCTTTGGCCATCGCCGAGATACGTTTCGATTTCTCTGCATATGCTGAATCGTGCGCCAGAATTTCTGCATAGTCCTTAATCATCACCCCACAACCAGAAGCATTGATGACGATGCTATCCAAACCATTCTCAACATGCGGCCACCAGGCATCGATATTGCGCTTCATCTGTGCTTCTGCACCCTGATGATCGTTTAAATGCTGTCGAATCGCACCACAGCATTCGGCATCAGAGGCAATCACCAATTCAATGCCCAGCTTATCGAATACGCGCGCTGTGGCTGCATCAACATTGGGCATCAAGCCAGGTTGCACACACCCCACATGCAGCAGCATTTTTGTTTTATGCGTTGCGGTAGGCCAAGAGCCCGCAGCCGGAGCGGCCTGGATTTTTTTCTTAAGCGTTGCCGGCATTAGGGGGCGCAACTTGTGACCCATGCCCAATAGAAATGAAAACACCGCCCGCCTGCTTAAGGTTTCACGAATCAACCAACGTTCAAGCCGTTGCGTTAGCGGTCGTACTACGCGCTCATCCACATAGCGTCGGCCAATATCCACCAACCTGCCGTAACGCACACCGGACGGGCAAGTCGATTCGCAATTGCGGCAGGTCAGACAACGATCGAGATGGCTCTGCGTCTTTGCCGTTACCGGCGCACCTTCGACCATCTGCTTCATTAGATAGATACGACCACGCGGACCATCTAGCTCGTCACCAAGTAATTGATAGGTGGGGCAAGTGGCCGTACAGAAACCACAGTGCACGCACTTATTAACGATCTCTTTAACCGCGCCAATGTCGGGATCGTTTTGAAACTCGGGCGTTATATTGATCTGCATCTTACAAACCCTGATAGAGTCGGCCCGGGTTAAATATCCCGTGTGGATCAAAGGTGTTTTTCAAGCGTTGATGAATTGCCAGCAGTGCGGGATTCAATTGATCAAACACATCACCAATAGCATGCTGATTATTAAATAAGACCGCATGGCCACCCATACTGCGAGCAAGCATGCGTATGGACTCGGGCGACGCATCACTCCACAGCCAGCGTTGGGCACCACCCCATTCAATTAATTGATCCTGCGCCCCTGGAATCGTCGCTGCATTAATGGCCGGCGCAATCGCAGGCAGCGACATTCGCCATAGCGAACCCCTACCCGACATGACGCTCGCGTTACAAAAGAATGCATGCGTCTGATTTTGTAGGTCTATCCAGAGCTTTAGCGCAACATCTGGCGCCAGCTTGGTGCCGCCTAGCTGCTGCTCGGCAGAGGCAACGGCTGCCCGCGCGCCTGCAAGACGCACACTCAATACACCCTGGTACCAGGCACTTCCAGTAATCGGCAAAGGCTTGGCTGACCATGCATTAACCTGGTGAATTGCCGCCGCTTCTGAAAGTTCAAAACACAGGGTGCTCTGCGCCAGCGGGACAGGCAATACCTTTAGAGATACTTGCGTCATCAAACCCAGGATGCCGAGCGACCCCGTCATTAGGCGCGAGACATCATAACCGGCCACGTTCTTCATCACCTGGCCACCAAACTTCAGCTCGTCACCCTTGCCGTCGATGATATGCAAACCCAACACAAAGTCACGCACACCACCGGCGTAAGGTCGTGCCGGGCCAGACAAGCCAGCGGCAATCACGCCGCCCAGCGTTGACGCCAATGAATAACGCGGCGGCTCGAAGGGCAACATCTGCCCACGCTCGGCCAGCGCCTTTTCCAGTTCGACAATGGTTGTGCCTGCACGTGCCGTCAACACCAATTCGGCTGGATCATAATCCAGAATGCCGGTATGGCCTGGGGTAGATAACTTATTCTGCTCGTTCACTGCATTGCCGTACCAGCGTTTGCTGCCGGAGCCTTCAATAATCAGTGCGCTCTGTTGTCCAGCTGCATCTTTGATCTGCGCGACAAATTCGTTTGTTAAGTCAGCCATAGCGGTCTCTAGAAACGGGGCAGATTGGCGTGTGGCAATTGGCCACGATGTACGTGCATACGGCCATACTCTGCACAACGATGCAGGGTCGGTATGGCCTTATCCGGGTTCAACAGCTTCGCCGGGTCAAAGGCCGCTTTAACGCCAAAGAAGGCGTCCCGCTCCTTTTCATCAAACTGTACACACATGGTGTTGATCTTCTCGATCCCTACGCCATGCTCACCCGTAATGGTGCCACCCAGAGCCACACAGGCTTCGAGAATTTCATTACCGAATGTTTCTGCGCGATGCCACTGATCTTCATCGGCACCATCAAACAGAATCAGCGGATGCATATTGCCATCACCGGCATGGAAAACATTCATACAGCGGAGGCCGTATCGATCTTCCATTTCCTTGATCTGGTTCAACAGCGTTGCAATCGCTTTCTTCGGGATAGTGCCATCCATACAATAGTAATCAGGTGATATACGGCCTGCAGCTGGAAAGGCATTCTTACGGCCACTCCAGAACACCATGCGCTCGGCTTCACTCTGCGACACCTGGATACGAATCGCGCCCGACTCGCGCAATACGGCGCTCATGCGCTCGATTTCTTCGCTGACTTCTTCTTCCGTACCGTCCGACTCGCAAAGCAGAATGGCTTCTGCATCGAGGTCGTAACCGGCGTGAACAAATTCTTCCACAGCACGCGTTGCGGCCTTATCCATCATTTCCAGACCGGCGGGAATCAACCCGGCGGCAATGACATCGGCCACCGCATTACCGGCTTTGGTCATGTCATCAAAGCTGGCCATGATGACGCGGGCCACCGGTGGGCGTGGTACCAGACGCACAGTGACCTCAGTCACAACAGCCAGCATGCCTTCACTACCGATCATCACAGCAAGAAGATCTAGCCCTGGCGCATCTAGTGCCTCGGTGCCGAACTCCACAACTTCACCGTCCATCAATACCGCTCGCACCTGGATTACGTTGTTCACTGTGAGGCCGTATTTCAGACAATGCACACCACCAGAGTTTTCGGCAACGTTGCCGCCGATCGAACAGGCGATCTGGCTTGAAGGGTCGGGGGCGTAATAGAGCCCATAGGGCGCCGCCGCATCGGAGATGGCGAGGTTGCGCACACCTGGCTGCAGAACCGCCCGGCGACTCAACGGGTCAATAGTCAGAATCTGGTTCATCTTGGCGGTCGATAGCACAATGCCTTCTTGTATGGGCATCGCGCCACCGGACAAACCGGTGCCCGCACCACGCGGCACAACTGGCACGCCGAACTCGTTGCAAACTTTTAATACCGCCCGAACCTGCGCTTCGTTTTCGGGCAATGCCACTGCCAATGGCAGGGTGCGATAGGCCGCGAGGCCATCACACTCGTAGGGCGATGTATCTTCCTTCTGCCACAAAAGATTTGCTGCCGGAAGAGCACGCTTTAGCGCTTCTATCAAACCCTGGTCGTTATCAGTCATACATGGATTATAGGAATAATCGATCACCCACTATATGAAAATTTTTACCCCGACGCATGAAGATTATTCACCCCTTCTGCCCCAGAGAATCTACTAGCCATTCAATAAATGCGGCGCATTCCCAACGGTCATCGACCCCGGGCTTCCAGCATAGATAGTGTCGGTTGGGTGCTTCGACTATGCGCTCGGAGAGTCTGACCAGCCGTCCTGTTTCTAACCAGGCCGAGCCCAGATTGGTGCGCGCCAGGCATACCCCCAATCCTGCTGCCGAAGCATCATAGAGCATGCCAAGGTCATTAAACTTGGCCATCGTCTGCAGTCTCGTTTTATCGAGTCGGCAGCTGTCAAACCAGGTTTCCCAGGGTTCTAGCTCGCTGTGAATCATTAACGCTCTTGCCACCTGTTCTTCATTATCAAATCCGGCAAGGCCACCCACTTCATTGAGGTAATTCGGGCTGCAAGCGGGAGTCGCATGATCCGACAGGAGATGAACTGACTCCCTGTCGGCAAAAGGGCCTATACCAAAGCGCACTTCCAGATCGGTTTCCTGAGACACCACATTAAATAACGGAATAGAGACCTGTAAGACCAGATCGATTTCAGGATATGCGTAACGAAATAGCGGTAAGCGCGGCATCAATACCTGACGTGAAAATGTCGGCGTTACTGCAATGCGCAGCAGAGTGCGGTCGCCCTGCCCCCCTTCGGGCTCGCTTACCTGCAAGATAGCCAATGCCTCTCGCACGCGCTTAAGATAAGCCTCACCTTCAGGTGTCAGGCTAAAGTCCTTGCGGACAAACAGCTTAAATTTAAGTTGCGTTTCGATCTGACGAATACGATGGCTGATAGCACTCGGTGTGATATGTAGTTCATCCGCAACCTGTGTTACGTTCCGATGACGCGCTAGGGCTTCAAATGCCAGCAATCCTTGAATGTTCGGAACTCTAGAAATCATGAGACTCTTTCAAGATCGCTTATTCGGATTGACCGGATAGCTGCTCAAGAAGCTTGAGCACAGCAATCGAATCATGCTCACCGAGGCCAGACCCTACCATCGCCTTAAACATCTGCGCCGTTGCAGCTGATGCCGGCAGGTAAAGCCCCAGATCATGAGCAGTCTGCATCACGATGTTCATGTCCTTTTCATGCATCCAGCTTTTGAAGCCGGGTTTGAAATTACGGTCGATCATCCGCTGGCCATGGTTTTCAAGAATTTTTGATCCGGCAAAGCCACCCATGAGCGCTTCACGCACTTTGGCTGGGTCAGTGCCGTTTTTCTTGGCAAAAGCCATGGCTTCTGCCACGGCCAGCACACCAACCCCAGTCAGAATCTGATTGGCTGCTTTGGCGACCTGACCTGCGCCCGAAACGCCAATGTGAACAATGTTCTTGCCCATACAGGCGAACAGCGGTGCTACTTTCTCAAATGCGGCTTTATCGCCACCGACCATAATCGACAATGTGCCGGCAATTGCACCCACCTCGCCGCCAGAAACTGGCGCATCCAGGAAGGCAACGCCCTGAGCAGCCAGGTCCGCACCAATGCTTTTCGCAGCAGCGGGCGGGATCGTACTCATATCGACGGCAATCAGGCCTGCCCGCGCACTCTGCGCTACCCCATGTTTGCCCAGCATCACTTCCCGCACATCAGGCGCATCAGCCACCATGGAGAATACGACATCCACCACTGCTGCAACCGCAGCCGGACTTTCCGCTCCCTTGGCGCCCGCCGTTATAAGCGGCGTCATCGAGTCTTTGCGACGCGCCCAAACCGTAACGTCGTAACCCGCTTTCAGCAGATTAAGCGCCATTGGGCGGCCCATAATGCCCAAACCAACAAAACCGACACGCATAGCAACTCCCAAACGCTTAGAGGCGGATAACTTCAAGGATAATGATCAGAAGTTTCTCACATACTGTTATGAACTGAACATGCGCATTATTTCCGCAAATCTCAACGGGATCCGCTCTGCCTGGAAAAAAGGCTTTGCCGAATGGCTCGCCACCCAACAGGCCGACGCTGTCTGCGCCCAGGAAGTTCGGGCCACGCTCAAAGATATGGCTAAAGACGGCACCATGGAAAACCCGAGTGGCCTTACTGGCTACTGGCATCTGGCCGAACGCCCCGGCTATAGCGGTGTAGGTATCTGGACGCCGCATAAACCCCAGCAAATTACTCAGGGCATCGGCCATCCGGATTTCGATGCCGAAGGGCGTTATCTGGAACTTGATCTGGGGAAAGTCACCGTTGTTTCGCTTTATCTGCCTTCCGGTTCTAGCTCACCCGAGCGCCAGGTGGCCAAATTCCACTTCATGGATGAATTCCTGCCACGCATGGCCGCCCTTAAAGCTTCCGGCCGTGAGGTGATTATTTGTGGCGACTGGAATATTGCCCATAAAGAACAAGACCTTAAAAACTGGAAGTCGAACCAAAAGAACTCCGGTTTCCTACCAGAAGAGCGCGCCTGGATGAGCAAGCTGATTGACGAACTCGGTTGGGTCGATGTCTATCGTGCAATACATCCCAATACCACTGCTGATTGTTACACCTGGTGGAGCAATCGCGGGCAGGCTTATGCCAACAATGTGGGTTGGCGTATCGATTACCAGATCGCAACCCCCGGCATCGCTGCTTTGGCACAGAGCGCGTCGGTTTACAAAGAACAGAAGTTCTCCGATCACGCACCGCTTGTCATTGATTACGACTTAACGCTTTAGCAAGATGACAATTGCAAGTGCCTCGCGTTAAGCGTAGGCTAAGTCTGCGAATGCATGATGCGCATTCGTGAAGACACACTTTGAAAGGATTCACATGTCGAACACCACCGCCTCTAAAGAAAAACTCGTTGCCGACCTGAAACTGGTCGTTGCTGATACAGAAGAGTTGCTGCGCGCTACTGCCGGCCAAGCAGGCGAAAAAGTCACCGAACTACGTGGCCGTCTTGAAAAGCGTCTGCAGGAAGCCAAGGTATCGCTAGCCGATGCTCAGGCTTACGCCACAGAAAAAGCCAAAGCAGCAGCCCATGCAGCCGATGACTTCGTTCAAACCGAACCCTGGAAGGCTGTCGGCATTGCTGCTGCACTAGGACTGGCACTCGGTGTACTGATTGGCCGTCGCTAATCGCTCGCACACCAGTACATGAAACTGCTCGACGCAGCACGCGATCAGATTCGCCAGTTACTCGGGGTGGTGCAAACCCGCCTCGAGTTGCTGGGTCTGGAACTTGCGGATGCACGCGACCATCTAGTCGCACTCTTTGCTTTTACAGCGGTGGCTGTGTTTTTTTCCGGCGTCACCGTTGTCACATTATTAGCCTTGCTGGTCGTTGCCTACTGGGAACAACGGCTTGCCATTCTGGGCGGTGCCACGGGTTTGTTTGCACTCCTAGCCGTATTAGCTATCTGGCGCGCCAGCTGCCACGCAAAAGCAGGCGCGGATATTTTTTCCGATAGTCTGCAGGCGCTGCAAACAGATCGGGCTGCGCTAAGACCGCCGGCCCAGGATAGTCATGTCAACACTGACTGAACGCGCTATTAAACGCGGCCGGTTGCTAGAACGCATTAGCCAGCAACGGATAGCCCTTGCCGTGAGTTGCGCTCCAATCGCAGAGGCACTCAACGCAGCCGATCATGTGGTTGAAGGGGCTGAACGTACACGGCGCTGGATCAGTGAAAACCCGGTTGTCGTCGGGGTGGGGCTTTTTGTGCTCGTGCTGTGGCGCCCCAAAGGGGCACTCAAACTTGCCAGCAAAGGTCTATTGGGTTGGCGTACGCTGCGCTTGATCCGTCAGAAGCTTGGCCCCTTGCTTGGGTAACTTACCGGCCTAGACACGTCCAAACGCTGGTTTAAACTGCTGCGCGCCAGATTCCCTGCTCGATCATTTGCCGCGTTGCCGCTTCCGCCCAACCGCGGTTAGCAGCAGGCGAGGCCGGGCTCGGATGTAACACGCGCCCAATATGCGGCTGATGTTTGCTGGAGGCTAATGCGCGCACGGCCTGCGCCTCAGCATATGCACCCACACCTACGACCCATTCCGGCTGCATCGTCTGCACTAGCGTACGCAAGTGTTCATCACAAGCAGCCACCACCGGTGCCATTTCCAGTGCAGGTAATTTATCCGGGGTCACATTCCGTGCATTATCAAAAAAGGCCAGGGGGCAATAGTTGGCAACGAAATGCTCTGCAAAGAACGCTTCCGGCGTACCAAAACGATCGCGGAACAAACCCCATAAGCGACGCCCGCTGACTTCTGATCGTGTACACGTCCAGCCTTCAATCGGTCGCTTCGGGTTCATATCCAGCGGCTGACGAATCGGTGCATCAATTCTTAACCAGTCATGCGCCACGCTAACTTCCCCGAAGGGCACGCCAATCTGCACCATACCGAAAGGCCCCGGATTCATACCGAGGAAGATGACCCGACGTGGTTGCGGTTGACCGCCCCACTGGGTCAGATATTGTGTGTGTGCCGCACCCGCATAATCCAGCGGGTTATAAACATGCGTTACCGGCGCAGAAAACGACAGCCCATCGAGCCGCGCAGAAAGTGTTTCAGCAGCAGCAATCAGCGCCCGCGCACTCATGCAGCATGAGCCTCGCTGGCAGTCCCTCGGTCATCTCCTGACCATGGCGCCACCTTGAAGAGCAGGAGCATGCCCGGGATCGCGAGAAATGCACACAACCAGAAGAACCCGTACCAACCGATCTGCTCCACGAGCCAACCCGCCGAGGCATTGACCAGTGTCCGCGGCACAGCAGCCAGGCTGGTGAAGAGCGCAAACTGGGTCGCCGTGTAAGCTCGATTCGTTGAGCGCGCGATGAACGCGACAAAGGCGGCCGTGCCCAGCCCCACACCCAGCGCTTCAAATCCAATGACCAGTGCCAGACTGGCCAGTTCTGCAGAACCGATGGTGCTTTGTGGGCCGGCCGATGCCAACCAGGCAAAACCGAAAATGGACACGACCTGCACCACGCCGAATAACCAGAGTGCACGATTAATACCCAGCTTCACCATCCACAAGCCGCCAAGCAGGCCACCAATCACGGCAGGCCACAGACCGGCGTTTTTTGCCACCAGACCAATATCGCTCTTGGCGTAACCCATGTCGAGATAGAAAGGCGTAGCAAGGGCCGTGCAGAGAGAATCCCCGAGTTTGTAGCAAAAGATAAAGGCCAAAACCAGCAGCGCACTCTTCCAGCCAGCACGCGCCATGAATTCGTTAAAGGGTTCAACAATCGCTTGTTTGAGCGTGCGTGGCGCCAGCGCATCGCCCTGCGGCTCTCGCACCCAGAATGTGGCCAACACGCCCGGCACCATAAATGCAGCCGTAATCCAGAACACTTCATTCCACGGCAAGTGATCTGCCAGAATCAGGGACACGGAACCTGGCACCAAACCAGCGACACGATAGGCGTTTACAAAGACGGAGTTACCGAGACCCAGCTCTTCATCTGAGAGCAGCTCTCGGCGAAAGGCATCCAGTGCAATATCCTGCGTGGCGGAGAACACGGCCACTAGGGCTGCGATCAACATGATCGTACTGATTTCTGTATGCGGATCAAAACCACCCAAGGCACCAATCGCACCCACCAGACCCAATTGGGTTAGCAGCATCCAGCCACGACGACGGCCTAGCTTTAAAAAGTTCAGCCCATAGCGATCGAGCAACGGTGCCCAGATAAATTTCCAGGTGTACGGAAACTGAATCAATGCAAAGAGACCAATGGTCTTGAGGTTGACGCCACTAGAACGCAACCAGGCCGGCACTAGATTTAACAACAGGTAGAGCGGCAAGCCCGATGCAAAACCAATCAGGACGCAAATAGCCATGTGGCGCGTCCACAGGGCGCGCCACATACTGGGTTTCTTATCGACGCCCGCTTCGGTCATAGACGACCTAAACGGTAAATGGCCGTATCTGCCAGAAAGTTAATGTCTTCGGTTACCCGCTCTCCGTTGTCGAGCGCAATCGTCTCTAGTATTGCGATGCCTTGCTCCTGGCAAAGGGCTTCAAAATCAGCGATCGTAAAGAAACGGACATTCGGCGTATCGAACCATTGATACGGGAGGCTCTCCGAAACAGGCATCCGCCCTTTGAGAATGGCCTGCCGGTGCGTGTAGTACCCGAAGTTCGGGAAGGACACGACGGCTTCGCGTCCAACGCGTAGCAATTCCTTGAGCAGCCCAACGGTGTTCTGGATCATCTGCAATGAGAGCGACATGATCACATGATCAAAGGCGCCATCTTCAAAACCGGCCAGCCCACGTTCCAGATTTACCTGGATCACATTCACACCAGACTTCAAACAAGCCAGCACGCCGGCCGGATCCTTTTCGATGCCGTATCCGATCACCTGCTTCTCATCCATGAGCCGACGCAACAACAGGCCGTCACCGCAACCCAGATCGAGCACCCGTTCGCCCGGCTGTATCCAGCCGGCAATCGCATCCAGATCAGCGCGCAGGTCTGCAAGGTCCAGACGAATATGCTTGCGAGGTGTCATAGCACCACCTCCTCGAAGTAAGTGCGTAACACAGCGTGGTACTGTGCATCATCCATCAGGAACGAGTCATGGCCATGCACACTATCGATTTCGGCATAGCTCACCCGACGACCGTTATGCACTAGCGCTGTCATGATTTCACGACTGCGCTCGGGCGAGAAACGCCAGTCCGTCGTAAAGGCAACCAGCAGAAAATCTGCTTTGGCGCCAGCAAGTGCTGCATCCAGATTGCCCCCGGTCGATTCTGCTGGATCAAAATAATCCAGTGCCTTGGTCGTTAGCAGATAGGTATTCGCATCGAAGTAGCCGGAGAATTTCTCACCCTGATAACGCAAGTACGACTCGATCTGGAAATCGGTTTCATAACTGTACTTCAGTGCGCCGTCTTTCAGTGAGCGGCCAAACTTCTCAGCCATCTGATCATCAGACAAATAGGTGATATGCCCCAGCATGCGTGCCAGCTTGAGGCCACGGGCCGGCACCACACCTTGCTCATAATAATGTCCGCCGTAAAACTCCGGATCCGTCAGAATAGCCTGACGCGCGACTTCGTTAAAAGCAATATTCTGTGCCGTCAATTTAGGTGCTGAAGCAACTACAACGGCATGCTGCAAACGATCCGGATAAGACAGGGTCCACTGCAAAGCCTGCATCCCACCCAACGAACCACCGACCACCGCAGCCCAGCTCTGGACGCCCAAGTGATCTGCCAAGCGTGCCTGAGAGGCCACCCAATCTTCTACAGTCACTACCGGAAAATCTGCGCCGTAAAGCTTGCCTGTTTTAGGGTGTTTGGTATTCGGCCCGCTTGAGCCATAACAGCCGCCGAGATTATTGACCCCAACGACAAAGAATTTATTGGTATCGAGTGGTTTGCCCGGACCAACCAGGTTGTCCCACCAACCTGTTGTCCCATCAATATCTGCAGCATCGGTATAACCAGCCACATGGTGGTTACCTGAGAGCGCATGACAGACGAGCACTGCATTGCTGGCATCGCTATTAAGCGTGCCATAGGTTTCATAGACGAGCGAAAACTCGGGCAGTACCGCGCCACTCTTCAATGGCAGCGGGTCTGCACAATGAAAAGTCTGTGGACAGACCAGACCGACCGAGCCGGAAATTACATCATTCATCGTTCTAACTAGTTAGTTGGCCGAGCTATCGGCCGGTGTCGAATTCAGTCGACGAATCTGCTCACGAATCTGCGCAGGATCGTCTAGGCGCAGCAACTTGCGCACCATAGGGGCTAATTGTCCTACATCCGCGGTCAGAACCTGTTGTTTGACCTCAAGAATCTGTGACGGATGCATCGAGAAGTGACGCAGACCCATACCGAGCAACAATCGGGTGAGCTTCGGATTACCCGCAAGTTCGCCGCAAATCGACACCGGCACGCCGGCTTTTTCACCGCCGGCCAGGGTATGTGCAATCAACATCAGCACCGCCGGATGCAGCGAATCATAAAGCCCGGCAACCTCTTCATCACCCCGATCGATGGCCAGGGTGTACTGGGTCAAGTCATTCGTACCAATCGATAGAAAGTCCAAACGCTTCAGGAACATGTTCAGCGCCAATGCAGCCGCCGGAATTTCAATCATGCCGCCGAGCTGGATATCTTCGCCAAACGCCACGCGCCTATCACGCAAATCCTCACGCGCCTTATCTAAAGCGGCGCGAGTGGCATCAACCTCTAACGCATTGGAAATCATCGGGATCAGGATGCGGACCGGACCATATCGTGCAGCACGCAGAATCGCACGCAGCTGCACACCAAACATGGCCGGCTCAGAAAGCGATAGTCGGATGCCACGCAAACCCAGCGCAGGATTGATCGCACTACGTGCCTGATCCAGGGCTTTATCCGCGCCTAGATCATAGGTGCGAATCACGACCGGTTTGCCAGCCATGCCCTTCACCACCTTGCGGTAGGCCTCAAACTGTTCATCTTCGGACGGAATCTCACGACGATTCAGGAACAGAAACTCTGTACGGAACAGACCAACACCATCGGCGCCGTTGTCTTTCACTGCCTGCATATCGTCTGGCAATTCAATATTGGCCATCAGGTCAACGCGCACATCATCCAGCGTGAGCGGGTCCGCCTTTTTCAGGCGTTTGAGTTTGCTCCGTTCCAGCTCGATCTGGCTCTTGCGCAGGCGATACTCTTCCAGCACCCGTTCATCCGGGTTAACAATGATCACGCCTCGCAAACCATCAACGATCAGCAACTCACCATCGCGGATGACTTCGCGCGCACCGCGCAAACCGACGACAGCCGGAATCGCCATGCTACGGGCCAGGATTGCAGTATGTGAGGTTGCGCCACCAACGTCGGTAACAAACGCCGCAAAGCGGTGTTCCTTGAAACTGATCAGATCAGAAGGCGGCAAATCGTGCGCCACAATAATCTGCTCTTCTTCCTTCACCCCTTTGCTGCTTTTGGTTGATTTGCCGATCTTGCCAGCACGACCCATCAACTCCTTGATGACCCGCTCGACGACCTGCACCACATCTGCCTTGCGTTCACGCAAGTAGGGGTCATCAATGGCATCAAACTGCTTCACCAGATAATCCATCTGCTGCACCAATGCCCATTCGGCATTGCAGCCACGCTCGCGGATCAGCGTCTTGGGCACATCAACCAATTCGGGGTCTTGCAGAATCAAGGAATGCACATCAATGAAGGCGCGCATTTCAGCCGCTGATTCCGCCATGTCGCTGCGCAGCTCATCGAGCTCGGCACGGACCCGCTCTACGGCCGTTTCAAAACGCAGCACTTCTTTTTCTAGCTGTCGTGCCGGTAGCGTTAAGTGGGCAACCTCGAGCGTTGCATGCGACAACAGCTGTGCCTGACCGATAGCAATGCCACCGGAAACGCCGAGACCGTGAAGAGTAAAGCTCATCTGCGCTGTCCTTACCCTTACTCGCCTTCGCCAAAATAATCGTTTATCAAGCCAACCAGTGCAGCCATTGCTGCTTCGGCATCATCGCCAATGGTTTCAATGGCCACGGAAGTGCCTTTACCGGCTGCCAGCATCATCACACCCATGATGCTCTTGCCATTCACGCGCCGACCATTCCGCTCCAGCCAAACTTCACTCTGGAAGCTACCCGCCAGTTGCGTGAACTTGGCCGAAGCCCGGGCATGCAAACCCAGCTTATTAATAATCTCGACATCCTGGCGAAGCGTCGTCATACGGTTTCCTATCGATCAGTATCGGCGGACATGGCCAAAGTGCACTCTGTGCCAGCCATCAATGCCTTGTTTGCCACATCGGGCAGCGGTTTATTACGGTAATTGATCGCGCGCAACAGCATGGGTAGGCTAACGCCAGACAATGCCTCGACACGACCGGGCGCTATCAATCGTGTTGCCACCCGCGCCGGTGTGGCACCCAGCAAATCGGTTAACACCAGTACGCCAGCACCCTGATCCAGTGCGGTCACCAAGGCTTGCGCTTTAGCCTCCACCTCATCGACCGGCTCATCCTGCCCGGCACTTTGTACGGCAAGCGTTGCCGGCAGCTGGCCGCACAGGACGTGGCGTGCACAATCAACCAATGCCTCGCCCAGACGACCGTGCGTCAAAAGCAAAATGCCTACGGAGGGAGTTGCCGATGTTTCTGTCATAGATCCTAATTTTATGGGGAAAAACGCTGTATATCCGGCAGTTTGCCATCATGTGACTGAAATTTCAGCCGATCTGCTAGATTTGGCGTTACCGACACCGTACCATTGGCGGCCACATGGAGCACGGCGCGCAATCCCAACTGCTTCACCATTGCTGTCCAATCCTGGGCCCCGGCTATAAAAACCGGTTTGGTCAGCACATCAGAACGCACCCCCGCATTCGGGCCATCCACCACAATCGTCACAGACTGTACACCCGGCGCCGGATAACCTGTGCGCGGATCCAGCAAGTGCGGATAGCGTTGACCATCCACCTCGAAATAACGCTGATAGTCCCCCGAGGTACCCGTTGCTTCGCCATCGCGTAATTCCAGTATCGCCAAGGGGCCTGCATAGCGCGGCGCCTGAATCGCTACGCGCCAGGGGGATCCATAGCGTGTGCCCAGCGCCATCACGTTGCCGCCAATATTAATCAGCGCATTATTCAAACCGGCAGCGTGCAAGATGGCAGCAGCCCGATCCAGCGCTGTGCCCTTAAGCGAACCGCCGAAATCTAATGCGACCTTGCTATTGCGACTACTCACCCAGGCCCCATCACCGTCCACCTCGATCTTTAGCTGTGCGATTGACGGGTGGCTTTTCAACCAGGCATTGACTGCCGATGCTTCAGGCAACTTTGCCACATAGCTGTCTGCATGAAAGCCCCACAAGGCAATTAACTGACCAATGCCCGGATCAAAAAGCCCCTCGGCAGACCTGGAAAACGCCTGCGCCTCACTGAGCAAGCTGGCCATTTCAGCAGAAACGTGAACACGCTTGCCTGCCGCCAACGCATCGTTCAACTGCGTTAATTCGGAAGGTTGCCAGGCATGATACGTCCGGTGCATACGATCAAATTCACTCAACACCTGCGACACAGCAGCCCGCACCTGAGCCTCCGGCACATCATCAGCCACCTGCACTTCCACCCGGGTGCCAAACACGAAGGATTCGCTCTTGACAGGTTTTTTATCGCCGCAGGCGCTTAATCCTAGGGCCATCAAGGCTGCCAGCACAAACAGGCGCAGCCAACCCTTCACATCAGACTCCGAATGGATCAGTGGCTTCTAACTCGTATGAAGCAGCCATCAATGCCAAACGGGCAATCACGCCGTAGGCATAAAATCGGTTGGGTGGTGAATCCGGATTGGCGCTGTAGTCGGGCAGATTACAACCCGTTTCAAAGGCCAGTGGCTCGAAGTGCATGCCCGGCGCATTCAGGTTTTCTTCTGGCCCACGCGCTTCATGCACGCGATAGAAACCACCAACGACAAAGCGATCGATCATATAGACCACCGGCTCGGCCACAGCATCGCGAATCGTTTCCAGTGTGGGCACACCTTCCTGAATAATCACTGACGACACTTCCATGCCTTCCTTGATCACGCTCATCTTGTTGCGCTGCTTGCGATTAAGCCCGATTACCTCACTGGCATCACGCACCGTCATCACGCCCATGCCGTACGTGCCGGCATCCGCTTTCACGACTACATAGGGGTCTGCCTTGATATCGTATTCGCGATACTTTTCGCGAATCCGGTTAAGCAATTCATCAACGCGCCCAGCCAGGCAATCTTCACCCACACGCTCGTGAAAATTAATATCGTCACAAGTAGAAAAATACGGATTAATACGCCACGAATCGATGCCAACCAGCGCAGCAAAATCCGTCGCCACACGATCGTAGGCCGCAAAGTGCTGGCTCTTGCGCCGCACATGCCACCCAGCATGAACCGGTGGAATCAGCGTCTGGCCCGTGGGCGACTGCAGAATATCCGGCACACCGGCCGACAGATCGTTGTTTAGCAGCACCATGCAGGGGTCGAAGCCTTCAACGCCCCACCGGCCGTTATTCAGCTGCAGCGGCTCCAGATGGAGCGACTGTCCATCATCCAGTTCCAACGTTACAGGTGCCGTAATTTCCGGAGAGACCGAACCCAAACGCACTGTGAGACCCGCCTGGCGCAGCACGCCAGCCAGCGTGGCCACATTCTTCAGGTAGAACTGGTTACGCGTATGGTTTTCCGGAATGAGCAGCATATTGCGCGCATCCGGGCAGTATTTTTCGATAGCTGTCTGAATCGCCTGGATACATAGCGGGTAAAACGCCGGATTCAAGTTATTAAAACCGCCGGGAAACAGGTTGGTATCTACTGGCGCCAGCTTGTAACCGGCGTTACGCAGATCGACCGAGGCGTAAAAAGGCGGGGTGTGATCCTGCCACGCACAGCGGAACCACCGCTCAATCGCAGTCGTTTGATCCAGAAAGCACTGTTCCAGCGCATGAAGGGGGCCAGCCAGGGCCGTAGTCAGATTAGGAACCATAGCTCAAGTTTACCCCATGCCAACCAAGCCAGTGCCGCATTGCAGCGCCGCCGCTGGTAGAATGACGTCTTTAAAAACATTGCCTTAGCGAACGGCCACGCCGATCGCCATGCTTTTCTGGATTTTCCATGCTCGTCGCAAATAACATCACCATGCAATTCGGGGCCAAGCCCCTGTTCGAAAACGTTTCGGTCAAATTTGGCGAGGGCTATCGCTACGGCCTGATTGGTGCCAACGGCGCCGGCAAATCGACCTTTATGAAGATCCTCTGCAACGCACTGGAGCCTTCTGCCGGCAACGTGACCAAAGACGTTAACGAACGCATGGCTTACCTGAAACAGGATCAGTTTGCCTACGAAGACCAGCGCGTGCTGGACGTGGTGCTGCAAGGTCATGAAGAAATGTGGGCCTGCATGCAGGAACGCGACGCCATCTATGCCAACCCGGACGCCACCGAAGACGACTACATGAAGGCTGCCGAGCTGGAAGTGAAGTTCGCCGAATACGATGGTTACACCGCTGAATCGCGCGCCGGCGAACTCCTCCTCGGCGTTGGCATCCCTACCGACAAGCACAACGGCCCGATGCGCGAAGTTGCACCCGGCTGGAAACTGCGCGTATTGCTGGCCCAGGCACTGTTCGCCAATCCGGACATCCTGCTGCTCGATGAACCAACCAATAACCTGGACATCAACACCATCCGCTGGCTGGAAGACGTGCTCAATGAGCGCAACTCCACCATGATCATCATCTCCCATGACCGTCACTTCCTGAACCAGGTATGTACGCACATGGCCGATCTGGACTACGGCAAGATCACCACCTACGCGGGCAACTACGACGACTTCATGGAAGCCTCGACCCAGGCACGTGAGCGTCAGTCGAACGCGAATGCCAAAGCTAAAGAGCGCATTGCCGAACTGCAGACTTTCGTTCGCCGCTTCTCGGCCAACGCCTCAAAGGCCAAACAGGCCACCAGCCGCTTGAAGCTGATCGACAAACTGAAGCCGGAAGACGTAAAACCATCGTCGCGTCAGTACCCGTGGATCCGTTTCGAATACGACGACAAGGACAAGCTGCACCGTCAGGCCGTTGAAATCGAAAACCTCGGTTTCGCCTACCCAGATAACGAACCCTTATTCAGCAAACTCTCACTGACGGTGAACGCCGGCGAAAAAATCGCCATCATTGGTGAAAACGGCGTTGGTAAAACCACGCTGCTAAAACTACTGCAGGGCGAACTCACGCCAACCGCGGGCACCATCAAGTGGGCAGAGAAAGCCAAGCTCGGCTATTTCGCACAAGACCATGCCGCTGATTTTGCGTCGGATACGAATCTGACGGACTGGATCTCGGGCTATGTCCGCGCCGGCGGTTACGAAGGCTCCGATGTAGAAACCCTCATCCGCGGCACGCTAGGTCGTCTGCTCTTCTCGGGCGACGATGTGAAGAAGCCTGTTAAGGTTATCTCCGGCGGTGAGCAAGGTCGCATGATGTTCGGCCGCATGATGTTGCTGCATTCAAACGTAATGCTGATGGATGAACCATCCAATCACCTGGACATGGAATCCATCGAATCGCTGAATACGGCGCTGGATCTGTTCCCGGGCACCTTGATCTTCATTTCTCATGACCGCGAGTTTGTGTCGTCACTGGCCACCCGCATCATTGAAATCAAGGCAGATCACACCGTAGTCGACTTCCAGGGCAATTACGAAGATTACCTCTTGAGCCAGGGCGTTAACTAAGCCCTAGTGCTTCGGCGAAGGGTGCGGGGTAGATTTGTCTCGATTTTGGACGGCACGTCCCATGAGAGACGGGTTTACCCCGTGCCCTGAGTGCGAATCACGAATTAGGGTTTTTGGTTCTTGATGGCCTGCTGCGCTTCATACGCAGCTTTCTCTGCCGCCCGCTGCTGCTCAGCCGCTTCGCGCTTAGCGCGTTTTTCTGCCGCCTTACGATCACGCTCGGCAGATGCAGCCTGAATCTCGGCATCAGACTTCAACGGTGTCGCCGACTGCTCGGCATCACGGATCTTGCGTTCCTGCTCAACCTGCTTCACCGTCTTGCCTTCGTCGATGGCCTTCTTGATCGATCCGGCTGGCGGATTAGGCTGACGTAATTCTTCTGGTGGATTGGCCAACTGATTAATCAGGCGGCGCTCACGCACTTCTCGATCGATTACGGCGGCTTGCGCTTCAAGCGCCCGCGCCTTCTCACGTTCCTCGTAACGTCGGTCCTTTGCCTTATCAATACAGTAAGTGACCAGAATCCTGCTGTAGCAGTTCCAAGTATCAATTTCTAATTGTTGATCGGCATTGGCACGAATCGCTTTGCCTTCGTTCTTAAGGGCTTTGGCTTCCTGATCACGTGCTTCCAGCACGGCCGGATCAAATACGGGTGCTGGTGGTGCCGCAATAACAGGCACAGACAGTACTAACCCGGAGCAAAACCCCAGAAAAATTCGGAACGAAGTGGAATAAAATCGGTTCATGCGCCCAGCATTGTAGGTCAGGCGGGCCCGATCGGGTAAAATTTGCCCCTTAACTATTTCTCTTTTTCATCGGGAGTCCCGCCGTGCAAATCGTTTGTCTTGATCTTGAAGGTGTTCTTGTTCCGGAAATCTGGATCGAATTCGCCAACCGCACGGGCATTGAAGCACTGCGCCGCACGACCCGTGACGAGCCCGACTACGACAAGCTGATGAAGTACCGCCTGGATATCCTGCGCGAGAATAAGCTCGGCCTGCCGGACATCCAGAAAGTCATCGCCGAAATGGGCCCGATGCCGGGCGCTAAAGACTTCCTTGATCAACTGCGCCAAGATTTCCAGGTGATCATTCTGTCGGACACCTTCTACGAATTTGCCATGCCACTGATGAATCAGCTGAATATGCCAGCGCTGTTCTGTCACAAGCTGGAAGCCGATTCTGAAGGCATGCTGGTCAACTACCACCTGCGCATGCCCGATCAGAAGCGTGCTGCCGTCAAGGCCTTCAAGGGTCTGAACTTCAAAGTAATGGCTGCCGGTGACTCCTACAACGATACGGCCATGCTGGGCGAAGCCCACGCCGGCATCCTGTTCCACCCACCAGAAAACGTCATCCGTGAATTCCCGCAATTCCCGGTGACTATGAACTACACCGAACTGAACGACGCCATCCGCAGCGCTTCAGCACGCATCTAAATAGGCTAGGTTGGACATGCATCGCGAACGTTTCTATACCCTGACCGTCTCCTGCCCAGACCGGGTAGGCATTGTGGCCGCCGTATCGGGCTTTTTTGCCAAACATGGCGGTTGGATCCTCGAAACCTCTCTGCACGCAGAACCACCTGACACCACAGGCATCGCCAAGTACTTTATGCGCCTGGAGATCAAGGCAGATTCATTGCCTTTTGATCTGGAACATTTACGGGGCGAATTCCAGGCCATTGCCGACGAATTCAATATGTCCTGGCAGATCACTGATTCTGCCGAGCGTAAGCGGGTAGCAATCCTCGTATCGAACCAAGGGCATTGTCTGCATGATCTGCTGGCACGCTGGCAGTCCAAAGAGCTGGACGTTGAAATCCCCTGCGTGATTTCCAACCACGAAAGCTTGCGCCGTCTGGTCGATTGGCTGGGCATTCCGTTTCACTATGTACCTGTCACCCCAGAAAACAAAGCTGAGGCTTTTGCCCAAATGGGCAAAATTCTGGCCGATGCCAATCCGGACGTCATCGTACTGGCGCGTTATATGCAGATTCTGTCACCAGAACTCTGCGCACAGTATCCCGGGCAGATCATCAATATTCACCACTCCTTCCTGCCATCCTTCGTGGGCGGCAAGCCCTACCATCAGGCATTCGAACGTGGCGTCAAACTGATTGGTTCTACCTGTCACTATGTAACGGCAGACCTCGACCAGGGCCCGATCATTGAGCAGGATGTCATCCGTATCGACCACTCGGATTCTGTCGAAGACATGGTGCGCTACGGTAAGGATATCGAAAAGACCGTGCTGGCCCGAAGCCTACGCCAGCACCTCGAAGGTCGCGTACTCATTCACGGCAATAAGACCATCGTCTTCCGCTAACCCCTCGCGGTGAAATCGCCGCAACGGAGCCCGCTATGACCGCAGATGTAATTGACATTGCACACCTGGTGCAAATGTCCGTCGCCCCTGTCTTTCTTCTAACGGGCGTCGGGGCTGTCCTATCGGTACTGACAACACGCCTGGCGCGTGTGATCGACCGGGGCCGTCAGCTCGATCTCTGGGTGGCCGAAGGGCACGATGCTAACTGGTACGCTCACGAGCTGAAGAAACTCGCCAAGCGCAACTTCCTCATTAATTCAGCGATTACTCTGGCCACCGTTTCAGCCTTCTTTGTCTGCAGCGTGATTCTGGTTATTTTTGCCAGCCAGGTCTTCCCGAGCCAGACCGTCTTCGGTGACGTGATCACCACCTGCTTCATTCTGGCCATGGTGTCTCTAATGTTATCGCTGGCACTTTTCCTTGGCGAAATCTGGGTAGCCAATACCATTCGTTACTTCGGTCATTCTCTGCCGCCCAAATAAAAAAAGGCGGGTACCGAAGTACCCGCCAAATCCACACGGAGAGGAGAATCTCTTGAGAATTACCTTTGCATAAAACGACCGACCATTAATCGTGGTATGCGTTTTCACCGTGGGAGGTTACATCCAGGCCTTCACGTTCCTGATCTTCCGGAACACGCAGACCCATAACGACGTCGAGTAGCTTGAAGACTACGAAAGCCACTACACCCGACCACAGTACCGTTGTACCGACAGCAGTTGCCTGAATCACCACTTGATCAGCGATCGAGTAACCTTCAGCAACAGCGTTCGTTACGTAGTCATAGATGCCTGTGCCACCCAGAGCCGGGTCAGCAAACACACCTGTCAGCAGCGCACCAGTGATACCGCCTACGCCGTGGATACCGAACACGTCGAGCGAATCATCAACCTTGAGCATTTTCTTCAGGCCGCTTGCACCCCACAGACAAACCACACCGCCGATGGCGCCGATGATGATGGCACCGCCAACACCCACGAAGCCTGCAGCCGGTGTAATCGCTACCAGGCCAGCCACAGCACCCGAAGCAGCACCCAGCATCGAAGGCTTGCCCTTGATCAGCCACTCAGCAGCCAACCACGACAGCGTTGCAGCCGAAGTAGCAACCCAGGTGTTCACGAAGGCCAGTGATGCAGCACCGCTAGCTTCCAGTGCCGAGCCGGCGTTGAAACCGAACCAGCCGAACCACAGCAGCGAAGCACCGATCATGGTGAAAGTCAGGTTGTGTGGCGACATGGCTTCACGACCGTAACCGATACGCTTGCCAGCGATGTAGGCAACCACCAGGCCAGCAACAGCGGCGTTGATGTGAACAACCGTACCACCCGCAAAGTCGAGCGCGCCCTTCTGGAACAGCCAACCAGCGGTTGCACCAGCAGCTTCAGCAGCTTCAGCCGACGTGTAGGCATCAGGACCTGCCCAGAACCAGACCATGTGTGCTACCGGTAGGTAAGCCAGGGTAAACCAGGCAACCAAACCAATCAGCACAGCCGAGAACTTGATACGTTCAGCCCAGGCACCCACGATCAGTGCACAGGTAATCGCAGCAAAAGCGCCCTGGAAGACCACAAAGGTCAGCTCAGGAATGGCCACACCCTTCGAGAAGGTGCCGGTCAGCGTTTCGCCGTTAATACCCTTCAGCAGGATCTTGTCGAACGAGCCAAAGAACGCGTTATAGAGCGAATGACCTTCAGTGAAGGCGACGCTGTAGCCGTAAACAACCCACAGCAGCGAGATCAGGGCAAACACCACAAAGACCTGGATCAGCAGCGACAGCACGTTTTTCTTGCGAACCAGACCACCGTAGAACAGTGCCAGGCCAGGGATCGACATCAGAATAACGAATGCCGAACAAACCATGATCCAGGCGTTATCGGCCTTGTCCATCACCGGTGCCGCAGCAGCCGGGTCGGCTAGAGCTACACCACTGGCGAGCAGCGGTAGCAGCATTGCGAGGTACTTTTTCATGAATAAACTCCTTCGATTCCGTTAAAGGGCCGTCTCACCGGTTTCGCCGGTGCGGATACGAACCACTTCTTCAAGCGGGAAGACAAAAATCTTGCCGTCACCGATCTTGCCGGTTGCAGCCGACTTCTCAATGGCTTCAATCACCTGTTCCAGGATGTTGTCTGCGACAGCAGCTTCCAACTTAACCTTCGGCAGGAAATCGACGACATATTCAGCGCCGCGATAGAGTTCTGTATGGCCCTTCTGGCGACCGAAGCCTTTGACTTCTGTCACAGTCACGCCCTGCACACCGACAGCGGCGAGTGCTTCACGCACTTCGTCCAGCTTGAACGGCTTGATAATTGCGGTAACGAGTTTCATGAACTGGTTCCTTATGAAATTTGAATCAGGTGGGGTTCGCCATCAAGGCAAACCCCGGTTGAAGCTTGATTAGAAAGTACGGCCTATGGTGACCATTGCAGTTGCGTGGCCAGCATTTTCTGTCGTGGTGCTGCTTGCGCCTGGACCTGCTTTGTTGAAGCAATAGAACTGGCCTTTGCTGCAATCAGACTGAGTTGCGGCTTGGATATACGACACCTTGGCGTTCCAACCCGATCCGAAGTCCTTCGTCACACCAAGTTCCCAATCAGCATAGTTCGCTTGGCTATAACCATTCATGTAGAAATAGCCCGCATGAGCCAACAAACCAAATCCACCAAGAACAGGCGCCACATCACTTAGATCATAAGTACCACGCAGATCGGTATACCCCGAACCGGAAGTGCTCTTACCATTTAGCCCTTGATTATTGAAGTAGTCTGTCAGTGCAAAGAACTGCTTCAGGCTAACTGTCTTCCAGTTAGTGCCGATGTAGTACTCCAAGTTGTAAACCATGCCAGGCTTCTGGTTGTAGTACGTAGGGCTCGGCGTTGTCAGAGCTGCGCTTGCTGGAGCATTACCTGGATTACTACCCGGGTAGAAGTAGTTCATCAAGCCGGTATCAATACCAACATCTTCGGTGAAGTTGTACTTCCAGCCACCGTAAAGATCCATTTCGATGTTGCCGCCGTACATACCGGCTGCGTTACCGTTAACGTTCGAGTTCCAGTTACCGACATAGAAACCGTACGGCATTGTCAAATCAACACCGCCCTGGATAGCAGGCTGATTAAAGGTTTGATCGATACCACGGAAACGATAGCTGCTGGCCAGGTTAACGTTGGCAGTCAGCGCCCAATCCGTCGATGCTGGCGCATCAGCCGAATCTTGAGCGGCATCGCCAGTTACTTGAGCAACGGCTGCCATCGAAAGGGCCGCGAGGGAAGCTGCGAGAAGTGTTTTCTTGAAGGTCATGGTCATATCCTTATGCGAAAAGAAAAAATTGAATTGCTACGGTGCTCTTGATGCACAGACCGTGCCAACTTTTGCTTTGACGCCCAAAAAAACTTATAGCCTATTGTTATCAAACAATTTATTATGGAGCAGATAGCCTCTCGCAACGCCCTCTTTTACAATTTTCGGCATGTTGAAGACACCTCGCTTCTTATCGCAGCGCACCATTTCGTGCGCACCGTG
>ERZ1034363.547-NODE-547-length-25787-cov-2.882186_pt1 | contig 25787 bp, 22 predicted proteins | sample MGYA00520616_ERZ1034363 | MGnify/ENA primary metagenome ERZ1034363 (study PRJEB33736, sample SAMEA104284506) | Azolla filiculoides | biome: Urban; feature: Water surface; material: Ditch water | place: Netherlands | collected 2015-10-28 | depth 0-0.1 m ... | reverse complement strand
GCATCGAAAGTGCGCGCCATGGTGCCGTGGATGGAAAGCACCGCCAACCAGTTGATCGACCAATTCGTCGACAAGGGCGAATGCGAATTCGTGCGCGCTTTTGCCCATCCCTTCCCCATGATCGTGATTGCCGAGCAAATCGGCGTTTCCCCGGACATGATCGACACGTTCAAATCATGGTCCGATGCGATCGTCGAGCCATTCAGCATGATGGTCAGCCCGGAACGCGAGGTCGAATGCGCCCGCTTGTTCGTCGAGATGCAGAAATTTTTCCAACAACGCATCGAAGAGCGACGTCGTGCACCAAAGGATGATCTTCTGACGGTGATTGCCCAGACCCGGGACGAGCAGGGCGAATTGCTCGCGATGGAAGAGGCATTGACCATCATCGCGGTCGATCTCTTGGCCTCCGGCAATGACACAACCGCCTCTGCACTGGCATCCGGCATGCGCCTGCTGATCGAAAACCCGCATATTCAAGACGAGCTTGCGGCTGATCCGGGGCTGATCCCGGCCTTTGCCGAAGAGGTGGTGCGTCTCGAATCCCCGGCGCAGGGCATGTTCCGACGGGTCGTCGCCCCCACCGAACTGGGTGGCATCATGTTGCAGGAGGGCGATCTGCTCAGCCTGCGCTTTGGTGCAGCAAACCGGGATGAAAAGGAATTTCCCTCCCCCGAGCGCATCGACCTCCATCGCAAATCGCCGGGCAAGCATCTGGCCTTCGGCATTGGGCGGCATCACTGCATCGGCGCGCCACTTGCGCGCCAGCGCCAGCCCGCTGGTGCCGGGCAGCATCCAGTCCAGCAGGATCACATCGGGCAGCACGGCATCGACCTCGCGCTGCGCGGCCTGGCCGTCGAACACCACGGTGGGCGCAAAACCGTTGTGGCGCAGGTTGACGGCGATCAGTTCAGCGATCGCCGGCTCGTCCTCCACCACCAGCACGCGCGGCATCTTCCTCATTTGATGGCCGCCTCCCGCTCCGCTTCCGTGGTGTGACGGACGTCGGCACCCTTGGCGATGTAGATCACCGCCTCGGCAATGTTGGCGGCGTGGTCGCCGATGCGCTCGATCGCGCGCGCCAGGAACATCAGGTTGAGCCCTGAGCTGATGGTGCGCGGATCTTCCATCATGTAGGTCAGCAGCTTGCGCGTCAGGCCTTCATGCTCGACGTCGATCGCCTCGTCACCCTTGATCACGGTCAGGGCGGCCTTGACATCCATGCGGGCAAAGGAGTCGAGCGAACGGTGCAGCAGGTCGGAAGCCAGGCTGCCGGCCACGCGCAGCTCGGTGGTCGGCAGCGCGCGCGGCATGCCGTTGTCCAGCGTGGACTTCAGCATCTTGGCGATGGTGCAGACCTCGTCGCCGGCGCGCTCGAGGTTGATGATGATGCGGGCGGTGCCGACCAGCAGGCGCAGGTCGCGCGCGGTCGGCTGGCGCCGGCTCATGGTCGAGGTCACGTCATGGTCGATCTGCACTTCCATGCGGTTGACCTTGTCCTCGATCTCGAGCACCTGGGTGCAGGTCTCGGCGCTCAGATGCGACAGCGCGTAGAGCACCTGCTGCAGCTGCGACTCGACCACGCCGCCCATCTCGAGCACCTGGGTCGAGATGCGGTTGAGCTCGGCATCGAACTGACTGGAGATATGCTTTTCAACCATGATCAACCAAACCTTCCTGTGATGTAGTCTTCGGTTTCGCTGCGCTGCGGCTTGAAGAAGATCTGCTCGGTGGTGCCGTACTCGACCAGGTTGCCGAGGTACATGTAGGCGGTGAAGTCCGAGCAGCGGGCGGCCTGCTGCATGTTGTGGGTCACGATCGCGATCGTGTAGTCCTTCTTGAGCTCGTGCACCAGTTCCTCGACCTTGCCGGTCGAGATCGGGTCGAGCGCCGAGGTCGGCTCGTCGAGCAGCAGCACCTTGGGCTTGACCGCCACGCTGCGCGCGATGCACAGGCGCTGCTGCTGGCCGCCGGACAGCGACAGGCCGCTCTGATTCAACTTGTCCTTGGCCTCGTTCCAGAGCGCGGACTTGGTCAGCGCCCATTCGACGCGGTCATCCATGTCGGACTTGCTGAGGTTCTCGTACAGCTTGACGCCGAAGGCGATGTTGTCGTAGATCGACATCGGGAACGGCGTGGGCTTCTGGAACACCATGCCGATGCGCGCGCGCAGCAGGTTCAAGTCCTGCTTGGGGTCGAGCACGTTGGTGCCGTAGAAGTTGATCTCGCCCTCGGCACGCTGACCCGGGTAGAGGCTGTACATGCGGTTGAGCGTGCGCAGCAGCGTGGACTTGCCACAGCCCGACGGACCGATGAAGGCGGTGACCTTGTGCTCGGCGATGTCGAGGTTGATGTTCTTGAGGCCCTGGAACTTGCCGTAGTAGAAGTTCAGGTTGCGCACCTCGATGGCGTTCTTGAGCTCGGGGGTGGTGGCGGTCATGAGGGGGAATTCTCGCTGAAGGGGTTCAGGGGGAGGATCGGTGCAGGCGGGCGAGACAGCTCAGCCGGCCACCTTTTCGCGGAAGAAGACGCGAGCCAGGATGTTGAGCACCAGCACGGTCATCGTGATCAGCAGCGCGCCGCCCCAGGCCAGACGGACCCAGTTGTCGTAGGGACTCATCGCGAACTGGTAGATCACGACCGGCAGGTTGGCGATCGGCTTGGACATGTCCGAGCTGAAGAACTGGTTGTTCAGCGCCGTGAACAGCAAAGGGGCGGTCTCGCCGCTGATGCGGGCGATGGCCAGCAGCAAGCCGGTGATGACGCCGCTCTTGGCTGCGCGCAGGGTGATGAAGGTGGCGACCTTCCAGCGCGGCGCGCCGAGACCGAAGGCGGCTTCACGCAACGTCGGTGGCACCAGGCGCAGCATGTTCTCGGTGGTGCGGACCATGACGGGAATCGCGATCAGCGACAGCGCGATGGTGCCGGCCCAGCCCGAGAAGTGACCGACCTGGGCCACGAAGATCGCGTAGACGAACAGGCCCAGCACGATCGAGGGCGCCGACAGCATGATGTCGGTCACAAAGCGGGTCAGCTCGGCGGTCTTGCTCTGGTCGCCGTATTCGGCCAGATAGACGCCGGCGAAGACGCCGATCGGGGTCGCGATCAGGATCGTGAAACCCACGATCAGCAGGCTGCCGTAGATGGCGTTGGCCAGACCGCCGCCCTCGGTGCCAGGAGCCGGGGTCGACTGGGTGAACATGTTCCAGTCCAGCGCGGCCAGACCATTGGCGAACAGCACGCTGAGGATCCAGAGCAGCACGACCAGGCCCAGCACCATGGCAGCCATGGACAGGGTCAGGCCGATGGAGTTGACCATCTTGCGACGGCGGTACAGGAGGGAGGTATTTTGCATATCCATGTTTATCTCGCGGGTGAGTGGCCCTGGATCAGTTGCCCTTGGCCTTTTCGGCGCGGATCAGCATGACCTTGGCGATGGCCAGCACGAAGAAGGTGATCACGAACAGCAGGAAACCGAGACCGAACAAGGCCGACATGTGCATGTCGGCGGCTTCACCGAACTCGTTGGCCAGGGTCGAGGCGATCGAGGTGCCGGGTGCGAACAGCGAGGTGCTGAGCTTGTTCGAGTTGCCGATCACGAAGGTCACCGCCATGGTTTCGCCCAGGGCACGGCCCAGACCCAGCATGACGCCGCCGACGACGCCCTTTTGCGTGTAGGGCAGCACCACGTAACGCACCACTTCCCAGGTCGTGCAACCCAGGCCGTAGGCCGACTCGCGCAGGATAGGGGGCACGATCTCGAACACGTCGCGCATCACCGCGGCGACGAAGGGCAGCACCATGAAGGCCAGCACCAGGCCGGCAGCCAGGATGCCGATGCCGTTCATCGCGCCACCGAAGAAGCCGCCGATCAGCGGCATCTGGCCCAGGGTGGATTGCAGCGCGGGCTGGCCGTGCTCGGCAAACAGCGGTGCGAAGATGAAGAGGCCGAACATGCCGTAGATGATGGACGGCACGGCGGCCAGCAGCTCGACGGCGGTACCGAGCGGACGGCGCAGCCAGACCGGGCAGGTCTCGGTCAGGAACAGGGCGACGCCGAAGGACAGCGGCACGGCGATCAGCAGCGCAATGGTTGCGCTGACCAGGGTGCCGACGACGGCGATCGCGGCACCGAATTCCTCATTGACGATGTCCCATTCGACACGCCAGATGAACTCGAAACCGAATTTCTGGAAAGCTGGCCAGGCATTGACGAACAGCGAGACGATGATGCCCAGCAATGCGACCAGCACGATCAGCGAAAAGGTCAGCGTGATCTTGTGAAAGAAGAAATCCTGGATTTGCTGGCGCTTGACGATCGAGAGCATGCGCTGCTCGTCACGTCCGGCGGCTGCCTTGGGTAGGCTCATGGTAGCTCCCACGCTCATGGTGTGTGATCTGTTGGGTTGAAGAAACAGACATTGCGCCAGCGTGACGGATCACGGGCGCAATGTCTGGGGAAGCTCGAAGCCTCTTACTTGATCTGCGACCAGACCTTGCTCTGGATCTGAGCGGTCACGGCATCAGGCATCGGCACGTAGTCGAGATCGATGGCCAGCTTCTTGCCACTCTTGAAGGCCCAGGAGAAGAACTTCAGGGCTTCTTGCGAAGCGGCCTTGTCTTCCGGGTTCTTGTACATCAGGATGAAGGAAGCGGTGGTGACGGGCCAGCTGTTGGCACCCTTGGCATCGACCATCGACACGCCCATGCCCGGCACGCTGTTCCAGTCCACGCCAGCGGCGGCAGCCGAGAAGGTGGTGTCGTCGGGGCCGACGAACTTGCCATCCTTGTTCTGCAGCTGCATGAAGTTCATGTTGTTCTTCTTCACGTAGGCGTACTCGACGTAGCCCAGTGCACCCTTGACGCGGTTGACGTTGGCGGCGACGCCTTCGTTGCCCTTGCCACCGACGGAGGAGTCAGCCGGCCACTTGACGGCAGCGCCCTTGCCCACCTTGTCGGCCCATTCCTTGCTGACGGCGCTCAGGTAGTCGGTCCAGTTGAAGGTGGTGCCCGAACCGTCGGCGCGGTGCACGATGGTGATCGACTGGTCGGGCAGGGCCTTGCCCGGGTTCAGTGCGACCAGCTTGGCGTCGTTCCACTTGGTGATCTTGCCGAGGAACATGTCGGCCAGCACGGTGCCCGAGACGCGCAGTTCGCCCGGCTTGAAGCCTTCCAGGTTGATCACGGGCACGGTGCCGCCGATGATGGCCGGGAACTGGATCATGCCGTCGCGGTCGAGCTCTTCACCCTTGACCGGTGCGTCGGTGGCGCCGAAGGTCACGGTCTTGGCGCGGATCTGCTTGATGCCGCCCGACGAACCGATCGACTGGTAGTTCAGGCCGACACCGGTTTCCTTCTTGTAGACCTCGGCCCACTTGGCGTACATCGGGTACGGGAAAGTAGCACCGGCGCCGGTGAGGTCGGTAGCAGCAGCGAAGGTCGGCAGCGCGAAGCTGGAGACTGCGTCAGCAGCGGCTGCGATGGACTTGAGGAAGTGGCGTTTCATGATCGACGTCCTTTCGGATGAGTGGGTTCTGTAGCCCTGACTTTATGCCCCCAATGTGACATATTAATGACATTTATTTCACAAAACCCCCGTCTCGTTGAGATCGCAACAATCGGCTCTCCAGGTCGGCGACCGTCAGGCGATCGGGTGGTCCGAGGTGGTATGCTGACGCGGAAATTTCCAAATAGATATGCAAAACGGAACCTTGCTGGCTGCGGTGGACCTGGGGTCCAACAGCTTTCGCCTTGAAATCGGCCGCTACGACTCGGGCCACATCGAACGAGTCGAATACCTCAAGGAAACGGTGCGTCAGGGCAGCGGCCTCGACGAGAACAAGAACCTGAGCCTGGTGGCGATGGAGCGCGGCTGGGAATGCCTGGCGCGCTTCGCCGAGCGGCTGCAGGGCTTCCAGAGGCTCCAGGTGCGAGCGGTCGCGACACAGACCCTGCGCGAGGCCAGGAACCGCGACGACTTCACCCGCCGCGCCCAGGAGGTACTGGGCTTTCCGATCGAAGTCGTCTCGGGTCACGAGGAAGCACGGCTGATTTATCAAGGCGTGTCGCACCTGCTGCCGCAATCGGACGAAAGGCGACTGGTGATCGACATCGGCGGGCGCTCGACCGAGGTCATCCTGGGCCAGGGCTATAGCGCGAGCAAGATGGAGTCCTACCGGCTTGGCAGCGTGGCCTGGTCGTCGCGCTACTTTCCGCGTGGCCAGATCACACAACAGTCGCTGCAGACCTCGGAGATCGCGGCCAAGGCCGTGCTCGACGAGGCGCTCGACGCCTATCCGGCCGGCAGCTGGGACACCGCCTACGGCAGTTCGGGCACGGTCGGCGCCGTGGCCGAGATCCTCACCCTCAACGGCTGGCCTGCCGGCCAGATCACGCGTGCCGGCCTCGACTGGCTGACCGACAAGCTGTTGCGTGCCGGCCACCCCGATCATCTGCGACTCGAGGGCCTGAAGGACGACCGGCGCCCGGTGATCGGCGGCGGCATCGGCGTGCTGCGCGCGATCTTCGACCTGTTCAAGCTCGAGAGTCTGGTCAAGGCCGAGGGCGCCTTGCGCCAGGGTGCGCTCTACGACCTGATCGACCGCGAGAACGATTCGACCGACGTGCGCGAACGCACCGTGAACTGGCTGTGCGAACGCTATGGCGTGGACCAGCCCCATGCCGGCCGCGTCGGACGGATCGCGACCGAACTGTTTGCCCAGATCGCAGTGCCCGCTCCGGACAATGCGCGCTATTCACAAAAGCTGGTCTGGGCGGCGCGACTGCACGAGATCGGCACCCATATCTCGCACAGCGACATGCACCGCCATGGCGCCTACATCCTTGACCATGTCGATGCGCCGGGCTTCACGCTGCAGGAGTTGCACCGCATGAGCCAGCTGGTGCTGGGCCAGCGCGGCAAGCTGCGCAAGATCGAGGACATCCTGGACGACGAACTGTTCGCCAAGCAGCTGCTCTGCCTACGGCTGGCGGTACTGCTCTGCCATGCCCGCAAGGACCCCGACATCACGCCGCTGCAGCTGAGCTACAAGTCGCGCCAGTTCAAGCTGAGCGCCACGACCGGCTGGTCCCGCAATTTTCCGCAGTCGGCCTGGCTGGTCGAGGAGGAAGTGGCGGCCTGGCAGAAATCGGGCTGGCGCTTCTCGGCCGACCTGGGCTGACAGGAGGCCCTTGCGGCTTGGATTACAGCGCCCTGCGGGCCCTACTCCACGAACCGGCCAAGGGCCGGTTTTTTCATGCCGGCATCCGCAGGCCAAGGACGCCGTGGTCAGCCTGCGGCTCAGCTCTGATGGCGCGCAGAATCAGGCCAGCGGCCATAGTCTACATAGGACGAAGCCACTGCCCCCAGGTGGTGACGACCGACCTCATGCGAAGCGGTGGCCGCCTCGGGGCAGACCAAGCGTGAAAACCACTGCGACAGGGCCTGTAAGAGCGGCGAACGGACGATGGAATGAAACATGATTCCCTGGCAATATTTATAACGATATATACCGTTTATACCGTGGCAGCAAATCATGTAAACCCGTGGAAACCCTAGGTGGGCCATAGCCTGCCGCAGCGACAAAAAACGCCCTGGCGGGCAATACCGCACAGGGCGCTTTCGCGTGTGAACCAGCCGGGCAGTACAAGCCTGCCCGAGCGGGATCAGAAGGCGTGACGGATGCCGACGGCCAGGGTGGTGATCTTGCCCAGATCGGCACCAGTGGTGTCGTTTTCCTTCTTGATGTTCTTGTAGCCGACGTAGGCGTCGGTGCGCTTGCTCAGCACATAGTTGGCAGCCAGGGTGTAGCCGGTCGCCTTGTAGTCGGTACCGGTGACGGCGTCGTACTTGCTGTTGGCGAAGCCGAAGAAGACGTTGATGTTGGAGGCGACGGGCGCCTGGACACCGAAGTACAGGCTGTCGCTGTCGCCGGTCTTGACGCCGGCAGACTTCAGCTCCAGGGCCTGGTAGCCACCGACCAGCTTGGCAACGCCGAAGTCGTAGGAAGCCGCCAGCAGGTTGTAGGTCTTGTCTTCGATCTGGCCAGTCGCAACGGCGGGGCTACCGGCGGTCAGCTGGGTCTCTTCCTTCTGGAAGCCGTAACCGACCAGCAGCGGGCCGTTGGCGTACTGCAGCTTGAGCGAGCTGTGGTTGGTGGCATCAGCCACGTTGGTCTTGTTCTCGCCGAACGAGACAGCGACAGCGCCGCTGAAGCCGTTGAAGGTCGGGCTGACGTAGGCGATCGTGTTGTCGGTCTTGTCGGTGTAGTCGGCCTTGGCGGCCTTGATGGTGTCGCCGACCGGGCTGATGTTGGTGTCAGCGACAGCGTTGGTCTTGCCGCGCAGATCATCGTACGGGGTGCCCATGCGGCCCAGGGCCACGGTGCCGAAGTTGCCCGACAGGTTGATGCTGGACTCGCCCTTGAAGGCAACGCCGTCCTGCTCACCGGTGTCGGACTTGAAGCGCTGCTCGAGCTTGAAGCCAGCCTTCAGGCCACCGCCGAGGTCCTCGGTACCCTTCATGCCCCAGCGGCTGGACTTCAGGCCACCCGAACCGACCACGGTCTGCTGCTGAGCGGTGGCGGACTTCACGGTGTCCTTGGTGGTGCCGACATAGGCATCGACGATGCCGTACAGCTGAACGGAGGATTGGGCCATCGAGGCACCGGAAGCGGCCAGCACGGCCAGGGCGATCAGACTCTTTTTCATGGAAGGGGTTTCCTGTTTATTAAGACTGTGGGCTGCTTCTGCAGCCCCCATTACCAGATCCACTGCTTGAGCGGATAGAGTAATTACCCCAGATTCGTGTGACATCTCTGAGACAGGGGGCCTAAGTGTTGCCAAGCAACAACACTCAGACCCCACCCTGCCATCAGGCCATGATGTGCAGGCCAGCGTCGACGTAGATCACGTCGCCCGTCATGCCCGAGGTCGCGCCGCTGACCAGGAAGGCGACCACGCGGCCGACTTCGGCGATGTCGACCAGGCGGCGGCCCGGCGAACGGGCCACGGCCTTGTCGATCAGCTCGTCGAACTGGTCGATGCCGGACGAGGCGCGCGTGCGCAGCGGACCGGGCGAGACCGCAAAGACACGGATGTCGCGCTCGCCGAGCTCGTTGGCCAGATAGCGCACCGAGGACTCGAGCGCGGCCTTGACCGGTCCCATCAGGTTGTAATGGTCGACCACCTTGTCGGCGCCGTGGTAGCTCATCGTGATCAGCGCGCCGCCCGGGTTCAGCAGCTTTTCGGCGTGATGCGCCATCTCGATGAAGCTGTGGCAGGAGACCTGCATCGCCTGCAGGAAACCGGCCTGCGAGCAGTCGGTGATGCGGCCATGCAGGTCGGCGCGCGGCGCGAAGGCGATCGAGTGGATCACGAAGTCGAGCTTGCCCCACTCGCGCTCGATGCGTTCGAACACCGCCTGCATCTGGCCGGGCTGCATGACGTCGAGCGGCAGCAGCAAGTCGGCGTCGATCTGCTTGGCCAGCGGCTCGACATAGGTCTTGGCCTTGTCGTTGAGGTAGGTCAGCGCGATCTCGGCACCAAAGGCGCGCAGCTTGGCCGCGCAGCCAAAGGCGATGCTGTCGCCGTTGGCCACGCCGACCACCAGGCCGCGCTTGCCCCTCAGCATGTCGCCGATGCGGGTGCTCTCATCCCAGAGCTTGGGCAGGGGATCGTTCGAATTCGGGTCCTTGAACATATGCGGTTTCCTTGACAGATGAGGGGGCGTTTCAGAGTGCCGCTTCGGCCTCGGCCCGGGTTTCGTAGATATGCGGCGCCAGCCCGCGCTCGCGGATCGCGCTGCCGAGCTTGTCGCGCAGGAAGGCGCTGGTGCTGTAGCGCGTGACCTGACCGTAATAGCGCTCGACCATGCGCTCGACCACCTGGGCATAGGCGTCCAGCGCAGGCTCCAGGATCTCGAAGCCGTCGTAGTTGACGACGACGTCGACCCGGTGCCCGATCGCCTGGCATTGGCGCTCGACCGCGTCCTGCACATCCTGAGCGTCCTTGGGGCTGAGCAGCCGCAGGCCCTGGAAGTTCAGGAACAGGCGGTTGCGCTCGGGCTGCCAGCTGATGCGCTCGAGCAGCGAGATCGCCAGCAGGCTGTCCTTCAGGCCCATCGGTTCGGGGCGGAAGATGCGCGCGTCCATCAGCGCCGGTTGCCTGACGATCGGGCGGAAGGCCATTTGCGACAGGATGTCGCGCTCGAGGTCGATGCCGGGCGCGACCTCGATCAGCTCCAGGCCTTCTGGCGTGAGCGCGAACACGCAGCGCTCGGTGACATAGAGCACCCGCTTGCCCAGGCGCGCCGCGTATTCGCCGCTGAAGGTGACCTGCTCGATCGCCTCGACGAACTTGCGGTGCCGGCCTTCCTGCAGGATGGTCAGCTCGCCCTCTTGCACCGCCACCTTGAGGCCGCCGGCGCTGAAGGTGCCGATGAAGACCACGGTGCGACTGTTCTGCGTGATGTTGATGAAGCCGCCAGCGCCCGCCAGCTTGGGGCCGAAGCGGCTGACGTTGATGTTGCCGCGCGCGTCGCATTCGGCCAGGCCGAGCACGGCCAGGTCCAGGCCGCCGCCGTCGTAGAAGTCGAACTGCTGGTTCATGTCCAGCTGGGCGGTCGCGTTGGTCGAGCTGCCGAAGTTCAGGCCGCTGCCGGGCACGCCGCCGACCACGCCGGGCTCGGCGGTCAGCGTCATGTAGGACAGCAGCCGCTCCTCGTTGGCGATGTCGGCGACCCCCTCGGGCATGCCGATGCCGAGGTTGACCACCGCGTTGGGCATCAGCTCGAAGGCGGCACGGCGCGCGATGATCTTGCGCTCGTCGAACGGCATCGGCGCCAGCGCATCGAGCGGCACCCGCATCTGGCACGACAAGGCCGGGTGGTAGCTGGTGCCGTAGGTCTGCATGTGGTACTGGGGCCTGGCCTGCACCACGCAGTCGACCAGGATGCCCGGCACCTTGACCTGGCGCGCCGGCAGGCTGGCGCGCTCGCACAGGTATTCGACCTGGGCAATCACGATGCCGCCGGAATTCTTGACCGCCATCGCGATCGCCAGCGTGTCCTGGGTCAGCGCCTCGCGCTCGATCGAGAGGTTGCCGTCCGGGTCGGCGATCGAGGCCCGGATGAAGGCGACCTGGGGCTTGGGCAGGCGGTAGAACAGCAGCTCCTGGCCGGCCAGCTCGATCACGCTGACGAGCTCCTCGGTGGTGCGGGCATTGACCTTGCCGCCCTGCAGGCGCGGGTCGACGAAGGTGCCGAGGCCAACGCGCGACAGGTTGCCGGGCAGGCCGGCGGCGATGTCGCGGTACAGGTGCGAGATCACGCCGAGCGGCAGGTTCCAGGCCTCGATCCGGTTCTCCATCGCCATCGCGCCGAGCTTGGGCACCAGGCCCCAGTGGCCGCCGATGGCGCGCTGGACCAGGCCATCGAGCGCGATGCGGTTGATGCCCTGCTCCTTGCCGTCGCCCGGTCCGCCGCCGAAGATCAGCGTCAGATCGCGCGGCGACTGGGTCGATTCGAAGCGCTGCTGCAAGGCCAGCAGCAGTTCATCGGGCACGCCGACGACACCAAAGCCCGAGCAGACCAGCACATCCCCGTCGTGGATCAAGCCGATCGCCTGCTCGGCAGTGACGATCTTGGACTTCATGCCTGCTCCTTCAGGGGGTTGTCGATCGCCTGGGCCTGCTGCTGGCCCAGCAGCTGCTCGATGGCCTCGAACATGCGCAGCGAATGTGGCTCCATGTCGCTGCGATCGCCGACGACGAAACGCACGCTCTCGAATGCCTGGTGGCGCTGCTCGGACAAGGGCAGCAGGTGGACCAGGCTGCGCAGGGCCTGCTCGGGCTCGAACTCGACGATCACGGATTGCTCGTGGATCAGCGCGGCCCGGCGCTGGGCGCTGAGCTGGGCAAAGGGTGGCTCGGTGGTCAGCACCTGGGCCGAACGTTCGAGCCGATCGCGCCGCACCGAGCCACGGCTGTCAGCCAGCAGCACCAGCATGCGGACCACGGCCGCTTCATAGCCACCCTCGTCGATGGCCGACAGGGTGGCCTGCACCGTCGGCAGCCAGCGCAGTTCCTCGGGCTTCTTGTGCGTGCGCTCCTGCGCCATCGACTGGCCGAACCAGTTCATCCAGGGCGCGCCATAGATCGACAGGAAGCTCATCTCGTAGGCGCTGTCGCGCAGGTCGCGGTACAGGTCCATGCCCTGCGTGATGCCGGCGGCCAGGGTTTTCTCCCAGAGCAGCCAGGGGTTGCCGGCATCCACCGGCTGGCGCTGCTCGCGGGCCTGGCCGGCCAGCACGCCGACCGCAGCCATGGCCGGGTTCTGGTCCGAGAAGATGCGGCGGCTGATGCGACTGGAATGCGACTCGCGCAGCAGCTCGGCCGATTGCGGCGTCACCAGGGCCTGGACCAGGGGCCGGGCCGTCATCTCGTAGAGGTCGGCGCCCAGGCGCGACAGGCGCGCGACGGCCCCGAAGCCGCGCTCGAGCTCGCGGTCGTTGGGCACCACCTCGAGGATGTCGCTCATCTTGCGCTCGTGGAAGCTGACGACGAAACGCTCGTCGGCACCTTCGCCTTCGCTGTGGTCGATCTTCATCTCGTACAGGCCGGGCGCGAGCGCCTCGAGGGTCTGCAGCGTCGAGGTGACCTCGGTGTGCTCCTTGCGGGCGATCGAGGACGAGACGAAGATGCCGAGGTGGCCGACCTTCTCGTGCACCATGTAGACGATGCGCTGGCCGCGGATGCGGATCTCGTTCTCGTCGGAATAGGTGTCGACGATCCAGTTCAGCGCCTGCTGCGGCGGCGTGATGTTGTCGCCCTTGCTGGCGAACACGACGATCGGCGAGCGGATGAACTTGAGGTCAAGGTGGCGACCGGGCTCGAGCTCGGCCTCGCCGCGCGAGAGCTTGTTGCCGATGAAGATCTGCTCGACGATCCAGCGCATCTCGGATTCGTTGAGGAAATGGAAGCCGCCCCACCAGCGCTCGAACTCGAGAAAGCTCTCGCGCGAGTGGTCGACGTTGGCGTAGAGGTCGTAGTACTTGCCGAAGAAGTTGCGGCTCGGGTTGAGCTGCTCGAAGTTGCTGACCAGGTGAGCACCGTCGAACTCGCCGTTGGCCAGGTCCATCGACAGCAGGGCCGGCGCGATGCCGCCCATCAGGCCGCCGTTGTAGCGCATCGGGTTGGCGCCGACCTGACCCGACCAGGTCGAGACCGGCGAGCCGTTGATGACCAGCGGTCCCGTGATGTCGGGGTTGGCCGCGGCCAGCACCAGCGTGGCCCAGCCGCCCTGGCAGTTGCCGACCACGATCGGGTTCGGCGCGTCGGGGTGGCGGCGCGAGATCTCGCGCAGGAACTCGGCCTCGGCGCGCATCACGTCGGCCAGGGTCTGGCCCGGCTCGGGATGCTGGCGGAACACCACGAAATAGACCGGATGGCCGCCGCGCAGGGCAACGCCGACCTGGCTGTCGGGCTTGAAGCCGCCAATGCCGGCACCGTGGCCGGCACGCGGGTCGATGATCATGAAGGGGCGCTTCAAGTCGCTGATCTCGCCGCCTTCTGGGTGCAGGATCTTGAGCAGCTGGTAGTTGGCCGGACGGTCGAAATGGCGCGCATCGAGCACGAGCTCGTAGTCATAGTCGAGCACCGGCGGCGTGCCGGCCTCCTCGTGCAGCTTGTCGTTGTTGGCGCGCTCGCGCAGCACGTCGACGGTCAGCGCGCTGCGCTGGGCCGCGTCGATCAGGTATTGCGAGCTGTCGGCGACCAGGCTGCCGTCCTGCAGGCTCTGGACCAGCCCCTGCTGGGTCTGCAGGCCGGAGCGCCAGAGTCCGAGCGTGCGCTCGGCATGGTGCTGGAACATCTTTTGCGCGTGGGTCGCGCTGCAGCTCAACAGGCGCTGGATCTGAGCCACATGTTCGGCTCGCTCCTGGGCCAGACGCGACGGCAGATTGGCTGGGCTGTAATGGGATTGCATGGCGATCGGGGCTCTGGTAGGAGAAACGTGGGGATTCAGGAAATGGCGGTCAGTTCGGCGGCATGCTCGGCCAACATGCGCTCTTCGTCGGTGACCAGCACCAGCACCCGCACCGGGCTGCGCGGCAGGCTGATCTCCTCGGCTCCGGCCAGGTTGGCCGACTCGTCGAAATCGATGCCGAGCCAGCCCATGTCGCGCAGCAGGCGACTGCGCACCTCGGCTGCGTGCTCGCCGATGCCACCGGTCAGAACCAGTGCGTCGAGGCCGCCCAGGCTGGCGGCCAGGCCGCCGAGCTCGCGCCGGCATTGCTCGACGAAATAGTCGACCGCCTCGCGCGCCGACGGCAGGTCGCTGGCCAGCAGCACCCGCATGTCGTTGGACAGGCCCGACATGCCCTTGAGGCCGGAGTTGCGATAGAGCAGATCGGTCAGGGATTGCGCATCCATGCCGCGCTCGCTGACCAGATAGAGCAGCACGCCCGGGTCGATCTGGCCGCAGCGCGTGCCCATCGGCAGGCCGTCGAGCGCGGTGAAGCCCATGGTCGAGGCCACCGAGCGGCCAGCACGCATCGCGCACATCGACGCGCCGTTGCCCAGGTGCGCCACGATGACCCGGCCCGCCAGCAGTCCGGGATGGCGGCTCTTGAGCTGGCGCGCGATGAACTCGTAGGACAGGCCGTGGAAGCCGTAGCGCCGGATGCCCTGCTCGTAATACTGGCGCGGCAACGCGAAGGTGTCGGACACGAAGGGGTGGCTGCGGTGAAACGAGGTGTCGAAGCAGGCCACCTGCTGCGCCTGCGGGCAGGCCGCGCGCGCCGCGTCGATGCCGGCCAGGTTGTGCGGCTGGTGCAGCGGCGCCAGCGGCACCAGCGTCTCGAGCTGGGCGCGATTCTCGTCGTCGAGCAGGATCGGCTCGACATGCTCGGCCCCACCATGCACCACGCGATGGCTGACGGCAGTGACCTCGCGGTTCGGAAAGCTCAGACGCAGCCAGTCCAGCACGCCTTGCAGGGCATGGCCGTGGTCGGCCGCAGCGCCGTCGATCTGCTGCTCGTGGCGCTCGCCCGCGGTCGTGACGGCACAGAAATGCGCAAGCTCGCCGAGGCCCTCGACCTGGCCGACCGCCAGGCGCTCGAGGCCCTGCGGGCGCGGTTCGAACAGCGCGAACTTGATCGATGACGAGCCGGCATTCAGGGTCAGCAGCAAGCTCATTCCTGCACCTCCGGCTCAATCGGGACGGCGCAGTGCCCGGTCTGGCGCCAGTGGTCATGCAGCAGCGCCAGCGCGCAGGAAGCCAGGCGCGAGCGGTCGTTGTCGGCCCGGCTGGTCAGGATCACCGGCACGCGGGCACCGACCACCAGGCCGGCGGCCTCGGCGCGCGCGACGAAGGTCAGCTCCTTGGCCAGCATGTTGCCAGCCTCGAGGTTCGGCACGATCAGCACCTCGGCGCGCCCCGCCACCAGCGACTGGATGCCCTTGGTGCGCGCGGCGTCGAGGTCGATCGCGTTGTCCATCGCCAGCGGGCCGTCGACCGTGCCGCCACGGATCTGGCCGCGCTCGGCCATCTTGGACAGCACGGCGGCGTCCAGCGTCGAGGGAATGCTGGTGTTGATGGTCTCGACCGCCGACAGGATGCCGACGCGCGGGCATTCCAGTCCACAGGCGCGTGCCAGGTCGATCGCGTTTTGCGTGATGTCGACCTTGGCCGTCAGGTCGGGCGCGATGTTGATCGCAGCGTCCGAGATGAACAGCAGGTGGTCGAGCATCGGCGCATCCATCACGAACACATGGCTGAGCCGGCTGTGGCCGCGCAGGCCATGCTCCTTGTTGACGACCGCGGCGAGCAACTCGTCGGAGTGGATCGCGCCCTTCATGACCGCGCCGACCTCGCCCTTGCGCGCCATCGCGACGGCGACTGCGGCCGCGGCACGCGGGTCGGACTCGTGCACCTGGCGCCAGCCCGACAGGTCGATACCGAGCTCGGCGGCGATGCGCGCCATGCGCTGGGCGTCGCCGACCAGCACCGGCTCGATCAGCCCTTCGCGTGCCGACAGCGCCAGGCCACCCATCGAGTTGGCGTCCTCGGGGCAGACGACCGCGGTCTTGAGCGCGGGCAGCTCGCGCGCGGCATCGATCAGGCGGGCGAAATGGTCCTTGTTGCCGAGGATCAGCGGCGGCAGGTCACAAGCCACCACGAGTTGCGAGATTCGCGGCGCCTCGACCTCGGCCTCGCCCTCGCAGACCAGCTCACCAGCCTCGGTGCTGATGCGGGTGGCAAAGCGCGCCAGCGGCTCGGGGCCCTTCTCGATGCAGGTCACGCTGATCTGCAGCCGGTCGCCGACCTGGACCCGGCGCTGGAAGCGCAGGTCCTGGCTGCGGTAGAGCGTGCCGGGACCCGGCAACAGATTGCCGAGCACGGCCGACAGCAGCGAGCCGACCCACATCGAGGGCGCCAGCGCGGGCAGCTGTGACTGCGACGGCTCGGCTTCGGGCAGGTTGCGCGGATTTCGGTTGCCCGAGGCATGGGCGAACAGCAGCAGATCCTGTTCACTGCAGACGCGCTCGAGCGTGGCGCTGGCACCGAGCTGCAGCTCCTGCCAGGTGGTATTTTTTCGGGGTAGGCTCATGTGCGATACATCAATTAGGGTTAACCATTAAATCTTATTTACCACATAAGTCAGAACGATTAATAAGATAAAAATAAGAAAAACAAATTTTTCGCATATTGTTTATACTGTTACCACAGTTAACAGCGAATGCGAATCATGAATTCCAGCAAGAAAACCAAGCCTGAAGTCGCCCACGACAAAGACAAGAAAGCCAAACTGGTGCGCGACAGCTTCACGATCCCCAAGGACGAATACGCGGCGATCGAGGCACTCAAGATCCGTGCCATGGCCCAGGGACTGGCGATCAAGAAGAGCGAGCTGCTGCGCGCCGGGCTGATGGCACTGACAGGCCTGAGCGATGCCAAGCTCAAGGCGGCACTGGTGGCGGTGCCGACGCTCAAGACCGGCCGCCCTTGCGCGCAGGACAGCGCCGCTGCGGTCGCGCCCGTTCAGCCCGAACCGACGCCCAAGCCGGCTAAAACACCCAAGGCACCCGCTGCCAGCGCAGCAGCGGCTCCAGCCACCCAGGCACCGCCGGCGCGCAAGAGCCGCAAGCCCAAGGCGGTGGTCGCCATCGACTCCGCCGCGCTGCCCGAGTCGAATCCCGCCTAAGGCGGGCTCCTCAGAGGAATTCCGGGCTCTGGACCGTCAGGATGACGGTCTGCGTGACGCCGTTGCGCTCGCGCTGGTGCAGCCACCAGAGCGCGCCCTTCTTGATCGAGCATTCCTGCTCGGTGAGGCCCAGCAGCCGCGCCACCACCCGGCCCAGCGTCGGCTGATGACCCACGATCAGGGTCGGATGCTGCAGTTGCGGCCATTGCACGAGCTGCAGCAGCTCGTCCGGGCCGGCATCGGGACGCAGCGCATCGCTGAGCCGGTACTTGCGCCCGAGCGCCAGCACGGTCTGCTCGGTGCGCACGGCCGGACTCGACCAGATCCGCGCGTCCTCGGGCAGGTTGCGCGCCAGCCAGTTCGACATGCGGGCGGCCTGCTTCTCGCCCTTGGTCGTCAGACGCCGCGACAGGTCACTGCCGCCGGTCTCCTCGTTGTCGGCCAGGTCCTCGGCCTCGGCGTGGCGCCACAGGATCAGATCTGCATTCATGCCTTTCCTCCGTAGCGCGCCATCAGCTGGGCCTGCGCCGAATGCGCGTGCACGCGCGCTTTGCTGTTGACTGCCTGGGTTCTGAGGTAGACGCCATCGGGCTGCAGCAGCCAGGCATCGGTGTTGTCAGCCAGGCTCATCTCCAGGCATTCGTCGATGATGCGCCGGCGCAGCGTCGGATCGGTGACAGGCCAGGCCAGCTCGATGCGGCGCAGCATGTTGCGGTTCATCCAGTCGGCGCTCGAGAGCCACAGGTCCTCCTGCTGGCCGCACTGGAACCAGAACACCCGCGAGTGCTCGAGCAACCGGCCGATGATCGAGCGCACGCGCACATTGTCGGTGTGGCCCGGCACGCCAGCGGGCAGGATACAGGCGCCGCGCACGATCACGTCGACCTTGACTCCGGCCTGCGAGGCCAGCGCCAGCGCACGCGCCAACGGCTCGTCGGTCAGCGCATTCATCTTCAGCACGATGCGGGCGGGCTGGCCCTCGCGCGCGGCCTGCGCCGCGGCCTCGATCCGCTCGAGCATGACCTTGTGCAGATGGAAGGGCGCGATCAGGGCCTTTTGCAAGCGTGCGAGCCGGTTCTGGCTCGCCAGGTGCAGGAAGATCTGCTCGAGATCGCCAGTCAGCGCTTCGTCGGCGGTCAGGTAGCTCAGGTCGGTATAGAGCTTGGCCGTGCCGGGGTTGTAGTTGCCGGTCGAGACCTGGGCATAGCGGCGCAGCCGGCCCTGCTCGCGCCGCGTCACCAGCAGCATCTTGGCATGGGTCTTGAGCCCGACGATGCCGTAGACCACCTGCGCGCCGACCGACTCGAGCAGCTCGGCGTTGTTGATGTTGGCCTCCTCGTCGAAGCGCGCCTTGAGCTCGACCACCGCCGTGACTTCCTTGCCGCGGCGCACCGCCTCGCGCAGCAGGTCGGTCATCTCGGCCTTGCTGCCGGTGCGGTAGATGGTCTGCTTGATCGCCAGCACGTTCGGATCCTCGACCGCCTCGCGCAGGAAGGCCAGCACGGCGTCGAAGCTCTCGTAGGGCTGGTGGATCAGCACGTCGCCCTGCTGCAGGCGGTCGAAGAAGGACTGCCCCGGTGTCAGCTGGACCGGCCAGCTCGGCTGGTAGCGACCGAAGCGCAGCTCGGGCGCATCGACCAGGTCGATCAGCTGGGTCATGCGCACCAGGTTGACCGAGCCAGCCACCTGGTAGAGCGCCTCGGGTGGCAGGTCGAACTGCTGCAGCAGGAAGTCCGACAGGAAGTCCGAGCAGCCGGCCGAGACCTCGAGCCGCAGCGCGCGGCCGTAGTGGCGGTGCTGCAGGCCCACGCGCAGCGCGGTGCGCAGGTTCTTGACCTCCTCCTCGTCGACCGCGAGGTCGGAATGGCGGGTGACGCGGAACTGCGAGAACTCGGTCACCTGGCGGCCCGGGAACAGGTCGCCCAGGTGGGCGCGGATCACGCTCGAGATCGAGACGAAATGCACCTGGCGCGAGCCCTTGACGCCCGGCATCCGCAAGAAGCGCGGCAGCGACCGGGGCACCTTGACGATCGCGACCTCGTTCTCGCGCCCGAAGGCATCGCGCCCCGACAGCCGCACGATGAAGTTGAGCGACTTGTTGGCCACCTGCGGGAAGGGATGGGCCGGGTCGAGCCCGACCGGCAGCAGCAGCGGCTGCACTTCCTGGGTGAAGAACTCGCGTACCCAGCGGCGCTGGCGCAGATTGCGCTCGCCATGCGGCACCACCTTGATGCCGCGCTTCTCGAGCAGCGGCAGCAGCTCGCTGTTGTAGATCTGGTACTGCTGGTCGACCAGGCGGTGCACATGCTCCGAGATCGCGGCATAGCTCTGTACCGTTGCCGGACCACGCTGTTCATTGTTCAGCCGCGCGCTCAGGTGCGGCTCGAAGCGGACCTCGAAGAACTCGTCGAGGTTGGAGGAGACGATGGTCAGGTAGCGCAGCCGTTCGAGCAGTGGCACCTCGGTCCGGCGCGCCCAGTCCAGCACGCGCTCGTTGAAGGCCAGGATGCTCTGGTCACGATCCAGGAAGGGCACGCGGGACTGATGAGTGGCGACTGTCATGAAAATCTGGCTGAATTCCGGATAAACCTTGCATTATCCCCAGACATCATGCCTAGCACGATGAAAAAATGATGACAAAATCAATATAAAAGCTCGGCGGCGGCTGTTTTCCCAGGCAAGACCGCAACCTTGACATCCTGGGCCAGTATGCGCTCGTCGGGCCAGTGCACGATCTCGAGCCGGCCGTCCTGGTGCTCGACCAGCGCGGTCAGGCTCTCGACCCAGTCGCCATCGTTGCAGTACAGCGTGCCATCGATGACGCGCATCTCGGCGCGGTGGATATGGCCGCAGACCACGCCATCGAGACCGCGCTTGCGCGCCTCGGCCGCCACGGCCGACTCGAAGCTGCTGATGAAATTGACCGCGCCCTTGACCCGGTGCTTGAGGTATTGCGACAGCGACCAGTAGGGCAGGCCCAGTCTGGCGCGCAGGCTGTTGAAATGCCGGTTCAGCCGCAGCGTGAACTCGTAGAGCGTATCGCCCAGATAGGCCAGCCATTTGGCGTACTGGATCACGCCGTCGTAGAGGTCGCCATGCACGACCCACAGGCGCTTGCCGTCGGCGGTGGTGTGGATGGCCTCGGTCACGACCTCGACGCCGCCGAAATGGTGGTCGACGAAATGGCGCACGAACTCGTCGTGATTGCCCGGCACGAAGATCACGCGGCAGCCCTTGCGCACCCGGCGCAGGATCTTCTGCACCACATCGTTGTGCTCCTGCGGCCAGTACCAGCGCCGGCGCAGCTGCCAGCCGTCGATGATGTCGCCGACCAGGTACAGGTGGTCGCTCGGGTTGGACTTCAGGAAGGACAGCAGCGCCTTGGCCTGGCAGCCCTGGGTCCCGAGGTGGAGATCGGAGATGAAGATGCTGCGCAGACGTGGCGCATGCTCGCCGTGCAGCTCGGCGGCCGAGCTTTCACCACGACCCTCGAACAGATCGGCGGCGCGCATCAGACCCCCAGGAAATGCTTGCGATAGCGCGGCGGCAGCTCGGCCAGGCGCATCATCATCGGCAGATCGGCCGCGTTGAAGTCCGGGTCCCAGGCCGGCGCGCCGAGCACCTTGGCGCCGAGGCGCAGATAGCCCTTGATCAGCGCCGGCGGCTCGACATCCAGGCTGTCGTCGAGCTTGTCGACCGGGAGCGGCAGGCGCGGGCGCACATGGTATTCGATCGCGGCCAGATGCTTTTCGCGTACCTGGCGCCAGATGCTGGCCGCCGCGTGGCCGCCGCCGATGATGCCATGCGGACCCTCGTACTGCATCGGGATGCTGGCGCAACCGATCATGGTGTCGAGGTCGTTGCGAACCATGAAGCCGGCCAGCGCGCCCCACAGCGCCATGATCACGCCACCATGGCGATGTTCGGGATGGACGCAGCTGCGCCCGAGCTCGACCATCTTGTCGCGCAGCAGGCGCAGCCGGGTCAGGTCGAATTCGGTATCGCTGTAGAAGCTGCCGACGCGCTTGGCCTGGGCCGGCGTCAGCAGGCGGTAGGTGCCGATGACCTGGCGCGTCGCGCTGTCGCGCACCAGCAGATGCTCGCAGTAATCGTCGAACAGGTCGATGTCGTGGCCCGGCACCGTCTTGGGCAGGCGGGCCCCCATCTCGCCGGCGAAGACCTCATACCTCAGACGCTGCGCTTCGCGAACTTCGTCTTGATGGCGTGCCCAAGCCACTTCGATGCCACTCTTGGACTCAGGAACCGATGGGGTGGCGTCCAAGCCCGGATGAAGTGACCCCCTGGGCAGCGCAAGCGGCGAAAGTTCCAACGTCGGGGTGGGCAGTTCCTTCATCTCGTTCTCCTAGTGTCATTCAGTTGCCTCCCATTCTTGGCTGATTGCATGACGCCCGAATGGCCGATCGATGAACGATTCATGACAACGCACTCGAAATGACACTGATCCCAGCCTGCTTCATCCCGGCGTCATGAATCCGCCACGGCTCCGACTTGTCAGCGCCCGATGATCTTCCATCGACCGAGGAAATGGACCGCCATGACGACAAGCGCTACAGGCAAGATTTCGCGCATGCCCCAGGGGTTTTACTGGCTGATCCTGGCGCAGTTCTTTTCGGCCCTGGCAGACAATTCCCTGCTGATCGTCGCGATGGCCTTCCTGCACGAGCAGGGTTACCCGGCCTGGTGGGCGCCGCTGCTCAAGTTCTCCTTCACCTGGGCCTATGTGCTGCTGGCCCCCGGCGTCGGGCATCTGGCCGACATGGCCCCCAAGGGCTGGCTGATGGGCTGGATGAACGCCGTCAAGCTCGCCGGCGCCCTCACTGCGTATTCCGGCGAACGTGACCGGCGCTTCCGGTCATCGTGACCGGTTGCACCGTGCGGGGTGTTGCGCGCTCAAATTGTAGGTCAGGCGGTCACGATGACCGGGTCGGTCTTCTCCTTTCTAGGCGGTCTGGGGTTCTGGCGCAGCGACTCGCCGGTCAGGGTGAAACGGTGGTGGTGCTGCATCAATCGATCCAGGATGGCGTCGGCAATCGTGGCATCCCCGACCCAGGCGTGCCAGTGCTCGATCGGCAGCTGGCTGGTGATGACGGTGGCCTTGGTGCCGGATCGGTCATCGATGATCTCGAGCAGGTCGGCACGGGTTGGCGAGTCCAGCGCTGCCATGCCCCAGTCGTCGAGCAGCAGCACATCGGTCTTGGCCAACTGGATAAGCCACTTGCCAAAGGTGCCGTTGCCATGGCGGATGCGCAGCTCCTCGCCCAGACGCGGCACGCGCAGATACAGCGCCGACTGGCCCCGGCGACAGGCGTACTGAGCCAGGGCGCAAGCCAGCCAGGACTTGCCGACGCCGGTCGGGCCGGTGATCAGCACGCTGTGGCCGGCGCTGACCCAGTGGCCCAGTGCGAGACTCATGACCGCCTGGCGATCGAGGCCGCGGCCGACGCGGCTGTCGAGGTCCTCGATGGCCGCCTGCGGGTACTTGAGCTTGGCGTCCTTCAGAAGCCGCTCGCGCTTCTTGTCACTGCGCCAGTGGAGCTCGCGCTCGACGAGCAGCGCCAGGCGCTCCTCAAAGCTCATGCCGCTCAGGCCGGTGCTGGTGAGCTGCTCGGTCAGGCCGGCGACCAGGCCGTGCAGGCGCAACTCGCGCAGCTGTTCCAGGGTGGTGTGCATCATCATGTCGAATCCTTCGCGCGGTCTCACTGGTAGTAGCCAGGGCCACGCACATGGGCATGTGCCGGGCTGGTCCATTCAGGGGTGGATTGGGTGGCCACGCGGTCGCGGCCGTTGATGAGGATGTCGCGGATGTGCTTGCCCTGGGTGGTGCCGAGTTCGAGCGCGACGCAGCAGGCGGCCTCCAGTCGGGGCTTGCCATACTTCTTGGCCAGCGAGAGCAGACCCAGGCAGGCGCGGTAGCCGTGCTCGGGGTGGCGGCGCTCGTGCAGGATGCGCTCGCCGGTGCGACCCGTGGCTGCACCGATGCTCTGCCCCCAGTGGATCAGCCGTTCGGGGGTCCACTCCAGGTGCGCCCGATGCGCGGCCGGCAGGTGCTCGACCACGGTGGTGTAGCCGCCCTTATGGGCGCTGCGGGCGTGCGCAGCCACGCGCTGTCCGCGGTGCAGCACCTCGACGGCCCTTGCCGTCACCCGGGCCTGGAGCGGCTGGCCGACGAGCGCCTGCGGCACGCTGTAGCGGTGGCCGTCGAGCTCGATGTGGCAGTCGATGTGCACGCGCACGGTCTTGTAGGTCGCGAACTCCCAGGGCTGCAGCGGCAGCGCCATCAGGGCCGGGGCGTCGAGCTCGGCGAAGGCACTGGCCCGGCTGCCCGCTGTCACGCTCGTGCTCGCGCACCCAGCGCCGCAGGGTTTCGGCTGTGCAGCCGATCTTGGCGGCAATCGAGCTGATCGCTGCCCACTGTGACTCGTGCTGCAGCAGTGCATTCCAGCGCAGCCGGACCACAAGACACCCGGACACATATCAGCATATGGAGAAATCAATAAAAACATACTTAATAGTAGGCTCCTCCTGGAACTGCAAGAAACATCACTTTCCTAACCCGACGAGATCCTGGCCTTAAAAGCAGGCAATGACTATCCTTTAAAGCAAGTTTTTCTATGTAAAGGACATGTACATGAGCTATTCTGATCACATGGAAATTACATTTACTTACATGCTTAAAAAGCATATGTCTCATTGTTTATCCATGACAATTCATAACCCTTATGACCCCACTAGGCCTACGATGCGAACTGTGGAAGGCTCAGATCGTCGCGGCATTGCGGGTTCGTGAATGTTCTAGGAGACACACATGGCGCAAGTGAGCTACCCAGGCGTATACATCCAGGAAGTGTCGAGCGGCGTACACACGATCAGCAGTGTGGGCACCTCCATCACCGCCTTCATCGACTTCTTCCGCGAAGGGCCGATGAACCTGCCGGTCGAGATTTTCGGCATGGCCGACTTTCAGCGCCTCTTCGGCGGCCTGGACAACCGCAGCGACGCCAGCTATGCGATTGCGCAGTACTTCCTCAACGGCGGCGGCGCGGCCTATGTGATCCGCGTTGCCAGCTCCGACCTCACCCACCCCCTGTCCAAGGCCGGCGTGATCCTGAAGGCGGACGCATCGGGCGGCGGCGCATCGGTGCTCGAGGTCAGTGCCGCCAGCGAAGGCATCTGGGGCAACAACCTGCGCGTCGAAGTGGACTACAACACCACCGATCCGACCCAGCTGTTCAATCTGTCGGTGACCCGCTACGACGGTCCGGGCGCCAAGGCCAGGCCACTGGGCAACGAGCGCTACCTGAACCTCACGCTCGACAGCAGCAAGCCGCGCTACGCGATCAAAGTGATCAACGACGGCTCCAAGCTGATCACGGTCAAGGCAGGTGCTGGCGCCACAGCCAGCAACCGGCCAGCAGCCAACGGCACCTTGGGCAGCCTGGCAGTCGCACTGACCCAGGCTCAGCTTGACGGCGTCAGCGGCAAGAAGATCAGCATCAAGATCGGCGCGGCGGCAGCCGTCGACGCGACCTTCGACACCTGGGTCGCTGGCAGCGTCACGACGCTGACGCAATTGCGTCCCCTGCTGGAAAAGGCCATACGCGTAGCCACTGCGTCGAGCGCCACGGTCGACGTGGTCGGCCTCAATCTGTGCGTGACATCAAGCCGCGGCAGCACCAGCTTCGACCCGGTCGAGACCGTCGTGATCGCCGATTCGGGCGGCCCGACCGCCACCACGCTCGGCCTGACGACAGCCAGCAACACCAACGTGCAGCAGTACCCGCTGGGACTGGCGGCAGGTGCCGACATCGCGGCGCTCAAGAAATCGACCGTGGGTGCCGACGGCCTGCTTCCCGACGCCAGCGCCATCATCGGCAGTCAGGCCGTCACGCCCTACACCGGCATGTACGCGCTGGACCGGGTCGATCTGTTCAACATCCTGTGCATTCCGCGCGCGGCGGCCGACGACATGGCACAAAACGATGCCAACGTGACCGCCATCTACAGCGCCGCGCTGGCGTTCTGCGAACTCAAGCGCGCATTCCTGCTGATCGACGTGCCGTCGAACATCAACGAAATGCAGGAGGCCAAGGACTGGCTCGACAAGTTCGCCAGCCTGCGCCACAAGAACGCGGCCCTGTACTTCCCACGCACCGAGATCCCCGACCCGGCCAACGAATTCCGCCTGCGCTGTATTGCCTGATATCTGCGTTGTAACCAGGAATAGTTGTATCAAAATCAATGTTGCCTGTGCTTAGATCTTCACCTGTTTCTCGTACCCAGTTGGCAACTGCATTAACTTCTGCAGGAGTGTTAGGTCCAGCCAGCGCGGCGTCTGGAAGGCACCTGCAGGCATCGAGGCCGTGCTCAATGGCGTGGCCCAGCTCGACGCCAGGCTGACCGATGCCGAAAACGGCGTGCTCAACCCACTGGCCATCAACTGCCTGCGCACCTTCCCGGTCTACGGCAACATCGCCTGGGGCGCGCGCACGCTGGTGGGAGCCGATCAGATGGCCTCCGAATGGAAATACATCCCCATACGCCGCCTGGCGTTGATGCTCGAAGAGT
>ERZ1034363.546-NODE-546-length-25790-cov-3.010695_pt1 | contig 25790 bp, 26 predicted proteins | sample MGYA00520616_ERZ1034363 | MGnify/ENA primary metagenome ERZ1034363 (study PRJEB33736, sample SAMEA104284506) | Azolla filiculoides | biome: Urban; feature: Water surface; material: Ditch water | place: Netherlands | collected 2015-10-28 | depth 0-0.1 m ... | reverse complement strand
AAGCCTACCAACAGTATTGGCCTTTATCTGATCGTACTTTGGTGATGATTTTTGAAAAAGCGAGTACCCGTACACGCTTATCATTTGAAGCTGGCATGCAGCAATTGGGTGGTTCCGCAATATATTTAAATACGCGCGACTCACAATTGGGGCGTGGTGAGCCTGTAGAAGATGCTGCACAAGTTATCTCTCGTATGAGTGACATCGTGATGATTCGTACTTTTGAGCAAGAAATTATTGAGCGCTTTGCAGCTAACTCACGTGTGCCAGTGATTAATGGCTTAACCAACGAGTACCACCCTTGCCAAATTTTAGCTGATATCTTGACTTTTATTGAGCATCGCGGCCCGATTCAAGGTAAGACAGTGGCATGGATTGGTGATTCCAATAACGTATGCAATACCTGGCTGCAAGCTGCAGAAGTGTTAGATTTTAACGTTCATGTTTCTACACCTCCAGGATATGAAGTTGAGCCTGAACGCGCTAATTTATATGGCGACAGTCATTACGAAGAGTTCGCTGACCCGATGGAAGCAGCCCGCGATGCGGACTTAGTGACCACAGATGTTTGGACATCGATGGGATTTGAAGCTGAAAACGAAGAGCGTATGCGTGACTTTGCCGATTGGCAGGTTGATGCTGACATGATGCGCGTTGCGAAGAGTGACGCTTTATTCATGCATTGCCTTCCAGCGCATCGAGGTGAAGAAGTTTCTGCCGATGTGATTGATGGTAAACACTCAGTCGTTTGGGATGAGGCTGAAAATAGATTGCATGTGCAAAAGGCACTCATGGAGTACCTATTGCTTGGGCGTGTTAAGTAATTATACAAACAAAAATTTTGGGATCAGGAAAAAGAAGTAATGAGCGATATTAAAAAAGTAGTGTTGGCATATTCAGGCGGTCTTGATACTTCCGTCATCTTGAAATGGCTTCAAGATGAATATAAATGCGAAGTGGTTACATTTACGGCTGACTTGGGTCAGGGTGAAGAGTTGGAGCCTGCACGTGCTAAAGCCACCGCAGCTGGTGTTAAAGAGATTTACATCGATGATGTGCGTGAAGAGTTCGTGCGTGACTTTGTTTTTCCTATGTTCCGAGCAAATACCGTATATGAAGGCGAATATTTGTTAGGCACTTCAATAGCGCGTCCGCTCATTGCGAAACGTTTAATTGAAATTGCGAATGAAACGGGTGCTGATGCTATCTCTCATGGCGCAACAGGTAAAGGTAACGACCAAGTACGTTTTGAATTAGGTGCTTATGCACTTAAACCTAATATTCATATTATCGCGCCATGGCGTGAGTGGGATTTGCTTTCACGTGAAAAGCTTTTAGCTTACGCAGAAAAACATGGCATTCCTGTTGAGATGAAACATAAGCAGGGTGGCAGTCCATATAGTATGGATGCAAACTTATTGCATATTTCTTATGAAGGTCGTCATTTAGAAAACCCAGCGGCTGAAGCTGAAGAAGATATGTGGCGTTGGACAGTTTCGCCAGAAAAAGCGCCTGATGCAGCTGAGTACTTGGATATTGAGTATGTGAATGGTGATCCTGTTGCTTTAAACGGTCAAAAAATGAAGGCGCATGAAATCTTGGCGCAATTGAACGCGGTTGGTGGTAAACACGGGATTGGCCGTTTAGATTTGGTTGAGAATCGTTACGTGGGCATGAAATCACGTGGCTGTTACGAAACGCCAGGCGGTACTATTTTATTGAAAGCGCACCGTGCGATTGAATCAATCACTTTAGATCGCGAAGTTGCGCATCTGAAAGATGATTTAATGCCACGTTACGCCAGCATGATTTACAACGGTTATTGGTGGAGCCCAGAGCGTTTGGCTTTGCAAACACTAATTGATCACACACAAAAAACGGTGAATGGCTGGGTGCGCTTGAAGTTGTACAAAGGCAATGTCATCGTGGCTGGACGTGATTCAAAAACAGACTCATTGTTCGATCCTAATATCGCAACTTTTGAAGATGATAAAGGCGCTTATGATCAAAAAGATGCAGCTGGATTTATTAAGTTGAATGCTTTGAGATTACGTATTGCTGCAAATTTGCATCAGAAAAAACGTTAATTTATTAAATTAACAAAATAATATAACCCATTAAATTTAAGGAAATATCATGGCTCAATTTGATAATGTTAGCGTTAAGAAAAAAGCAAACGTTTATTTCGACGGTAAATGCGTTAGCCACACAGTTTTGTTTCCTAACGGTACTCGTAGCACGATTGGTGTGATTTTCCCAGGCACGCTAACATTTAACACAGCGGCACCAGAGTTAATGGAAATTAATTTGGGTGTTTGCAAAGTTCGTCTTGCTGGCGAAACAGAATGGAAAACTTACAGCGCAGGTGAGAAATTCACGGTGCCAGGTAACTCTTCATTTGATATTGAAGTGCTTGAAACACTCGATTACGTTTGTCATTTTGAATAAATAAGAGGTCGATATGCCATCTTTTGATATTACTTCTGAAGTTGATATGGTCGCGCTAAAAAATGCGATTGATGTTGTTGGTCGTAGCATTACTAACCGTTACGACTTTAAGGGTACAAGCGCTAACGTAGAGCTAAACGAGAAAGATAGTTTAATGACTTTGTTTGGCGATTCTGATTTTCAATTAGATCAAATCAAAGACATTTTATTGCCAGCGATGGAAAAGAAAGAAGCGGATAGTGCTAAGCGCCTTGATCATCAAGATGTGCAGAAGATTTCAGGTAATAAAGTAAAGCAAGTCCTGAAGATTAAAGATGGCATTGATACTGAACTCGCAAAGAAGATTGTTAAGTTAATTAAAGACAGCGGCGTTAAGGTGCAGGCAAGCATTCAGGGCGATACTGTTCGTGTGGTTGGTGCTAAACGTGATGTCTTGCAAGATACGATTGCTCACGTTAAGAAATCGGTAACAGACTTCCCTTTGCAGTTTGGTAATTTTAGAGATTAATTTTTGATATTGTTAGAAGTTGAATGAGCGCAAAAACCCTTTACGATAAGTTGTTTGATTCACATGTGGTGACCGAAGAAAACGGCACAGCATTAATATATATCGACCGTCATTTGGTGCATGAAGTGACTAGTCCCCAGGCATTTGAGGGTCTGCGTCTTGCTGGTCGTAAGCCATGGCGTAAAGACTCAATCGTAGCTACTGCAGATCACAATACGCCAACTAATGGTTGGGAAAAAGGCTTGGATGGTATTGCTGACCCTATTGCCCGCATTCAAATTGAAACATTAGATAGCAATATCAAAGAATTTGGTGCAAAAGCCTACTTCCCATTCATGGATAAAGGCCAAGGCATTGTTCACGTGATGGGCCCTGAGCAGGGTGCAACTTTACCTGGTATGACTGTCGTTTGTGGGGATTCTCACACCAGTACTCATGGCGCATTCGGCGCTTTGGCGCATGGCATAGGTACATCAGAAGTTGAGCATGTCATGGCAACTCAATGTCTAGTCCAAAAGAAATCTAAGGCGATGTTGGTGCGCGTTGATGGCAAGCTTGGCCGTGGCGTGACAGCTAAAGATATTGCATTAGCCATTATCGGTAAGATTGGAACAGCAGGTGGTACAGGCTATGCCATAGAGTTTGGCGGTAGTGCAATCCGTGCATTAAGCATGGAAGGGCGTATGACGCTATGTAATATGGCGATTGAAGCTGGCGCTCGTGCTGGTATGGTGGCCGTTGATGATACGACGATTGATTACATTAAAGGTAGGCCTTATGCGCCTAAAACTGATCAATGGGATGCTGCGGTTAACTACTGGCGTACTTTGGTGAGTGATGACGGTGCAAAATTTGATTCGACGGTGACCTTGCAAGCTGAACAGATTCAGCCACAAGTGACTTGGGGGACATCTCCTGAGATGGTTGTTGGTATTGATGGCGTTGTACCTGACCCAACTAAAGAAGTTGATGCAACTAAACGTGGCAGTATGGAACGTGCATTGCAATATATGGATTTAAAAGCCAATACGCCGATGAGCGATATTACAATCGATAAAGTGTTTATCGGTTCTTGTACTAATTCTCGTATTGAAGATTTACGCGCAGCAGCACTTGTGGCTAAAGGCAAAAAAGTAGCAGCGAATGTTAAGTTGGCATTGGTTGTTCCAGGCTCAGGCTTAGTTAAAGCACAAGCGGAAGCAGAAGGCTTGGATAAGATATTTAAAGAAGCGGGTTTTGAATGGCGTGAGCCAGGATGCTCTATGTGTTTGGCAATGAACGCTGATCGTTTGTCACCAGGCGAGCGTTGCGCATCAACTTCTAACCGTAACTTTGAAGGTAGACAAGGTCAAGGTGGGCGTACTCACTTAGTGAGTCCTGAAATGGCAGCAGCAGCGGCTGTTGCAGGTCATTTTGTTGATGTACGTTCATTATAAGGGCTAAGAAGATGCAAGCATTTAATACTTTGAATGGCTTAGTTGTTCCGCTTGATAGAGCGAACGTAGATACTGATGCAATCATTCCTAAACAGTTTTTAAAATCGATTAAACGTAGTGGCTTTGGACCAAATGCATTCGATGAATGGCGTTATTTGGATCATGGCGAACCAGGGATGGACAATAGTAAACGTCAGGTAAATCCTGATTTTGTCTTGAATAAATCTCGATACCAAGGTGCTTCTGTTTTACTGGCACGTGAGAATTTTGGTTGTGGTTCCAGTCGTGAACATGCGCCATGGGCGCTTGAGGATTACGGCTTCCGCGTGATTATTGCCCCTAGCTTCGCCGATATTTTCTTTAATAACTGTTTTAAAAACGGTATGTTGCCCATCGTTTTGGATGCTGCGAGTGTTGATCATTTATTCAAGGAATGTGAAGCAACAGAAGGCTATCAATTAAAGATTGCTTTGGAAGAGCAAACAATTACAACACCTAGTGGCCAAGTATTTAAATTTGATGTGGATGCTTTTCGTAAGCATTGTTTATTGAATGGGTTAGACGACATCGGCTTAACGATGCAGCACCAAGATAAAATCAAAGCTTTTGAAGCGCAGCACCAAAAAGCTCAGCCATGGTTATTTAATTAAAAAATGAGTGAAGTTAGGAAAAAGCAGATGAAGATTGCAGTGTTGCCAGGTGATGGCATTGGTCCAGAAATTGTCGCACAGGCTGTTAAAGTATTAAACGCTTTAAACATTGGCTTGGAAATGCAAGAAGCACCAATTGGTGGTGCTGGTTATGAAGCAGCTGGTGATCCATTGCCTGCAGAAACACTGAAATTGGCAAAAGAAGCGGATGCTGTTTTGTTGGGTGCTGTGGGCGATTGGAAATACGATGCTTTGCCTCGTGATATGCGTCCTGAGCGTGGTTTGTTACGCATTCGTAAAGAACTTAATTTGTTTGCCAATTTACGGCCAGCCTTGCTTTATCCAGAACTCGCTTCAGCATCAACATTAAAGCCAGAAGTGGTTGCTGGTTTAGATATTATGATTGTGCGTGAATTAACAGGTGATATTTACTTCGGTCAGCCACGTGGAATTTCAACCTTGCCTAACGGTGAGCGTGAGGGTATCAATACCATGCGTTATTCAGAATCTGAAATTCGCCGTATTGGCCATGTTGCTTTCAGTATTGCGATGAAGCGTAATAAAAAAGTATGTTCAGTGGATAAAGCAAACGTGCTTGAGACAACTGAACTATGGCGTCAAATTATGATTGAAATCTCTAAAGACTACCCAGAGGTCGAGTTGAGTCATATGTATGTTGATAACGCAGCAATGCAGTTAATTCGTGCGCCTAAACAGTTTGATGTCATGGTGACAGGTAATATTTTTGGTGACATTTTGTCAGATGAAGCTTCTATGTTGACTGGTTCTATCGGCATGCTGCCTTCAGCATCTCTTGATGCTAACAACAAAGGCATGTACGAGCCTAGCCATGGCTCAGCACCTGATATTGCGAATCAAGACATTGCTAATCCATTAGCAACGATTCTTTCAGCCGCCATGATGCTTCGTTATAGCTTTAACGATGAAGCGAATGCACTACGTATTGAAGATGCCGTAAAAAAAGCCTTAGCGCAAGGTTACCGTACCGCAGATATTTACACTGAAGGTACTAAGAAAGTTAAATGTAGTGAAATGGGCGATGCAGTTGTTGCAGCCTTATAGGAAATAAAAAAATGTTAAAAGTTGGTTTTATTGGTTGGCGCGGTATGGTGGGCTCAGTGCTCATGCAACGTATGTTGGAAGAGAATGATTTTTCACGTATCGAACCACAGTTTTTTACTACATCACAAGTAGGTGGTGCGGGTCCTAAAGTGGGCAAAGATACTCCTGCGTTAAAAGATGCAAAAAACATTGATGAACTAAAACGCATGGATGTAATTGTCTCTTGCCAAGGCGGTGACTATACAACCGAAGTTTTTCCAAAGTTACGCGCAGAAGGTTGGCAAGGACATTGGATTGATGCGGCTTCTACATTACGCATGGAAAAAGATGCGGTCATTATTCTTGATCCGGTCAATATGCATGTGATTAAAGATGCGATGCATACGGGTGGTAAAAACTGGGTAGGTGGTAACTGTACTGTTTCATTGATGTTGATGGCGCTTAATGGCCTATTTAAGGCTAACCTGGTTGAGTGGGCGACTTCCATGACTTACCAAGCTGCATCAGGTGCTGGTGCTCAAAACATGCGTGAGTTACTCAAGCAAATGGGCTCAGCTAATCAATCAGTTTCCAACTTGCTTGCAGATCCTGCATCAGCAATTCTAGATATTGACCGAACTGTAGCTGCGATGTTGCGTGACGACACATTTCCAACTTCGCACTTTGGTGCGCCTTTGGCAGGTAGTTTAATTCCTTGGATCGATAAAGACCTGGGTAATGGCCAAAGTAAGGAAGAGTGGAAGGGTGGTGCTGAGACTAATAAGATTTTAGGTACAGAAAACAATCCTATCGTGATTGATGGTCTATGTGTACGTATTGGAGCAATGCGCTGTCACTCGCAAGCCTTGACCATCAAGCTTAAAAAAGATGTGCCACTAGATGAAATCAACGATATGTTGGCAAAGGCTAACCAATGGGCGCAAGTAATTCCAAATGAGCGTGATATCACAGTAAAATCTCTCACACCTGCAGCCGTCACTGGGACGCTGAACACACCGGTTGGCCGCTTACGTAAAATGGGCATGGGTGGTGAGTATCTGTCAGCATTTACAGTGGGTGATCAGTTACTTTGGGGTGCCGCGGAGCCATTAAGGCGTATGCTAAATATATTGGTTGAAGCTTAATTGCTTAAACTTAAAGTTTTAAAGGACTGTTTTTGTATCAACGTTTAAAACAATGGCTATTGATAGTAAGCATGTTAAGCATGCCATTGGTTCTGCACGCCGCAGAGCTTGGCAAGTTGCACGTGATTTCTGCAATCGGTCAGCCTTTAAACGCTGAGATCGAATTAATTGATATCGCTGAAGGTGAGTTTGATACTTTGTCTGCTGTGGTAGCAGGTGATCAAGCTTATGCTTCACTTAACTTAAGTAAACCAAGCTTTTACGATCAAATTGTTATTCAAGCAGCAAAAAACTTAAATGGCTTACCTGTTTTAGTACTTAGTAGCTCACAGTCTATTGATGAGTCTTTCCTGAATATACTGATTCAATTAAGTGGTTCGCATACTCAGATTGTGCGTGAATATGCTTTATTGCTCGATCATCCTATTCCAGCAGAACAAGAGGTGGCATCCCCCTCCATAGATGTGCCTCAGCCAATTGTTCAAGAGCATAAAAATGAGAACGTAAGCCCAGCTCAGGATTATTACCAAGTGTCTAAGGGTGAAAGCCTAGTTGCCATTGCTCAAAAAGCAGGTTATGAGGCTGATTTAAATAAAGCTATTCTTGCTTTATTTAAAGCTAACCCACACGCTTTTAACGCTAAAAATATTAATGGCTTAAGGCAAGGAACAAAACTACACATGCCATCAGAGGCTGAGGTGATGGCAATTGACGCGGCTAAAGCCTATCAGTTTGTTGTAGATCAAAATGCAAATTGGGAAACTTATCAAGCGAAGCTTGCTAATCTAGCGCTTGATAAGGCAGCAGTTGAGAATGAGTCGCATCAACAATCAAGTGCAGGTAAATTAAGCTCTGAAAACAAAGCAACTGAGAATAAGGCAATTGCTGTGGCTGATGCTGGCAAAGATGTTGTCAAGCTTTCCAAGGCTGTTGTTGGCTCTCAAGATCAAAGTGTACAAGATCGTTTAAATGCGTTGCAGGATGAAATAGCAGCGCATGAAAGTAGCATTCAAGAATCAAATAAAAAGACGCAGGCATTAGAAAAACAAATATTGGAAATGCAGCATTTGTTGTTAATTAAGAATCAAACGATTAAGCAATTACAACAAAACTCTAGCGAATCTGTTTCAGTGGGCACGGAACAGGCTAATGATTCATGGAAAACAAAAATTCGCGCGAAAATGCTTTGGTTGGCCTTGTTTGTACTGGCTTTTGTTCTTGCTGTAATGACTTATTTGAGGGTAAAACAAAAGCGTGAGCATCAACGCTTGTATCAATCATTAGAAGACTTTAACCGTTTGAATGCTTCTTTGTCAGCGCGACCAGCTGCAGCTGATAAGTCGGTTGTGGATCAAGCGGAGCCTTCTGATGATATTGCAAGTATCAAGACATTAGATTTAATTAAAAGTATTGATTTTGATTTGTCTAAATCAGCCCCTGTTCAAGATGGGTCTAAGGCGATTGTTACTGATCTTAATTTGGCGGATATCAATCTTGATTTTAATCCCAAGCCTGTTGAACAAAAGCCTGTTGCTAAAAAAACACCTGCTAAAAAGGTTGTTGCTAAAGCGTCCCCAAGATCTGATATCGATATGCAGTTGGATTTGGCGGCGACTTATATTGATATGGGTGATAAGAAACGTGCTCGTAAGTTGTTGCAAGAAGTCGTTCAGGAAGGCCTTGAGGAGCAGAAAAAGCGTGCCCAAGAAATATTAACAAGGCTTGCTTAATGAGCGGTTTAAATTATTTAGCCGGGCCTGCGTGTCCGGCTTTTTATTAGGTGTAGGTTTTGCGCTTTCATCCAGTCACTAAGATTCTTGGTTTAATACTCATTGCTATTGGCGTTTATCAATTAAGCCCAATATTGATGGTTTTGTTATCACTGTGCTTGCTTGCTGCAATGCTATTGCATAGCGTCAAGCAGTGGTTCCCTATGCTTAAGCGCATGCGTTGGTTGTTTCTTTCTATGTTTTTAATTTATGCATTTAATACCCCAGGCGAGTTTGTTCGAGATTGGCCGCTAAGTGGTTGGGTAGATTGGTCTCCTACGTATGAAGGTCTGCAAGCAGGTGGTTTACAGCTTGTTCGTTTAATGATGATGTTGGCTGGTGTTGCATTAATGATGGCAACCACCCCGATTCCTTCTATGATTGAAGGCTTTTATGTTTTATTGAAGCCCTTGCAATACATTGGAATGAATCCTGAACGTTTTGCGGCGAGGTTATGTTTGACATTGCATTACATTGAGTTGAATAACTTACAACGAGATCGTCAGTCAGCTTCGCATTCAAATTGGCAGCAGTTTTTGAATATGGATCTTGATAAGATTACCTCATCGAATTTAAAAGTGATTACCTTGGAAAACCACCGATTAAGCTACTTAGATTACGTGGCATTGTTTGTCATGTGTGCTTTGTTGATTTGGAAATGGCAAGCCTAAGATGAGAATTGCGTTAGGGATTGAATATGACGGCAGTCATTTTTGTGGATGGCAAACGCAATCTACTGGCTGCGGCGTTCAAGATAGGCTAGAGCGTGCTCTCTCGCAATTGGCGCAACATGAAGTTTCTGTTGTCGCAGCAGGGCGTACTGATACAGGCGTTCATGCGCTATCTCAAGTGGTTCATTTCGATACGGAAACAGATCGGCCGGATAGCGCTTGGGTTAGAGGGGTTAACGCTCATCTACCACCTTTTGTAAGGGTTGTGTGGGCACAACCAGTTAACGATGATTTTCATGCTAGATTCTCAGCCCGAGGCCGTCATTATCAATTCCTATTATTTAATCATGCCGTAGCGCCTGCGGTGATGTCTGGCAAGTCCAGTTGGTTTCATTTGCCATTGGATATTGAGAAAATGGCGGAGGCTGCTCAATATTTGGAAGGTGAGCACGATTTTAGTGCTTTTCGGGCAGCTGAATGTCAAGCAAAGTCACCGATAAGAAACTTATACCGAGCAAGTATAGTCAAGCATAGTGATTATCTGGTGTTTGATTTTTCAGGTAATGCTTTTTTGCATCATCAAGTACGAAATATGGTGGGAGCATTGGTTTATGTAGGTAAGGGCAGTTATTCGCCTGACTTTATTAAAACCTTGCTAGCATCTAAAGATAGAACAAAATCGCCGCCGACATTCTCTCCCGACGGGCTGTATTTAACTGGCGTTGATTATGAGGATTCTTGGGGCTTGCCGCCAACTAGACGGTATTTAAATTTTTTAGCTTAAGTGAATAAAAACGTAACTAAGCTGTGACAGCTTAAGGGCTTTCAGTTACGCTATTGTCTTTAGATGGATGGTTTATTTGTGCGTACACGAGTGAAAATTTGCGGGATTACCCGAGTTGAAGATGCGCTGATTGCTGTTGCTCAGGGTGCTGATGCAATCGGCTTGGTGTTTTATCCCCCGAGCCCACGTTATGTCACGTCAGTACAAGCCTCAGAGATTGTGAATGCGTTACCTGCTTTTGTTACGGTGGTTGCCCTGTTTGTGGATGCGAGTAGAGCAGATGTTGAAGCCGTCTTATCTCAGGTTAATATTGATTTAATCCAGTTTCATGGCCAAGAATCGGCAGATGAATGTCGTCAATATGGTAAGTCATATATGAAGGCAATTCGCGTCAAAGGTGACACAAATTTGGTACAATATGAGGCTGAGTATTCAGATGCTAAAGCCTTGCTATTAGACGCTTACGCAGAAGGTGTGCCGGGTGGAACAGGACAAGTGTTTGATTGGACTATCATTCCTAAAAATCTTAGTAAGCCTATTGTATTGGCCGGTGGCTTAGATGCGGGGAATGTGGAGCAAGCGATTCGCCAGGTTAAGCCATACGCTGTAGATGTCAGCGGTGGAGTGGAGTTTAAAAAAGGGATTAAAGATGCAGCTAAAATAGCTGCATTCATGCGAGGAGTAAGTAATGCAATTGTATGATATGCCGGATGAACGTGGTCACTTTGGTCCTTATGGCGGTATTTTCGTCGCAGAGACTTTGGTTGAAGCGCTTGAAGAATTGCGCGTCATGTATGAAAAGTATCGTTATGACGAAGAGTTTTTGGCTGAGTTTGCACACGATCTTAAACATTTCGTCGGTCGCCCAAGCCCAATCTATCATGCAAAACGTTGGTCAGATAAAGTAGGTGGCGCTCAGATTTACTTGAAACGTGAAGATCTTAACCATACTGGCGCTCACAAGGTCAATAACACCGTTGGTCAGGCGCTGCTCGCTAAGCGCATGGGTAAGCCTCGAGTGATTGCTGAAACGGGAGCCGGACAGCACGGTGTTGCAACAGCAACCATTGCAGCACGTTTGGGTCTTGAATGTGTTGTTTATATGGGTTCTGAAGACGTCAAGCGTCAAGCGCCTAACGTTTATCGTATGAAGTTATTAGGTGCAACCGTTGTGCCTGTGGAAAGTGGCTCTAAAACGCTTAAAGATGCGCTTAATGAAGCCATGCGTGATTGGGTGACTAACATTGAAAACACTTTCTACATTATTGGTACTGTGGCTGGTCCGCATCCTTATCCAATGATGGTGCGCGATTTCCAAGCGGTGATTGGCGTTGAAGCTAAAATCCAAATGAAAGAAATCGTGGGTCGTCAACCAGATGCAGTGATTGCATGTGTGGGTGGTGGTTCAAATGCAATGGGTATTTTTTACCCATACATCAACGAAGAAAATGTACGTTTGATTGGTGTTGAAGCTGCAGGTCATGGCTTAGAAACAGGTAAGCATGCTGCGCCATTAACAGCCAATAGCGCGGTTGGTGTATTGCATGGCAACCGCACTTACTTAATGCAAGATGAAGATGGTCAAATTATCGAAACGCATTCGATTTCTGCAGGTTTGGATTATCCAGGTGTAGGTCCTGAACATGCTTGGTTGAAAGATACTAAACGTGCTGAATATGTTGCGATTACTGATGATGAAGCCATGGCTGCTTTCCATGGTTTGTGTCTTACTGAAGGCATTATTCCAGCTTTGGAATCAAGTCATGCCTTGGCTTATGCTGAAAAGCTCGCAAAAACAATGAGTAAAGATAAAATCTTGCTTGTTAATCTCTCAGGTCGCGGTGATAAAGATATGAATACCGTTGCTCAACTTTCTGGAATTACGCTCTAATTTATGTCACGCATTCAAACTACTTTTGAAAATCTCAAACAATCAGGCAAAAAAGCCTTAATCCCATTTATTACGGCGGGTGATCCTCATCCTGACAAAACCGTTGAAATGTTGCATTCGCTTGTTAAAGCCGGCGCTGATTTAATTGAGTTGGGCGTACCATTTTCAGATCCAATGGCAGATGGCCCAGTGATTCAGCGCGCCAGTGAGCGTGCTTTGGTTCATAAGGTTGGCTTGCGTAAAGTGTTGGCGCTAGTAAAAGAGTTTCGTCAGCAAGACCCTAAAACTCCGATTGTGTTGATGGGTTACGCCAATCCTATTGAAGCCATGGGCGTTGAAAAATTTGCTGATGCTGCTAAAGATGCTGGCATTGATGGCGTATTGACGGTGGATTACCCACCTGAAGAATCTATTGAATTTAACGCGATGTTAAAAGCCCGTGATATTGACCCTGTGTTCTTGTTATCACCTACAACAGAAGCCTCTCGCGTAGATGTCATTGTTAATCAAGCGAGTGGTTTTGTTTACTATGTTTCACTTAAGGGTGTGACAGGTTCTAAGAATCTAGATATTGATGAAGTTGCTGGTCGTGTTGCTGAGATTCGTACACTGACAACATTGCCTATTGGTGTTGGTTTTGGTGTGCGCGATGCTGCAACAGCTAAAGCCGTTGCAAAAATTGCTGATGCTGTTGTTGTTGGAAGCCGCATGGTACAAACTGTAGAGAGCTCAACTACTGATAACGTAGTCGCAAATTTAGCCGCGCTGACTGCAGAGCTACGTCAAGCAATTGATAGTCATTAATTCTGATATTTTCAGAAAAATAAGGAATACATTATGAGTTGGTTAAAAAAGATTCTTCCACCAAAAATCAAACGTGTGATTGGGCCAAGCAAAAAGAATGTGCCTGAAGGCTTGTGGAGTAAGTGTCCTAAATGTGACTCAGTTCTTTATCGTACAGATTTAGAAGCAAACGCAGAAGTTTGTCCTAAGTGTGAATATCACAACCGTATTTCAGCAAGAGAAAGATTGGATTTTCTTTTGGATGAAAAAGGTCGCAAAGAAATCGGTGCTGACGTTCAACCAGTTGACCCATTGAAGTTTAAAGACACCAAAAAATACGCTGACCGTATTAAAGCTTCACAAAAAGAAGTGGGTGAAACAGATGCGCTTATCGTGATGAAAGGCAGCATTAAGAATGTTCCGGTAGTAGCTGCATCTTTTGAATTTAAATTCATGGGTGGTTCGATGGGTTCTGTTGTTGGCGAGCGTTTTGTTCGCGGCGTTCAAGAGGCTATTAAGACTAAATCTGCTTTTATTTGTATCTCTGCAAGCGGTGGTGCACGTATGCAAGAAGGCCTTTTTTCTCTCATGCAAATGGCAAAAACCAGTGCTGCCCTTACTAAATTAAGTGAAGCTGGCTTGCCATATATTTCTGTATTAACTGACCCAACCATGGGTGGTGTGTCAGCAAGTTTTGCGATGTTGGGCGACATTATTGTGGCTGAGCCTCAAGCTTTGATTGGCTTTGCTGGTCCACGAGTGATTGAGCAAACAGTGCGTGAAACTCTACCTGATGGTTTCCAACGTGCTGAGTTCTTAGTTGACCATGGTGCTGTTGATATCATTATCGATAGACGTCAAATGCGCGATAAATTGTCAGTATTAATTGCAGGTTTAATGAAGCTGCCTGTTGCTGCATAAGTGTGATGGGCGCAAGCCCATCACCTATTACTTTTAGTTCTTTATTCATCTACACAGGGTTTTACTTCTACACGTGTCCCCAATTGAGCAAATGCCAACCAACCTCGCGGCTTGGCTAGATTACATTGAGGCTTTACACCCTAAGTCCATCGCTATGGGTTTAGATCGTGTGAACGAAGTAAAGCAGAGATTAAATCTAAATCCTCAATTTCCTATTTTGATTGTTGCCGGAACCAACGGCAAAGGCTCAACTTGTGCCATGCTTGAGCATATTTATAGCGCAGCTGGTTATCGAGTTGGTACTTATTCCTCTCCACATTTATTGCGATATAACGAGCGTGTTCGCTTAAATTCTCAAGAAGTAAGTGATGAGGATTTAGTGAAGGCTTTTGTTGCGGTTGAGCAAGCACGTCAAGATACTGAACTGACCTATTTTGAGTATGGCACCTTAGCCGCAGTTTGGCATTTCATGCAAAAACAAGTGGATGTCGCGATATTGGAAGTAGGTTTAGGCGGTCGTTTAGATGCTGTTAATGTATTTGAGGCTGATTGCACTGTAGTCACCAGTATAGACCTTGATCACATGGAATTTCTTGGAAATACACGTGAATGCATTGGAGCAGAAAAAGCGGGTATTTTTAGGACTAACATTCCTGCGATATGTGGAGATGAAAATCCACCACATTCCATCATTGAATATGCTAATAAGATAGGTGCGCCACTTAAGCTGATAGGCCGAGATTTCAAGGTGGAGCATGATGCAACGTCTTGGACATATCGTGCATCGCAATATTCGATTGAGCGCATCCCAATGCCAGCTTTAATTGGTGATTTCCAACTCAATAATGCGGCTTGTGTTTTAACTGCTATTCAATCACTTCAACATTTATTGTCTGTTCAAGTTGATGCCATTGAAACAGGTCTAAAAACAGTCAAGCTTGCTGGTCGTTTTCAATCATGGTCTAACAATCCAGACATTATCTTGGATGTCGCGCATAACCCACATGCAGCAAAATCTTTAGCAATTAATCTTAAACAGTCACGCCATCAAGGTAAGACCATTGCGGTCTTTGCGATGTTGGCTGATAAAGATATTACAGGGGTGATACAAGCACTCTCTGGGGAAATCGATGCTTGGTATGTGGCGACGATTGATAATGTCAGGGGTTCAAGTGCATCCAGCCTTTCTAAATTGATTGTTGATACGCTACCGAGTGCTGAAATAAAAATATTCAATCAAGTCGTCGATGCCTTTCATCAAGCCTGTATTGATGCCAATGAAAATGATAGAATTATCACATTAGGCTCATTCTTCACGGTGGCTGAAGTCATGCAAGATTTGCAAACTAAAAAAACAAAATAGGGTGATAAACAATGGCGCAAGATAAGTTGCAATCACAAGACGAACAAGAGATTCAGTTCAAAAAACGTGCAAGAAGACGTTTAGTTGGATCAATTGCCTTGGTTTTATTCATGATTGTTGCGCTACCAATGGTGCTTGAAGATCGAAGCGCCCAAACACCTAAAACACCTGTCGCGATTTCTATTCCTAGCCAAGACGGCGAAGCTTTTGTGCCTAAAGCTGAGCCTGTTGCACCTGCGCCTGAGCCACAAGCTCAGCCGGAGCCAGTTCAGGTGGCGCCGGAGCCAGTGGTTACCGCACCAGAGCCAGCACCTGTTGTTGAAGAAAAGCCTAAGCAAGAAGCGCCAAAGAAAGAAGCTGAAGCTAAACCAGCTAAGGTTGAAGCCAAACCGGAGCCAGTAAAAGCACCTAAAAAAGAAGAGAAGAAACCAATGCCCGAAAAAGTAAGCGGTAATTACTTTATTCAAATTGGCGTGTTTTCAGATCCTGAAAAAGTAAAGCAAATGCAAGCAAAGTTAAGCGGTGCTGGCTTAAAATCTAACGTTGATTTGATTGATACACCAAAAGGGCAGAAGTCACGATTAAGAGCTGGCCCTTACAGCAATAAGAGTGATGCTGAAGATAAGCTTGCTAAAGTAAAGTCTTTGGGTTACTCAGATGCGCGAGTCGGTAGTAATTAATGACCATTTTTGACTACATTGTTTTAACAATTCTCGGTCTTTCGATCCTGATTGGCGTCATGCGCGGTTTATTGCGTGAAGTCTTATCTATTGCCGGTTGGGTCGCTGCGTTCTTGGTGGCTAAATTCTATACAGCCCAATTATCACCATTACTACCTCAGGCAATTTCTTCTGATTCCTTGCGCTACATGGCGGCTTTTATCGTTTTGTTTTTATCCACTTTAATCATTACCAGTCTATTAGCAATTGCACTGTCTCAAGTATTTAAAGCAACTGGCTTGGGTTGGATTGATCGTATTTTTGGTGCATTGTTTGGGCTTGCACGCGGCTTAATGATAGTTGGTGTATTTGTCATGCTCAGTGGACTAACAGAGTTCCCAAAAAAATCTAGTTGGAGTGATGCAATGTTCAGTGCGCCATTAGAAGCCATGGTGTTGAGTGCTCGGCCTTGGATGCCTCCGGTTGTAGCTGAGCATATTAAGTACGAATAAGCAGCACAGGATTAAAGTGTGCAGTATTAGTTTTTTTAGAATGTAAGTTTTTTTAAAAGGCCTTAAAAATAATGTGTGGAATTATCGGTATTGTCGGTAAAAACCCTGTTAACCAATTGTTGTACGATGGTTTGCTTGTATTGCAACATCGCGGTCAGGATGCGGCAGGGATAGTCACCTGTAATGGCAATACCTTTTACATGCATAAAAATAATGGCTTGGTGCAGGACGTATTTCAAACGCGTCATATGCGTAGCTTGCAAGGTAATGCAGGTATCGCTCATGTGCGATATCCAACTGCAGGCTCATCGTCAGCAGCGGAAGCACAACCTTTCTATGTAAATTCTCCTTTTGGTATCGTGCTTGGACATAACGGCAACCTAACCAACTCTGCACAGTTGAAACAAGAAATGTTCCGCCAAGATCTACGTCATATCAACACCAATTCAGATTCTGAAGTATTGTTGAATGTATTGGCCCATGAAATTGAGCAAACAGCAAAAAGTGCAGTACTCAATTCAGACATGATTTTTGATGCAGTTGCTGGCGTTCATCGTCGTGTAAAAGGCGCTTATGCAGTTGTTGCGATGGTAGCGAACTTTGGTTTAATTGCTTTCCGTGATCCAAACGGTATTCGTCCTTTGGTGATCGGTAAAGCACAAACTGAAAAGGGCGTGGAGTATATCGTTGCTTCTGAAAGTGTGGCGCTTGATGTGCTTGGTTTCACTTTAGTGCGAGATGTAGAACCTGGTGAGGCTGTGTTCATTGATATGGATGGTAACTTCTCATCACGTCAATGTGCGCCGAATGCTAAGCTTAATCCGTGTATCTTTGAATATGTGTATTTGGCACGCCCAGACTCACTCATCGATAACGTGTCTGTTTATCAAACGCGTTTGCATATGGGCGAGAGCCTTGCTGAAAAGATTAAACGTGAGTGGAGTCATCTACAAATCGATGTCGTGATTCCAATTCCAGATACCAGCCGTCCAAGTGCTGTTCAATTAGCTAATGCGCTGAATCTGACTTATCGTGAAGGCTTCATTAAGAATCGCTATATCGGCCGTACTTTCATTATGCCTGGCCAAGCGCTACGTAAAAAATCTGTGCGCCAAAAGCTCAACCCGATTGGCATGGAGTTCAAAGGTAAAAACGTATTGTTAGTGGATGATTCTATTGTTCGCGGTACAACTTCACAGCAAATCGTGCAAATGGCGCGTGATGCAGGTGCGAATAAAGTGTTCTTTGCTTCTGCGGCGCCACCAGTTCGCTTCCCTAACGTTTACGGTATTGATATGCCTAGCCGTGATGAATTACTTGCAACAGGCCGTACTGATGAAGAGATTTGTAAAGAAATTGGTGCAGATGCGCTGATTTATCAAGATCTTGATGATTTGGTGAAAGCCGTTCAATTAAGCAATCCTAAAATTGAAGTATTCGATTGCTCATGTTTTGATGGTAAATACGTGACTGGCGATATTGATGAAGCATATTTAAACGCGATTGAGTCTGCACGTGGCGATGTTCAGCAAGCGAAGCGTCCTGCCAATTCCATTACCCAAATGGATTTGAATTTAGTGAATACTAAAGAGCACGAGGAAGAGGCTAGTTAAACCATTTCCTCCTGCCAGCTTGACGATAGCAAGCTTGAGGGATAACATGGTTATGCGCTGATTTGAGTTGCTGAAAAGCATAGCTCAGCTTGCGGGCGCTAAATAAATTCAGCTAAAGCGAGTGCTAGTAAAGCAAACCCGTTTTAGCCTAATCGCAAAACGGGTTTTTTTATGTCTCATATGAGACAAGCAAAGGTAATAAGATGGCAACAGATATCGATTTAAATGGCTTCGACGAGAGTGTATGGCACCCTGAAACTTTGGGTGTGCGTGCGGGTAACCAAATGACAGAATTTGGTGAGAACTCAGAGGCATTATTCCTGAACTCAAGTTTCCGGTTTAAAAGCGCAGCGCAAGCAGCTGCACGCTTTGGTGGCACCGAGCCTGGGAATATCTATTCTCGCTTCACCAATCCAACTGTAAGCATGTTTCAAGACAAGCTGGCTGCCTTAGAAGGCGCTGAGCAATGTGTTGCAACATCAAGTGGCATGTCTGCTATTTTGGCTTGTGTGATGGGTCTATGTAGCGCTGGCGATCATATCGTTGCTTCACGTAGTATTTTCGGTACCAGCGTTCAGCTTTTTAGCAACATTCTAAAGCGCTGGGGCTTAGAAGTAACTTTTGTATCGCTAACGGATGTGAGTGCTTGGCAGGGTGCGATTACGCCAAAAACAAAACTATTTTTTGTTGAAACGCCGTCTAATCCTTTGACTGAAGTGTGTGATATTCCAGCCTTGGCTAAAGTTGCGCACCAGGCAGGTGCTTTATTGGCCGTAGATAATTGTTTCTGCACGCCGGCGATTCAACGTCCATTAGCTTTGGGTGCGGATATTATTATTCATTCTGCGACTAAATATATCGATGGCCAAGGTCGTTGCTTAGGTGGTGCGGTATTAGGCTCTAAAGTGCATATGGAGCCTGTTTATGGATTCTTGCGTACCGCAGGCGTCACCATGAGTGCTTTTAATGCTTGGGTGTTTCTAAAAGGTCTTGAGACATTGTTTATTCGGATGGAAGCGCACGCTAAAAATGCTTTAGCCTTAGCAACTTGGTTAGAAGCGCAGCCACAAGTGGCACGTGTTTATTACCCAGGGCTAAAATCACATCCGCAGCATGCGCTAGCAATGAAGCAGCAATCGAGTGGCGGTGGCATTGTTACTTTTGAAGTCAAACCACAAGCAGGTCAGACTGAACAAGAGGCAGCTTGGGCATTGATTGATGCGACTAAGTTAATTTCTATTACGGCTAACTTGGGCGATGCTAAGAGTACGATTACGCATCCAGCAACAACAACGCATAGCCGTGTGACGCCTGAAGCGCGTGCAGCGGCAGGTATTGTTGATGGCTTGGTGCGAATTGCTGTTGGCTTGGAACATATTGAAGATTTAAAAGCTGACTTAGCACTGCTAACAAAGTAGCTTAGTGATTGCGGTAATAAAAAAGGGGCTAACAGCCCCTTTTTTATTTGTAACACTTCTTGCTTACTTTTCTTATCTTAATGTTCTACCAAACATTTGTAAGGCTAATTGATAGCCTGTGGCAGCTAATTGCGGGTCATAACGTTCGCCTTCGTCACGCATGAAAGCGTGTTGGCCGTTGAATTCATGCCATGTAAATTTAAGATCAGTAGCGTTTAACTTGTTGTAAACATCTACGCGACCAGCGGTTGGAATGTGTGGGTCTTGTTTACCCCAAATCATCAGTAGTTCACCTTTGATTTTGTCTAAATTTTCCATGCTGTGTTGACCAGGTTTATTTGGAATCACTTGTGTATGTAGGTCAGTTGCATAGAAGCATGCAGTTGATTTAACTTCAGCTTGCAGCGCTGCACGGAAAGCCAAATGGCCGCCGATACAAAAGCCCATCGCACCAATATCGCCAGTGCACCAAGCTTGTTTTTTAACAAACTCAATCATCGCTTGATTGTCCGTATCGTAGCCTTGAACATCTTTGGCTGCTTTATCTGCATTACCTTTATCGCGACCTGCATCATCGTAGCCAAGCACAGTGCCGATTGGATTGAGTTCATGAAACACCTCAGGCACTAACACTGCATAACCATGGCCAGCCATAAAGCGAGCAGCACGTTCAATCGGGCCCGTTTGTTGGAAGATTTCAGAATAAAACAAAATTGCTGGATAGCGACCTTCGCCAGCAGGACGGTGCACATAAGTGCGCATCACACCGGTAGGGGTTGGTAAATCAACAATATGACTTTGAATATTCACAACGAGCTCCTCAGCAACTTGATTGGTGCGTAATGGTTTACGCTAATTTAATTGAGCCGACATTCTACAATATTTCAGCGCCAGCCTCATCTTGAAAATGCCTCGTCGATATCAAAGAATATTGGTTGCTTCAGGTATAATTCAAGCATGTTAGAAACCATCACATTTATCGTTGCTTTACTTTGTCTTGCCTTGCTACTTTGGCTATTACGTCAGCTTAATCATCGGCAAGATGAAGCCATTTTGCCTGCGCTTGAGGAAAAGCACAGAGCCATGCTGCTTGATTTAAATGACGGCCTAAATAAATTAGGCGATCGTTTGAACGCAGCTTCTAATGAATCTGGTGAAAGACTGCGTGCTGCTGTTGCCCTAGAGTTAGCGCAAACCCGTGAAGCCATGCAGGCATTGCAGTTAGCGCAAACAGCAAGCCTTGCACAAACCCGTGAAACAGTTCTTGAAAAGCTACATATTACTTTGGCCGAGCAGGGTAAGGCTGAGCAGGAATTGATACAGGCGACCATGCGTAATGCCACCCTGCAGTTAACAGCAACGATTGAGGGCTTAAGTAAAGTTGTCGATACCCGCTTGGAAGAAATTAGCGGCAAGGTGACTGAGCGTTTGGATGAAGGCTTCAAGAAAACCAATGATACTTTTGTGCGTGTCATGGAGCGTTTAGCGACCATTGATAAAGCACAAGAAAAAATTGATGGCCTCACTAGTAATGTCGTGAGCTTGCAGGCCTTGTTGGGTGATAAGCGTTCACGTGGCGCCTTCGGTGAAGTGCAGCTAGAAGCCTTGGTGCGTAATGTGATGCCTAATGATGCTTACGCAATGCAATATGCCTTACCCAATGGCACGCGTGTGGATTGCGCTTTATTCTTACCTGAGCCTACTGGCATGGTGGCGGTGGATTCTAAGTTTCCGCTTGAGAATTACCATCGCATGTACGAAATCGGCATTAGTGAAACGGATAAGCTCTCAGCGCAACGTCAATTTAAAGCGGATATTAAAAAGCACGTGGATGACATTGCCAGCAAGTACATTATTGCTGATGTCACTTCAGATGGCGCCGTGATGTTTATTCCTGCAGAAGCAGTGTTTGCGGAAATTCATGCTTACCATCCAGATCTTGTTGATTACGCCATGGCTAAGCGAGTTTGGGTGGTTTCTCCAACTACATTAATGGCCGTACTCAATACAGCACGTGCCGTATTAAAAGATGTAGAAACACGCAAACAAGTCCATATTATTAAAGATGAATTGGGTAAATTAGGTAAAGAGTTTGGTCGCTTTGATACGCGCATGAAGAAATTGGCCGATCATATTCGTCAGGCGCATGAAGATGCGCAAGATGTGCAAACGACTAGTCAGAAGATTTCACGCCGATTCTCACAAATTGAACGTGTTGAATTGGCTGGGGAGGCTGAAACGCTAGCCTTGCCAATGGATGAGCTGGATGATCTGACTAATACCTTAGCAAGCAATCCAGTGGCTCAACTAGGAGACGACCATGAGTGAAGAGACGGGTGCGAGTGAAAGCGTAGTTATTATGTTAGTCCAGCAATATGCGGCTAAATTTGGCATTACCTTTAGTTCTAGTTTGATGAGCGATGAAAAGCATAAACAAAAGCTTATTCAGCTCATGGGGCAGGCGATCAGTGGTAAACGTGGCGCGGTCACCGATTCTGACGTGCTGGGCGAGGATGAGGTGGACTGATGATGAGTGTAATTAAAGTATTTTATTTTGCGCGATTAAAAGAGTCATTGAACTACTCAACCGAAGAGATTGAGTTGCCATCCGATATTGAAACAATCGCTGAGTTAAAGGTTTTATTAGCGCAACGTGGTGAAACTTGGGCTAATTTATTTTCAGACAAACAGACTGTGCGCGCTGCCATTAATCATGCATTAGTTGATAACGACGCCAGAATTAAGTCTGGTGATGAAGTTGCATTTTTTCCACCTGTAACAGGTGGTTAGTTAATTTATTTAAAGTAAATTATTGGTGAGAATTTCCGTTCAAACAGAAGACTTTGATGCCGGCGCTGAGCTTGCTCAAATGCGTCTAGCGCATCCAGAAGTGGGCGCTTTAGTTTCTTTTGTTGGGCAAGTGCGTGATTTGAACGATGGCTCAGTGGTTTCCGGAATGCATCTAGAGCATTATCCTGTCATGACTGAAATAGCCTTGGCTGAGATTGCTGATAGGGCTATGCAGCGCTGGGAATTGGCAGATGCTTTGGTGATTCATCGCCATGGTGATTTAAAGCCTTTAGATCAGATTGTATTGGTGGTGGTGGCATCGGCGCATCGTCAAGCCGCTTTTGCAGCTTGTGAATTCATCATGGACTATCTAAAAACAGAAGCGCCGTTTTGGAAGAAAGAAAGCACGCCTGAAGGTGAACGCTGGGTTGATGCTAAAGAAGTCGATGAAGCAGCTAAAAACCGCTGGAATCTCTAAATGCGGGTTTGTAAATTTAAGTATTATTAAAATTAATTAAATAATAAGAATATTCATGTCATATCAATTAAACGCTAAGCAGCTCAATATCAATTTACAGGCTAAGGACTTTAATCTTAAAGATAGTTCTGAGCTGATTAAGTCTATTGATTTAACAGCGCCACGTCCGTGGGTTGGTCAAGCAGAGGCTAAAAAAGCGACAGAGTTTGGTCTTAGTGTCTTTAAAAATGGTTTTAACGTTTTAGTGCTAGGCGAGTCTGGTAGTGGACGCCAGTCACTGGTTTGGGATGTTGTGCAAAAAACCATGCAAGCAAGAGATGCTGCCCCAGATTTAGTTTTGCTTTACCGTTTTGATGCACCAGAAAAGCCGCTTCCTATCTATTTGAAAGCAGGGCAAGGCAAACAGCTGCGCGCAGCTATGGATAGCTTTATTCGCTTCATGCTCAAAGAATTTCCGCCTTTGTTGGGCGAGTCAGCTGCTGAAAAGAAAGATACTGGCGCGGCTAAGATTGAAATTGAAAAAATTATAGATGCGCAGTGTATTAATCTGGTTGAGATGTTGATAGCCGATGATGCCGAGCAAGCACATTCGCCTGAACTCAAGAAGTTTGCACGCTACTTAAGTGCCTTAAAACAAGACGCCATGGAAAACATTGAAATTTTCCAGCAAGCCACGGCAGCGAACAGCGATGAAGGCTTAATTGAAAGTTTCTTAGGACGTTATCGCGTTAATTTAATGGTGGATAACGGTTTAAATCCGCAAGGCGCTCCAGCCATTTATGATGAAGATCCGACCTTCAATTCTTTATTTGGCGGTTTTGAGAGTGCTGATAGCGGCAGCAATACTGCTGACTTCATGCGCCTTCGTGCCGGTAATCTCTTACGTGCCAATGGGGGTACTTTATTACTGCATTTAAGAGACATTAATGCAGATCAACAAAGTGGCAGTCAGATATTAGAAAAGCTCCACCGTTTCTTGCGTAACGGCACCTTGCAGATTGAAGAGCAGAGCGGTGCGCCAGGGCAAAGTATGAGCAGTCATTTTGCGCCAGAAGCGCTTGCGGCTGATGTGAAGCTGATATTGATTGCGACGCGTGAAGAGTATTACGCCTTGCAAGCAGAGCTTCCTGAATTTGCCCGTTACTTCCAAATCAAGGTTGATTTTGTAGAGAGCATGCCTGCGAGTACTGAGGCGTATCAACAAATCGCAGGTTTAATTGCTAGGTGGTGTGAGCAATACCAATTGCCGCATGCAGCGGGTGATGCATTAGTCAGTTTTGTGCGCTTTATGCAGCGGTATATTGATGACCAAACACGGATTAGTACCCAGTTCTCATTGCTGGAACGATTACTACTTGAGTCTGCAGTCATTACCCAAGCAAGGGGCGCCAAGCTCATTCAGGCGGCCGATGTTAAAGCTGCGATGGATGCGCGTTATGCAAGACATAACTGCCCGGAGCGTCAATTACGTGAATCGATTGTGGATGGTGAGGTGATGATTAATATCACCGGCGCCGAAGTGGGGCAGATTAACGGGCTCACCCATATTGATTTAGGTGACATGAGCTTTGGTTCGCCTGTCCGTATTTCCGCACGTTGTTTTGCTGGCGATGAGGGCGTGATTAATATTGATCGTGAAGTGGCGATGACAGGCCCTAACCACGATAAAGGCTTGATGATTCTACGTAGTTGGTTGTCGGCAACGTTCACCAAACTCACGCCGCTATCGCTCACTGCATCACTCGTGTTTGAGCAAGAATATCATGGCGTTGAGGGTGACTCAGCTTCATGTGCTGAGCTTTATTCATTGCTATCAGCTTTATCAGGCGTTGCGATTAAGCAAGGGATTGCAGTAACGGGCGCCATGAACCAGCACGGTGAGGTGATGGCCATTGGCGGCGTGAATGAGAAGATTGAAGGCTACTTCCGCATCTGCCAAAACATGGGCTTGGATGGCACGCAAGGCGTGATTATCCCTAGCCGCAATCTCGCGCACTTGTTGTTGGATGATGAGGTCGTCGCCGCTGTAGAAAAAGGCCTGTTCAATATCTTTGCTGTAAGCAATGTCGCTGAGGGCATGGCCTTGCTGACGGGGATTCCTGCGGGTCAATTGCAAGACGGCGATTATGATAAAGGCACGGTACTCGGTGCCGCTCAGCAGCATTTGGAAGCGTTCCGTTTGTCTTACCAGCAAAATCAACCGATTCAGCTGGTATCCCCAACCCATTAAAGCGCACAAATAAAACGCATGGCTGACGACTTAAAGGATGGGAAGTGCCGTTTAGATAAATGGCTGTGGGCCGCCCGTTTTTTTAAGACACGCAGCCTGGCAACCGATGCGATTGATGGCGGTAAGGTCTATGTCGATGGTGACCGCGTGAAGCCTGCAAAGGAAGTGCGTGTGGGGCAGGTGCTCTACATCCGCCGTAAGGAGTTGGATGTGGAAGTGACGGTTAAGGCCCTATCGGTCACGCGCAAGGGTGCACCGGAGGCGGCGCTGCTCTATGAGGAGACGCCTGAGAGTGCGGCCAAGCGTGAAAACGCGGCGGTGACTAAAGAGGCCGACCACGCCAAACGTGAGCGCGGGGCGGGGCGGCCGACTAAGCGTCAGCTGAGGGACATTAAGAAGTTCACGGGGATGACTTACTAGGGCGCGTTAAATGGTATTAGCGGGCCTAATGTTGTGGGGGAGTCAGTTATACTTTCCCCAATTAATATAGCCACTTACGTGAAAAATTTTACAAGATTTTTTTATAAATTAATAACTTTTTATTTTAGAATATATATTTTTTATCTTAATTTGCAGTCTTAAAACTACAATTGGTTTAAATAAATAAAAAATTAATAAAATTTAAAATTTTATTCTTCGTCGGAAGAACCATCTCCTTT
>ERZ1034363.545-NODE-545-length-25798-cov-4.672797_pt1 | contig 25798 bp, 26 predicted proteins | sample MGYA00520616_ERZ1034363 | MGnify/ENA primary metagenome ERZ1034363 (study PRJEB33736, sample SAMEA104284506) | Azolla filiculoides | biome: Urban; feature: Water surface; material: Ditch water | place: Netherlands | collected 2015-10-28 | depth 0-0.1 m ... | reverse complement strand
ATAACGACCATCGAGCGGCGAAAGAGCGGTCAAAGCACCGAGACCATTAGACATCTGAAACTCCTGAATACGGAAAATTCGAAAGCATAATTTTACCACCCGTAGCCGCTGGCGATAGCGAGGCTGGGCGACATCTGCGGTTAGGTGTAGGGTACGGGATTCTTCTGTACGATTTGAGAACAACCATGAAATTGCTTGGCACCCCAACCAGCCCTTATGTGCGCAAAGTGCGCCTGATGCTGCTGGAAAAGAATATCCCCCACGAATACCTGATCGACCCACCGCGTGAGCCAGGTAGTCTGGTCGTGCGCGTTAATCCGCTGGGGCGCATTCCTGCGTTGATTCTGGATGATGAAACCTGCGTCTTTGATTCCCCGGTGATTGCCGAATACGTGGATACGCTCAACGACAGCCCGATTCTTATTCCACGCAATGATGCCTTGGCACGTATGCACGTAAAACGCTGGGAAGCCTTGGCTGATGGCATTATGGATTCGGCCATTGCGGTGCGTAATGAACGGCTGCGCCCGGAAGAGAAACAGGAGCCCGGCAACATCACCCTGCATAACAAGGCCATTGATCGTGCGCTGGAATTTGCCACCAAAGAATTGGGTAACGAGCCATGGCTTTGTGGCGACGCCCTAACCCTGGGCGATCTGGCGCTATTCAGTACGCTGGTTTACCTGGATCTACGCCAACCGGAACGGGATTGGCGTGCGGCACACCCGTCACTGCTGGCTTGGTACAGCCGTGTTGCAGAACGGCCCAGCGCCAAGATCTCGCTGGCCAAACAGTAAGCCCGTTAAGTTACTCGGCGAGGGACTGCAAATCGGCAGTGCCCGCCGGGTGACTGCCCATACGGGCTGATTCGATAATGCCGCCACCTAGGCAAACTCGGCTTTCGTACATAACCAATGATTGGCCGGGTGTCACAGCCCATTGAGGAGCGGCAAAGCGGATGACAGCACGCTGCTCATCAATCTGCTCAATCTCGCAGGCCGCATCCGGTGAACGATAACGGGTCTTGGCGGTGTACACCCAGTGTTTATGCGGGGGTTCACCGGCAATCCAATTCATGTCGGTAATAGTGACTTCATCCACGAGCAATGCCGGGTGGTCATGCCCAGACACGACATAGAGCACATTCGTTGCCATGTCCTTGTGGGCGACATACCAAGCATCATGTTCGCCCGGCGTTTTATCCTGCCCCTGGTCGTTGCCCTTAATGCCGCCGATGTGCAATCCTTTGCGCTGCCCCAAGGTGTGGAAAGCCAAACCCTGATGTGCACCCAGCAACTTGCCCGAATCCAGATCGCGGATTTCGCCTGGGTTCTGCGGCACATAGCGCAGTAAAAAATCATTAAACGGACGCTCGCCGATAAAGCAGATGCCCGTGGAGTCCTTTTTCTTTGCCACCGGCAAACCTGCCGCTTCGGCTTTGGCGCGTACTTCGGGCTTCAACCAATTGGCCAGCGGAAACATGGCCGGTTTGAGCTGTGTCTGGCTTAAACGATAAAGGAAGTAACTCTGATCCTTGTTGCCATCTTCTGCTTTAAGCAGCTGACGCTTACCGTCAAAGTCTTGCACGCCCGCATAGTGCCCCGTGGCAATGGCATCCGCACCGAGGCTAATCGCATGGTCAAGGAATGCGGCAAACTTGATTTCAGCATTGCACAGCACATCCGGGTTGGGTGTGCGGCCGGCGTTGTATTCCTGGAGGAATGTTGAAAAAACCCGGTCGCGATATTCTTTGGCGAAGTTCACCACTTCCACATCAATACCAAGAATATCGGTAACGCTCATGACGTCAATGAGATCCTGACGCGTGCTGCAATACTCGTCGGTGTCATCGTCTTCCCAGTTCTTCATGAACAGGCCGATCACACGGTAGCCTTGCTCCTTGAGCAGCAACGCAGCCACAGAAGAATCCACACCGCCGGACAAGCCGACGACGACAGTTTTAACAGATGAAGACGACATCAAAGTATTCCTTAACGATCTACTCGACCGGCCAAAGGCCTGGCTGCAGTCATATGGTGTTGCGTTTCTAAGCTATAGAAACGGTACGCCGCCCATTCTCTCACGGGCGCTACCGGTGGCAAGCTGCCATGTTCTACATCCCATGGATCGATCGTGTAAACGTGGCTATCGTCGTCAGTTGCATCGCCGGTTTCAACCAAGGTTGCACTGTAGTGCGATGCCACCAGCAACGTACGATGCGCGTAAGGGCCTACTGCATGCCAGCGCAGTGCCCGTTTCTTTTGCAACAAGGAGAGCATGTTGGCTGTGGTCGTCGAATGATCAATGCAATCCATACGACCGTTGACCATTTCATCTTCTTCGTTGCCTGCCTCATCAGCGCCAATAGGCGTCTGCTCGGCGGCTTTAACGTACAACTTACGCACGACCTCAGCCGCTGCCGCGCGTTCTTCTGCCGGTGTTTTGGTCTGCCGTAACGGCGCCAAGGTTTTTTTGAGCCAGGCATCGGGATAGACAACGGACACCTGCTTCAGACAACCCCAGTTATAACAAACCACCACATAGCTTTCCGCATAGGCCAGGCTACTCGCCAGACCCATCACCAGAAATAGCCAGCGGCGCAGATGCATTATTCGTAATGGGTAATGGTGTCGAGCGGCATGCGGCGGCCGGCCAACCAGTCTTCGACACATTGCAGAACAAGTGGGCTACGGTGCCGATCTTGTGTTGCCTTGAGCTCATCCAGCGTCAACCAGTGCGCGGCCACAATGCCATCGTCGAGCGTACGACCGATCTCCACCTGATCCAGCCGGCAGTCGAAGGCAAAGCGCAAATAAGTGATATCGCCGGCCGGTACTGTCCACTGATAAACACCAACCAAAGCCTGCGGTGTGACATGACACCCCGTTTCCTCCAGCGCTTCCCTTGCACAAGCGGCCACCAAAGACTCGCCTTCATCCAAATGGCCTGCAGGCTGATTAAAGCGCAGCCCTGCGGCGGTTTCTTCTTCAACCACCAGAAATCGCCCATTTCGCTCAACGAGCGCTGCAACAGTAACACTCGGTTTCCAGCGTATTTTTTGTGTATTCATCATGCGCATTTTACCTAAACCATCCCAACCCCTCTGAACGCCTTTTAAATGCGCCAGCCAACCTGATTTTGAGCCAGAAATCGGCTAAAATCACGCAATCTGGCCGATCAACTGCGGCCCATTTTTGACGTTTGTTCAAAGGATTTACATCATGTCGATGTCTGATCGCGACGGTTTTATCTGGCTAGACGGCAAACTCGTGCCCTGGCGCGATGCCAACACCCACGTTCTGACCCACTCTCTACATTACGGCATGAGCGTGTTTGAAGGTGTGCGCGCTTACGACACCGGCCGCGGCACATCGATATTCCGTCTGCAGGACCACACCCGCCGTCTGTTCAATTCGGCGCACATCTTCCAGATGGAAGTGCCGTATGACGAAGACACCATTAACGAAGCCCACAAAGAAGTGGTGCGCGCCAACAAACTGGAAAGCGCTTACATCCGCCCGCTGGTCTATTACGGTTCGGAAAAAATGGGCGTTTCTCCCAAGGGTGCCAAAGTGCATGTGGCGATCGGCGCCTGGCCATGGGGTGCATACCTGGGCGAAGATGGCCTGAAGAAAGGTATTCGCGTTAAGACCTCGTCGTATACCCGCCACCACGTTAACGTGTCTATGGTGCGCGCCAAGGCAAGCGGCCATTACGTGAACTCGATTCTGGCCAACAACGAAGCCGTTGCGGATGGCTACGACGAAGCCCTGCTGCTCGATACCGAAGGTTATGTATCGGAAGGCGCTGGCGAAAATCTGTTTATCATCAAAAACGGTAAGGTTTACACACCGGAGCTGTCGTCGTGCCTGGAAGGCATTACCCGCGATAGCGTTGTCACGCTGGCACGTGAGATGGGTATTTCGGTTGAAGAAAAGCGCATCACCCGTGATGAAGTCTACTGTTCTGACGAAGCCTTCTTTACCGGAACAGCCGCCGAAGTGACGCCAATTCGTGAGCTCGACAACCGTAAGATCGGTATCGGCAGCCGCGGCCCGGTAACCGAACGCATTCAGTCTGCTTACTTCGACGCGGTTAACGGCCGCAGCCCGAAGCATGAAGACTGGCTAAGCTTTATCTGATTCACTTCTTTCCCGAGGCTATTCTGATGAATGCACCGCTTGAAAACACCCTGTCGGCCAAAGCGTTAACCATTACCGCGGACGACCTGCCCCTGCATTGCCCACCACAAGGTGTGCAGCTGTGGTCGGGTCACCCACGCGTTTACCTGGACGTTCTGAAAACCGGCGAAGTGAAGTGCCCATACTGTGGGACGCATTACACATTCTCCGGTGAAGCCCCGCACGGTCACTAATTGACTACGCTCAGCGGAGAGACTGCAGATCTATGAAGGCTGTCTCTCTGCTTGTTGCACCCGCCTGGGTAGGTGATGCAGTGATGAGCGAACCGCTCATCCGCAACATTGCTGCCAACGACCAGGCCCCGGTTGATGTACTCGCCCCACCCTGGGTTGCACCGCTCTTCGAGCGCATGCCCAATGTTGGCCAAGTTATCGCCGCACCTTTTGCTCATGGTCGCCTCGACCTCAAAGCGCGCTGGCGTTTAGGCCAATCGCTCAAGGCGCAGGGTTATCAGAACGCCTACATTCTGCCGAATTCGTTAAAGTCGGCATTGCCTGTTTTTTTTGCTGGCATCCCTAATCGCACCGGCTTTACCGGTGAATCCCGTTACGGGCTGGTTAATCGCCGCCAGAAACTGGATAAGCAAAAGCTGCCCCGGATGGTAGATCGCTTTCTGGCGCTTGGCCCTAAGGCAACTGGCGGTGCTGATACAGACATTCCCCAACTTTCTGCCAACCCAGGCGCTTTAGAACAGCTCAAAACAACGCTGGGTCTGACGATTCAAAATCGGTTGGCCATTCTTTGCCCGGGTGCGGAGTACGGCCCGGCCAAACGCTGGCCCGTTGAACACTTTGCTACGCTCACCCGCCAACTCCAACAGGCAGGCTATACGGTCTGGACGATTGGCTCTGCCAAAGACCAGGAGTCCGGGGCTGCCATTGAGTCCTTAAGTGGTGGTATCGCCATCAATTTGTGTGGCCGCACTAAGCTAGCAGACGCTATTGACCTAATGAGCCGAGCCGATATCGTTGTGAGCAACGATTCCGGTCTTATGCATGTCGCTGCCGCACTCCAGCGCCCGCTCATTGCGCTCTTTGGGTCATCTTCACCCCAATTCACGCCGCCGCTGAGCAAGCAGGTCGCCATTTTGCAACATAGCGTGCCATGCAGCCCCTGCTTCGCGCGTACCTGCCGTTATGGCCATATGGATTGCCTGACCCAGCTGCTACCCGAAACCGTGATGGCATCGATCCGTACGCTTACCCCGGAAAGTCATACAGCATGAGCCTGCCACCGCCGACCGCCCCTGTGCCTAATTTTGCAACGCCTGATGAAGCCGAACAGGGCTTTTATGAAAGCATTACCCAGGCCAACCTGGATGCGTTAATGGCTGTGTGGGCCGATGAAGATGAAATTGTCTGCGTTGATCCAGACGGTCGTCGGGTTATCGGTCATGCGGCGATCCGCCAGGGCTGGCAATCTATTTTCGGTGGCTGTCACCACCTGGAAATCGAAGTGATGAACATCATGCGTTGGCAAAGCGGCCTGGTCGCTATCCATCTGGTACAGGAAAGCGTGACACTTTTCAGCGTACCCGAAGAACTCACGGACCCTGAACACCCCAACAGTCTGGTCAAGCGCAACGGCATCACCACGGCAATGAACGTGTACGTTCGCGGTGGCAACGGCTGGCGACTGGTATGCCACCAGGCAACCGCACAGCTCGCCTCGATAGAAGAACAAGTGTCTAGCGTTGCAACGCATACTCTGCATTAATTCATCTGTGATGTTGCCGTTAGCTCCCTATCGCGCGCCCTTTTATCTGTTCAACGGCCATCTGCAAACCTTATGGCCGGTTTGGCAAACATTGCGCAAACCACCTATCGTCTGGCCAAGAGAACGCTGGGAAACACCGGATGGTGACTTTATCGATGTGGACTGCATCAATCAGGGTGCACCTGAAAACCCAGTCGTTATTCTCTTTCATGGCCTGGAAGGCAGTTCGCAATCGCATTACGCGCGCAACTTGGCTACGGCACTCGCACAAATAGGCTGGACTGGTTATGTACCGCATTTTCGCGGCTGTAGCGGTGAATTGAATCGCTTGCCGCGTGCTTATCACTCCGGAGATTCAGCCGAGATCGACTGGATCCTGAAGCGATTCAAACATCGAGACCCGCAACGCACCTATTTTGCTGCCGGCGTCTCCCTGGGCGGTAACGCCCTGATGAAATGGCTAGGCGAGCAAAGTGCTGCAGCTAACCAGACCATCCATGCGGCGGCGGCCATTAGCCCCCCGATGGATGTAGGTGCCTGTGGCGCCTGGCTAGACCAGGGCACCAACCGCAGCATATATACCCAGCACTTCCTGCGCACCATGAAAGCTCAGGGCGAAGACCGGCTTAAGCGATTCCCTGATTTGTTTGATGCACAGCGCATGCGCGCTGCGACAACGCTGCGGGAGTTTGACGACACTGTCACCGCACCATTACACGGATTCAAAAACGTCGATGATTACTGGACACGCGCTTCTGCGCTTAGCGTAATAAATGGAATAAAAACGCCGATACTCCTGCTGATGCCCCGCAACGACCCATTTTTACCCGATGCCTGCTATCCCCGTATTTGCCCTGCGAGCGTTACGCTGGAAATTCCGGCTAATGGTGGGCACGTTGGTTTTAGTGGAGGTCATGGCGCCACTAAAGATCTGTGGCTGCCCTCCCGTATAATTAATTTTTTTGCACAATCTATCGGCCTAACGCATGCCAATGCCGATAAACAACCCTGAGCCTGACCGACTATGTCTGCTACCCGATTTGAGATCCCCGCCCTTCCTGCATCGATTTTCAAAGCCTACGATATTCGTGGCATTGTCGATGACACGCTCACGCCAGAGGTTGTTCGCGCCGTTGGCTTGGGTCTGGGTACTCTGGCACGAGAACAAGGCGTCAAAGCAATCGCTGTAGGGCGTGATGGTCGCTTATCGGGCCCATCGCTCTCGCAAGCCTTGCAAGAGGGCATTGTTGCCGCTGGTGTTGATGCCATTGATGTCGGCTGTGTGCCAACCCCGGTGACCTATTTTGCAGGCTTCGAACTAGAAACCTATTCCTGCGTGTCCGTCACAGGCAGTCACAATCCACCCGACTACAACGGTCTTAAAATGGTGGTCGCCGGTAATACTTTGGCAGGCGATGCCATTCAGGCACTGAAGAAACGTATCGAAGCCGGTGATGTGCACTGGGCCGAGCAACCCGGCCAGATGCGCGTCGCCGATGTGAAGTCGGCCTATCTGGACAAGATCGTCGGCGATGTCAAACTGGCTCGCCCAATGACGATTGCTGTTGATTGCGGCAACGGCGTTGCCGGTGAGTTGGCACCCGAACTCTTCAAACGCATGGGCTGCAAGGTGATTCCCCTGTTCTGCGAAATTGATGGCACTTTCCCGAACCATCATCCAGATCCATCCAAGCCTGAAAACCTGAAAGATCTGGTAACTGAACTGACCAAGACTGATGCAGAAATCGGCCTGGCCTTTGATGGTGACGGTGACCGCCTTGGTGTTGTGACCAAAGATGGTCAGATCATTTTCCCGGACCGTCAGATGATGCTGTTTGCACAGGATGTATTGAGCCGTTGCCCTGGCGCCGACATCATTTTCGATGTGAAGTGCTCTCGTTTACTGGGGGATGCGATTCGTGCCGCCGGTGGCAAGCCGCTGATGTGGAAAACCGGTCACGCTTTGATTAAAGCCAAGCTGAAAGAAACCGGTGCGCCACTGGCGGGTGAAATGAGCGGCCACGTCTTCTTCAAAGAGCGCTGGTTCGGCTTTGATGATGGTCTGTACACTGGCGCCCGCCTACTGGAAATTCTGTCGCGCGCCCCAGATGCCAACCCGGTATTGACCTCGCTACCGAATAGCCAGAGCACACCGGAACTCAACATCAGCATGAAGGAAGGCGAACCCCATGCGCTGATGGCTGAGCTGGCCGTTGCACCAGACTTCCCGGGTGCCCGTGATGTCATCACGATTGATGGTCTGCGTGTGGAATACGAAGATGGCTTTGGCCTGGCCCGCCCATCGAACACCACGCCTGTGGTCGTGCTGCGCTTTGAAGCAGATACACCAGAAGCCCTTAGCCGTATTCAAAATGAGTTCCGCCGCGTGCTGAAAAAAGCACGCCCGGGTCTGGCACTACCGTTCTAATGAGACCGGGGCCTTAATGGCCCCGGTTAAATTACTTACCGCTGAGACTCCGGCGGTTATAGTCTTTGTCGCCGGGCATGATGCAGCGGCCGAATCCGAACAAACCACCCTGTGATCCTGCCGGGCACACCTTGTTTTCAGGGAATTTGTCGGCAACCTTTTTGGCTTCTTCTGCCTTCTTGGTATTCACATATTCCCAACGACCATTCGGAAACAAGAGCACATCTTCACCGTTTGCAGTTTTGCCGGCGATTGGTGTGCGATCCGGGGCGTCAGCAATATCGGCCCACGCTAACGGTGCGCACGCCAACGCGAGCGCAGCAACCCAAGTCTTCATACGCTTGTTCACCGCTCAGCTACCCAACCGTTAACCGATGCCAGGGCATTCGCCAGATTAGCCGGCTGCGTGCCACCCGCTTGCGCCATATCCGGACGACCACCACCCTTGCCACCGACCTGACCGGCAACAAAGTTAACGAGTTCGCCAGCTTTGAAGCGGCTGGTTAGATCCGCAGTAACACCGGCAATCACCGAAACCTTTTCGCCCTCAGCAACGCCCAGCACGATAACTGCTGACTTCAACTGATCTTTCAGTTGATCCAGCGTCTCGCGCAATGCAGACCCACTCACACCTTCCAGCTTAACGGCCAGCACTGCGACACCATTCACAGTCTGCACCTGGCTTGCCAGATCACCGCCTTGGGCGGCTGCCAGTTTAGACTGCAGACGGGCGACTTCTTTTTCTTGAACCTTAACACCATCCAGAACCGCAGCAACACGTGCTGGCGCTTCTGCTGGTTTGCACTTCACTAGGCCAGCAATTTCATTCAGCGCCTGACGGCGGAACTGTACCGCAGCCAACGCGTAATCACCGGTGAGTGCTTCAACACGGCGCACACCTGCTGCCACGCCTGACTCGGCAATAATCGTAAACAAACCGATGTCACCGGTTCGCGTTACGTGCGTACCACCGCACAGTTCGCGTGACGTACCAATATCGAGCACACGCACTGTGTCGCCATATTTCTCGCCAAAGAGCATCATCGCGCCTAGGCGCTGTGCATCTTCGATACCCATTTCACGGGCTTCGCTCGGCAGGTTGCGCATAATTTCGCGGTTGACGATATCTTCTACAGCGCAAATCTGTTCAGCCGTCATCGGTGCATTGTGCGCAAAGTCGAAACGGGTTTTCTCGGCATCAACCAGAGAACCCTTCTGTTGCACATGCTCACCCAGCACTTCACGCAGTGCTTTATGCATCAGGTGTGTCGCCGAGTGGTTACGCATGACACGCTCCCGATCCACCACATTCACCGATGCCTGTACGGCATTGCCAACAGAGAGCGAACCTTCACGGAGCATGCCGTGATGACCAAATACCTGCGGCTGAATTTTCTGGGTGTCTTCTACCAGGAATTCACCATGCACAGATTTCAGCACGCCATTGTCACCCACTTGGCCGCCGGATTCAGCGTAAAACGGCGTCTGATCCAGAACCACCACGCCAGAATCACCGGCTTTGAGTTCATTCACAGCCACGCCATCACGGTAAAGGGCGATGACATTGGCTTCTACTGCCATGTGGTCATAACCTTCAAAGCGGGTCTGCGGACCTTCATACACGAGTGCCGCTGCCATATGGAACTTACCCGCAGCACGGGCCTGATCCCGCTGACGCGTCATGGCCGCATCAAAGCCAGCCTCATCAACATTGAGTTCGCGCTCACGACAAACGTCTGCCGTTAGATCCAGCGGGAACCCATAGGTGTCGTGCAGCTTGAACGCGATATCGCCATCCAGCACACCGTCTTTAGGTAGGCTAGCCAGCGCACCGTCCAGAATTTCCATGCCGTGGGCAATCGTTTCGAAGAAGCGCTCTTCTTCCAGACGCAGGATGTCGGTGACGCGTTGTTCCGCACGAGCCAACTCTGGATAAGCTTCGCCCATTTCGGCCACTAGCGCCGAGACCAGCGTATTAAAGAATGGGGTACGCGCACCTAGCTTGTAACCATGACGAATCGCACGGCGAACGATACGGCGCAGTACATAGCCACGGCCCTCGTTACCCGGAATAACACCATCGACAATCAGGAAGGCACAGGCACGAATATGATCGGCAATCACCTTCAGGGAAGCAGCATCAATGGTGGCTTCACCACCAGCCACATGCACAGCCTTCTGGGCTGCTGCAATCAAATTCTGGAACAAATCGATTTCATAGTTGCTGTGTACGTGTTGTAGCACGGCAGCAATACGCTCAAGCCCCATGCCGGTATCAACGCAAGGGCGCGGCAGCGGATGCAGCACACCGGCTTCATCACGATTGAACTGCATGAACACCAGGTTCCAGATTTCGATGTAACGGTCGCCGTCTTCTTCGGGCGATCCCGGAGGGCCACCCCAGATATCAGCACCATGATCGTAGAAGATTTCCGTACACGGACCACAAGGGCCGGTATCAGCCATCTGCCAAAAGTTGTCGGACGCGTAACGGGCACCCTTATTGTCGCCAATGCGGATGATGCGTTCTTTGGGCACGCCGACTTCATTCGCCCAGATATCGTAGGCTTCGTCGTCTTCCTGATAAACCGTGACCCAGAGCTTTTCTTTGGGCAGACCGTAAACGCCTGTCAGCAGCTCCCAGGCAAAGTTGATGGCATCACGCTTGAAGTAATCACCAAAGCTGAAGTTGCCCAGCATTTCAAAGAACGTGTGGTGACGTGCGGTGTAACCGACGTTTTCGAGGTCGTTATGCTTGCCACCAGCGCGCACACTACGTTGCGAAGAGGTTGCGCGCGTGTACGGACGTTTGTCCTGACCCAGAAACACATCTTTGAACTGGACCATCCCCGAATTGGTGAAAAGCAGGGTGGGATCATTCCCCGGAACCAGCGAACTGGAAGGAACAATGGTGTGCCCTTTGGATTCGTAGAAACGGAGAAACTTTTCCCGGATTTCGGCGCTTTTCATAACGGGGAGGTCCTAATGCAGATGCGAATGCTGAAAGATGAGTCGATTAATTATTTGCGACGTGATTTGCTGGTTGCAACGGTCGGAAGCGGCTGATAGACGCTCTGGCCGCGAGCAACGGCAGAATCCAGTGCTGACTTGGCAGATTTCTTACCCATGAACACGGCTTCCATTTCTTCGTCAACAATCTGACGCAGCTGCGGATTCAACGAAATCCAACCTGCTGTAGCGCCCGAAGCCGCTGGCTTCATAACGTTGGCCAGGCCAAGGTCTTGCGCTTGCAGGTCATCACGCAGCAGCTTACTTTGTGCACCGGCCTGTGCCGCAGGTGTCAGTGGCAGGAAGCCACCCTGACGAGAAATCGTCAGTTGTGTTTGTGGTGTCAGCGTGTACTCAAGGAATTTAGCAGCAGCCTTGTACTCATCCTTCGAACGACCTTGTCCAACCCAGATCGCGGCACCCGCTGCCAATGTGTTGAAAGGTGCGCCGGCATTGTCATCAATCACAGGCAACGAAGCCACGCCGAAATCAAATTTCTTGCTGGCTTGGAGTTCCGTGATCAATTCACTGTTCGTGGTGATCATGGCGCACTCACCATTCACAAAGTGCGCATCCGCTTCGTTGTTGCGGCCAAAGCTCGTGAAGTATTCGGTTTTGTACCAGGAGGTCAGACGGGCCAGATGACGGACCTGAATCAGGGTATTGAAAGCAAGCTTGCCATCAGGATTGACGGTTTGCGCACCCGCCCAAGCCGATACGTTATCGATGTGAACCCAAACTGGCCATGAGGTCGTGTACTCACACTGGGTCGCACGTGCGGCGTCAATCTTGCCAGACATGTCCTGCATTTCTTCCCAGGTCTTTGGTGCCTTATTCGGATCCAGACCTGCTGCCTTGAAAATCGACTTGTTCCAGAAGAGCACTGGTGTCGTAAAGGCCACAGGGAGTGCCTGCACCTGATTATTTACGGTCACAGCGTTACGCAGCGGCTCGGCAATGCTCTTGGGGTTAAATTTAACTTTGTTGTCTGCCAGCAGTTTTTCGACCGACACATAAGCATTCGGGTTATTCAAAAACTTCGCCAGATCCACGCGCGTTGCCAGATTCAATACGGCAGGAGTACCGTTGGGTGCATGTCTTACCAGGCGCACTTCGACATCTTTATTGCTGTCGTTAAAACGGCTCACCAACTGCTCGAGCTCTTTTTCATGGGGACCCGACAGCTGATGCGCCATTTGCAGTTCTGTTTTAGCAAACGCAGCGCCAACTGGTAGCAAGAGCGCCAGCAATAGCGAAGAGCGGCGTACAAAAGCAGTTTTTGGGTGAAACATGGGCGGAGTCCTTTAACGGCGAGAAGACAATGCAGCGTAAATTGCTCCAGGCAATCTGCGCCAAAACCCTGAATTATACGGATTTAAGGGCAAAATCTGGCATTTTGGCTGTGTATAATCAGCCCATGACTGAATTGATTGCGGAAGATACACCGCCGACCCCGACATTTGCCGAATTGGGTCTTGATCCTGCCATCGTGCGGGCTATTACCGATACTGGTTACACTACTCCCACTCCTATCCAGGCCGCTGCAATTCCAGCTGTCATGGGCGGACGTGATCTTAAAGCCTGTGCCCAAACGGGTACCGGCAAAACGGCGGCCTTCAGCTTGCCTTTGCTGCAGCGCCTACTACCGCACGCTAACAGCAGCACTTCGCCAGCCAAACACCCGGTACGCGCCTTAATCCTGACGCCAACCCGCGAATTGGCGATCCAGGTTTATGACAACCTGAAAGAGTACGGCAAGTATCTCCCCTACCGCATTGCCTGCGTGTACGGTGGCACCGATATCAAACCGCAGATTGCCGAACTCAAGCTGGGTGTGGAATTTCTGGTGGCCACGCCGGGGCGTTTCCTGGATCTGGTAGAGCAAAAGGCTGTTAGCCTGCATTCTGTGCAGGCGCTAGTGCTGGATGAAGCCGACCGCATGCTGGACATGGGTTTTATTCCGGACATTCAGCGCATTCTGAACATGCTGCCTAAGACGCGGCAAGGTTTATTGTTCTCGGCCACATTCTCTACAGAAATACAGCGGCTGGCCGATACCATGCTGCAAACCCCCGAATACATTGAAGTTGCGAAACGCAATAGCGTTTCGGACACCATCACTCATCAGGTGCACCCGGTCGCTGAATCCCGCAAGATGGCCTTGTTGGTGAACCTGCTACGCACCGGCACGATGAATCAGGCACTGGTTTTTGTACGGACCAAACAAGGTTGCGGCCGCCTAGCGCGTGCACTCAGCCATGCCGGCATCAAAGCCGACGCCATTCATGGTGACAAATCGCAATCAGAACGCATGAAAGCCTTAAACGCGTTCAAAGCGGGTGAGATGCAGGCGCTTGTCGCCACCGATGTCGCCGCCCGTGGTATCGACATCGAAGAACTACCTTATGTGGTGAACTACGAGCTGCCACACACACCCGAAGACTACGTCCACCGCATTGGGCGCACCGGCCGCGCTGGCAACCTGGGCAACGCCTTGTCACTGGTTAGCGCCGATGAAACCGGGTATCTATCTGACATTGAAAAACTGATCAACAAACCGATTCTTCAGGTCGTTGTTCCGGGTTTCGAGCCTGAAGAAGACTGGTGCTATCCACCGTCCGGCAAAAAACGGGATCGTAGCGCGCTCAATTCGAATCGCAGCGCTGAACGCAGCTCCCGTGGCGAACGTAACGAACGCTCAGAGCGTCGGCCAGAGCGTGCCGAGCGCCCGCAACAGGATCGCTCTCGCAGTCATTACACGCCCAAGCCTTCGATGATCGCTGCCGATGGCTTTGATTTCAGCAAACCTTATGAATCCGCCACAGGCACTACGCCTGAGGCACAGAGCACCACTGCCAAACCAGCAACACCCACGAAGCGACCAGGCAAAATGGTTGCTGCATTACTCGGTGGCATTAAAAAAAACCAACCCTAACTTAAACGGAGCTGACTATGGGCAACCGACTGAGCAAGATCGTAACGCGTACGGGTGATAGCGGTACCACTGGCCTAGGGGATGGTTCTCGCGTTGGCAAAGATAGCCCCCGTATCGATACTCTGGGCGAGCTGGACGAACTGAACTCTTCCATTGGTGTACTGCTCGCAGAAGAACTCCCGGAGCCTGTCGGCGCCAAGATTCGCGAATGCTTGCTGACTGTGCAGAACCATCTATTCGACCTCGGTGGCGAGATCTGTATTCCCGGCCACAAGAGCATTGGTGAAGAACACGTCACCCTGCTTGAAGGCTGGGCAGAAACCTACAATGCAGAGCTGCCATCACTCAAAGAGTTCATCCTCCCAGGCGGTACTCGGCCTGCAGCGTTGGCGCATCTGTCTCGTACCATTTGCCGACGCGCCGAGCGTTCTATCGTTCACCTGGGCCACAACGAAGCGGTTTCGGTACATGCGCGCCAATATCTTAACCGCTTATCCGATCTGCTATTTGTGTTGGGCCGCACACTCAATCGTGCTGGCGGCGAGGGCGATGTCCTCTGGAGTAACAATCGCGGCCGCTAGTTTCTCTGCGCCATAAGCAAAAGCCCGGTTAAACCGGGCTTTTGTGCTTTTAAGTCGACCGGTATTACTTAGCTGCTAACGCCAGACGACGCTGACGTACACCCTCTGCCAACTGATCCAGCAATTTGACGCTGTCTTCCCAGTTAATGCATGCATCGGTAATGCTCACACCGTAATCCAGCGGCTTACCCGCCACCAGATCCTGACGGCCGGCGTTGATATGGGATTCCACCATCACGCCCATAATGCGCTCTTCACCATTGGCCAGTTGGGCAGCCACATCAGTGCTGACTTCCATCTGGCGCTGGTATTCCTTGCGGCTATTACCGTGCGAGAAGTCGACCATAACGCGGGCTGGTATACCAGCCTTGGCCATATCGGTGCAGGCCGCATCAACACTTGCCGCATCATAGTTAGGCTCTTTACCGCCACGCAGAATAACGTGGCAGTCTTCATTACCCAACGTTTGCACAATAGCGGCATGACCCGATTTAGTCACTGACAGGAAGTGATGCGGGGATTGCGCTGAGCGAATCGCATCCAGTGCAATCCGCACATTGCCATCCGTACCATTCTTGAAGCCTACCGGGCACGATAGACCCGATGCCAGCTCGCGGTGAACTTGCGACTCCGTTGTACGCGCACCAATAGCGCCCCAGCTGATCAGATCACCTACATACTGAGGCGTGATCATATCCAGGAACTCGGTGGCACATGGCAGACCGATGGTATTCACATCGAGCAGCAGTTTGCGGGCGCGACGCAGACCTTCGTTGATATCGAAGCTGTTATCCAGGTGCGGATCGTTGATCAGGCCTTTCCAGCCCACCGTGGTGCGCGGCTTTTCAAAATAGACACGCATCACAATCAACAGATCGTCCGATAGACGCTCGGCTTCAACGGCCAGGCGACGCGCATAATCAAGCGCCATTTCGGGATCGTGAATCGAGCAAGGCCCGATCACCACGACCAGACGATCATCTGCACCATGCAGCACACGATGGATGCCATGACGCGCCGCGGTTACACGCTGCGCTACCGGTGAACTCACCGGGAAGGCATTCAACACATTGGACGGCGGCGCCAATTCACTGATCGCGCCAATACGCACATCATCCGTACTGGATTGGTTTGTAGTATTTTTCATTTCAACCATGATGGTTTCCTATCGCTCTCAAACGCCTTCTTGCGGATTGAGTTTGGCCGGTTCGTTGTGCAGACGATTCAAGGCATTGAGATAGGCCTTCACCGAAGCGATGACGATGTCGGTATCAGCACCGCTACCATTAACAACACGACCACCCTTGGACAAACGCACCGTCACGTCGCCCTGGGCATCGGTACCCGAGGTAATGTTGTTTACGGAATAGAGCAACAATTCGCTACCGCTATTAAGCACCGACTCAATGGCTTTAAAGGTGGCATCCACCGGGCCAGAACCCGTCGACTCGGCCTTCTTCTCTTCGCCGCCAACAGACAAGGTCAAACGCGCCACAGGTACTTCACCGGTTTCTGAAGTGACTTGTGAGTAGGTGAGTTTGTAATGCTCGGTTTCTGGCGTTACAGCTTCATCCGACAACAATGCCTGGAGGTCTTCGTCAAAGATCTCGTGCTTCTTGTCAGCCAGCTCTTTGAAGCGTGCAAATGCCGAATTAAGGGCTTCTTCACTTTCAAGAACCACACCCAACTCGTTCAAACGCGACTTGAATGCATTACGACCTGAGTGCTTACCGAGAACAAGCTTGTTCTGTGACCAACCCACATCTTCTGCACGCATGATCTCGTAGGTTTCACGATGCTTGAGCACGCCATCCTGGTGAATACCGGATTCGTGGGCAAAGGCATTGGCACCTACAATCGCCTTATTGGGCTGCACCGGATAACCGGTAATCTGCGAGATAAGCTTCGACGCCGGCACAATCTGTGTCGCATCAATCCGCGTTTCAACCGGGAAGATATCGGCACGCGTACGCACCGCCATCACCACTTCTTCCAACGATGCATTACCGGCACGCTCACCAAGACCGTTGACCGTACATTCCACCTGACGGGCGCCCGCCATTACGGCGGCCAACGAGTTAGCCACAGCTAAGCCGAGGTCGTTATGGCAATGCACGGACCAAACGACTTTGTCCGAACCAGGCACACGCTCGATGAGCTGACGAATTGTTTCAGCGTACTGGCCCGGCACGTTATAACCCACGGTATCCGGCACGTTCAGCGTGGTTGCACCCGCTTTGATCACGGCTTCAAACACGCGGCAAAGAAAATCGATATCCGAGCGGCCGGCATCTTCTGCCGAAAACTCCACGTCATCGGTGTATTCACGTGCCCAGCCAATGGCTTTAACAGCCTGTTCCACCACCTGATCCGGTGTCATACGGAGTTTCTTCTCCATATGAATCGGGCTGGTGGCAATGAAGGTGTGTACACGCTTACGCGGTGCCGGCGCAATCGCCTCGCCTGCACGACGGATGTCATTCTCATTGGCCCGCGCCAATGAACAGATCGTCGATTCGCGAATCACCTGGGCGATCGAGTTAATCGAGTCGAAATCACCCGGCGACGCTGCCGCAAAACCGGCTTCGATCACATCCACACGCATACGCTCCAGCTGGCGTGCCACACGGATCTTTTCGTCTTTGGTCATCGATGCACCCGGGCTCTGTTCACCATCGCGCAAGGTGGTATCAAAAATAATCAATTGGTCTTTTTTCATGTCAGGCTCCTACGGACTAGGCTATTTAATGTGCCCATGTCCTGAATCAAAATCTGGGGGGTTCCGGCTAAAGGCCGGATCAGTCATGGCAATGCGGGTGGGGGTTTAATATGTGCGCGCCACGCGCAGCAGCGGCCGGGCACCCAGTAGCAGATGCAGCCAATATGTCGCCCAACTGCCCGAGGCAGCTTTCTCAGCGAGAAGAATCATGAACATTGCAGACATGACCTGTAATATAAGGCCTAGATGGGCTGCTGGCAATCGTTTTTGCCTATAAGTTCAATAGCTTCGGCCCATTCCAGTGCTGCTCGCAGGAGAAAATGCATGAAACTCGATGCCCACCGATCTGTTTTACTGATTATCGACCTTCAGGAACGGCTGCTACCCGCGATTGATCAGGGTGTAAGCGTCATAGAACATGCCACCTGGTTAATTGGTGTTGCCCGCCAACTCCAGGTTCCCGTGCTGCTGACGGAACAGTATCCTCAAGGCCTGGGCGCTACCGCCCCGGCCATCGCCCAATTGATCCCCACGGAAGAACGGATTGAAAAAATCCACTTTTCGGCCGTAGCCGAAGGTAACTTGTTAAATCACCCCTCGGCTCAACGCAAGCAATGGGTTGTCTGCGGCACCGAGTCCCATGTCTGCGTACAGCAGACGGTACTCGATCTTCTGGCTGCCGGCCTTGAAGTTGCGGTTGTTGAAGAAGCCGTTGGCTCCCGGCAGGCGCGAGACAAAGCCTTAGCGCTAGAACGTATGCGTCAACATGGTGCCGATATCGTTTCGCGGGAAATGGTGGCTTTTGAATGGCTAGGCAAGGCTGGCACGCCCGCCTTCCGTAGCATCCTCAAAGACTTTATCCGTTAAAAACGGCATCCACCTCAGATTGCGTGGTGGGACGTAAAACCCGGTCAACCTCCTGGCCGTCTTTCATAAAGATCAGTGCCGGCCAGAGTTTGACTGCAAAGGTACGCCCAAGGCGCCTGCCTTTGCCGTCTTCCAGACGGATGTGACGGACTTCCGGGTGCTGCTTCAGCGCATCTGCAATTAACGGCTGTGCCGCCTGACAATGTGGGCACTCATTGATACCAAACTCAAGCAACACACTGCCACGCATCGCATCAACTTCATCACGGGTGGGTTCTGGCGTAAAAGGAACGGGGGGCATAGCGCACTCCTCAACAATGTAGCGATATCATAACGCCCATGCAGCCCCATCATCTAGAACTTCTTGCCCCTGCCCGTGATGCCGATATCGGCATCGAAGCCATCATTCATGGTGCCGATGCCGTCTACATCGGCGGCCCTTCCTTCGGTGCACGTGCTGCGGCAGACAATACGGTTCAGGATATCGCCCGCCTGGCGAGCTATGCCCATCGTTTCAATAGCCGTATCTTTGTCACACTGAATACCATTCTGCGCGACGACGAACTGGAACCCGCCCGAAAGCTGGCATGGCAACTCTATGACGCGGGGGTTGACGCACTCATTATTCAAGACATGGGGCTGCTGGAAATCGATCTACCGCCGATCCAGCTACATGCCAGCACCCAAACCGATATCCGCACGCCCGAAAAAGCCCGCTTCATGCAAGACTGCGGTCTCTCGCAGATCGTTCTGGCACGCGAGCTCACCCTGCAGCAAATCTCTGACATCGATAGAGCAATGGGCCCTCGTGAGGCAAATGGCCGCGCCGCCCTTGAATTCTTTATTCATGGCGCACTTTGCGTCGCTTACAGCGGGCTCTGCTACATCAGCCATGCCCACACCGGCCGCAGCGCTAACCGGGGCGATTGCTCCCAGGCCTGCCGCCTGCCTTACGAGGTGAAAGATACCCAAGGGCGTATTGTTGCGCACGATAAACACGTGTTGTCGATGAAAGATAACAACCAGAGCGACAACCTACGCGCCCTCATTGACGCGGGCATTCGCAGCTTCAAGATTGAAGGCCGTTACAAAGACATGGCCTACGTTAAGAACATCACGGCACACTACCGCCTGTTACTCGACGAGATCCTCGAAGAACGCCCGGAGTTGGCTCGTAGCTCCAGCGGCCGGAGCACTTTCAGCTTTACGCCTGACCCCAATCAGAATTTCAACCGCGAATTCACCGATTACTTTGTACAAGGCCGCAAAGAAGATATCGGCGCCTTTGATACGCCAAAGAATCCGGGGCAACCCATCGGGTGGGTAAGCAAAGTGCGGTCTGATCATCTGGAACTCACCACGGACCACCCAGATACGCAGATCAACAATGGCGACGGCCTCTGCTACTACGATCTCCAGAAAACCCTCATCGGCCTGCAAATCAATCGTGCTGAAGCCACTGCCCAGCCCGGTGTCTGGAAACTCTGGCCCAAAGACCCCATGGCCAGCTTCAAGGATCTACGTGCCGAAGTGCAGGTAAACCGCAACCGTGACATGCAATGGACGCGGACGCTGGATAAAAAATCTGCCGAGCGCCTAATTGGTCTTTATATTGCGCTACGCAACGAAGGGGATACGATACGTCTCGAGCTCATGGACGAAGACGGCCACAGCGCCAGTGCCGCATTAGAAGGCCCCTTCCAGATTGCTAACGACCCGGCGCAGTCAGAAACAAAGCTGCGTGATGGTTTACAGCGCTTAGGCGACACGATCTTCACGCCAATCAACCTATCACTTGCGCTATCACAGCCCTGGTTCATCCCGGCGTCACAATTAAACACGCTCCGCCGTACCGCCGTAGAGGCGCTCATGAATGCACGTAGCGCTGCCTGGCATCGCTTACCGCGCGCAACACCGGTGTCGCCTCCAGTGCCTTATCCGGAAGACTCGCTCAGCTATCTTGCCAACGTATTCAATCGGAACGCGCGGGACTTTTATGCCAAGCATGGCGTCAAAGTCATTGACGCCGCTTACGAATCACACGAAGAAGACGGCGAAGTCAGCCTGATGATCACCAAGCACTGTGTACGCTTCTCGCTGAACCTGTGCCCCAAACAGGCCAAAGGGGTCACTGGCGTGCAAGGTACGGTGCGCGCAGAACCGCTACAGCTGATCAACGGCAAAGAGAAACTCACGCTGCGCTTTGATTGCAGACCCTGTGAAATGCACGTCATGGGCAAGATCAAACCCAGCGTACTTAAAGCCGCTGCAACCAGCCCCATTACCTTCTACAAAAACCGGTCAGACGCCAAAGGTGCACACTAAGAGTTGCTAGACCGCCTTTTAGCCAGCAGTCGATCCAGCTGGTTGGCAAAGGCCTGCACATCAGACTTCGATAGGCCGGATGGTCCGCCGGTATCAACACCGCTGTTGCGCAGCCCTTCCATGAAATTCCGCATGGTCAGGCGCCCTTCAATATTGCCCTTATCCATCAGTTCGCCACGCGAATCCAAAACGAGTGCACCTTTGGCAATCACCTGTGAAGCCAGCGGAATATCTGACGTAATCACCAGATCTCCGGCCTCAGCTTCTTGCACGATACGTTGATCTGCCACATCAAACCCAGCGGGCACCTGTAGCGCCCGGATCCAGGGCGATGGCGGCACGCGCAGCATCTGGTTGGCAATGAGGGTCACAGATACCTTGGCACGATTAGCTGCCCGATAAAGCACTTCTTTAATGGCAATCGGACACGCGTCGGCATCAACCCAGATTTTCATGCATTCGCCCTAATGAAAAAGCCCCGACATAGGTCGAGGCTTTGAATGGAGATGGTGCCGATGGCCGGAATCGAACTGGCGACCTTCGCATTACGAATGCGCTGCTCTACCAACTGAGCTACATCGGCTCCAAGCCCGTGATTATAGCAAAATTTACGGCAATGGCTCACGGGAGGGCACCCCTGATTGAATGAGCCAGGCTTGTGCGGTGAGTGCCGATGGGCTGAGCATTGCGGGCAGATTGAGCGTTCCTTCTTCCCCGGTTCTGGGGTCTCGCCATTGAAGGGTTATATTGCTTTCTACCAATCCCGTTGGACTTAACTTTAAGTTCCAATGTCGTTGAAGGATGACATCCTGAACTTTGGGTTCATCTGATCCTGCCTGAGGCAAACGACCTTCGGCTAGCTCAAATCGTAACGACTCTAATTTGTCTTCCGCCAGTCGGACTGCACTATCTTGCAACACGCTTTCGGCTGTGCCACCCAGCATATTGAGCTGCAACCTCGCGAGCCCAAGTAGACCCACACCCAGAACAACCAATGCAATCAGCACTTCAACCAGGCTAAAACCTTTGGCACGTGCGGCCTTGCATCGTACGCAACTCATTCGCCATCACTCCAGCTGCCGGGCACCGGCACAAAGGTGCCTAATCGTGTCTGTGCCACCTGAAGCACTGTAGGGTTATAGGTGAAAATGCCGCCGCCCTGAACAAGCAGATTGCTTTCGGCAATCAATGCGCCTTCCAATCGACCTGAGATCAACTGCACTTCGGTCCTTGGTGCCATGCTGTAAACCACACCGTTGATTCTGGCAGAGCCGGATACCTGCAATCCGCCACCCGCGATGATGACTACAGGGCTCGTGGCAGACCCTAAAACACCACTACTCAGACGTGCGTTCCCTTCCAGCCAGATCACGCGACTACCCGCCGCAGCGACTGCGCCACTGCAGTCTCCGTTGCAGTTAATCACGGTAGACGCCTTTTTAACCAGCGTTTTGTCTGCACCAAACCAGAATTCAAAAAATCGATCCGCTGAAAGCTGCGCATAGGACTTATCGTTGGCTAACGCAGCAGCATCCACTTGCTGCCCGGGAATAGTCGTCCGCTGCACGTCATCATCGTAAGCAACAGTCTTGCCCGCGTGAAATAGCATGCCGCGCACGCTGGCCGTTTGATTGATTAAGGCAACCGACCCATTAACGGCTATATCACCCCGCGCATTGAGCAAACTGTAGGGGATGTGGTGAATACCCCCGCGCATGGCCAGCGTTTGCGAGACAGTTGCCTTCCCTTGTTTACACGCTGCAACACAGCCTGTACTTTGCAGTTGCAAACGCACATCTGGCCCGCCAAGTGCTAGCCCTTTAATCCTGACGGTTGCATTGAGCGCATCACCCAATGACACCTGTATTTCTGGTTGGACAATGGCGTCATAAACACCACTGCCCTTGCGATCAACCAGTATCTGGTTTCGCAAGACAGGGTCATTGAGTCGATCTAGCGCAACACCCAGACCAGACTCCGCAGCTGCGTAGGCCAAACGGTGTTCGTAACCGTTCTGTGTGATACGAAGATCAACCAGCAAATTCCTCTGGGCAAACAACAGCATTAAGGCGGCACCCGCCAGCAAAATTAACGATACAGCTAGAACGCCCGCACCTTTCTGAAGGGTACTCTGACGAAGATGCAGGTACGTCATGGCACCACCACAGGGTTGCGCCAAGTGACACGATCAATCAACACCCGCTCTACGGTTGGATCAGATTTAAGTTGGGCAACAATACGTATCTGCACAGAAGGCAATGACACACCCAAACTTCCAGCCTGTATTTGGGTTGAATCTGCAAGAAACTCGAGCGCCGTGACTGAGATAAATGCGGGATCGCTGATGGTCTCTGGCGCTGATGCCGTGCCCGTATGCATCTGAATGGTGCCTGTTTTGGCATCATGACTGAAACTACCCCGCACTACTTTGCCATCCGCCTCCTGGTAGGCGTAACTGAGGGAAGACCCTCGTTGCCCAGTGTGCAAGGGTTTGCCATCGATGGTCGGCGCCGTGGGTTGATCGGTTATAAACCTGACGGGCATACCTAGATCAGAGGCTGCACCGGGAAATTGCCCCGCTGGACGGATATCCTGCACCATCATGTCCATGAGCGTTCGTACATCTTGCTCAATCCGTGTGGTTTTCAGGGTTGTCGTGTTCGCTTCCACTAGCCTTGAAACAAACTGCAAAATGCCAGCCAAGACCATGAGCCCCAGCACCATGGCAATCAGCGTTTCCAACAAAGTTATGCCGCTTTGGCAGCGGCGATTTTTTATCGCTTCTACAGCGTTATTGCTGCCAACAAACGGCTGGTTCATAGGTTGTTTCTAAGCCATGTACCACCAGCGATAAAGTGCTGCACGAAGTACCAGCCTGCTCGTCTTTTAGCTGCCCACCCCTTGGTAAAGCTCTGGCTGTGAGCGTGTAGTTTTGCGCGGTCTGTGGCTGCAAGCTGAGCTGATAATTCTTGGCGACGCCGGCCGAGGTTGTCCAAGTTGCTGGCAGGGCCGCGGTGGCGCCAATGCGTGCCACACGTTGCTTCTCGACAGCCAACTGCATACGTAAAAGCTCTGCCTTGGCGTCAGCCCGAGCACTACGTTTGAGATAGCCAGAATAGGAAGGATAGGCAATGCCGGCTAATACGCCAACAATCACCAGCACGATCAGTAATTCAATGAGGGTAAAGCCCGTCTGCAGCCGCCTAGCGGTTAGCGCGGGCATAGGTCAGACCTGTGGACGCCGTTGCCGCTTGGGCAAAAAGGTCATGACATAGCCCGAAAGTGCATAAACCAGGAAGAAGCCAAATAACCAGCCCGGCGGGTAGCTTGAAACCAACACCAAGGCCAAAGCAAAGGCAGCAACCGCCACAAACGGTACACTCTTGCGCAGGTTGATGTCTTTGAACGAGTAGAACTTAACGTTGGTCACCATGGTGACGCCCGCAAAAATGGTTAATGCAGCCGCCAGCCATGAAACATCCGGCCCTGACACCCCCAGGTCACCCATGACCCAAATAAAGCCCACAACCAGCGCAGCCGCCGCTGGACTTGGCAAGCCTTGAAAATAGCGTTTATCAACGACTTCGAGTGTGGTGTTAAAGCGTGCCAGACGCAAAGCGGCGCCTGCGCAATAAAGAAACGCAGCCAGCCAACCGAATTTGCCCATGCCGCGCAACGCCCACTCATAGACAATCAGTGCAGGTGCCGCGCCAAAGGAGACCATATCCGACAGCGAGTCGTATTCGGCACCAAAGGCACTCTGGGTTTTAGTCATGCGCGCAACGCGGCCATCCAGGCCATCCAGCACCATGGCAATAAAAACAGCGACAGCTGCCTGCTCATAGGCACCATTCATGGCTTGCACAATGGCGTAGAAACCGGCAAACAGCGCCCCTGTCGTAAACAGGTTCGGCAGTATGTAGATCCCCCGGCGTTTTACCTCGGGGTTAAACAGTGCTTTGCGTGGTTTTTTTGCAGGAAACATGCGGTGGCTTATTCCAGTTCGGCAATGACCGTGGAAGAAGCATACACCTTCTCGCCGATGCTGACTTTAACCTTGGCAGTCAACGGGAGATAGAAATCAACACGAGACCCGAAGCGGATAAAGCCGTAACGTTCGCCTGGGTTAAAACGATCGCCCACGTTGGCGTAATTCAGAATACGGCGCGCTACCAGACCGGCGATCTGTACACAGGTGATGTCCTGACCGGTTGGCGTACGCAGATGCAGTGCACAGCGTTCGTTATGCTCCGATGCTTTATCCAGAGCTGCATTCAGGAAGCTACCTGCGACATACCACTTGCCAACGACTTCACTGGTGGTCGGAATACGGTTCGAGTGCACGTTAAACACGTTCATGAACACGCTGACTTTAAGCGCACGGCGATTGAGCCATGGGTCATCAGTTTCAGCAACAACGATCACGCGACCATCGGCTGAAGAAACAACACTATTGGGGCCACCGGCAACAACGCGCGGCGGATCCCGGAAAAACTGAACGACGAAAATAGCGATTGGCCAGAGCAACCAAGCCAATGCGCTATCCAGGACGCTGGCCAGAACAGCCGCACCCAATGCCAGACCAATAAAAGGCCAGCCTTCTTTAGCTAGAATCGGATGCGGGTAGTTCATGGTGTGTCCTTTGATGACTTAGTTCTTCGACTGATCGACCAGTTTGTTCTTGGCGATCCAAGGCATCATGGCGCGCAGCTGATTACCGACGACTTCGATCGGATGCTCTGCGTTCAGACGACGACGGGCAGTCATTTCTGGATAGTTGGTGCGGCCTTCCAGGATGAAACGCTTGGCGTATTCACCGTTCTGGATGTTACGCAGGCACTCACGCATACCTTCACGTGCTTGCTCGGCGATCACGCGCTGGCCGGTGACATACTCACCGTATTCAGCGTTGTTCGAGATCGAGTAGTTCATGTTGGCAATGCCGCCTTCGTACATCAGATCAACGATCAGCTTCAGTTCGTGCAGACACTCGAAGTAGGCCATTTCAGGGGCGTA
>ERZ1034363.544-NODE-544-length-25830-cov-4.944278_pt1 | contig 25830 bp, 22 predicted proteins | sample MGYA00520616_ERZ1034363 | MGnify/ENA primary metagenome ERZ1034363 (study PRJEB33736, sample SAMEA104284506) | Azolla filiculoides | biome: Urban; feature: Water surface; material: Ditch water | place: Netherlands | collected 2015-10-28 | depth 0-0.1 m ... | reverse complement strand
TTTTTGTCTTTTCCTTTGCCAATGCCCAAGAATTCAAATTAGGAAAAGTTTCTGTAGCCGAATTAGAAGAAAAAGAACATCCCCAAGATCCTTCGGCTACAGCCGCAATTTTATTCAAAAAAGGAGAAGTCCGATTTGAATATAATCATAGCGAAGGATTTTTTATGTATACAGAAGTGGAAACCCGTATTAAAATTTATAAAAAGGAAGGCTATGAATGGGCAAATCAGAATGTAAGTTATTATCCAGGTGGTAATTTAAAAGAAAGTGTGTCTGTTTCAGATGCATTTACCTATAATTTAATTGATGGAAAAATTGAAAAAACCAAACTGAAAAGTGAAGGTGAATTTGACGAAAACATTAATAAATATTGGAATCAAAAAAAGATAACAATGCCCAATGTGAAGGAAGGCTCTGTTATAGAATTTCACTATACAATTAAAACCAATGGCATTGGATCCATAAGAGAATGGGCTTTTCAATCTAGTATTCCTGTGAATTATTCCGAATTCACCACTTTTATTCCAGAAAATTTTGTTTTCAACACCAATAAAAAAGGTTTTATTTTTCCTAAAGTTACTAAGAAAACATTTCCTAAATCATTTCGGCTTGTTAATCAAGAGTATTTTAATTATGAGGAAACACAAACCAATTATATAGCCGAAAATTTGCCAGCGATGAAAGACGAGGCTTATGTAAATAATATAGAAAATTACACTTCAAGTATTTCTCACGAACTTTCTATGACTAAATTTGATAATCGTCCCACAAAAATTTATTCGCTAGATTGGGAATCGGTAACCAAAACGATTTATGAAGTTGAGGATTTTGGGCTTGAACTCAACAAAAGCGGTTATTTTGAAGAAGATTTAAAAACAATAATAAGTGGTGAAAAAACCAGAAACGAAACTATTGGAGCCATTTTCAATTATGTAAAAACGAATATAAAATGGAATGAGCACTACAGTTTTTTCTGCAATGATGGTGTAAAAACAGCTTATAAAAACAAGACAGGAAATGTAGCCGAAATTAATTTGATGCTCACAGCTATGTTGCGTTATGCAGGATTCGATGCCAATCCTGTAATCATAAGTACCCGATCCAACGGAATAGCGTTATTTCCTAGTTTAAACGCTTTTAATTATGTCATTTCAGCAATAGAAACTCCCGAAGGTTTACTATTAATGGATGCTACCGAAATCTTTTCGACTCCCAATGTGCTTCCATTAAGAGATTTGAACTGGTTTGGCCGTTTGATTCGAAAAGACGGAACTTCTTCTCAAATTAGTTTGACTCCAACAATGCTTTCCAAAGAAACTTCGACTATGAATATTGTGTTGAATACAGATGGTACAATTGACGGAAAAATAAGAAGGCAATACACCAATCACGAAGCATTAAAATTCAGGAAGAATAATGTAGATACTAAGCAAGAATCCTATTTAGAAAAATTAGAAAACGACAATAATGGTATCGAAATTGGTGAATATGTAAGAGCCAATGAACTTGATTTATCCAAACCAGTGATGGAAACTTATTCGTTCAAATCGAACAAAGATGTTGAAATCATCAACGATAAAATTTATTTGTCTCCAATGTTGTTCTTAGCAGATAAAGAAAACCCTTTCAAGCAGGAAAAAAGAGAATATCCTGTCGATTTTGGCTATCCTTTTGAGTCTAAAATTTATGTAAATATCGATATTCCACAAGGATATAAAGTAGAATTTTTGCCTAAAGCGTCTAATTTATTGACAGGAGATGATATTGGTGCCTTTAGCTATGTTATAGAAAACACAGATAATAAAATAAAAATAATTGTTACAGCAACAATGAATATGGCTATTGTTCCAGCAGATTTTTACGATGTTTTAAAAGAATTTTATCAAGGAATGATTACCAAAGAAAATGAGAAAATCATATTAACTAAGAACTTATAAAATGAAAACCTACTTTAAAGCATTAATTTTATTTTTTGTCTTTTTCTATTCTAATGCCCAAGAATTCAAATTAGGAAAAGTTTCAATAGCTGAATTAGAAGAAAAAGAACATCCCAAAGACCCATCGGCTACGGCAGCCATTTTATTCAAAAAAGGAGAAGTCAAATTCGAATATACTAGTGAATATGGATTTCAGGTCGTTACTAAAGTGCAAACCAGAATCAAAATATACAAAAAAGAAGGGTATGATTTTGCAAATCAATCGGTTCCTTATCATTTAGAAAGTTCATTGAATGAAAAAATTGCTTTCTCGGATGCCATTACTTATAATTTAGTTAGTGGAAAAATCGAAAAAACAAAACTGAAAAGCGATGGCGAGTTTGTAGAAAAGGTCAACAAATATTGGGGGCGAAAAAAAATAACAATGCCAAATGTCAAGGAAGGTTCGGTGATTGAATTTGAATATACTATAAAAACTGGTCTCATAGGTTCACTGAGAGATTGGGATTTTCAATTGAGTATTCCAGTTAATTATTCAGAATATACAACTTATGTCCCAGAATATTACACCTATAAATCAAACCAAACTGGAGGCATTGTGCTTAAAACAACCATTGAAAAAAACAGCAGAAAAGTTAATTATGTTTATGTTCAAGATAATAAGGATGGCACCCCACCAGCTCGTTCAAATGAAGAGTTAAACTTTATTGAGACGAAAACCAGCTATTCTGTCAAGGATTTACCTGCAATAAAAGAGGAAGCATTTGTAAACAATATTCATAATTATACTACTAGTATTTCTAACGAGTTATCAGTGGTAAATTACCCAAATACACCTCCAAAATATTATTCGACTGATTGGGAATCTGTAGTGAAAACCATTTATGATTTTGACGATTTTGGTCCTGAATTGAATAAAACAGGTTATTTTGAAGCGGATGTTGATAAGCTGTTGACTGGAATTAATACTTCAAACGAACGAATTGAAGCCCTATTTAATTATGTCAAATCGAATGTGAAATGGGATGATTATAAAGGATATTCTTGTAATGAAGGAGTGAAAAATGCCTATAAAAACAAAACAGGAAATTGCGCCGAAATTAATTTGATGCTTACGGCAATGATGCGATATGCAGGGCTAAATGCCAATCCGGTTTTAATCAGCACTCGCGATAATGGAATTGCTTTTTTTCCTAATCGAACTGCATTTAATTATGTGATTGCAGCTGTAGAAACTCCAGAAGGTATGATATTGTTAGATGCAACTGAAAAATATTCGAAACCCAACATTTTGCCATTGCGTGATTTGAACTGGTTTGGAAGATTAATTCGAAAAGATGGAACATCTACAGAAATAAATTTGATGCCAAAAACACTCTCTAGAAAGGTTGTAAATATGGGTTTTGCTATAAAAAGCGATGGCTCAATTGAAGGAAAAACAAGAAGTCAATATGTTGATTATGAAGCTTTAGATTTTAGAATACAACACCTGCTAACCAATAAAGACACTTATTTAGAAGAGCTAGAAAATAAAAACAACAAAATAGAGATTAGTGATTATGCTAGAGAAAACGACTTAGATTTATCTAAACCAATAAGTGAGGTTTTTTCATTCAAAGACACAAAAAGTGTTGAAATAATAAATGACAAAATTTACATTTCTCCTTTATTATTTCTTGCATATAAAGAAAATCCATTCAAACAAGAAGTTCGTGAATATCCTGTAGATTTTGGATATCCTTCAGTCGAAAAAATAAATGTAAGTATAGAAATACCCGAAGGATATGTTGTCGAGTCATTGCCAGCACCACTAAATATTGCAACAGCTGAGAATGTTGGATCCTTTGTTTTTAATATTGCTAGTAGCGCAAACAAAATTCAAACTGTTGTTACATCAACCATAAACGAAGCCATTGTACCTTCTGATTTTTATCCAGTTTTGAAGGGTTTTTACCAGCAAATGATAGACAAGCAAAACGAAAAAATTGTTTTAAAGAAGATATAAGTTCATGAAAATCAGAATAATTACAATCCTGTTGTTTGTTGTTTCTTTTTTACAAGGAAATGCTCAAAAAGTAGATTTTGGAAAGGTCACAGAGGCAGCATTAGAAGAAAAAAAACATCCAATAGATACAGCTGCTGTAGCCGCAATACTTTTTAATAAAGCCAGAACTTTTTTTAGTTATGATCCAAGAGTCGGTTTTAGTATTAATACTGAAAACACTTTTAGAATTAAAATCTATAAAAAAGAAGGACTAAATTGGGCGAATTACAAAGTGCCGTATCGAATTGGTTATGAAAAGCTTAATGATGATAGAGTTACGTTTTCAGATTGTTATACTTCAAATCTAGAAAACGGAAAAGTTGTTAAAACAAAATTGGCTAGCGAAGGCAATTTTAAAACTTCAATAAATAAGTATTGGAAAGAAGAATCCATTACAATGCCTAACGTAAAAGTGGGATCAATAGTAGAGTTTAAGTACGTTTTGAAATCAGAAAACATAGTTGAATTTCCAGATTTTAATTTCCAAAAAGACATCTTTGTAAATTATTCAGAATACACCACTCAAATACCTGGTTTTTTTGTTTATAAAGCAATCGCAAAGCGATCTTCGGAATTAATATTTGAATCAAAACTTGAGCGAGGTTCCCTAAATTATACTTTGAACGATGGTTCAATGAGATCGGAAATTGTAAATTTCGAACAAGCCAAAAACACCTATAGTGCCTATAATATTGCAGCTCTAAAACAAGAGCCTTTTGTAGATAATATTGAAAATTATCGTTTGTCTGTTACTCATGAGTTAGAGAAAACTCAATTTTACCAAGCACCAGTAAAGAATTATTCGACAACTTGGGAAGGTGTGGCCAAAACTATTTATGAAGACAAAGATTTTGGAAAAGAATTACAAGAAAGAGATTATATCAAGCAAGATTTGCCCATGATTCTTAAAAATATAGAATCACCAAATGAGCGATTGGATGTTATATTCAAATTTGTGCAGAACAAAATGAACTGGAATAATAAAAAAGGGTATTATGTGGGCAAAGGTGTGAAACAAGCCTATATTGATGCAACAGGAAATACGGCCGAAATTAACTTTATTTTGATTTCTATGCTGAATTTTGCAGGACTCAAAGCCTCTCCAGTATTATTGAGTACTCTGGATAATGGTATCCCCGTTTATCCCAACCGAACCATTTTTAATTATGTAATTGCTGCCGTTGAAATAGATGGAAAACAAGTTTTGCTCGACGCATCTAATAAAAACACAACTCAAAACATTTTACCATTATATGCCATAAACTGGACTGGAAGATTAATAAATCAAGATGGTACTTCTCAAGAAATTAAATTAATGCCTAGCTTTCCATCAAAAAAATCGACAAACATGATGTTTGCAATTGATGAAAAAGGAAAAATATCTGGGAAATATGCAGTCTATAGGTCGGATTATGAGGCTTTTGCATTTAGAGAAAAATTTTTAGGAATGAACCAGCAAAATTATCTCGAAAAAGTAGAAAACGATATAAAAGGGATTCAAATTTCCAACTATGAAATAGAAAATAGCAAAGATTTATCGAAACCAATTATTGAGAATTTTACTTTTACCGCCGATAACGAATGTGAGATAATTGGCGATAAAATGTACATCAACCCAAAACTATTTTTCACACAAACCAAAAATCCTTTTGTTCAAGAGGAAAGAGAATTTCCTGTATATTTTGGTTATCCAAAACAAGAAAAATTCAATTTTAATATTGATATCCCTCAAGGATATGAGTTGGAATCCCTGCCCAAACCAATAAAAATTCAAACAAGAGAAAATGTGTGCACATTTAGTTTCAATTGTCTCGCTTCGGGCAGTAAGATTCAAATTGCGATTACAGAAGATATAAACAAAGGAATGGTTTCCTCCGATTTTTATGATGAACTAAAAAGTTTTTTCAAACAAATGATAGACAAACAAAACGAAAAAATAGTTTTGAAGAAAATATAAGCAATCAATTTTTAGAATAATACCTTTGGGTTTTCAAAAACCAAAACCAATGAACCTAAAAAACTCCCAACTAGCCGTTGATACTTGGATCAAAGAACACGGCGTTCGTTACTTCAACGAACTAACCAATATGGCACAACTTACCGAAGAAGTAGGCGAAGTAGCCCGAATCATAGCGCGTCGTTATGGCGAACAATCCGAAAAAGAAAGCGATAAAAATAAAGACCTAGGCGAAGAATTAGCCGATGTGGTTTTCGTGGTTTTATGCCTAGCAAACCAAACCGGAATCGATTTGCAAGCTGCTTTCGACAAAAAAATGGAATTGAAATCTGTTCGAGACAAAGACCGCCACAAAAACAACGACAAATTAAAATAATTGTGAATTGTGAATTATGAATTGTAAATTCGCACCCTTACTAAATATAACTTATTCTCGATACAATGAATTTACTATTAAAAACAAATTCACCATTTACAATTCATAATTCACAATTAAACATAACAGGTTCCAAATCAGAAACCAACCGACTTTTGTTATTGCAAGCCTTGTTCCCGAATATTACTTTGGAAAACACTTCCAATTCCGATGACAGCGAAGTGATGCAAAAAGCACTAGTCACCAACAACCAACAACCAACAACCAACAACCAAATCATAGATATTCATCACGCAGGAACGGCAATGCGTTTTCTTACTGCTTATTTTGCTGTAAACGAAGGTCGCGAAGTGGTTTTGACAGGTTCGCAAAGAATGACGGAACGACCAATAAAAGTTTTGGTTGAAGCCTTGCAACAATTAGGAGCGCAAATCTCGTATGAAAACGAAGAAGGTTATCCGCCGATTCGAATCAAAGGACAAAAAATCACGGCAAATAAAGTGAGTATTCCTGCTAATGTAAGCAGTCAATATATTTCGGCATTATTGTTAGTGGCTCCAAAATTAGAAAACGGTATCGAATTGACTTTGGTAGGTGAAATTACCTCTGTTCCTTATATCAAAATGACTTTGGCATTGCTGAATGATTTAAATATTCAAACGAGTTTTGAAGGCAATGTAATCAAAGTATATCCAAAACAGGAAGTAGAATCGAAAGTAATGACCGTAGAATCCGATTGGAGTTCAGCATCTTACTTTTTTAGTTTAGCAGCTTTGTCTGATGAAGCTTCTATCTCATAAACTAGTTACAAAGAAACGAGTTTGCAAGGCGATTCAGCTTTGGTTCAATTGTATTCCGAAATGGGAATAGAATCTAAATTCGAAAACAATCAATTGACATTAAAGAAACAATCCAATTTTGCTCTAAAAGATGTGACTTTTGATTTGAATAATACTCCGGATATAGCTCAAACGATTGTAGTAACTTGTCTTGGTTTAGGAATTGGTTGTCATTTGACAGGACTTCACACCTTGAAAATCAAAGAAACTGACAGACTAGAAGCACTTCGAATTGAATTGACAAAACTAGGAGCTAGTATTTCGGTAACCAATGATAGTTTAACACTTGTGGCTTCAAAAGAGATTAATCCGAATGTAAAAATCGCTACTTATAACGATCATAGAATGGCAATGGCATTTGCCCCTTTGGCTTTAAAAGTGCCAATAATTATCGAAAATGCCGAAGTTGTTTCGAAATCTTATCCCGATTTTTGGGTTGATTTGGCCAGTTTGGGTTTTCAAACCATCGAAATGAATTAAACAAGACTTTGCGACTTGGCGTCATTGCGGTGAAAACAAAAATAAACCGTCAAACACTTGACAACGCCTATCTCACAATCGTATATTTGCGCACTGAATTTTAAATGTTTGAGGAAAACAACCTTAAACTTTTAAACTTTTAAACTTTTAAACCTTTCTAAATGAAATTATCACATTTTCAATTCAATTTACCAAAAGAACTTCTTGCAGAATATCCAGCCGAAAACAGAGACGAATCTCGTTTGATGGTAATTGATCGCAAAAAAGGAACTATAGAACACAAAATGTTCAAAGACGTTATCAATTATTTTGATGAAGGTGACGTTATGATTTTGAATAACACCAAGGTTTTTCCAGCCCGTTTGTACGGAAACAAAGAAAAAACAGGAGCTAGAATCGAAGTTTTTTTGCTTAGAGAACTAAATGCAGAACAAAGACTTTGGGATGTACTAGTAGATCCAGCACGTAAAATCAGAATTGGAAACAAATTGTATTTTGGCGATGACGATTCATTAGTTGCTGAAGTAATAGATAATACCACTTCTCGTGGAAGAACTTTACGTTTCCTATACGACGGTTCTTATGATGAATTCAGAAACAAATTGACCGAATTGGGAGAAACACCCATTCCAAAATATATTAACAGAGATGTAACTCCAGAAGATGCAGATCGTTACCAAACCATTTATGCCAAAGAAGAAGGAGCTGTTGCAGCACCAACTGCTGGTTTGCACTTTTCTAAACATTTGTTGAAAAGATTAGAAATAAAAGGAGTGAAGTTTGCTGAAGTGACACTTCACGTAGGTTTAGGAACTTTCAACCCAGTTGAGGTAGAAGATTTGTCTAAACACAAAATGGATTCTGAGGAGTTAAAAATTACTCAAGAAGCCTGTGATGTTGTGAATGAAGCAAAAGGGAAAAGAAAACGTATTTGTGCCGTAGGCACTACCTCAATGCGTGCTATAGAAAGCTCTGTTTCTTCACAAAGAACTTTAAATCCTTATGACGGTTGGACTAATAAATTTATTTTTCCTCCTCACGATTTTAGCGTGGCTACTTGTATGATTACAAATTTTCATACGCCAAAATCAACCTTATTAATGATGATTTCAGCTTTTTGTGGTCATGATTTAATGAAGAAAGCTTATGATGAAGCTATCAAAGAAGGATATAAATTTTACTCTTATGGTGATGCAATGTTAATTATCTAATAGTTATAAAAATAGGTTTAAAAAATCTCGTCAGCAATGGCGAGATTTTTTTTTGAACTTATACGGTACTTTAATTAAATCTTCGTAAAATAAATAATTTTAGGAATGTAGGCGATGAACTAAAAAATCGTTAAATTTCCAGTCCTAATAATTATAAGATATTCCTAATTTAAATGAAAACGCTAAAAAAGATTCTTCTTAGTATAATTGCCATGTTCGTTATTTTGGTATTGGTATCAATTGGGTTTTATTTTTACTCAAAACCAACTTATGAAGGAGAACAAAAATTAAAGAATATTAAGAATGAAACAACGGTTTATTTTGACGATTTTGGCGTTCCACACATTTATGCCAATTCCCAGAAAGACGCAATGACCGCTTTGGGTTATGTACACGCTCAAGATCGTTTGTGGCAAATGGAATTATTGCGACGCATTGCTCCTGGACGATTATCAGAAATGTTTGGTTCGAAATTATTGAAAACCGATCGATTTTTCGCGGGATTAGGCATCGATGAAAATTCCGAAAAGGCAATCGCCAACTTGGATAAAAACTCCGAGGCTTATCAATTGGCTATGGCTTATCTTGATGGAATCAATCAATATATGGAAGAAGGAAAAACACCTATCGAATTTCAAATATTAGGATTGAAAAAAGATAAATTTACCCTGAGAGACGTTTACAACATCTTTGGATATATGTCTTTTAGTTTTGCAATGGCTCAAAAAACAGACCCATTATTGACCGATATTCGCAATAAATTAGGCTCGGAATATTTAAAAGATTTTAGACTTGATGGCTCTTTAGGAAAAACCCAAATCAAAAATTTCGATGGAAAAACCATCGAGTATGCCAAAATTTCCAAATCAGTTGCCAGTTTGCTCGATAATTCGCCTGTTCCAGCTTTCATAGGAAGTAACAGTTGGGTTATTGCTCCCCAAAAAACCAAGAACGGGAAAGTGCTGTTTGCCAATGATCCGCATATTGCTTTTTCGCAACCTTGCACTTGGTACGAAGCACATATTGTGGTACCCGATTACGAAATGTATGGCTATTATTTGGCAGGAACACCTTTTCCACTTTTGGCACACAATCGGAATTATGCTTTTGGACTAACGATGTTCGAAAATGATGATCTCGATTTGTTTCAGGAAGAAGACAATCCAAAGAATAAAAACCAATACAAAACTGCCAACGGTTTCCAGAATTATACAATTCGTAAAGAAACCATCAAAATCAAAGACAGCTCGGATGTGGTTTTAGAAGTTCGAGAAACCCAACACGGCCCAATAATGAACGATTTATTGGATGGAATCAAAGGAACAAAAGCAGTAGCAATGTCGTGGATTTATACCCAACAAAAAAACCAAATTCTCGAAGCCGTTTATTCGCTTTCGCATTCTAAAAATCTGGATGATTTTAGAAAAGGAGTTTCGCTAATTGCCGCGCCAGGATTAAATATTATGTATGGTGATACCAAAGGAAATATTGCTTGGAATACTTCGGGAAAGCTCTATAAATTAGACAAATCTATCAATCCAAATTTTATTTTAAATGGTACAAATGGCATTGATGATAAAAAAGAATTTCTGGATTTCTCCAAAAACCCACATGCTATAAATCCATCTTGGAATTATATTTATTCAGCTAATAATCAACCTGAAGCCGTTGATGGCTATTTGTATCCTGGTTATTATTTGCCACAAGATCGAGCCAAAAGGATTTCGAATTTATTGCAACCCAAAAACAATTGGACAAAAGAAGACGTTGGGAAAATGTTGAACGATAATACGTCTTTAATTACGCCAAGTATTGCCCTAAATTTAATCGCTTCATTAGATTTAAAATCTCTTTCCAATAACGAAAAACAAGCTATTTCAATTCTAAAAAAATGGAAGGGTTCGAATGAATTAACGGATGTTGCTCCTACTATTTACCAGAAATGGATTTACCAATATTTAAAAAATACTTTCGAAGATGAATTAGGTGAAACAGATTTTGAAATGCTTTTGAGTACGCATATTATTAAACAAATTATTGAGCCGCAAAGCAGAAATGAAAACTCCATTTGGTGGGATGATGTGACTACCAAAAACAAAAAAGAAACTAGGACAGAGATTCTGAATAAATCTTTTCACGAAGCAATTATAGCACTTGAAAATCAATTGGAAAAAGACATCAATTCTTGGACTTGGAACAGAGTGCATACCTTAGAACATCAACATCCATTGGGACAAGTGGCTGCTTTGAGAAGAATTTTCAATGTGGGCACTTTTGAAGTTCCAGGTTCGACAGAAGTGATAAACAACCTGTTTTTTAGTTTTTCATATTCTGGTGAATATCAAGTAAAAGGTGGGCCATCAACCCGAAGAGTAATAGATTTTTCGGATATTGAAAACAGTATGAGCATTTTGCCAACAGGACAATCTGGAAATCCGTTCAGCAAGCATTATAGCGATCAAGCAGAAATGTACAACTCAGGGAAATTCAGAAAAATGAAAATGAATAAGGAAGAAATTGAAAAGACTTCGACAAAATTGGTTTTTGTGCCTATTAAATAACTACGTCTATTTGTCAATTCCGACGAAGAAGGAATCGAGCGATAGCGCAATGTCATTAAGTTAAGGGATTTTGTCGATGATTTTGTCATTCTGACGAAGGAAGAATCTCAACAAACGTGAGCAACTAACACTAGATTCCTCTTTCGTCGGAATGACAATTTTATAGAAGATAGTAACTGCGGTTTAAAGAAATTGAATTTACTCTTCCTCCCGATGCACTTTCGAGAAATCAAAAGCGGGAGTGCAAATGGCAATGTATTCGCAAGGTTCTTCAAACGGATTTGAATATTGAACTCGGGTATTTTTATCAATTTTGATCGATTGTCCAGCTTCAAGAATAACAGTTTCTCCTTCGATAATGAATTGCTTTTTTCCTTTTATGACATAGGTGTATTCTTCAAATTCAGGCGTTTGAAAAGGTTCTTTCCAATGTGGCGGTGCAATCATATGGGCAATAGAAATTGCAGGATTGTTTGTAGTTGGAATTCCGTGATGCTCTTCAATAAGTTTTCCATCGGTAGTTGGAACTACAAAAGGCGTTTTTTGTACAAGATATTTTTTCATTTTTTGAAAATAAAGTAAACAGCCAAAACTAAAAATACAAAGCCTACAAAATGATTCCATCTAAAGGTTTCGTTTTTGAAAAAAAGCAATGAGAAACCCACAAAAATAACTAAAGTTATCACCTCTTGTATTACCTTTAATTGAACTAGAGAAAATGGGCCGCCATTGCCTTCATAACCTATCCGGTTTGCCGGAACTTGGAAGAAATATTCGAATAAGGCCAATCCCCAACTAATTAAAACAATAGTTATAAGTCCCGCATTTTCAAACCATTTGAGTTCTTTGAATTTCAAATGTCCATACCACGCCAAAGTCATAAAAACATTTGATAATATGAGTAAGCCTATGGTTGCGTATCCTTTCATTTAAAGCAATATATGAAATTGATTTTATTTTCGCAATAATTTACTCAGAACACTAAAAGCACCTCGAATAAATGTTGCACTTGTGAGTACTTTTATAACGGATTTACCAACGACACTTGCAGTGCTCGGTTCGTTGCTTTCTTCTTTTTTGGTAGCTTTTTCCTCTTGTTGTTTAGCAACTTCCTGTTCGGCAGCTACAATTTTTTTGGTCAGCATTTCGTAAGCACTTTCTCTGTCAATGAGCTCACTGTATTTTTTTACCAATTTCGATTTAGAATTGATTTCCTGAATTTCGCTTTCGGTCAAAATGTCCATTCGGCTTTCGGGCGCTCTCATCATCGTTGCGGCAAGTGGAGTAGGAGTCCCTTTTTCGCTCAAGGCGGTAACTAATGCTTCACCAATGCCAAGGCTGGTCAATAATTCATCCGTTTTGTAAAAATCCGATGAAGGGTAATTGTCTGCCGTTTGCTTGATGGCTTGACGGTCATTTGCAGTGAAAGCTCTCAAAGCGTGTTGGATTTTTAATCCCAATTGTGCCAAAACACCACTTGGTACATCCATTGGGTTTTGGGTTATAAAATAAATTCCAACACCTTTAGAACGAATCAGTTTTACAATAGTTTCTATTTGTTCCAACAAGGTTTTGCTGGCTTCTTTGAAAATCAAATGCGCTTCGTCAATAAAAATAACCAATTCGGGTTGGTCTGCATCGCCTTTTTCAGGCATTTGGTTGTAAATTTCAGCCAATAAACTCAACATAAAAGTCGAAAATAATTTTGGTTTGTCTTGAATGTCTGTCAAACGAATAATGTTTACATAGCCTTTGCCATTTTCGTCAATGCGCATTAAATCATCAATTTCAAAAGATAGTTCTCCAAAAAACAAATCGGCTCCTTGTTGTTCTAATTCTATTATTTTTCTGAGAATGGTGCCTGTTGTCGAAGTCGAAATCTTGCCATAGCTTTCTTCGATTTCTTCTTTTCCTTCTTCGGTGATATAATTAATTACTTTTTTAATGTCTTTCAAATCCAAAAGAGGCATTTTGTTGTCATCGCAATATTTGAAAATCACCGAAATTACTCCAGCTTGAACGTCATTCAAATCAAGGATTCTAGAAAACAAAACAGGGCCAAATTCAGAAACGGTAGAACGTAGTCGCACACCGCTTTGTTCAGACAAAGTCATTAACTCTACCGGAAAACTCGATACTTTATAAGGAATGTTGATTTTGGTGTGACGTTCAGTGATAAACGATTTTTCTTCGCCTTCTTTGGCAATACCACTAAAATCACCTTTTATGTCCATCATCAGAACAGGAATTCCAAAAGAGGATAATTGTTCAGACAAGACTTGAATGGTTTTTGTTTTTCCAGTTCCGGTTGCACCCGCAATCAATCCGTGACGGTTTAAGGTTTTTAGTGGGATTTTAATGTGCGCATCAGCCAAAGCTTCTCCGTCTAAAATTGCACCACCTAGGATTATACTTTCTCCTTTTGATAGATAACCGTCATTTATATGCTGAATAAATTCTTCTTTTTTGCTCATATTTGGATAGGAATTAAAATCAATTGCAAGGTATTATTTTTTTTGTTTTATTTATGATAGATAATTGTAATAAAAAAAAGAAACTTCATTTGAGATTTTGGATTAAAAAAGTGTTGAAGTATTTTTTATAAAGTGTTAAAAACACACTTAAATTTAATCGTTAATGCCTTATTTTATCTACAAAATTTGGATTTTATAAGTACTTGTTGAAATTAATGTAAAAGATGATAAATGTCACTTTTTAAAGTCTAAGTTAAATTATTAAAGAATTAGTAAAAAAAGTTTTTTTATATCAACTAAAAATATAAATTTGCTCCTCAACAAAGTTTATTATAACGATAAATAAATTATTAAAACTATTAAAATTAAAAAAAATGGCAAACGTTAAAAAAGAAAAAGGTTCAGGTTTAGGAGGAAGTATTTCATTGATCATTATTGCAGCATGTATTTTTGCTGGATGGATTATTTGGAATTTTATTATGGGTGATGGAGCTAACTTTGAGGGTGGAGTAAATACTGGACATCCACTACCAGGAAATTATTTAGCAATGGTTTATAAAGGAGGTCCAATTGTACCAGTTTTGATGGGATTGCTTTTGATGGTAATTGTTTTCTCATTTGAGCGTTTTGCTGTTATTTCTAAAGCGGCTGGAAAAGGAAATTTGGATAAATTTATGGCAGATGTTCAAAAAAGCATCAAAGCAGGAGATATTGACGGAGCTATTGCTGCTTGTGATAAACAACAAGGTTCTGTTGCAAATCCAATTAGATCAGCTTTAGTGAAATATCAAGAAGTTAAAAAAGAAGGTTTAGATAGTGAAACTGCTGCAGAAACACTGCACAAAGAAATAGAAGAATCTACTTCTCTTGAAATGCCAATGTTAGAAAAACATATGACTATTCTTTCTACATTAGTTTCTTTAGGAACTCTTGCAGGATTATTAGGAACGGTAACAGGTATGATTAAAGCGTTTGGTGCGTTAGCAAGTTCAGGAACTCCTGATCAAGCGATGTTAGCAAATGGTATTTCTGAAGCACTTATCAATACTGCTACAGGTATTTCTACTTCTGCATTAGCAATTATCGTTTACAACTTGTTTACTTCAAAAATTGATACTTTGACTTACTCTATCGATGAGGCTGGTAATACAATCGTGAATACTTACAGACATTTCAGAGGTACACAAAAATAATTAATAATAATTTTTAAGGATTAGCGTTTTATATAAGCGCTAATACCTTACTAATTTAAATATAAAAATTAATGGCTGGTAAATCGTCCAAAAAAGCAGCGTCTATTGATATGACGGCTATGTGTGATGTGGCTTTTCTTTTGCTTACTTTTTTTATTTTGACCGCTACGGCCAAAATACCAGAAGCATTGCCTGTAGATACGCCATCATCAACTGTACAAACAAAATTACCTGAATCAAATTTAGCTACTTTAACTATTGGAGGTAAAGGAAAAGTGTTTTTTGATTTGAAAGGAAGAGAAGTTCGTATAAGAACTTTAGAATTGATGAGTCAAAAATACGGTGTAGAGTTTACCGATGAGGAGAAAGCCAAATTTTCTTTAATGGAAGGTATTGGTGTGCCGATAGGAAACTTAAAACAACTTATCGGAATGAAAACTGCTGAACGTAGTAAAGCAGGACAACCAGGAATTCCAAAAGATTCTTTGGACAATCAATTGTCAGACTGGGTAAAAAATGCCCGTATTGCAAATAATGAAGCCAATAATGCAAATGGTAGCAAAGAAGAGCTGCATATTGCTATTAAAGGAGATGCAAAAGAAGAGTATCCATCAATTCGTAAAGTAATGGATATTTTACAAGATCAGGGAGTTAATACTTTTAGCTTAGTTACTGGTCTAAGAGGAAAGAATTTTTAATTAAAAATACACACTAAAATGGCTGAATTAAATACAGGCGACAGTGGAGGCGGTAAGGATAAGAAAGTAAGAAGTAAAAAACAGAATTCAAAAGTAGATTTAACTGCTATGGTGGATTTAGCCTTCTTGTTGATTACCTTCTTTATGCTTACTACAACTTTGTCTAAACCACAAGCAATGGAGTTGGGGTTGCCAGACAAAGAAAAACCTAACGAAGAAGATCAGAATATCAAAGTGGATGAAAATCGTACGATGACCATAATGTTGGGAGATAATGATAAATTAGTTCGTTACGTAGGTTTATTAGCAACACCTGTTGCTGGTGGAGCTCCCAAAGATTTTATTTATGGAAAAGAAGGGATTCGTAAAGAATTATTATCTAGAAAAGCAGCAGTTTTGAAATATACAGGAGATCCTAAAAAAGGAATGATTGTGATTATCAAACCAGGTAAGAAATCGAATTATCGCAATTTAGTTGATATATTAGACGAAATGGCGATTGTAGATGTACCTACTTATGCAATTGTTAATGATTTTAGTCCCGAAGAAACAAAATTGTTAGAAGGAAATAAGAAATAATCTTATTAACCTAATAACCTAATAATTAAGAAATATGAAATTAGATTTATTAAATAATCACTGGCTTGAAATTGTTTTCGAGGGACGTAATAAAAGTTATGGTGCTTACGATTTGAGAAAATCAGTAACCACGAGAACTACTCGAGCTTTCATAATTGGAACAATTCTTTTTGCTTTTCTAGTAAGTATTCCAATGTTAATGCGTATGATTCCTGAGAGTCAAGACGATACAACTTTGGATGCAAAAATTACAGCAGTTAAATTACCTCCTAAAAAGGAAAAACCAAAAGAAAATCTTCCACCACCACCACCACCGCCACCAGTTGCGGATCAAGTGAAATTTGTGAAGCCTGTGGTTGCTAAAGCTGATGAAGTTGTTGAAGAGATTGCTGTTGTAAAGGATCTTAAAGACAAAAATATCGGTAAAGAAAACATAAAAGGTGATGAGAATGCTTTACTAACCGTAGAGGAAGTTGGACACGGAGATGTTAATGCTCAAGTTGTAGAGGAAGATAATACAGTTTACAACACTGCGGGTATCGAAGTGAAGCCAGATTTTCCTGGAGGAATGGAAAAATTTAATGCTTTTGTAGCAAAAAATTATCAAGCTCCAGAAGAGGAAGGTCTTAAAGGTAAAGTTTATGTGACATTTGTAGTAGAAAAAGATGGTTCATTAACAGATATCAAAGTTCTTAGAGATATTGGTTATGGTACAGGAAAAGAAGCTATCCGTGTTTTGAATAAATGTCCAAAATGGACTCCTGGAGAACAAAATGGTAAAAAAGTAAGATGTACTTTTAGTTTGCCTATTAGTATTCAATCAGCAGAATAATGTTGAATAAAGGTATTAAAGAGTTTCAAAAGAAATCGCTCAAAGAGCGATTTCTTTTCGTTATGGGTATGGCCATTTTTTTGGCATATCTTATTTTAGGCTTGGTATTTATTTTTTGGAAATCAATGCCAATCCTAATGGATTTCAATTACAGGATAGCTTTTGGAGTGCTTTTAATTGTATATGCGTTTATAAGGTTTTTTAGGGTTTTTAATTCAAACAATGAATAATTATGTTTAAAATTAGTAAGTTTTTTGTTTTAGGTTTTGTTGGTGTTTTGTTTGTGATGTGTAACAAATCTGATCAATCAAAAAATGATAAAGAAACTATTTTGAAAGGCACTACAACTCTTTATGTTGACGAAACTTTGACTCCAATTATTGAAGATCAAGTAGCAGTTTTTGAAAGTAAGTACGATGCTAAAATTAAACTTGTGTCTAAGTCGGAATCAGAATTAGTTGTTTCTCTCGTTAAAGAAAAGTCAGGTATTGCAATTTTATCTAGAAATTTGACATTAAATGAAAATAAAATCTTTGAGCAAAAAAAAATAACACAAAAAATCACTAAATTTGCCACTGATGCAATTGCTTTTATTTCAAACAAAAGCAATAAAGACACTTTAATAGAGTTAAAGAGTGTAATTGAGTTTATGCAGGGAAAACTAAATCCTAAAATAAAAGGTTTGGTCTTTGATAATCCCAATTCGAGTACAGTACGCTTTATGAGTGAATTAGCAAAAATAAATGCAATTCCAGAAAAAGGTGTTTATTCATTTAAGACAAACGAAGAGGTAATCAAGTTTGTTGCTAAAAATGAAGGAATGATTGGTGTGATTGGTTTAAATTGGTTGACTCAGCCTATGCCAGAAATGCAGGAATTCGTTGGTAAGGTTAACGTTCTTAGTGTAAAAGGTCTTAAAAGCAACAACTATTATTTTCCAAGTCAAAATAACATTGCAGAAGGCAAATATCCTTTGGCACGTGATTTGTATATAATTAATGCACAAGGATTTTCTGGATTAGGAATGGGTTTTGCTTCATTTGTTGCAGGCGACATTGGACAAAGAATTATTTTGAAATCAGGATTGTTACCCGTAACAATGCCAGGTAGAAAAATTAATATTAGGAATGAAATTAATAATGATAAGAAATAAATTTATAAATAAAATGAACAAATTTAAGATTTTTAGTATAGCTTTTCTGGCCTCAGTTACTTCTGGCTTTGCACAAGATGTTAATGCAGCTAAAAAAGCAATTGATGCCGAGCAATATGAAAATGCAAAATCGATTTTAAAATCGATAATTAAAGCTAATCCTATTGACGGAAGAGCAAACTTTATATTAGGAAATGTCTATCTCATCCAAACGGTAACTGACTCAGCAAAAATTGCATTTCAAAGAGGTTTAGCAGGAACAGATGGTGCAAGATTAAATCATGTAGGATTAGGTACAATTGATTTAGATAACGGAAATACAACTGCCGCCGAAGCTAACTTTGCTTTAGCATTAAAGGATACCAAAAAGAAAGATATTGAGGAATTAATAGCTATAGGAAGAGCTTATACCTATTCAACAAAGCCTAACTATAAAAAAGCTATTGAGGTCTTGAATAAGGCTAAATTAATAAATCCGAACGATGCTATTGTTCAATTAGCTCTTGGAGATGCTTACATTGGAGATAAGAATCAAAATGATGCTTATGCAGCTTATAGAAATGCTTTTCAATTTGATCCAACTTTGCTTAGAGCCAAAATGCAGTTGGGTGTTTTGTTAAAAGGGGCTAAATCATATGATGAAGCAATAAAATCTTTCAACGAAGTTATCGCTTTGAACCCTAATTATGGACCAGTGTATAGAGAATTGGCTGAGACTTATTATAAATGGGGAAGAAATAAACCTTCCAAGTCAGCTGAGTATATGCAAACTGCTATTGGGCATTATGAAAAATACTTAAGTCTTACTGATCATTCCTTGCATTCAAGAATGCGTCACGCTGACTTTCTTGTACTTGTAAAAGATTATAAGGCATTGGAAGCAGAAGCAAATAAAATGATTGAAATGGATAAAGTGAATCCTAGAATCTTTCGCTATTTAGGATATTCTGCATACGAAAATGGCAATGCTGATCTAGCTATTAAATCATTGGAAAGTTTTATTGCTAATCCAGATAACAAAGTTATTGCAAAAGATTATATGTATTTAGGTACTGCAAAATTCAAAAAAGGCTTGAGTGCAGATGGATTATCAATAGATTCTAATTTATACAATTCAGGATTATCGGATGTTAAAAAATCAATAGAAATTGACCCTTCGAGTGTAGAAGAATTGAATGAGATTGGAAAGAAGATGTTTACAGCGAAATTGTATAAAGAGGCAATTCCTGTATTTGAATTAGGAACAACAAATCCTGAAGATAAAAATTATATTGAGGATAATATTTACTACGGCTTGTCTATTTACTATAGTAATACTAAAAAAGAAGTAAAAGATATTGTTGAATTACAAAAAGCTGATGTCGCTTTTGAAAAAGTATCCGTAGCTTCTCCTACCTATCTAGATGCTTATATTTATAGAGCTAGAACCAATAGTATGATAGGTAATGACGAATTAACAATTAAGTTTTATGAAACTTATATTGCAAAAATATCTGAAAAAGGACCTGAAGAATTAGCAAAACCAACTACAACAAAAAAAGTTATAGAGTCTTATAATAATATTGCGGCTAGTTATGCTAATACTGATAAAGCAAAAGCTATTGAATATTTAAATAAAACACTTGCTATTGATCCGACAAATGATTACGCAACCAAATCATTGTTGAAATTAAAATAATCAAGATTTTTTCTTTTAAAAGCCGATAGTTCTTTTAAGACTATCGGTTTTTTTATGTTTATAAGTCAACGCTTTTAATTCACTATCTTTGCACTCTTAAATTATTGAAATGTTATCAAAAGAAATACAATTAGAAGTCAACAAAGGCGCAATGCTTCCCTTGATGGAAGAATTTTATACCATTCAAGGTGAAGGATTCCACACAGGAACGGCTGCCTATTTTATACGAATTGGTGGTTGCGATGTGGGTTGTCATTGGTGCGATGTCAAAGAAAGCTGGAATGCCGAACTGCATCCGCCAACAAGCACGGATTTGATTGTTGCCAATGCCAGTAAATATGCCGACACTGTCGTGGTTACTGGTGGGGAACCCTTGACTTGGGATATGACATTCTTGACTCAAAAGTTAAAAGAAAATAATCGAAAAGTGCATATCGAAACTTCGGGTGCTTATCCGCTTTCCGGAACTTGGGACTGGATTTGTCTTTCGCCAAAGAAAAATAAATTGCCCACGCAAACCGTTTACGACAAAGCGCACGAGCTAAAAGTGATTATTTACAACAAACACGACTTCATTTTTGCCGAAGAACAAGCGGCGTTAGTAAATGATAATGCCATTTTATTCCTTCAACCCGAATGGAGCAAAAAAGAAGAAATGACTCCACTTATTGTAGATTACGTAATGAAAAATCCAAAATGGCGCGTATCTTTACAAACACATAAATATTTGAATATTCCTTAAATTTATATAAGTTCATTAACTAAAATCAAATTAAGTTAAACTAAAATGAAAAATGTATTTCTATCTATTGCATTCGTATTAATTGCCCAAATGAGTATGGCTCAAGATGCTAATTTTAAAGCTGATGTTTTAAAATTGATATCCATAAGTGGTGCAGATGCACAAATGAAGGTGGTAAAACCTCAAATTTTGAATATGATACCAGAAGTTAATAAGGAAAATTTTTCAAAAGCATTTGAAGACTCTATGCCAAAATTACTTGATAGAATGGCATCAATATATATGGAAATTTACACTCATGAAGACGTAAAAAAAATGATTGTTTTTTATGAAAGTCCTGTTGGAAAAAAAATGAATAAAAATGCGGGAGAACTTACACAAAAATCATTTGTGGCTGGGCAAGAATGGGCGAAAGAATTACAAGGAATAATGGCGAAATATAAAGATGTAAATTCTGTTCAAGTGCCAACAAGTGTATCGGACAACACCGTTTATAACACAGCTGGAATTGAAGTAAAACCGGATTTTCCCGGTGGTATGGATCAATTTTATAAATTTATTGCAGAAAATTATCAAACTCCAAAAGTAGAAGGGTTAAAGGGTAAAATATATGTGACTTTCGTAATTGAAAAAGATGGAAGTCTTTCAGATATAAAAGTTTTAAGGGATATTGGTTATGGAACAGGCAAAGAAGCCATCAGAGTTTTGAAACTTTCACCAAAATGGTCATCTGGGGAGCAAAATGGTCAAAAAGTAAGGTGTACTTATAGTTTGCCAATCTCTATAGGAGCTAAATAATAATTTTCCCAAACATTGTTTGGGATTTTTTATATTTACAAAAAACTAAACCGAATGAAATCGCAATTCCTTCTCGATCCTGCAATCACTTTTTTAAATCACGGTTCTTTCGGTGCTTGTCCAAAGCCTATTTTTGAGGAATACCAGCGTTTGCAATTAGAATTGGAAAACGAACCTGTTTATTTCATTCAAAAAAAGCAAGCAGCGTATTTGAAAATTGCTAAAGACAGATTCTCAAAATACATAAACTGCAATGCCAATGATTTCTTTTTCACGCCAAATCCAACCTTTGCCGTAAACACGATTATGCGCAGTTTGGATTTGAAAGCAGGTGATGAAATTCTTTCGACCAACCACGAATATGGCGCAATGGACAGAACTTGGAATTTCTATTGCAAAAAATCGGGAGCTAAATATATTCGTCAAAATATTTCGCTTCCTGTCGTTTCCAAAGAACAAATCCTACAAGAATTCTGGAGCGGCTATACTTCAAAAACCAAAATCATTTTCTTGAATCAAATTTCAAGTGCCACAGCTTTAATTTTTCCCATAAAGGAAATTTGTGATAAAGCACGTGAATTAGGATTGATTACTATTATCGATGGTGCTCACGTTTTGGGTCAAATGGATTTGGATATTCAAGAATTGAATCCCGATTTTTATACTGGAACATTGCACAAATGGATGTTGGCTCCAAAAGGAAGTTCTTTTCTTTATGTGAAGAAAAATTTTCAGCAAATGTTGGATCCACTTGTCGTAGGTTGGGGCTACGAAAGTGTTGCTCCAGGCGAAAGTCAATTTCTGGATTATCAGGAATTTCAGGGAACGAGAGAGATTTCAGCATTCTTGTCAACGCCAAAAGTGATCGATTTTTTGGAAGAGAACGATTGGAAAACCAAATCAAAGGAATGTAGAAATATAGTTTTGAATAATTACCAACGTTTTTGTGATTTATTAAATACACAACCCATTTGCCCAATTACAACTGAGTTTTTAGTACAAATGGCAAGTGTTCCAATAAACACTTCCAATCCTGTAGCATTAAAAGAATTGCTTTTCAATAAATATAAAATCGAAATTCCAGTAATGCCTTTGAATGGAAATTATTTTATACGTTATTCCATCAATGCCTATAATTCGCAAGAAGACTTGGATATTTTATATAAAGCTTTGGAAGATATAATTGCTACGACTGATTTGATAGAAGTGTAATCTATACTCTCTTCTCTATACTCTATTTTCTATATAGAAAGTCTCGCCAAATAATCAAAATGTTCGCCTTCCAAAATTAATTCGCATTGCAGACCATTGGCGAAAGCCGCATTTTGCAGAGTATTATAATCAAGATATAGCCACGGGAAAGTTGCTTCAGTTTCATTCTTATAAGAAACAGTAAAAGTCAATTCTCCATAATAACCTTCGCCTGGAATCCATTTTCCACCGTCTTCATCATCATCAAACATATAAATAATGTCTGAGGAATCTATTAGAATCTGACCGTTTGGATTCAAGAGACTTTTTAGTTTTTGTAAATAGTTGGTAGTTTCTTTCAACGTTCCGAAAATTCCCGTGCCATTCATCAATAATAAAATAGTGTCGAATTTTTCGTTTTCCAATGTTAGTATATCTTGAACTTTCGCGTTTTTCAAACCACGAAGTCCGCAGGCTTGAATGGCATTTGGCGAAATATCGATAGAAGTGACCTCTAAATTTCTATCATTTTGTAAAGTCAAACTATGACTTCCTGCTCCGCAACCTACATCGAGAACTTTTCCTTTGGCTAATTGTAAGGCTTTTTGTTCCAGTTTTGGCATTTCGTCATAGCTTCTAAAAAGATAGGCAACGCTCATCTCGTCCGCTTCAGAAATAGAAGTTTCGGTAATTAAATCCTCGGGAGAATTATTGGTTTGAAAATCGAGTATGGCTTTTCCGAAAAGGTCTTTCATAAAAAAGTTTAAAAGTTTAGAGGTTTAAGAGTTTAAAAGTTGCTTAACTTTGTGGCTCAACTTTAAACTTTAAACTTGAAACCACAGCTAAACGAACTCGAAAAACTTGCCAAAGATACACATAACGAAACCAAAAAGTATTTTGACAAGTTAAAAAAGAAAACGCCCAAGAATTTGGATTATCTAATGCAAGATTTGCACGATGCCGAATTCAAGAAAACCGATTGTTTGGAATGTGCCAATTGTTGTAAAACCACGGGGCCATTGTTTACTTCTGCCGATATTGAACGTATTTCAAAGCATCTGCGACAAAAACCACAACAATTTATCGATCAATATTTACGCATTGATGAAGACAAAGATTATGTATTACAATCTGTGCCTTGTCATTTTTTGGATTCAGACAATACGTGTTTTATTTATGATGTCCGTCCAAAAGCTTGCCGGGAATTTCCGCATACCGACAGAAAGAAGTTTCAGCAAATTTCGGATTTAACTTTAAAAAACGTTGCGATTTGTCCTGCGGCTTTCAATATTGTCGAAGAAATGAAGAAGAAAATGCCTTTGTGATTTTTAATCTATAAATTTTCACAACGAGAAAAAGATAAAACTATTTTTATCTGTGTAAATGGGTGTAATCTGTGGCAAAAAACTTTATGTATCTTTGTGGCAAACTAAAAATTTTGAATCTAGAATATTTCATAGCCAAACGACTCATTACTGCCAAACATTTCAAGAGCAGTATCTCTGCACCTATTATAAAAATTGCAATTTCGGCCATTGCCATCGGAATGATTATGATGATTGTGTCGGTAGCCACAGGAATTGGACTGCAACAAAAAATTCGAGACAAAGTTTCGGCCTTCAACGGGCATATCATTATTTCGAATTATGACAACAATCAATCCGAAGTAACACTCGTTCCTATTTCCAAGAAACAAGATTTTTACCCAAAATTCACTTCCATTCCCGAAGTTAGTCATATTCAGGCTGTCGCTAGTAAAGCAGGGATAATTAGAACCGAAACAGCTTTCGAAGGAATTATTTTAAAAGGAGTTGGCACAGATTATCAATGGGACAATATCAAGGAATATGTTGTTTCTGGGAAAGTGCCTGATTTTTCAAAAGGACTTAATCAAGAAGTATTAATTTCGCAATTGCTTGCAAACAGACTCAATCTAAAAGTTGGAGATTCATTCAATACTTTTTTTATCAAGGAAAATCAAAATAAATTGCCCAACATCCGAAGGTTTAAAATTTCGGGAATTTTCAACTCAGGATTTCAAGATCTCGATGCTACCTATATAATAGGAGATATTCGGCACATACAACGAATGAATAAATGGAATCTGAATCAAGTAGGAGCTTTTGAAGTTTTTGCAAATGATTTTGACGACATTAAGTCTGTTGGCGAACAGGTTTATGAAAAAACGTCATCAACACTCGATTCCAAAACCATAATCGAAAAATACAGTTACATTTTCGAATGGCTAAAACTCTTCGATTTAAATATCGTTATCATATTAGGAGTAATGATTTTGGTAGCCACTATCAATATGGTAGTCGCTTTGCTAGTGCTCATCCTTGAGCGCACTCAAATGATTGGCATACTCAAAGCTTTAGGCTCAAACAACTGGTCCGTACGAAAAATATTCCTGTACAACGCCTTTTACTTAATTATAAGGGGATTGTTCTGGGGGAACCTGATAGGAATTTCTCTACTACTTATACAGCAATACTTCGGAATAATCAAACTCAATCCCGAAAACTATTATGTCAACCAAGCGCCAGTTTACATCAATTTGGGGTATATCTTACTTTTAAATCTTCTCACAGTCATAATTTGCTTTCTAGTTTTATTGATTCCCTCCTATATAATAACCAAAATCTCTCCAGTAAAAGCAATTCGTTTCGATTAGTTTTTTCAAGGAGCTATTCCCGCTATCCGTTGCAATCTCTTGTGCCGAACCCCGGCACAAGAGGATTTCCACTGCTATCGGGGCTATGGCATTTGTTTTCGGCAGATAGGTTCTATTATCGAAAAGAAAAAAACTACCTTATATATATGTTTGTAATCTGCCAGGATCTGCAAAATCTGCGTACCAATAAGAGGTTTGTTTCTTTTTGGGCTATTTTGGGGAGTCAAGTTCTGTTTTTGCCGGTTATTTTGATACGACGAATCGTCTTTAATGGGTATTCCAACCAAGTGCCTTCGGGTCCCAATCCTTTCAAAACTGTTCAAATCTTCAAAACTTCTAGGGTAAAATGCAAGAATAGGAAAAAAAGAGTTGTTGTAACCTTCGACAAACCAATCATTTAAAAAATACTTTAA
>ERZ1034363.542-NODE-542-length-25878-cov-4.389016_pt1 | contig 25878 bp, 22 predicted proteins | sample MGYA00520616_ERZ1034363 | MGnify/ENA primary metagenome ERZ1034363 (study PRJEB33736, sample SAMEA104284506) | Azolla filiculoides | biome: Urban; feature: Water surface; material: Ditch water | place: Netherlands | collected 2015-10-28 | depth 0-0.1 m ... | reverse complement strand
CCATTTCGGTTATGGCAATCATCTTTTGGTTGTTTTCCTGGTCTTCAGGAGCGGTTTTTTGGACTTTAATAACTTCAATGAATTTATCCATCCATTTTTCGTGGAGGAGCATAAATTCCTGTTGCTCGTCGGTTAATTTTCTAATTTCCGTTTCATCCAAGTGAGCGCCAAAACTGGCCTGACTCATTAATATTGTGCCCGCAGTTAAACCGAGGAATTTAAAAAAATTTCTTCTAGAGGATTTTGAATCTAACATAGGATTGGGTTTTTATTACATTAAACGAAAGATAAAGATAACCGATTTCTTTGAGAAAAGAATCAAAGTGGTGTTTTTATAAAAAGGCATTCCACAAGAAAAGATTTTTTTGTCTTAGGTTCTCCTCTTTATCATCTCCATAGCTGAACCATTCTTTGGTTTTTTCTTCCATTTCCTTCTTTAGACCCAATAAATCATAGGTTTTTTTGGCTGTGATGGGTTTTATTTCGGAGGCTTTACTCATCGTCAAATCTACTTTGGTGGCTACAAATGAGGTGTATAATCTGGGAATTGAAAGCCCCAAAATCAAACCTGGCAATCCGTGAATAGAACAAGGACCTCCAGAAATGGTGATCTCATCGGTGTAAAAAGCAAATACATAAACGTCATCCATTATTTTGCCAACGGCTTTTCGGCAATTATAACCTGCTATTTCTCTGTTTTCGTTTGTAATTTTCCATTCAATATTTTGGATGCTGTCTGATATAACAAAATTAGTTCCTACTATTTGTTTTTGCATCATCATTTTTTTGGCTCCAAAATCAAAATACCAAGTGTTTTCTTCGTCAAGGTCTTTTTGGTATTTTGGAATTCTTGTTTTTGGACTCCATCTATCAAATTTGAAGATGCTTTTGTTGTCTGCAAAAGTATAGGTGTAATACGATATTTTTAGGTCGGAAAGGTTGTCTTTCATCATCTCATCCCAACTATCATTGCTCATTGTTTTTTTTAAATTCGTATTTACTTCATATTCAACTACCGCTTTTTCTATAAATTGCTGCGCTGTTGCTGAAGTTGCAAAAATTAGTGTTGTAAGAATAAAAAATATTGATTTCATAGCTGTAATTTTTATGGTAATTCGTTTTGGATTTTAGTGCAAGACCGAATTTATTTGTTTGTTTTTTCGCCTTTGTTTTTAAAATTCCATGTAAATCCTATCATAGCATATCTTTTGAGTCTATCGTTTTGTTCCTCTGTAATGGAGTTTTCATAAACATATCTTCGGATACCAATATTTTGATTCAAAATATCTCTTACCATTATATAAGCCGTAAACTCATCGTTTTTGAAAGTGCGTTGTAGCCTTGCATTCCACAATTGATTGGTGAGATTATCCTGAAAATCGACTGTTTTTTGACGAGAATACAAATTGTAATCTGTAGATAGTTTCCATTTTTCTTTGTAATAAACCCCAATATCCAATGCTAAATTATTGGTGTTAAAGGATTTTATTTCATCGTTTTGTGAAGTAGCATTTCTGCTATTTGAAAAATTATTACTCAAACTAATATCATATTTCTTTTCTTTTGTTTTATTTAAATAAACCGAAAATCCTGAATTTAAAGTTTTAGTATCGTTAGTTCTAAGGTTGATGCTATTTACTGATTTATTGTAGTTTAGATTTGGATTAAGATTAACCCATAAATCGAGTTTCTTTACCTTAAAACCATATCCTACATACAAATTGAGTGAATAATTACCATTCGTATTGATGGGTTTGGTAATGGTTAAGGCACTTTCTGGATCGATGACTCTGCTATAAGAAATTAAATTAGAAGTCGTTCTGTATGAGAAACTTTGATAGAATTGCGTTTCTGTCAAAATGCTATAAGTGCTGTTAAATAAATTGAAACTATTAGTAAAAGATTGCTTTAAATCGGGATTCCCTAAGGTTTGATTAAAAAAGTCCTGGTTGTCTCTCAAAGGCTGCAACTGGTTGAGTGTAGGCTGTTTTGTTGCTCCTTGATAATTGATACGCAAATTGCTATTGCTTTTGTACTTATAAGTGAAATTCGCAGTTGGAAAAAAATTGGTGTAATTGCGTTTGTATTCTTTGTTTAAAGTTTGATCTTCCAAATCAAACGAAGTAAATCCAACACCGGTTCCAAAGTTATAATTGATTTTTTTGGAATTATAACTCAATTTAATGTTGGGCTTGTTGGTAATTATAGTCTGGTCGAACTGGTTTGACAAGGAATTTACAAGTACATCATATTCTCCTGTAAGATCTGAATAATTATAGGTCAAATAATCACTTTCACCCTTGTTTTGAGTAACTTGATAGGCAAATTGCATTGCGAATTTTTTAGCAATAGGTTCAGTATAAGTAACGTTTACATTTAAATTTTGACTTTTTTTCTCGTCAATTTTGTTTTGATCGAGATCGACCCTAGAAGCAAAATTACCGTCTTCATAACTTTCGTTCGAAGACTTTAAAAAATTATTTGCGTCTGTATTCAAGGTGCTCGCACTAGCGTTTACAGAAAATGTACGACGAGGTTTGGCAAATTTATGTTTATATAAAACACTGGCAAACAAGGATTGCTTATCTGATTTTGTTGTAAATGTTTTTAGCTGTTTGTTTTTTAACAATCCATCTATTCCGGTAGTGTTTCCGTTGGTAAATTCAACACTTTCCGTATTATAAAAATTAGTTTTGGTGGTAATTTGTAAACTGTTTAAAGAATCTATTTTTACATCGTAAATAGCATTCAATTTAAAATTACTCCTATCAACATTGCTTACTTTAGACGTGTTTTCGATTAATTCGGTTTCTCCTACTTGGGTTTGTGTTTTTTTGTTATTGTTGTTGGTATAAATTTGCTTGTTGTATTTTGGTGTTAAATTCAATGTTTGTTTATCATTCCATTTGTTGCTGTATTGCAATCCTGCGTTGGTGTTTTTGACAAATCCATTTTGAGTATCAACATATGGTTCTTCATCATTATTGCCGCCCGACCATTCATAATTTACGTTGCCATCATCATCCATACTCATACTCACGTTACTATCACGTCCTCCAAATTTATCGCTATCTTGCCAACTCAATCCATCTTGACCAGTATTGCCATTCAATAAAAACGCCGATATTTTTCGTTTGCCTTTAAAACTACTAAACATAAGATTGGTATTGTATCTGGAATCGGAACCTGTAAATGGCTCATTGGCACCATCTATTTTTCCAAAATATCCCTTCTTTTTGTCTTCTTTTAATTTTAGATTAATCGTTTTCTTTTTTTCACCATCATCAATTCCTGTAAACTCGGCTTGGTCACTTTTCTTATCAAAAACCTGCACTTCTTTTATGGCATCTGCTCGCAAATTTTTCACGGCCATTCCTGGGTCATCTCCAAAAAATTCTTCGCCATCAACCAATACTTTTTGTACCGTTTCGCCCATAGCTTTTATTGTACCATTTTTATCTACTTGTATTCCAGGGAGTTTTTTTAGTAATTCTTCTACGTTAGCATTAGCATCAACAACAAAATCACTGGCTCTATAACTTGTCGTATCTCCTTTGATTCTAATAGAACCCGTTTTTATTATTACTTCTCTTAGCGCATTAATTTTGCTTACCAAAGCTATTGTTCCTAAGTTTTTTGTAGTTTCACTTACGGTTATATCATCTAAATAATCGGCATATTGTCTATGGGAAGTCATCACAATATAGTTTCCGGCTTTTACATTTTTAAGGTCAAAGTTTCCCTTTTTATCCGTTCGGGTAAACCTATATAAAATAGAATCTTTGGGTGTTAGTAAGGCAACAACCGAATTGTACACTGGAGTTTTTTCGTTACCATCAGTCAAAACACCCAAAACGTTGGCTTTTTGAGCAAAAACAGAAAAAGAAAATAAAGATAAAATTGCAATTAAAAGTGAAGTTTTTGGCATAAATAGTTTTATTTTTACTTTATTATTCTTTAAAAAATTATAAAATTAAGGTATCCAAAAAGCAGAAACTCTTTCGATAAAGTTAGTTTTGAATTAGAAAATAGAACTCAGAAAAATCAAAAATAGTATTAATATTCCTAAATTATTTAAAACAAGCTGTTAATTAATTCATAATACTATTCGTATGAATGAAAACAAATGCTTCGACAGAAAATTATAATTCGTTTTATTTCAATAATTTAAATTTTTTTAACTCAACTCGTTTTTACCTGAAAATATAATTACAAGTCAAACGAAGCATCTTGTGTCTTTACTATTTTTTGCAACATTTGCTTGCGATACCTTTCTGATTTTGTGGTTAAAAATGAAATGTGAAATTTGTTTTTTTTTCGGATTTTAGTAGTAATGTGTTTGTAATTCTCACTACATTTCCTGTAAAACCGAATTTTTTTAAATTATAATTTAATTATGAAATCCACCCGAGAACTATTCAAGACCAATCCTTCCCTACTCGACGAACCCGAAGTAGCGCAACTTTTGGACTATTGCGAGCAATTGCAGGATGAAATCGTGGAATTTAAATTTCAGAAAACAAACAATAAAGAATTGGCGATGCTCGATATGCTCAAAGAAGTCATCAAAGGCTGCAACGCCATCCAGAAAGAACAAATGGAACACGAGCGTTTTGGTTTTGAAGCACCTGATTATCAAGAAACCATTTCGAACTTAAAAAGCTATATTTTAAAGCGTTGTCAAGACGAGAAGATTTATTTGTAAAAATCATTATTGTTTTGCTTCCAATAAAAAAGGGCTGAATGTTTTTACACCTTCAACCCTTACAACTTGTTATTATTGATTTCCTTTTTATCCAATCATTGATGTCAATCTTATTTTTTGATTAGTTTCACTTCTTTTTTAATAGTTGAAATGGCGTTAGAAAAAGAAATGATATAGACACCCGATTTTAAATCACAATTGGAATTACTGCTATTCCAAAGCAATGAATTGTTTCCTGTTTCAAATAAACGATCTGCTATTGTTGCCACTTTTTTGCCGCCAATGTCAAACAACTCTATGCGAATTTTTTGAGTCTCCAAAACTGGTATTTCAATTGTAAGTTCATTCGAAAAAGGGTTTGGAGAACAAATGATTTTAGAATTATCTAAAGTTTTATCATTAAGTCCCAAAGCTCCATCAGATATACTCGTGGTTCGTGGCGAAGTGTTATCGGCATTGAAAGCCACCACTCGATAAGTAACTAAGCCCGTGAAGCTAGGTGTGTCGGTATAATTATTGGCATATTGAGGCAAAGTTGCAATCACTTCAAATGGGCCATTGTTATAAGAACGCTCCACAATAAAACCATCTTCGGCAATATAATCATCTCTCCATTCGAGTTTATAAGTTGTTCCGGTAGGTTTTGTCAATTTATAATCCGTTACTGGATAGTTAAATTCAATACTATTCAAATATTTTTCAAGATTGGTATATCCGTCTGTTCCAACCGTATTTCTATCGGATGCATTATTTGGATTTAGGCTTTTGGCGGTTTCCCAATCGTCTGGCATTCCGTCTTTGTCGGTATCGGTTGGAGCCGTTGTAGAACTTAATACTGGCCACCCACCCACATTGTCTGGCAAATCAATAATACCGCACATTTTAGTTTTATCAGGAACCGACTGTACCGTTTCGTATGTTGGGCCTTCATAAGTTGCATTTCCGTTACGGGTATCATTTACAATTCGAGCATCGACCACATCACGTTTTGGCAAAGTAGCACCTACATTGTCTAAAACCGAATAATAAGCATCGCTAGCCGTCTGTTGATTGAAAGCCATTGCTGGCCAAGGAGTGTCTAATTTTAATCCTGCAAGATAAGCATTGCCGTCTTGAGGCTGGACGCCACCGTTCCAATTATTGGCAGTTACAGCAGTATTACCTACCATAACATTTGCATCTACATACCATTTTCCGTAATCGTCAGCCAAATTACGTGAAGAAGGATTGACAATGCGATAAGTAATAGTACCCGGTTTGGTAGCAGGCCCTGGTTTATAATAATTAGCCACCATATTAATAGTAGAAAATGCGTGAGCTGGATCGCCAACTTGTTGTTGCTCGCCTCCATAAGTACTATTGAACCCCCAATTATATATTACATTATTTCTATAATCAAAATACCCACAACCTGAGGCCATTCGAGGATTTCGACTAGAATGATGTGCTAATAAATTATGGTGTGATGTGCTATTGTTACTACCATTAATACCTCCGTAACCATGATTCCCCTTAGGATGATTTGAATTATACAAACTTTCTGAAACCATACACCATTGTATTGTTATGTTTGGACAAAAGTAAAGGGACATGGTTTCGTCAACGCTCCAACTAGCAGAAACATGATCTAAAATAATATTACTGCAATCTCTTGCAGATACCGCATCCGATTCTCCACCAGATTCATTTCCTAATCTTACTCTTAAATAGCGTACAATTACATCATGTACTGCGTTATTGAATACTAAAGCATATTTCCTCAAACAAATACCATCTCCGGGAGCTGTTTGTCCCGCTATAGTAAGATAGGGATTAGAAATTTTTAAATCACTATTTAACGTAATTGTACCCGAAACTCTAAATACAACTGTTCGAGGTCCTGAAGCTTCAACTGCAGCACGAAGACTGCCTGTGCCTGAATCATTAAGGTTAGTTACTTCATAAACTACTCCTCCCCGTCCTCCAACGGTATATTTTCCGTATCCTTCTGCTCCTGGAAAGGCAATTTGTTGGGCATAATTAATTCCCGAACTCAAAATTAAAAGTAGCAGTACTGCTATTTTGTATATAATTTTTTTCATAATTAAAACTGTAATCGATTACATTGTTGCATTTTTTAAATCCTAAATAGGCGCAACAAGATAAGCATTTAAAATAAAATTAGCTCGTTTTTCTGAATGTATTGGCAAATAAAATCTATAATAGAGATTTTATTTTAGAAACCACTTGCTCCTGACTGATCGTTCGCATCGCCTCTTCATACCCTTCCACTTTTTTATTTCCATAGACTGATGTGGGCAATTTTGGAAACAAATTTCTATCAGCAGTCAGCGTATTTTCTAATGGCTGGTTGAAAGGCGAAAAACCCGCAAAAGGATGCGTCGCTCCCCAAAGCGTAATGACTTTTACACCCAACATTGCTGCAATATGAGCATTGCCAGAATCCATAGAAAGCATTACATCTAAGTTGGAAATGAGTTGCAATTCCTGTTGGAATTTGATTTTTCCAGCAACAACAACTATGTTTTCTTTGCCTTTTGAAAGCGAATCTAACAATTCAATTTCTTTTTTTCCACCACCAAAAAGCAAGATTTTATGATTCTTTTCTTCTACCAATTCATTGATAACCTCTTGCATCAAATCTAACGGATAGACTTTGGAATCGTATTGGGCAAAAGGGGCTATTCCAATTAATTTTTGGTTATTTTCTCCAATCAAAACACTGATTTCCTTATCCAAAACTGCCTTTTCAGGAAATGTGGGATTCGACAATTCTACTTTAAAACCCAATTGTTCAAAAACTTTGACGTGTCTTTCGAACATCGTGGTCAAGGGTTTGAATATTTTATTTTCGGCTCGTGTCAAGGCTGCTTTTTCGGCTCTTCCTTTATCTACAAATGCTACTTTTTTTCCACTTAAGAAGAAAAGTATTCGAACGACTTTGGAGCGTAAAACATTATGCAAATCAGCAAAAGCATCAATCTTCAACCCTTTCAAATCTTGAAACAATCGCAACAATCCAAAGAATCCTTTGTGACGTTGTTTTTCGTCGAAAGCAAAGAAGGAAACATTAGGAATTCCTTCAAAAAAGGGTTTGAAAAACGGTCGGGAAACCATCGTAATTTTCAGTTCGGGATACTGCTGAACAAAAGCCCTTAAAACAGGAACCGTCATAGCAACATCTCCCATTGCTGAAAGTCTGAAAACGGCGATATGTTGAATTTTTTTGGACAATTATTTACTGTATAAAAAACCATTAAGAGATTGAGGCTCATTAAGTTTTACTTAATTTTCTTAATACCTTAATGGTTTAAAATAGTCTTACTTATTTCTTGTTTTGATACAAAACAGGATTCAAATCATCGTCATTGTACATTTTCATTTGTTTGTACACTTTCATAAATTTATCACCGTTTTCAATGTCAGTTAGCAACTCTTCAATTGCTGTTGACAAATCGGTTCTTTGCTCCAACAAAATATTCAATTTGGCTTGACATTTATCTCTGTGGTCTTGCGAAGCTTCGGCACGAGTGGCTTCTTCTTGCATATGATAAATTTTTAGAGCTAAAATAGACAATCTATCAAATGCCCAAGCTGGACTTTCGGAATTGATTTTAGCATCATTTTTTACAGCAATATGAGCATATTTTTGAAGAAAATAACCGTCTATATATTCTACCATATCGGTACGTTCTTGATTAGAAGCATCAATTCTTCTTTTTAAAGTCAAAGCAGCAACGGGATCAATATTTGGGTCACGAATAATATCTTCAAAATGCCATTGAACCGTATCAATCCAATTTTTTAAATATAATAAATGTTCGATTTTTTCCTTTGGAAAAGGATTGTTTATAGGTTGATCTACATTATCAAATTGATGATAATCTTGAATACTTTGTTCGAAAACAGAATAAGCTAATTTTGAAAACATATCTTTTATATTTTATAAATACAAAGATACTTTTTATACTTTTATAGTCTATAAAAAACATAAGAAGTTTAGCGGTATTTTTGCGAAATTCCTAAAATTTAATTTACAAATCTTAAATTATCATTATGCAAACACATTATCTATCTGAAGACAATAGCATTCTCAATCATTTTTTGGGTCAAATTAGAAACGTTAATGTGCAACACGACAGTATGCGTTTTCGAAGAAATATAGAGCGCATTGGCGAAGTGATGGCTTATGAATTAAGCAAAGATTTGCAATATCGAAATATCGAAATTCAAACACCGTTGGGCATCAAAAAAACCACTGAAATAGCAGATAAATTGGTTTTATGCTCCATTCTTCGAGCTGGTTTACCACTTCATTTAGGCTTTCTAAATTATTTTGACAGTGCCGAAAATGGTTTTGTTTCTGCCTACAGACACCACCCAAATAACGATGAGTTTTTTGATATTTTAGTAGAATATCAAGCTGTTCCTAATATCGAAAACAAAACCTTACTTTTAATCGATCCTATGCTTGCCACAGGTCAATCGATGGTGGCGGTTTTTAACAAATTAATGGAAAAAGGACTTCCAAAAGAGATTCACATTGCCGTAATTATTGCCGCTCCAGAAGGAATAGCCTATCTTGAAAAACATTTGCCGGATTCCTGCCATCTTTGGGTAGCCACTCTAGACGAAAAATTAAATGACAAAAAATACATCATTCCGGGATTGGGAGATGCAGGAGATTTGGCCTACGGAAATAAACTATAATTGAGAGAAAAACGCAAACAAACTACACAGAATTAATACACCCAAAACCAGTTCTTGCTTCAATTGTAATTGCTTAACTTCGATGTGACTCGTTGCCATAATAGACAATGGTGCAATGGTATAAATCAACATATCATTGCTTTTGTTTGATGAAATTACAAAAATTAATAGACCAATAAAAAAAGCCATAATAATTTTTTTGAACGAAGAATTCAATAATAATGGTTTGCTTGAAAGTGATGCAAACATAGAAACCACAAAAAATAAAGCCACCGTTATATAAATCGAAAAAGCAATATTCTGATAATTATTTGTGAAATAATCAATATTGAAATTGAAAACTGCATTTTGACTGATGTAGCCTAAAAGATCTTTGCTGCATACTAATGAAATGCCCCCCGAAATAATTCCAACGGCAAAAAAAGCAATAAACGGTAAAACCCAATTCCTGTAATCGCGAGCAACATGAAAAATAACAGAAATAAACACCAAAATTATATAAAGAATACTCCAAAAGTGGAATAATGAAGCTACAAAAATCCACAATGAAGCATCGAATATTTTTTCTTTAGTAGCTTTTAAGGATTGTAGTGAAATTAATCTTCTAAGGGCTAATAAGATAAAAAAGTTGGAAGCAATTAAGTCGGTATTATTCCAAACAGATGGAAAAAATAACAGAAACAAAAAATAAAAAAACACCGTGTAGCCACTGTCTTTGCTCAATCCGTTTCTCTTGGCAATAAAATTGGTAATAAAAACAGATGCCAACAAAACAAGAAACAATCCCAATGTTTTTAAAATGGAAACAACCGATTTGGTCCAAGATAAATCCTGAAATTGATAGATAAAAAAGAAAACCAGCATTAAAATTACAACCAAAATTAAATTAATTGGCGTAGATTTTTTAAAAACACTTGTTATCATAAGGATATTTTATACTTTTGCGACTGTAAATATAATACTTGTACAAAGATGAAAGCATTTTTTGAAGGAATTCAATGGTTATTTGAAACAATTTTTTTTGCTCTACACGATTTTCTAAGAGAATTAGAACTTACCCATTGGTTTGCTGCTAATCTTTTGAACTGGATTTTTATGGCCATTTGCTCTGTTGCTATCGTATATTGGTGCAAACAATTGAAAATCTACGATGAAAAAGGCGAAGAAAATCAAGATACAACCGCTCACTCTTTCTTGAAATAATATTTTAAGAAATTTGAAACGATAAATATTGGGAACTATTTTAAGTCGTTCCCAATATCTTTTCTAAAATACATCTTATCAAAATGTAGCTTGTCTATATTCTGGTAAGATTTTTTTATGGCCTCTTCGAAGTTGTCTCCATACGAAGTAACGGTCAAAACTCTTCCTCCATTAGAAACTACATTTCCGTTATCCAGTTTGGTTCCTGCATGAAAAACAATCGAATCTTCTATAGTTTCCAATCCTGAAATCACTTTTCCTTTCTCGAAATCTTCAGGATAACCGCCAGAAACAACCACAATTGTCGTGGCGCTTCTTTCGTCAATTTCAAGTTCAAATTCGTCTAGTTTTTCATTGGCCACAGCCAAAAACAATTCCACCAAATCCGATTTCATTCTTGGAACGACAACTTCCGTTTCCGGATCACCCATTCTCACGTTGTATTCAATCACGATTGGTTCGTTTTTCACGTTGATCAATCCAATAAACACAAATCCTTTATATTCAATTCCATCTTTTTGGAAACCTTCGATTGTTGGTTTAACGATGCGGGTTTCGATTTTTTCCATCAAAACGGCATCAACGTAAGGAACTGGAGAAACTGCTCCCATTCCGCCCGTGTTCAAACCGGTGTCGCCTTCGCCAATGCGTTTGTAATCTTTGGCCGTTGGCAAAATTTTATAGCTTTTTCCGTCGGTCAATACGAAACAACTCAATTCGATTCCGTCCAAAAATTCTTCGATTACTACTTTTGAACTCGCTGCGCCAAATTTTTGACCCACCAACATATTTCTTAATTCTTCTTTGGCTTCATCTAAATCGTGAATAATCAAAACTCCTTTTCCTGCTGCCAATCCATCTGCTTTCAAAACATAAGGCGGTTGCAAGGTTTCCAGAAAATCACATCCTTTCTCCACAGTTTCGGTAGTAAAACTATCATAAGCTGCTGTTGGAATGTTGTGTTTCATCAAAAATTCTTTGGCAAACTCTTTACTTCCTTCAAGAGTTGCGCCTAATTTTGATGGTCCAATAACTGGAATATCTTTTAAATCATTGTCATTTTTGAAAAAGTCGAAAATCCCTTTTACCAATGGATCTTCGGGTCCAACAACCACCATTCCTACTTTTTCTTCAAGTACTAATGCTTTTACCGCATCAAAATCAGTCGGGCTGATTGCAACATTGTTAGCAATTGAAGCTGTTCCAGCATTTCCCGGTGCTACAAAAAGTTTGTCGCAAAGCGGACTTTGAATCATTTTCCAAGCAAAAGCGTGTTCTCTTCCTCCAGAACCTAAAAGTAAAATTGTCATCGTGTAGTTATTAAGTTTGGCAAAAATAATTGCTTTTGAACGTAAAAAATAATTAATTTTCAAAAAGTTGTTGGTTGGTGGTCATTAGTTGTTCGTAAATATTATTTTTGGTGAAATATATTGGCCAAATGTTTCCACTTTTCGATTTTTCGCTGCTAATAAATGGTTTTCCAATGAAGGAAGCCAAAGCCGAATTGCAAAAAATCCAGTCTATCCCAGAAGAAGAATTTGAAACTTTCATCGAAAACAAAAAACAAGAAATTGTTGATTATCATTTAAAAAATAATTCTTCCTATCAAAATCTCGTTGGCAAAACCACTTTCAATACTTGGAAAGATTTGCCGATAATGACCAAGAAAGACTTCCAAAAACCCTTGATTGAAAGACTTTCAACTGGATTTTCTTTGAAAAATGTTTACGTCAATAAAACTTCTGGTTCCAGCGGCGATCCGTTTATTTTTGCCAAAGACAAATTTTCGCACGCCTTAACCTGGGCCAACATCATTAATCGTTTTGGTTGGCACGGAATTGATTTTAATTCCTCTTATCAAGCTCGTTTTTATGGAATTCCATTGGATTTTATTGGTAATAGAAAAGAGCGTTTCAAGGATTTTTTGACCAATAGATTTCGATTCTCCATTTTCGATTTGTCGAATAAAGTTTTGGAAGGTTTCTTAAATGAATTCAAGACTCGAAAATTCGATTACATCAACGGCTACACGAGTTCTATTGTTTTGTTTGCCAAATTTTTACAGCAGAAGAATATTGTTTTAACAACTATTTGTCCAACTTTGAAAGTCTGCGTTGTGACTTCAGAAATGCTTTTTGAGGAAGATAAAATTCTTTTGGAAAAACAATTTGGAGTTCCTGTTGTCAATGAATACGGAGCTTCGGAACTGGATTTGATTGCTTTTCAAAATTCTGATGGCGAATGGCAAGTAAATTCCGAAACCCTTTTTGTAGAAATTTTGGACGAAAACAATACCGTTTTGCCTTACGGGAAGGAAGGTCGAATCGTAATCACTTCTTTGTTCAATAAAGCGCATCCGTTTATTCGATACGACATTGGCGACATTGGAATTTTAGATGATAAAAGCACCCCGAAAAAACCGATTCTTCAACAATTAATCGGTCGAACCAATGACATTGCCATTTTACCAAGCGGGAAAAAATCGCCTGGATTAACTTTTTACTACGTGACCAAAAGCATCATCGAAGACGACGGTAACGTAAAAGAATTTGTCATCAAACAAACTAAAATCGATACTTTTGACATTGAATATGTGAGCAAAACCGAATTGAATCAAGAACAAATACAAAAAATTGAAGCCGCAATTGCCTTATATTTGGAAAAAGGATTAATTTTTACCTTCATCAGAAAAGAAAAACTGGAACGAAGCAAAAGCGGCAAATTGAAACAGTTTGTTTCGTTAATGAAATAGTCTTGAAGTCGCAAATTGCGGCATCAAGACGTTCAAGGTCACAATTTGTGACCTTAAAGAATTATTAAAATATAATTTATGGAAAACGAAATTGTGCTTTCTGAAGAATTAATTTCTAATAAAATTTACTTTATTAGAAACCAAAAAGTGATGCTGGATAGTGATTTAGCCTCCCTTTACGGTATTGAAACCAGAGTTTTAAAACAAGCGGTAAAAAGAAATATATCCAGATTTCCCGAAGATTTTATGTTTGAATTGACTGAATTAGAATATGATTCTTTAAGATCACAATTTGTGACCTTAAAGAAAGGAAGAGGTCAACATCAAAAATATTTACCTTCCGTTTTCACAGAACACGGCGTTCTTATGCTATCAAGTGTTTTGAAAAGCGACAAAGCCATTCAAACCAATATTCAAATTATGCGGATATTTTCAAAAGTGAGACAAATGCTTTTGGATACCACCGATTTGAAAATAGACATCCTTCAAATTCAGAAAAAATTAGAAAACCACGACAAAAATATCGAGTTGGTCTTCTCTTATTTGGATGAGTTGTCCGATAAAAAAGAAAATGAGCAACCAAGAACTAAAATTGGTTACAAAAAATAATTTCGGATGAAAAACCTAAAAGCCTTTCTCAAAAAAAACGTACAAACTATACTTTATATAACTTTTGTGCTATTTATATTCTACATTAATACCATTGATTTTGGCATTGAGGATGGATATTTTAAATCAGATATTGAAATATTTCAAACCAATATAGATGTTTATAGTATATATGTTGCTGGATTTTTTGTGCTCATCTCTTTCCTTTTTTTAATTTTCAAAAATCGCAATAAAATTAAATCAGAAAATCCAAATATAATTTCACCTGAATATCTAAAACATACGCCTTTAATACTATTTATGGCAGTAATTATTTATGCGGATTTTGCAGAAATAACAAAAGATTGTTCGCTGATTATCAATAAACAAAAACAAATGGATACAGTAGAAAGGATGTTTATAATTCATTCTTATAATGAAAAACGGAGTGTATTAATATTATTGAATGGAGAAAAAGAAATTGAATTGGGGGTGATGACAGAGAATATTGAATTTTATAAAATGGAAAAAAACATTTATAAAAATTTAGAAAATAAAAAAAGCATTAAATTGAAATTCAAAATAGGATTATTAGGGATACCTTTTGATTCTGAATATACAAAATAACATCGAATGAAAATAACCATAGTAGCAGGCGCAAGACCTAATTTCATCAAAATCGCACCCATCATCAAAGCGATTGAAAAAAAGCAAAACCAAGGAGCGGATGTTTCCTTTCGTTTGGTGCATACGGGTCAGCATTATGACAAAAACTTGAGCGATACTTTTTTTGAAGAATTAAATATCCCAAAACCCAACAGCAATCTGGAAGTAAAAAGTGGTTCGCAAGCGGAACAAACGGGAGCTATTATGGTTGCTTTTGAAAAAGAATTACAACAAAATCCTTGCGATTTGGTTTTGGTAGTTGGCGATGTCAATTCGACTATGGCTTGCGCGATTGTAGCCAAAAAACAAAACCTAAAAGTAGCTCACGTCGAAGCCGGTATTCGTTCTGGCGATATGACAATGCCTGAGGAAATCAACCGAATCGTTACGGATAGTATTACCGATTATTTCTTTACAACTTCAACCTCAGCATCCGATAATTTGTTGAAATACGGTGTTAATGAAAACAATATTCATTTTGTGGGCAACGTAATGATTGACACTTTATACCAAAATTTGGATCGGATTTTCGAACCTGTTTTTTGGAAGGAATTTGAATTAGAAACTGGAAATTACATCATTCTTACCCTACATCGCCCATCAAATGTGGATGAAGAACAATCTTTAATTCAATTGTTGAAAGGCATTGATAAACTGGCTGGTGACAAAAAAGTAATTTTCCCGATTCATCCTAGAACGAAAGCGATTTTGGGAGAAACGAATTTAGAGTTGAAAAATATACTTTTTGTGGAACCACAAGGGTATTTGAATTTTATGTACCTCATCAAAAATAGTTTTGCCGTTATTACGGATTCTGGTGGAATTTCGGAAGAAACTACCGTGATGGGAATTCCTTGTTTTACGATGCGAAACAATACCGAAAGACCCGAAACACAAAGCATTGGAACGAATACTTTAGTGGGAACTTCGATAGAAAATTTGGAAAAACTGTTTGGAGAATTTCTTCAAAATGGAAAACGAAAAGCTGGAATTCCAGAACTTTGGGACGGAAAAGCATCAGAACGAATTATTGACATTCTACTAACAAAAAATTAACCTCAATTTTGTCATTCCGTAGGAATCTCAACACACAATAAATCAAAATTTTTAGATTCCTACGGAATGACAAAAGAGTAAAAAAATAATGGACAAAATCCTCATCATATCGAATTATTATCCGCCAGAAAAAGGTGCTGCTGCCAATAGAATTGAACAATTGGCATTGAAATTACATCAAAATAAGTATAAGGTTTCGGTGCTTTGTCCGTTGGGGAATTATCCAAAAGGGGAATTGTTTCCGGAATACAAAGGCAAGTTTTCAGTGACGGAAAAACTCCAAAATATTACCGTAAAACGCCTTTGGATTTATCCAAGTGTGAGCAAAAATATCTTCAAAAGAACGCTTTCGGTTTTGTCTTTTGCTTCGGTTTTATTTTTCTATTTGTTATGCAAAAAAACACCGCATAAAGTGGTTGTTCAATCACCTCCATTGTTGTTGTCTTTTGTATCGGTTTTGGTGCTTTCGCTAATGCGAAAAAAGATAATCTTGAATGTTTCTGATTTATGGCCTTTGGCTGCCATTGAATTGAAAGCCTTGAAAAAAGATAGTTTTTCACATCAAGTTTCTTTGTTTTTTGAACGGTTCATCTATTCGAAAGCTACTTTAGTTTTTGGTCAATCGAACGAAATCATTACGCATATTCATTCGATTTTTCCTGAAAAAGAATGTCATCTGTACCGTAATTTCCCCGATCATCAAGTAGAAAAAATGGACTTGGTTGCTAATACAAACGAACCCATAAAACTTTTTTACGCAGGATTATTGGGTGTAGCTCAAGGCGTTTTTGAATTGTGTCAAAACATTGAATTAGAAAGTTTGAATATTGAATTACACATTTTTGGCGATGGTGCCGAGAAATCACAAATTGAAGATTTAATCCAGCAAAATCCTGATAAAAAAATCTTTTTTCACGGAATGCTAGAACGCTCTATTCTGCACGAAAAACTCAAAACTTTTGATGTTGCCATTATTCCATTAAAAACAAGAATTTATGGCTCTGTACCTTCTAAAATATTCGAGTATGGAGCTTTAGGATTTCCTGTACTTTATTTTGGTGGTGGTGAAGGCGAAACCATCGTGAAGGAAAACCATTTGGGTTGGGTGGCCAATGTTGGCAATTTCGAAAGCTTGAATGCCACTTTAATCGAAATATCAAAAACAGGGAAAAATAAAATTCAAACGATGAAAAAAGAAGTTTTTGATAGTGCCGAAAAGCATTTCAATCTTGATTTTCAAATTAAAGATTTGATTAATAAAAACGTGTTTTAAAATGCTTTTTCATCCCCTTTCAATATGTTGAAAATGGTTTTGACGATGATTTCGACATCCAATAAAATGGACCAATTTTCCATATAAAAAATATCAAATTTTACTCTGTTGATAATATCTTCATCTGTTTCAACTTCTCCACGATACCCTTTGGTTTGAGCCAATCCTGTGATTCCTGGTTTGACAAAATGACGCACCATAAATTTATCTACTTGCAGCGCATATAAATTAGTCACACTAACCATATGCGGTCGAGGACCAACGACAGACATATCTCCCAAGAGTACATTAAAAAATTGTGGTAATTCGTCGATACTGGTTTTCCTGATAAATTTTCCCACTTTGGTTATTCGAACATCATTTTTAGATGCTAAATCCAAATCGGCTTTATCATTTAATTTCATCGATCGAAACTTGTAACAATTAAATTCCTTGTAATTCAATCCATTTCTTTTTTGTACAAAAAAAACAGGTCCTTTTGAATCTAATTTTATAATTAAAGCCATAATTGGCATAAGCCAAGACATTAATCCAACGATTATTATTGAAGAAAAAACAAGGTCAAAAACGCGTTTTATAACTTTATTTAATTTTTCGTCCTGCAGAATATTTCTTAAGGAAATAACGGGTATGTAGTCATAATATTCATACTTCGCATTTAATGACAAAATTTGTTTTTCGTCTGGAATAAACTTTAATGTTTTCAAATTATTATCGGCAAAATCAATGATATAATTGATTTGACTATCCGATAAATCGGCCATTGAACAATATATTTCGTTAATTTTATAATCAGAAACATAGGTAAGGCAGTCGTCAATTCTTTCCTTTTTATGGTTTTCTAGAGTGAAAACTTTTATCAAATTATATCCATAATCTGGATTTTCAGTAAAAAAAGTTTTTAATGGATTGATGTTTTTATTGTTTCCCAATAAAACCACACTTCGGGAATTTCCGCCATACAAGACCCTGAATTTTCTAAGAAAATAATAAATGAAAAGTTTGAATAATAAAATGAAGATTATGGATACGAAAACAAAAAATACGACTCTCTTTTGGAAGAAAAAATCAGAATAAAACAATTCTAATCCCAAACAAAACAAACTAAATAAAATGCCTTGTTTTAAGGCGCAGTTTAGAATCGCAATTACTTTTGTATACCGATAAACTTCATAAAAGCCAAGATAAGCCGCAATGATAAACCAAGCAAAACTTATCGAAATGGAATAGATAATTTGATTATTATGAAATGGAAATATATAAACAGCCAATACATTGATGATAATTAAATCAATCAAGTACGAAAAAGGGCGAATATAGCCTGAATATCTTCCCGTTTTGGTTTTCACTAGTTAATGTACTTAGAAAAGTATTTTATTTCACGTTAAAAATTTGTTCCAATATCTTAATGGTAATCAAATAAGTAGGTTTTACACCTGTTGTTCCCAAACCTCCTGAAGCCAATGTGCTTCCCGTTTCTAAAGGATTATCCGATGCATAATAAGCGTATCTTACTTTCACATCGTGTGGAATACTTTTTCTGATTTTGGATGCTGATTGAATGGCTTTTTGATAATAAGAACCTTCCATTTCCAATCCAATTACACCCCAAGTCGATTCGTGGAAAAACTTCAATAAATCTTTATTTTGTAACGAAGTTCCCAACACAGTTACCATTGGTCCTTCGAAAACAGGAATGCCATCATCTTTAAACATTGCTCCTTTTAATTCGTTTTCAAAGTAATAATTATCGGCAGTTCCTTCGTTGATGTGTGCAGATGGAATCATAATATCTCCTTTTCCTCCTTGAAGAATTCCTGCTTTTCCCATAATAGAAACCGATTCGACATTCAATAAAATATCTTTTTTGTAGGGTTTCAATAATTCATCTATGGTTTCATAAGCCTGCTCCCCAAAGGCATAATCCATCACAATAAGAACAGGTTGTTTTTCTCCTATTTTAGCGTTTGGAAACGAGGATTTAGCCCAATCTATTTTGGCCGTGTCAAAAATTTGTACGTCAATATTGGTTCCAGAAGCTGCATCAGGAAGCGAGATCATTCCGTGCAATTTTGCAAATGCTGAAACTTTTTCCCTAACTTCATTCGCGCCCGATTTACTCAATTCTTCATAAATAAAGAAATCCGTTTTGTCTTTGAACTTGGTTTTCAAAACCGTAGTAGCAAAAATCGAATTCATCACACTGTGCATGTTGGCACTGATAACATGGATTGGTCGATCTAAAAGTTTGTGTTGTTTTAAAACTTCTTTGATGTTGGTTGCCCAGATTTCGCCGTGAATATGGTGTCCTAATCGTTCTCTTAAAATCGGACTAAAAGTGATGGTTCTCTTGTTGTCATCGACCACTTCTTCGATGGCTAATTTTCCCAACCAATAAATCACGTGCAAAAATCGATCAGGAGATAATTCTGATCCAAAAGCATCGTAAATGTCTAAAACTTCAATAAAAGTTCTACCTAAAATATTGGCTGCGTGCGAAACGGCTTTTTCTTTTTCTATTTGAGTCAGTTTTTTCTTTTGTGAAACTGCTGCCTCTAATTTTTGCCAATCGCGCGAAACTTCGCCAGCATCATCAAGCAAAACTCTGTTTTTAATCTTGTGCGATTCAATAAAAATAAAGGTCAAATGCGTCAAAATATCATAAATATCCGAACGTCCTCGGGTGATTTCAACATTCATTTGTTCATCGTCAATTCGATAGCAATTGCGTCGTCTTTTTGGAGGAACAATAGCCTGAAAATGGGATTTAGAATAGCCTTCGTCTGACGTTAAATTGATGAATCTACATTCCTCAATTCCTGTTGGAAGTCGTTCGATAACGTATAAAAGTCCACTTAATTCTACTTTTTCTTCGGCAATATTTCCGTAAATTTCTGGTCGCAATGCCAATAATGCTTCTCGTAAAGTATCGCCCGAAACACCCATCGGTTTATAAAAACCACGGTTAAACAAATGGCGCATTGTTATATACATTTTTTCTATTGCCGCCGATGATTCTTGTGCTCTGGATCTGGATATGTTTTTCATTTCTTTCATAAAATTCTACTTTATAACCATACAAATGTATGGTTTTAATAATTTAGTTAGATAAAATTAGTGTTATCACTGGCTCATTTATCATCATTTTGGCCGATGGATCTCTTTCATTCTGATTCGTTTGTTTATTCCATTTTCCGCCTGAAAAAGTATATAAAAATTCTCTTTCTACATAATTGTACAAAACAAAAGGAAAATAAGTTTTTTGTACTTGTGTAATGTTCGTATTCAAATCGGTAATGCTTTTTTCAATTTTATTTCTTTCGATTAACAATTTTTCGAAACCAACAAAAAGACCGTTTTTTGGAAATTTTAAATTGAATTTAGCTAAATCAAATCGGTTGATTCTTGTTCCCTTTTTGACTGTAACCACAAAATCTTTGTCCAATAATTCTTCGGCAGGAAAACCATTCGAATCTACTGTATAAAAATGAATTTTAATACTGGCATTTTCGATTTTGCTGTCGGTGTAAATACTAACTTGTTTTACATATTTTGTCTTTTTGTACGACGAAATATAAGGAAAAAATTTGGTGTCAATCTTTGGTCCATTATCAAATGCTTGGTAAATTTCGGTTTTGCTTTTTCCGATTTCAATTTCCTTGGTGCCAATGCTTTTTGAAATCACGACCTCGTTCAAGGAATACGCCATTGGTTTCAAATTGACTTCCATAACTGAAGAAGCCTTGATAATTTTCTTTTCGTAACCCAAAGTAGAAAAAATTAATTGCTTTCCAATGGCAGATGTATTGATCAAAAAAGTGCCGTTTTCTTCTGAAGTCGAGCCAATGTTTTCATTCTCGACCCAAATGTTTACATAAGGAATGGGCTTTCCGCTAAGGCTATCTCTAACGATACCTTTTATCTGAGCTAAAACAGAGAAATTAACTAAAATTAGTACTAAGAAAAGTCTTTTCTCTATCATATTTTTTTTATTCACTTTTTAACAAATCCACAATTTTTCTATCATTGCTCAACCTCGGAATTTTATTCTGTCCGCCCAGTTTTCCAATAGACTTCATATAGTCTTGAAAACCGTTTTTGACCACTTTTGTGATGACCACTTTTCGCAACACATTACCCACAATCAAATCGTCATAATAGATATTTTGTTTCCGCATAGCGTTGTCCAAAGCTTCGGCAAAATCTTCAGGATTTTCAGGTTCGTTTTCAAATTCGATAAACCATTCGTGATAAGGCAATCCTTCGTTTGGAGTGATTTGAGGCGCAACAGTAAATTCATTAATACGAATATTGGTGTCAATAATAGCTTCCTGCAAAGCACTTTCGACTTCCTTGCCAATAACGTGTTCGCCAAAAGCCGAAATATAATGTTTGATTCTTCCCGAAACAATGACGCGATACGGTTTCAAACTCGTAAACTGAACGGTGTCACCAATGTTGTAACCCCAAAGTCCGGCATTGGTCGAAATAATTAACACATAATTTACGTCCAATTCGACTTCGCCAATAGTATAACGTTTTGGATTTTCGGTGTAAAATTCGTCACTTTTAATGAATTCGTAGAAAATTCCAGAATTCAACAACAGCAACATTCCTTTTTCTTTTTGCGAATCTTGGTAGGCAAAAAATCCTTCCGAAGCCGGAAACAATTCAATGCTATCTACTTTTCGACCAATCAAATTTTCGAATTTGGCACGATAGGGTTCGTAGTTTACACCTCCATAAATAAACAAATTGAAGTTTTTGAAAATTTCGCCTACAGGCTTCCCTCCTTTTTGATGTAATTTTTCGAAATACATTTGCACCCAAGACGGAATCCCCGAAATGACGGTCATATTTTGATTGAAAGTTTCTTCGACGATGGCATTGACCTTGGTTTCCCAATCTTCTATGCAGTTGGTTTCCCAAGAAGGCATTCGGTTTTTTTGTAAATATTTTGGAACAAAATGCGCCACAATTCCGGATAATCTGCCGAGTTTCACGCCGTTTTTTTCTTCTAAAATCGGACTTCCTTGGAGGAAAATCATTTTGCCATCAACAAAATTGGCCTTGCCTGTTTCGTGAATGTAATGCAAAATGGCGTTTCGAGCCGCTTCGATATGAAATGGCATCGATTCCTTGGTGAGTGGAATGTATTTGGCTCCCGAAGTCGTACCTGAAGTTTTGGCAAAATAAAGCGGTTTGCCCTTCCAGAGCACGTTTTCTTCTCCTTTCACCACTTTATCTACATACGATTTCAAGCCTTCATAGTCTCGAACGGGAACATTTCTTGAAAAATCCTCAAAAGTTTTTATTTGGTCGAAATGATGGTCAATTCCAAATTGGGTGTTTTTCGCTTGACGAATTAAATCTTCGAAAACTTGATGCTGCGTTGCTATGGGATTGGTTGCCCAAAGCTGTGTTTTTCGATAAATTTGTTGAGCAAAGATTTTAGCAAAAAAAGATTTTAAAGACATTGTATGGTTTTATTTTTTCGCTTTTGATGCGTTGGATTTCGTGTTTTTTTCTTCTTTGGCGACTTCTTTTCTTAATTCCAATTCTTCTTTTGAAGGAGATAAATCCGCTTTAGAAACTGTGTCAGAGGCTGAGGCAAGAATAGAGTCTTTATTGAATTTAGCATATTCTAATTCGCCTGTCAATACTTTCTGGATGGATTTGATGTAGGCTTCATTTTGTTGCAAGACCAAAGTTAAGGAATCTGATTTAAGAGCTAATTCGGTAGCGTCTTTTTTTAATTTAGAAGAAGAATATCCTGGAATAAACTCTCTCAAAGGGGTAAAAGCAATGATAAAAGTGGTGAAAGTAATCAATAAAATAGCCCCTGAAGTTGCGGCCACAAAAACATTCATCAGATTCAATTTGAAGGAAAAAAGTTCTTCAAATGTTTCTTCATTTAAAATAACCAAACGGTTTTTTGTGAATAATTTATGGTGAAGTTTTCTTCTTTTAAGCCTATTCTCAGACATATTTTGCGTTTATGATACAAATATAATAATTAATGCAATCATTCGCTTGTTTTCTTGTTTGTGTTTGTGCTATGGCATTTTTTACGAAATTTTTAACGTATTCGACCTTAAATAAATAACTCAAAATGATTTTGAGTACAGTATTTCTATTTACCTTTGCCAAACGATTTATTACAAATTTGCTTCGGCAATAAATTATTTTAATTATGGGAAGATTTGGTTTAACGGAAATCCTTGTTATTTTGGCAGTTGTTTTATTACTTTTTGGTGGTAAAAAAATTCCAGAATTGATGAAAGGTTTAGGTAGTGGAATTAAAGAATTCAAAAACGCTGCTAAAGACGACCAACCAGCAGATAAAAAAGAAAAAGAAGAAACTAAAGAATAAACTTTAGAAATTTCTATTTTTAGAATTCCAAATTCCAAATCATTATTTGCTTTGGGGTTTGGAATTTATATTTTTATATCCTAATCAAAATCTATTAATTGTCTTCATCCTTTGTGTTTTAAACAGACATTGTTGCGATAAAATTTTGTGATTTAACTCCAGTTCAAATGAAAACCAAAAGCCTTTTATTATTATTTTTAGTGTCCTTACAATCGCTCTTTGCTCAAGAAATTGTAGGATCGTGGGAGGGAAACTTATCTGTTCAAGGAACCAAACTTCCATTGATTTTTAACATTCAAAAAAACGGAGAATTCTATCTATCCACTTTAGACAGTCCGATGCAAGGAGCAAAAGGTATTCCTGTAAAGGAAACTATTTATGTAAATAATGAATTGAAAATCAACGCTCCCAATCTTAATTTAAAATTTGAAGGCCTCTTTAAAGGCGAAACAATCGATGGAACTTTTATACAAAATGGCGCTAGTTTTCCACTGGTATTAACTAGGAAAAAAGAAGATACTCCAACACTAAATCGTCCGCAAGAACCCAAAGCTCCTTTTGATTATCCGATAGAAGAAGTGGTTTTTGTAAATCCAAAAGACAAAAACACACTGGCAGGAACTTTGACACTCCCTAAAAACAAAAAAGATTTTCCTGTAGTAGTTTTAATTACGGGTTCAGGTGCTCAAAATCGTGATTCTGAAATTTTTGGACACAAACCGTTTGCTGTTATTGCCAATGATTTTGCTCAAAAAGGAATTGGAGTATTGCGTCTAGACGATCGAGGTGTTGGCGGTTCTAGCAAAGGAACTACAGAAGATACTTCGGCTAATTTTGCTACAGATATCAGCGCAGCTGTCGATTTTTTGAGTGCAAAAGGTTTTGGAAAAATTGGTTTAATCGGCCACAGCGAAGGAGGATTAATTGCACCCATTGTAGCGGTTCAAAACAAAAAAGTACAATTTATCATATCGCTTGCCGGTCCGGGCATTCCAATTGACCAAATGATGATTTTGCAAAGTCAAGCAATTGCAAAATCGCAAGGTGCAACTCCCGCTCAAATTGAGGCTAGTACTGCTTTTAACCAAAAAGTATATGCCTATATTATCAATTATAAAGGAGCCGATTTAAAAACTGATTTTCAACCATTCGTTAAAGAAGAATTTAAAAAAATAACTCAAAGTCAAGGACTTACCGAAAGTCAAATCGATAATTTTGTTGCGCAACAAAGTCAAAACATTACAAGTCCGTGGTATGTTTATTTTTTAAAATTCAATCCTGATTTGTATTGGTCTAAGTTGAAAATTCCTGTATTGGCGTTAAATGGTTCATTAGATGTTCAAGTAAAAGCAACTGAAAATTTAGCGGGAATTCAAGCTTCATTATCCAAAGCAGGTAATAAAAAAGTTGTAATAAAAGAACTTCCTGGATTAAATCATTTGTTTCAAGAAGCCAAAACAGGAGCAACAGCCGAATATTTAACTATTGAACAAACCATTGCTCCTTTGGTTTTAGACACGATGAGTAATTGGATTTTGGGGATAAAATAGAAGATGAAAAATTTTACAAAACCATCGTCAACTGAATTCATTTTACTCTTTCTTCTAAAATAGATTTATCAATCTTAAATTAACGCTCTTTTCTTTTTCAACTTATAATGTTAAATTTGTAGTATTATTTTTAAAAAAATCAAGAAAATGAAAAAATTATTATTATTAATGAGTTTAGTATCAATTGGATTCACAAATGCTCAAACTAAAAACAAAGGAACTTTTGAAATTACTCCAAAAATTGGATATTCTAGCTTTATTGAGCACAACGAAAATAATTTTAATGATCGTAATACTGGTATCGAATTAGGAGTTACTGGTGATTACTATTTCAATAGATCTTGGAGTTTACGCTCAGGGTTAATTTTTGATAAAATGGGAGGAAAAAACATTAGTGGTAGTCATACCCATATATTCGAAGATAAATTAAATTATTTAAGTATTCCCTTAAATGCCAATTGGCACTTTGGCAGCACTAGAAAATGGAATTTAAATTTGGGGTTAAGTTCTTCAATTCTAATTAGCGCAAAATATATCGAATATGGTGTTACAAATAATATCTCTAAAGATTTGATTAAATCTTTTCAATTAGGCTTAGCATACGGAATAGGATATAAATTCGAAATAACTAAAAAATTTGGAGTTTTAATTGATACTCAATTTTTTAAAGGTTTAACTAATGTTAGCAAAACACCGAATTTTAATTATACAAATTCAGAGAAAGTTTATGTTGATACTGATAAATATAATTCAGAAGTAATCCATATACATGGCGAACTCAACAACCCAGATAACCCAATTATTTTCGGTTATGGTGATGAATTAGAGGAAAACTACAGTAAACTGGAAAACTTGAATGATAATGCCTATCTGGAAAATATCAAATCCATCCAATATCAGGAAACCGATAACTATAAACGGATGTTGAGTTTTATAAACTCGGATCAATATCAGGTCATAATATTGGGGCATTCGTGCGGTAATTCAGACAGAACTTTACTG
>ERZ1034363.541-NODE-541-length-25928-cov-10.043480_pt1 | contig 25928 bp, 22 predicted proteins | sample MGYA00520616_ERZ1034363 | MGnify/ENA primary metagenome ERZ1034363 (study PRJEB33736, sample SAMEA104284506) | Azolla filiculoides | biome: Urban; feature: Water surface; material: Ditch water | place: Netherlands | collected 2015-10-28 | depth 0-0.1 m ... | reverse complement strand
GTTTCCAGCAGCTCATTACGCTGTGTGTAGATTACGCGGCGCTGGTCATTGGCAACGTTGTCGTACTCGAGCAACTGCTTACGAATATCAAAGTTACGGCCTTCTACCTTGCGCTGCGCTGACTCGAGTGAACGCGTCACAATGGCGTGTTCAATCGGTTCGCCTTCCGGCATCTTCAGGCGATCCATGATCGACTTGATACGGTCACCGGCAAAGATACGCAGCAGGGAATCGTCGAGCGACAGGAAGAAGCGCGAGCTACCGGCATCGCCCTGGCGACCGGCACGGCCACGCAACTGGTTATCGATACGACGTGATTCATGGCGTTCGGAACCGATGATATGCAGACCGCCTGCAGCAATCACTGCGTCATGCGTCTTCTGCCATTCGGCACGGAGTGCAGCAATCTTCTTCTCTTTGTCAGCAGCCGATAGCGATTCATCGGCATTGATGGCATCGACGTCTTTGCCAATGTTGCCGCCCAGCACGATATCCGTACCACGGCCCGCCATATTGGTGGCGATGGTGATGACGCCTGGCTTACCGGCCTGCGCCACAATTTCGGCTTCGCGTTCGTGTTGCTTGGCGTTGAGCACCTGGTGCGCCAGCTTCTCACGCGTGAGCAAAGCCGATAGCAATTCGGAGTTTTCAATCGAAGTCGTGCCCACCAGAATCGGGCGTCCCGCTTCGTGCTGTTTGCGGATATCCAGCACGATGGCGTTGAACTTTTCCTGTTCGGTGCGATAGATCTGATCTTGCTGATCCTTACGCACTGCCGGACGGTGGGTTGGAATGACCACGGTTTCCAGCCCGTAAATCTGCTGGAATTCGTAGGCTTCCGTATCAGCCGTACCCGTCATGCCCGACAGCTTGCCGTACATACGGAAGTAGTTCTGGAAGGTAATCGAAGCCAGCGTCTGATTCTCGTGCTGAATCGCGACACTTTCTTTGGCTTCTACAGCCTGATGCAAACCATCGGACCAACGACGGCCACTCATCAGGCGACCGGTGAATTCATCAACGATGACCACTTCATCGTTCTGCACCACATAGTGCTGATCACGATGGAACAGATTGTTGGCACGCAGCGCGGTTGTCAGGTGATGCATCAGCAAGATGTTGCCGGCTTCGTAAAGGCTGTGGCCTTCGGCCAGCAAACCGGCTTGTACCAGAATGCGCTCGGCGCTTTCGTGCCCCTCTTCGGTAAGCAGAATCTGATTGGCTTTTTCGTCCACCCAGAAGTCGCCCGGGCCAGTCTCTTCCTGGCAACGTGTGAGCTGCGGCGCCAGCGCATTCATACGCACATAGAGTTCGGTATGGTCTTCCGCCTGACCAGAGATAATCAGCGGTGTACGGGCTTCATCAATCAGAATCGAATCCACCTCATCGACGATGGCGTAGTGCAGCTTGCGCTGTACGCGATCCTGCACGTCGTAGACCATGTTGTCGCGCAGGTAATCGAACCCGAATTCATTGTTGGTGCCGTAGGTGATATCACTGGCATAGGCTTCACGCTTTTCTACCGACGACATTTGCGACAGGTTGCAGCCAACTTCCAGGCCTAGCCAGCGGTGCAGGCGACCCATCCATTCGGCATCGCGGCGTGCCAGATAATCATTTACCGTAACGACGTGCACGCCCTTACCGGCCAATGCATTGAGGTAAGCCGGTAGCGTAGACACCAGGGTTTTACCTTCACCGGTGCGCATTTCGGCGATCTTGCCGTAATGCAGCACCATACCGCCTACCAACTGCATGTCGAAGTGGCGCATACCCAGCACACGTTTGCTGGCCTCACGCACTACGGCAAATGCCTCAGGCATCAGGGCATCGAGCGTTTCGCCGCCGGCCAGGCGGGTGCGGAATTCGGCGGTCTTGGCTTGCAGCGCCTCGTCAGAGAGCGCTTCCATCGCCGGCTCATGGGCGTTAATACGCTCCACCTGTTTACGATAGGTTTTGAGCAGTCGGTCGTTACGGCTACCGATGAGCGATTTGAGCAGGCCAGAAATCATGAGAAGGTTCCAAAAATTATCCTCGCGATTTTACCATGTTGCACCTGCTTTATTTGCCCTTGAAGCCCGACAGCATTAGGTTTGCGGCAAGCCCGCCTTTCATGGGGCGCAAGCACCCAAATCAAGCCCGACTTGCCGCATACCCCACCCTCCGCTAACCTACGCGCATGTACCCAACCCGCAGCAACTCCCGCAAACGCAATTTCCGCGCCCTGTCGGACGTTCTGGAATACGGTGGGAGTGCGCGCAAACAGGAAGCCGCCGATGCAACGCTGGGCGGGTTGATGCAGCATGCCCGTACCTTGCAAACGCTGCAGGATGCTTTGGCCAAAACTTTGCCGCCCGCCATGAGCAAAAGCTGCCGGGTAGCGAATCTGAGCGGCGATACGATCAGCGTGCTGTGCAATCACCCCAGCCTGGGCGCACGACTCCGCCAGATGGGCCCAAGCCTGATTAACGCCTGGCGACTGGCGGGCTTTGCCTGTAGCGCGCTGGAAGTAAGAATTCGGCCGGGGTTACCCGAAGACAAAGAAGTGGTGCCATTTCACCGCGACCCACTGTCGAGCGCAGCCGCTGAGGCATTAAGCGCTCTGGAAAACGAAATCAGTGATGAAGGCCTGAAGGCCGCGCTGGCGCGTTTACGCCAATCGGCGAACGCAGATTAACCCGGTCAATTAGGTTGTTAAAGCGTACGCCTGCTGCATCCAGCGGGTAACGCCAGCCGGTGCTTCATTGGGCGGCACAAAAGTCACGATCTCATAAGACTCGGCATCGGCCAGAACCGCACGCGCCAGCTTATTGTTTAGATCATGGCCCGACTTGTGCGCCGTAAACTCGCCAATAATCGGATGACCGATCAGATACAGATCGCCAATGGCATCCAGCACTTTGTGCTTCACGAACTCGTCGTTATAACGCAGGCCATCGGCATTAAGAATGCGGTACTCATCCAGCACGACGGCATTTTCCAGGCCGCCGCCAAGGGCGAGGCCGTTTTCACGCAGGAACTCTACTTCCTGGGTAAAGCCGAAGGTACGGGCACGGGCGATATCGCGCGTGTAGCCCTGATCGGCAAAATCAAAACTCACCTGCTGACCAGTACGGTCAATGGCCGGGTGATTAAACACAATCGAGAAATTCAGTTTGAAACCATCGTAAGGCGTCAGGCTGGCGACTTTGTCGCCTTCACGCACCTCAACAGGTTTCTTGATGCGCAGAAAGCGCTTGGGCGCTTGCTGTTCGCTAATACCCGCTGACTGGATCAGAAATACGAAGGGCGATGAAGAGCCATCGAGAATAGGCACTTCGGCCGCATCCAGATCAATCCAGACATTATCAATACCCAGACCGCAGAGTGCCGACATGAGGTGCTCAACCGTACCGATGCGGACACCATCCACATCCAGACAGGAGCACATGCGGGTATCACCTACGGTTACGGCACTTGCCTTGATATCAACCGGTGTTTCCAGATCCACACGGCGGAACATGATGCCGGTATCAGGCGCGGCAGGACGCAGCGTCAACGTGACTTTCTTACCCGAGTGCAGACCCACGCCACTGGCGCGGATGACGGATTTAACAGTTCGCTGGCACAACATCTGAGACATAAGGCACTTCCTGATGCGGACACGATTCCCGGGCAAATTGCCTTAGTGGCAAACACCCTTTTAAAACAGGGCCGGAGCCCTCGCCTGGTGAATTCTATCACAGACGGGGGCTCCTCCCGAACGGAGGCAAAACAATTACTGCTTATACTTCAACCAGTTAACCGAGGTTTTGCGGCGCCTGCGCAGGACACCACAACGGAATCAGTTGATCTGGCGTTAGACCTGAACGATCAGTCTGCCTGCTTACGCAGGAAGGCCGGGATGTCGTAATGATCAACACCCTGCGATACAAATGCTTCTACCTTCAGGTTGCTAGTCGCAGGCGCTGCAGCGCCCTGACGTGCCGAACGCATACCCGGTGGCAGATCGTACTGGCTGAAATCACCAAACGGTGTTGCATCACCCGTACCCGTCGCACGCAGCGGCTCGATGACCGTCAGGGTTTCACGGGTGGTCTTCACACCGCGAGCCTTGATGTCTTCCAAACCGGTAGCAACGACGGTCACACGCATCTGGTCGCCCATGCTTTCGTCAAACACGGCACCGAAGATGATTTCGGCTTCGTCCGAAACGTGGTCACCAATCGTAGCCATGACTTCGTTAACTTCGCGCATCTTGAGCGACTTCGACGCAGTGATGTTAACCAGCACACCCTTGGCGCCCGACAGTTCAACGCCTTCCAGCAGCGGGCAAGCAACGGCTTGCTCTGCGGCCAGACGGGCACGATCCATGCCTTCAGCAGCAGCCGAACCCATCATGGCGCGACCCATGGCACCCATAACCGTACGGACGTCTTCGAAGTCGACGTTGACCAGACCCTTGAGGGTAATGATTTCGGCGATACCACCCACGGCGTTACGCAGCACATCATCAGCAGCCTTGAAGCAGGCTTCCATTTCTGCGTCATCACCCAGCACGTCCATCAGTCGATCGTTCAGAATGACGATCAGCGAATCAACGTGCTCTTCCAGCTCGGCGATACCGGCTTCAGCAGCCTTCATGCGCTTGCCTTCAAACATGAATGGCTTGGTGACAACGGCCACGCTGAGGATGCCGAGTTCGCGCGCCACTTCGGCCACGATCGGTGCAGCGCCCGTACCCGTACCACCACCCATACCGGCAGTGATGAATACCATGTGTGCGCCACGCAGGCATTCTTTAATGTGTTCACGTTGCTCTTCAGCAGCAGCACGACCAGCCGCTGGCTTAGCGCCAGCACCCAGACCTGAACCACCCAGTTGCATGCGGTGACCGGCCAGGCTGTTGTTCAGCGCCTGTGCATCGGTATTGGCTGCGATGAACTGCACGCCGTGCACATTCTCGCGAATCATGTGGTCGATGGCATTGCCACCCGCACCACCAACACCGATCACTTTAATGATTGTGCCGTTTTCTTCTTTCTCGATAATCTCAAACATAACTGCCTCCGTTAAAAACTAGAAATACTGATGGGTAAGAACTACAGGTACTGCCTTTGCTGCCATTACTGCCACTTCGCAATTACGTACTGCGCATACGTAATCAGAAATTCTTTTCAAACCAGGCGCGCATGGCGCCGAAAACGTCTTTCACACCGCCCTGCTTCTCGCGAACCTGCTGACCACGCTTGCGCTGGTTATAGGCTTCGAGAATCAGACCGAATGCCGTGGCGTAGCGTGGTGACTTGATGACATCGACCAGCGGGCCGCTGTACTTGGGTTCGCCCAGGCGTACCGGCATGTGGAAAATTTCTTCACCGAGTTCGATCATGCCGGGCATAGCAGCCGAACCACCGGTGATGACAATGCCGGACGACAGCACGTTCTCGTAACCGGAACGGCGCAGTTCGGCCTGCACAATTTCAAACAGTTCTTCAACGCGCGGCTGAATCACATCCGCCAGCGCACGGCGCGAGAGCTTGCGGCTAGGACGATCATCCACGCCCGCCACTTCAATCACTTCTTCCGGATTGGCCAGATCGGCCAGCGCACAACCCGAACGACGCTTGATGTCTTCTGCATCGCGTGTTGGTGTACGTAGCGCCATGGCGATATCGTTGGTCACCTGGTTACCGGCGATAGGAATCACTGCCGTGTGACGAATTGCGCCCTGTGCCCAGACGGCGATATCGGTTGTGCCACCGCCAATATCGATCAGGCAGACGCCCAGATCTTTTTCGTCTTCAGACAACACGGCATAGCTGGAGGCCAGTGGCTGGAGCACCAGATCATTGACGTCCAGGCCACAACGACGAACGCACTTCACAATATTCTGAGCAGCAGAAATGGCGCCGGTGACGATATGCACCTTTACTTCGAGACGCATGCCGCTCATGCCGATCGGTTCGCGAATACCGTCCTGACCATCGATCACGAATTCCTGCGTCAGGATGTGCAGAATTTCCTGTTCGGCCGGAATAGGCATGGCACGTGCCGTTTCGATCACACGATCGATATCACTTGGGCTGACTTCCTTGTCCTTGATAGCGACCATGCCATTGGAGTTGAAGCTGCGGATGTGGCTGCCAGCGATGCCGGTGTAGACATCCTTGACCTTGCAGTCCGCCATCAATTCGACTTCCTGGATGACTTTGGAAATAGCCTGAACGGTGTCTTCGATGTTAACGACCACACCGCGCGACAACCCCCGCGCTTCCTGAGCGCCAACGCCCAGCACATTCAGGCGGCCATCCTGTGCCACCTCAGCGACAACTGCAACAATTTTGGATGTACCGATGTCGAGGCCGACAATCAGTTCTTTGTTCTCTCTGCTCATGACTTGCCTTTACGGTCAGAAGGGATAGAAGCGGCTGCCGGTGCGGTTGGATACCGCACAGCCACACCGGCCGGATAACGGAGATCAACCACTGCCGGCGCTACCGGGCGATTGCTCACCAATTGGGGATACAACGACACAAAAATATTGACCTGCTCATCGGCGCTGTTAAGCGTGCGTTCACGACCCAGCTCGACGCGGGTACCGTTATCCAGACGCATGCTCCACGAGAGGCGCGGGCTCAGATCCAACTGACGGATGCTGCGTCCCGTCGGCTGCAGCAAGTTGTTGTAACGCACGAAACGCGTCATCAATTCATTACCGGTATCCAGTGGGCCGTGCAGCACGGGCAAGCCCTGGCCGGCATCACCGAGTGAGCTATCAGGCACTTCAAACACATCGCCATCGCGGTTAAGCCACTCGGAGGTAGTGCGTGTGCCTTCGTTGCCCCAGCGGGCCATGGGCACCTGTTCGTTAATGTCGAGTGCAAGGCTGCCAAAGCCCTGACGGCGCACATCGGCGCGATAAACCCAGGGTTGCTGCTCGGCGCCCTGACGAATGGCTTTGAGATCCACCGTAAAGAAATTGCCACCGATATAGGGGGCAATACCCGCACGGATGTCTTCTAGCTGCACGCGCTCTAGCGGCTTGGCCAGCACCACATCACGCACCGGGAAGAATGGCATACGAATCACCATGAGCACGCCCGAGACGAGGATGAGCAACAGCCCCAAGCCCCACAGGAGGTTGGCTAGCCGGTTCATCAGGTCAGGACGGTTCCAGATCATGATCGTTAGTCTCTTCAGGCGCCTGCCGGGTTGGCATCGAGGCTGGCCATCGCCGCCACGGTCAACACCAGATGGTCGTAATCAACACCGGCGGCACGTGCGGCCATCGGCACCAATGAGTGATCGGTCATACCGGGAGCCGTGTTAGCTTCCAGCACATACGGCGCACCAGCACTATCAAGGAGGAAGTCGATACGGCCCCAACCCCGGCAACCCAAAGCTTCGAAGGCTTCAACGGCCAGATCCTGCATATGCTGCACCTGGGCCTCCGGCAAACCACAAGGCACGTTGTACTGCGTGTCATCGCGGTTGTATTTGGCTTCGTAATCGTAGAACTCTGTCGCGGGCACTATGCGCACCGGTGGCAGTGCCTGCAGGCCGTTCGGTGTCTGCCAGACGGCAACGGTGAATTCACCGCCCAGCAAGGCCGTTTCCGCGATCACTGCCGAGTCATGCTGGCTGGCATCTTTCCAGGCGGGCATTAGATCGGCTAGCGTCTTCACTTTGGTCACGCCGACGCTGGAACCTTCGTGCACCGGCTTCACAAACATCGGCAAGCCCAGTGCATCAATCACAGCCTGGGCATCGGTTTCTGCATCAATCAGGCGATAGCCCGGCGTTGGTAGACCAGCTGCTTGCCAGACCAGCTTGGAGCGCCACTTATCCATGGCCAGCGCCGAGGCCAGTACGCCACTGCCGGTATAGGGCAGGCCGATCATTTCCAGAAAACCTTGCAAGGTACCGTTCTCGCCAATACCGCCATGCAGCGCAATAAAGGCACGATCAAATCCAGCATGCTCAATGGCCGTCAACGGTGTTGCCGCCGGATCAAAGGCATGCGCATCCACACCCTGGCGCTGCAATGCCGCCAGCACACGACTACCGCTATTGAGCGACACTTCGCGTTCGGCCGAAGAGCCGCCGAAAAGCACCGCAACCTTACCGAGTGATTTTGGATCGATCATGCCGGACATACGCTTAGGACCCTGAAGAAATAAAGGAAGGGAGTGCATCACCAACGATGCGCACTTCCCGGATGAGGTGCACCCCCGTGGCGGCGGCAACACGTGCCTGCACGGTGGCAATGAGTTGTTCGATATCGCCAGCAGTCGCTGTACCTGACTGGTTAACGATAAAGTTGGCGTGTTGTGTGCTCACTTCGGCACCGCCGATCGCAAAGCCCTTAAGGCCGGTTACTTCAATCAGGCGCGCAGCAAAATCGCCCGTCGGATTACGGAATACCGAACCGGCATTCGGCCAACGCAGTGGCTGACTGGCGACACGTTTCTGCAGCAAGACCTTGATGCTGTCACGTGCGACGGACTTTTCAATGACGGGGAAGCGGAACCAGGCGCCCGCAAAGACGTCGCTCACAGCCGCTGGATCCACCGGTGCCACATGGCGATAACCAATCTCGTATGCCTGCGGCGTGCAGGTATGACGCACACCTGCACGATCAATCGTGCAAACCTTTTCCACAAAGGACCAAGTCTCCGCACCATAACAACCGGCGTTCATGGCTAACGCACCACCGATGGTGCCGGGAATGCCGGCGAGAAATGCCGCATCACAACCCAGGTTAGCGGCGAAGCGCGCTACTTTCGGGCTAGCCACACCGGCTTCGGCGTAAATCAGCGGAGACATCGCTTGCGTGTCATCCGATTCAACGCGCAATTCATTCAGGGCCGCATGCAAAAATACAATCGTGCCGTTGTATCCGCCATCACGTACCAGCAGGTTGCTACCGAGGCCGACAAAGAGCACCGGTTCATCAGATGGCAGGCTGGCCAGCATTGCCGCCAGATCACCCAGATCTGCCGGCACATAAGTACGACGCGCCACACCACCCGCCCGCCATGACACATGCTTGGCCATGGAGACGTGTTCAGCCCACTGTCCGCGCAACGCAGGCAGAGATGGGGTGAATTGGCGTGGTTCGTTCATCATCATTGTTCTGGGACCGCACCCACGGTTTCAAATAGCTTGCTGGCCGTACCACCGATGGAACCAGCGCCCATGGTCAGCAAGACATCACCATCCTGCAAGGTGTCCAGCAATGCAGCCGGCAAGTCACTGACTGCCTCGACAAACAGGGGTTCGATCTTGCCGCCCACGCGCAGCGCGCGGGTTAAAGCACGACCATCGGCTGCCACGACAGGCGCTTCGCCTGCGGCATACACTTCAGTTAACAACAGCACATCCACGGTACCGAGCACCTGAACGAAATCTTCAAAGCAATCACGTGTGCGCGAATAGCGATGCGGCTGGAAAGCCAGCACCAGACGACGGCCCGGGAAAGCACCACGAGCAGCAGCCAGCGTTGCGACCATTTCGACCGGATGGTGACCATAGTCATCAATCACGGTGACCGCGCCACCCTTCGGTAAAGGCAGTTCGCCATAACGCTGGAAGCGACGGCCCACACCCCGGAATTCACCCAGCGCCTTGATGATCGAATCATCCGATGCACCTACTTCGGTAGCCACTGCGATTGCCGCCAGTGCATTCTGTACGTAATGCACGCCCGGCAGATTTAGCGTAATCGGCAGACGCGACACCGAGCCATTTCTACGTACGGCGGTAAAGTGCATACGGCCGTTGTCGGCGCGCACATCTTCGGCGCGGATGTTCGCCTGTTCATTCAAACCATAACGCACGATCTGTTTGGTGACCTGCGGGATGATTTCATTCACATTCGGATCATCGGTGCACAACACAGCCACACCATAGAATGGCAAGCGTTCGAGGAAATCAACAAAGGCCTGCTTCAGTTTGCCGAAGTCATGACCATAGGTTTCCATATGATCGGCATCGATGTTGGTCACGACCGAGATCACTGGCGAGAGGCGCAGGAAGGACGCATCCGACTCATCGGCTTCCGCTACCAGAAAGTCACCCTTGCCGAGTCGCGCGTTAGCGCCAGCGGCATTCAATCGACCACCGATCACGAAGGTGGGATCAAACCCGCCTTCACCCAGAATCGATGCGATCAGGCTGGTGGTAGTCGTCTTGCCATGCGTACCGGCCACAGCAATGCCCTGCTTCAGGCGCATCAGCTCAGCCAGCATCTGTGCACGCGGCACAATGGGAATCCCCGCTTCACGTGCTGCGATCACTTCGGGGTTATCTGCCTGCACGGCGGTAGAAACGACAATCGCATCGGCACCCACAATATTCGCGGCCTGATGACCCAGCAGAATCTTTGCACCCAGCGCACTCAAGCGCTGCGTTGCGGCACCGGCTTGCAAGTCGGAACCACTCACACCATAACCGAGGTTCAGCAGCACTTCCGCAATGCCGCTCATACCCGAGCCGCCTATGCCGATGAAGTGCAGATGATGGATCTTGTGTTTCATGCGGCAAGCTCCTCACAAATGGTCGCCACGGTTTGTGCCGCTTCTGGTCTGGCCAATGCGCGTGCGGCGCTGGCCTGTTGCAGCAATTGATCTCGCGGCTGACGGAGCAACTGCGCCAGATTTTCAGTCGTCAGTTCACGCTGAACGATGCAATGCCCGGCATTGCCACGCACCAGGAATTCCGCATTAACGCGCTGATGGTCATCCACCGCATGCGGGAACGGCACCAGCACACTGGCCACACCTGCCGCAGCCAATTCCGCCACGGTGAGCGCACCAGAACGGCAGACCACGACATCCGCCCATTCAAATGCACTGGCCATGTCATCAATAAAGGGCTGCACATCGGCATTCGCATCAATTGCCGCATAAGCTGCACGTACCGTAACCAGATCACGCGGTCCGGTTTGATGACGGATCAGCGGACGCTCTGCGCCAGCCAGCTGAGCAATCGCCAGGGGTAAATTCTGATTCAGGGCCTGCGCACCCAGACTACCGCCTACCACCAAGACATGCAGTGGCTCATGAGCGGCGCGTTTGGCAAAGCGTGCTTCAGGCGCGGGCAAGCCAGCGATCTCTGCGCGTACTGGATTACCCACCCACTGGCCTTCCGGCAAGGTGTCCGGGAACCCCGTCAGCACACGTGTTGCAATCCGACTAAGCGTTTTATTGGCCAGGCCAGCCACTGCATTCTGCTCATGCACAACCAGTGGCACACCAGCCAGACGGGCCATGACGCCACCCGGGAAGGTGATGTAACCACCCATACCCAGCACGACATCCGGACGTACTTTTCTAATCACGCGGTACGCTGCAAGGCAGGCACGCAGCAATGTAAGGGGCAGCAGCAGCTTGCGCATCACACCCTTACCGCGCACAGCGCCAAATTGCACCCAGGCGCATTCATAGCCCTGCGCCGGCACCAGCTTTGCTTCCATACCGTTCGGGTTGCCCAGCCAGACAATGCGCCAGCCCTTCTGACGCAGCACATCGGCAACCGCGAGCGCCGGAAAAATGTGCCCACCGGTACCACCGGCCATTACGAGGAGCGTCTTATTCATGTCCGGCGCCCCCGCATCATCTGACGGTTTTCCCAGTCGATACGCAACAGGATGGCAATGGCCACGCAATTCACGAAAATCCCCGAACCACCGAAGCTCATCATGGGCAGGGTCAGACCCTTTGTGGGCAACAGACCCATGTTAACGCCCATGTTGATGAAGCTCTGTACGCCAATCCAGATGGCAATGCCTTGCGCGACTAGCGCCGCGAAGCAACGATCCAGTTTGATGCACTGCTTACTCACCATGATGATGCGTTGAATCAGTAATCCGAACAGGCCGATCACAACGATGACACCGACAAAGCCTAGCTCTTCGGCAATCACGGCGAGCAGGAAGTCGGTATGTGCTTCCGGCAGGTAAAACAGTTTTTCGACGCTACCACCCAGACCGACACCGAAGAACTCGCCACGGCCAAACGCGATCAGCGAATGAGAAAGTTGGTAACCGCGGCCCAGGGCATCCGCCCAGGGATCCATGAAACCGAAGATACGATCGCGGCGATACGGCGAAACGATAATCAGCACAGCGAAGGCCATGAGCAACAACAGAATCAGAATGGCGAATAGCCGGGTCTTCATGCCGCCAAGGAACAGAATGCCGAAAGCGATGGAGATAATCACCACGAAGGCGCCGAAGTCTGGCTCTTTCAACAACAGCGAACCCACCAACACCATCGCCACAAACATCGGCAGGAAGGCTTTTTTCAAACTGTGCATCACATTCATCTTGCGCACAGTGAAGTCAGCGGCGTACAAGACCACAAAGAGCTTCATCAGCTCCGAAGGCTGCAGATTCACTACGAACAGCGGCAACCAGCGACGTGCACCGTTCACATCACGGCCCAACCCCGGCACCAACACCAAAGCCAGCAACACAATACCGCCCACGAACAACCAGGGGGACCAACGCTGCCAGGTCTGAATCGGGATCTGGAACGCTGCGCCCGCTGCAGTCAAACCGATCAGCAGAAAGATTGCATGGCGAATCAGGAAGTAGTTCGGGTTACGACCGAAGATACGGCTACCTTCGGCAAAAGCGATCGAGGCGGAATAAACCATCACCATGCCGATCAACAGCAGTGCCAGCGCACTCCATACCAAGAGCGGATCCACTTCCGATTGATCTTCGGGGGAATTGATAATACGCATCAGACGGTTCATGCCGCCCTCCCGTCTTTAACTGGCGCGCAAGAAGTCAACGTCTTAACGGTGTCGATAAACACCTGCGCACGCTCGGCGTAATTGCGGAACATATCCAGACTGGCGCAAGCAGGCGATAGCAATACGGTGTCACCCGGTTGCGCCTGATCAGCCAGCCAGCGGGTTGCCGATGGCAGGTCATTAAACCGGCTGACCGGCATCGTCTTGGGCATCAGCTTGCCGATCGCATCGGCATCCTTACCAATCAGCGCCACCGCACGGCTGGTACGTGCAACCGGTTCGACCAGTGGCGCAAAATCCTGGCCTTTACCTTCACCACCCAATAGCAGCAGCAGCTTGCCGCGTGCGGCATCATGCAAACCATCAATGGCGGCCAGCGTGGCGCCCACATTGGTGGCTTTGGAATCATCGACATAACGCACATCGTCAATGGTCGTGACCAGCGATACGCGATGCGGCAGGCTCTTGAAGGACAGCACGCCCGGCAGCAGATCTGCCAGTGATTTATCTGCCGGCAGCATTCGCATCGCCAAGGCCAGCGCAGCCTGCACATTCAATGCATTGTGACGACCTAGCAGTGGCAGTGTGTCGAGCGCCATAACCGGCGACTTGCCGTGCATGATCTGTCCATCTACCAGACCAAAGTCATTGGCCGCGGTTGGCGCATCGTCACCAATACTTTGTGTATTTTTCTGATCCAGTCCATAAGCATCGGCCCAGATATCTGCACGATTCCAAACCGGATGTGCGCAACCCGCATAAATACGTGCCTTGGCCGCTGCGTAGCCGGCCATGCTGTAATGCCGATCAAGATGATCTTCACTCAGATTAAGAATAATCGCCGCGTCACTGTGCATGTGGCTGGTGGCTTCCAGTTGGAAGCTCGACAGCTCGATGACCCACACTTGCGGCCACTGACCCCGTGCTTCACATACCATGAAGGCATCTAGCACCGAGGGTGAAATATTGCCGCAGGCTACTGCTGCAACACCCGCCACATTCAGCATATGTGCCGTTAGCGCAGTGGTCGTGGTTTTGCCATTTGCACCGGTAATCGCAATCACCTTGCTTTGCGGGCAGCGTGCTGCGCGTGCCACAGCAAAGCAATCAATTTCGGACCAGACAGCCAGATCACGTGCTTTGGCGGCAAGCACCAAAGGATGGTCAAAAGCAACGCCCGGCGATAGCGCCAGCATGTCGATATCGCTCAAACAGCGATCAATCGCAGCGGCATCCAGAACCAGACCCTTGCAACGCCATTCAGCATCCGGCACCGCCGATAACAATGCCTGAACACCGGGGGGTTCGGCACGTGTATCGACGAATGCAATCTGCGCCTGTTGCTGACCCAACCATGTCGCCATCGCCAGGCCGGATTCGCCCAGACCAACGACCAGCACCCGACGACCTTTAAGGTCTGCCGGGGTGGCGTGAGAGGCGTTCAGGAAGCGGGTCACAATGATGTCGTCGTTGATGGGTTAACGCAGCTTGAGGGTAGAAAGACCGAGCAGAACCAGCACGATCGTGATGATCCAGAAACGGACAACGACCTGGGTTTCTTTCCAACCGCCCAGTTCGTAGTGGTGGTGCAGTGGCGCCATGCGGAAAATCCGCTTGCCTTTGGTGGCCTTGAAGTACCCGACCTGCATCATCACCGACACGGTTTCGGCAACGAAGACGCCACCCATGATGAAGAGCACGATTTCCTGACGTACGATCACGGCCGTTGTACCCAGTGCAGCACCAATAGCCAGGGCACCCACATCACCCATGAATACTTCGGCCGGATAGGCGTTGAACCAGAGGAACCCCAGACCGGCGCCGACCAAGGCACCGAGCAGCACGCAGATCTCGCCGGCGCCCGGCATGTAAGGCATGAATAGATATTTGGCGTAAACCGCATTACCGGCAACGTAGGCAAAAATCGTCAGCGCTGCCGCAACCATGCAAGCTGGCATGATGGCTAGACCATCCAGACCGTCGGTCAGATTCACGGCATTTGATGTACCTACAATCACCAGATACGTCAGCACGATGAAGCCACCTACGCCGAGCGGAATCGCTACATCTTTGAAGAATGGCAGCATCAGCTGGAACTGCATCGGCGTATTGGCAGTCAGCGCCAAAAATGCTGCAGCAGCTAGACCGATCACCGATTGCCAGAAGAACTTCCAGCGACTGGCCAGCCCTTTAGGATCGCGGTAGACCACTTTGCGCCAATCGTCATACCAACCGACTGCACCGGTACCCAAGGTCACCAACAGCACGACCCACACGTAACGGTTTTCCAGATCACCCCACAACAACGTCGACAGTCCAGTAGCGATCAGAATCAGCACGCCACCCATGGTTGGCGTACCCGATTTCACCAGATGTGTCTGCGGGCCATCGGTACGCACTGCCTGACCGATCTTTTTAGCGGCCAGCCAACGAATGACTGCCGGCCCTGCGATCCAGCAGATCAACAGTGCCGTCAAAGAGGCCAATACTGTGCGCAATGTCAGATAACCAAAAACATTGAAAGCACGTACGTCCTGTGCCAGCCATTCAAAAAGCCAAAGTAGCATCTTGTCGCCCCTACCCTTGTTCTACCAATGCATTCACCACGTTTTCCATCCGTGACGAACGCGAACCCTTAACCAGAACCACGGCATCTGCACCGAGGCTGTTCTTTAATGCCAACGCCAGGTCTTCTTGCGTAGCAAAGTGACGGGCTACGCCGCCACCTTTTTGTTGATAGGCTTTAACAGCGCCAGCAGAAAGCGCTCCCACGGCATACAGCGCACCCACACCGCGCTCTGCGGCGTAAACACCTACCTCTGCATGGAGTGCTTCACTCTCAGCACCTACCTCGCCCATATCGCCCATAACCAGAACGGCGCGCGCGGCTGAAGGGCCCGAGGCCAATACATCTATTGCGGCCCGCATGGAATCCGGATTGGCGTTGTAGGTGTCATCAATCACTTGCGCACCGCTCAGCGCCTGCTTGCGCTGTAGCCGACCGGCAACGCCACCAAAGCTTGCCAGTGCGGCGGCCATGCTTTGCACATCGAGGCCTGCTGCATAGCCGGCAGCCATTGCCTGTGCGGCATTACTGGCGTTATGCGCACCTGTCAGCGGCAATTTCACGATGACATCGCCTTGTGGCGTGCTCATATGCACAACCTGACCCTGCAAGGAGGTTTCCTCAATTGCTGCAACAAAGGACGGTACCGCCGCAACAGATTGCGTCGCAGACAACACATGTGTGCCCAATGTGCGGCGACCAGGCTGGATTCGCGCCAGCCATTGATCTGCGTGCGGGTCATCGAGATTAACAATCGCGGCACCCGTCTCAGGCAGCGCATCAAACAAGCTACCCTTTTCTTCTGCAACACCCCCCAGCGAACCCATGCCAGCAAGGTGTGCACGCTGTGCGTTGGTCACGATGGCAACCGATGGCTGCGCCAGTTGCGCTAATGCAGCGATTTCTCCCGGATGACTCATGCCCAACTCAATCACGGCATAGCGATGCTGCGGGGCCAATCGCAAAAGCGTGAGCGGCAAGCCGATCTCGTTATTGAAGTTGCCTAGCGTACTCAACACAGCATCGGCACCGACCGCTGCAGCAAAGAGATGCGTGACGATTTCTTTAGTCGTGGTCTTGCCGTTGGAACCTGTCACCGCTACGACAGGCAAGCTATAGCGTTGACGCCATGCCTGCCCCAGCGTACCCAATGCATCGCGGGTGTCATCACAAACAATCAGCGGCCAACCATCCAGCGCCGGTGAAGACAGCATCGGATGGCCCGCTTCAACTACCGCAGCCACGGCACCGGCTTCGCGGACTTCGTCCAGGAAGTCATGCGCATCAAACTGTTCGCCACGTAAAGCAATAAAGAGGTCGCCAGGTTGTAACGTACGCGTATCTGTCGAGACACCCTGCACCATCACACTGGCCGACGCAGCAGGCAAGGCAGCAGACAACCAGTCCGTTACCAGTGACAGCGGCACGGCTTCAGCCAGACGTACGGAGCGCTGAGGTTTCATCGCCATATCAGACCTCCACGCCCGCCAAATGATGCGCGGACCAGGCAGCCAATGCAGCCTTAGCATGAGCCGCATCATCGAAGGGATACCGCTGCCCACGAATTTCCTGCTCAGTTTCGTGACCCTTGCCCGCAAGCAGCACCACATCACTGGCAGCCGCTTGGGCAATCATCTGCTGAATGGCTTGCGCACGATCTTCAATCACTTGGGCTGTAGGCGCGCCTGCTGCAATCGCCTGCAGAATAGCTGCCGGCGTTTCCCAGCGCGGGTTGTCCGAGGTAATGCAGACTAGATCGGCACCGGCCACAGCAACGCGTCCCATCTCGGGGCGCTTACCCGGATCCCGATCGCCACCGCAACCGAAGAGACAAACCAGTTTGCCACCCCGGGCGCGAGCGACATCACGCAAGGCCGCAAGAATATTGGCCAGTGCATCCGGGGTATGCGCGTAATCGACCACCACCAGCGGCGCATTATCACCACCCTGACAGGCCATACGCCCTGCCGGTGGCTGCAGCTTACCCAGTTCGACCACGATCTCAGCTGGAGACAAGCCTTGTGCCACAAGCACCGCAGCAACGGCCAACAGATTCGATAGGTTATGACGGCCCAGGATCTGCGTTGTAAACGCCAGGCGTTCATCGCCAAAAACCAGTGTCGCGCTCATGCCCTGCGCTGTCGTTTGCACGCACTCTGCACCCACCCAGGCGATGCCCTCGGCCAGCATTGCCGGCCGCGCAGTCAATCCGTAGCCCACAATCAGTTTGGCCGTTGTCTTTGCCAATAGTTCACGACCAAAGGCGTCGTCATGATTAATGACAGCCGCACGCAGCCCATCCCAGACGAACAGCTTGGCCTTGGCTGCGGCATAAGCTTCCATAGTCTGGTGATAGTCCAGATGATCGCGCGTTAGATTCGTGAAGACTGCGCAATCAACCAAGCTACCGGCCATACGGGCTTCTTCGATACCAATCGAGCTGGCTTCAACGGCGCACGCCGTTGCACCATCTGCAACAAAATCTGCCAACAGATGCGCATATTGCGCAGCATCTGGTGTTGTAAATCCGGTTTCAACCATAGCGTCTGGATATCCGGCGCCCAGCGTGCCAACCACTGCGCAACGTCCAGGCATGGTTTGTGCCAGCCACTGCGTTACTGTTGTTTTGCCATTGGTACCAGTGACTGCCAACACTCTCAGATGTGCACTGGGGTTGCCATAGACCTGATGGGCAATCGGCCCGACTAGCGCATGCAACCCACTAACGGCAACAACTGGTGCGCCGCCAAACTCGGCCTCGCACAAAGGAATATCTGCAGACCATAGCGCGGCGCATGCCCCATTGGCCAGCGCATTACGGGCATACACTGCCCGTGCGGCGGGCTCGGCACCTTCGGCCACAAACAGATCGCCAGCGCGCACACGGCGACTGTCGGCACAAACGCCCGTTGGCCGCACACCATGCGCCTGAAGCCAGCTCAGCACATTTTCACGCGTTGAAAGTGGCGCCATCAATGCGCTCCTTTCTTCTTGGCGGCACCAGTCGGCACATTAGCTGGTGCCGCGCTCGCGGCTACCGGCGTTGAAGCCACCTTCAATGCAGCCGGCGTGGAATCCTTATCCTGCGGCACACCCAGGGTACGCAACGCGCCACCCATCACTTCCGAAAATACTGGCCCTGCCACGTCACCACCATAGTGACCACCAACCGGCTCATCCACGACCACACCCACAACCAGACGTGGATCAGAGATCGGCCCAATGCCTACGAAGGAAGCCAGATATTTATTCGCATAGCGCCCGCCCACCAGCTTATGCGCCGTACCGGTTTTGCCGCCAACGCGATAACCCGGCACAGCGGCTTTATTAGCCGTTCCTTCAGGGCTCACCACCATCTCCAGCATCAGGCGAACCTGGCGTGAGGTTTCTGGTGCAAATACTGGCTGACCCGCGACCTGGCCTTTGGTTTTGAGCAACGAGAGGGGTACCGTATCGCCATCACGCGCAAACGCCGTATAGGCATGCGCCAGTTGCACTACGGTGACCGAAATGCCGTGTCCATAAGACATGGTGGCCTGTTCAATCGGTTTCCAGGTCTGCCAGGGGCGCAGACGACCACCGACTTCGCCAGGAAAACCCAGGCCCACCGGTTTACCAAAGCCCACCTTGGAGAACATGGTCCACATATCTTCCGAAGGGAAGCCCAGCGCAATCTTCGTGGCGCCGATGTTGGATGACTTCTGGATCACCTGCGCCAACGTTAATGCGCCATGAGGATGCGCGTCACTAATAGTGGCCGTGCCGATGGTCATTTTGCCTGGTGCGCAATTAATGATGGAATCAAACTTGTACTTGCCACGATCCAGCGCCAATGCTGCAATGAAAGGCTTCATGGTCGAACCCGGTTCAAAACTGTCGGTCACCGCACGGTTGCGCAATTGCCCGCCAGAAAGCTGTGAACGGTTATTCGGGTTGTACGTGGGCCAGTTTGCCAAGGCCAGGATCTCGCCCGTCTTGATATCAGCCACGATGACACTGCCGCCCTTGGCATTGAATTTGTCGACCGCGTTACGCAGCGCATTGAATGCGATGAACTGGATCTTTGAATCAATCGCCAGCTGGATATCTTCACCATCCTGTGGCGGCCGCTCCGAACCGACTTCTTCAACGATCTGCCCACGGCGATCCTTGATAACCGTACGCTCGCCGTTGGTGCCAATCAGACGCGATTCAAACGCCAGTTCAACACCTTCCTGGCCACGATCATCTTTACCGGTAAAGCCCACCATGTGAGCCACCATATCGCCTGCCGGGTAAAAGCGGCTGTACTCACGATCCATCTGGATGCCGGGCAACTTCAGTGCCGCAATACGCGCGGCGGCATCCGGCGACACCTGGTGCTTCAGATAGACGAAATTCTTGTCGCCATTCAGCTTCTTTTCGATTTGACGCGGATCCATTTCCAGCAGGTCACCCAGAGCCTTTAACTGCTCTTTGTCCAGCTTGGCATCGGCCGTTGCCCACACGGCACGCATTGGCGTGGATTGCGCCAGCATGTCGCCATGACGATCCAGAATCTTGCCGCGCGATGCCGGAATCTCCAGCACACGACGGTAACGCGCGTCACCGCGCTCTTGCAGAAAGTCTTCGTGAATCAGCTGCAGATAAAACGCACGGCCCACCAGCGCCAGAAGCGCGCCAAAAATAAGCGCCGATACAAAATGAATACGCCAGCTCGCAAGCTGGTCCTTTAGCACCGGGCTTTCGGTAAAGCGATGATCCTTACGGCTCATTGCCCACCTCCCAGCTTCTGAACTTTTTTCATGTCGGGCGGCTGCATGCCCAGTTTTTCGCGTGCAATTTTTTCAATGCGCGTATGCGCAGCCCAGGAAGACATCTCCAGCTGTAACTGGCCAAACTCGACTTCCAGATTATTGGTGCGATCACGCTCCTGCTCCAGCGCCTGTAAACGCTTGCGTGCCTGATGCTGGCTAGTGATTACGCCAATGGCCGAAACCAGCACCACCACAATCAGAAGGAGATTAAGCCGGCGCATCCTTAGGCCGCCAGCTTTTCTGCGATACGCATAATGGCACTACGCGCACGCGGGTTGGCAGACACTTCAGCGGTGGTCGCCTTAACGGGCTTGCCAATCACTGCCAACTTTGGCTTTGGCAGTTGTGCCGCTGTGAGTGGCACACCCTTGGGCGGCTCTGCCGGGTTGGCACCCGCCTGTACAAAGCGCTTAACCACACGATCTTCCAGAGAATGAAAGCTGATCACCACCAGGCGGCCGCCCGGCTTGAGCAGATCCATCGCCTGCGGCAAGGTTAGCGCCAGCTGGCCGAGCTCTTGATTGAGATAAATCCGTACAGCCTGGAAGGTGCGCGTCGCCGCATCCTGGCCGGGCTCACGGGTGCGCACGCACGAACGTACGAGCGCTGCAAGCTCCCCTGTTGTGGTGATAGGACACTCGGCCCGAGCAACCACAATCTTCTTTGCAATCGAGACAGCAAACCGTTCTTCGCCATAGTCCTTAATTACCTCCGCCAAAGTTTTTTCATCGACTTCCGCCAACCAGGCCGCAGCCGTTTGTCCACGGGTTGTATCCATGCGCATATCCAGCGGCGCATCAAACCGGAAAGAAAATCCACGTGACGCCGTATCCAGTTGCGGCGACGACAATCCGAGATCAAAGAGCACGCCATCCACTTGCGAGATACCGGCATTGGCCGCAGCCTCTGCCATACCGGCAAACGCGGTATGCGCCAGGGTGAAACGCGGATCGTTCAGCAACGCACCCGAGGCAATAGCCTGCGGGTCACGATCAAGCGACAGCAGTCGACCATTCGGGCCGAGCTGTGACAGAATTTTTCGGGAGTGGCCACCACGGCCGAAGGTTGCATCGATATAGCAACCATCCGGACGAATCGCGAGCGCTTCAACGGCCTCATCCAGCAATACGGTCTGATGAAACTCGGACACCGGGTTGGCCGATTCTGCGAGGGAGACGGAGACACTGGGGGCGCGAGGCTGCGGGCTACTCACCTCGACGCGGCTCATCACAGTGCGAAGTCCTCAAAGCCGGCAGGCGGTTCGGCGGACTGCAACACTTCAACGGCGGCCGCATTCTGCGCCTGCCAACCGGCATCGCTCCACAATTCGAAGTGCGAGCCCAGACCCACCATCCACACCTTGCGTTCCAGACCGGCAAAGTCACGCAACTCTGGGGCGATCAGCAAACGACCTGCCGAATCCATCGCTTCTTCACGTGCATTACCAATCAGCACACGCTTCAGTGCAGCCGAACGCGTATCAAAACTTGGCGCCTTGAGAATGCGATCACGAATCGGCGTCCAGGCTGGTTCCGGATACAGCAACAGGCAACGATGCGGGTGCGCGGTCAGAATCAGACCGCCGCTTTCCGACGCCGCATCACGTCCGGCCAGCACAGACGACAACGGCTCCCGGTGGCGCGCCGGAATGGCGAGCCGACCTTTAGCGTCGAGCGTTAGAGCGATGGCACCTTGAAAGGACATGACCGTTTTTCAAAAATTAAACAGGGTGCGGATTAGCGGATTCCCACTTTTCCCCACTTTTTTCCACTTTAATCAACAAAAATAACCAGGTCAAGGTCTTTTTTCAGATTTTTCCTAATGACAACAAGGAGTTAGCGCACTTTTCGCAGAGAGCTGCCGCGCAAAATATCTATATAAATCAATGCGCCAAAATCGGCACTTAAAGTGCCTCGTGAAGAAAATCCACAAAGTTATCCACAAAAATATTTTTCCGGCCGCCCAATAAAAAATCGCCACCCCAGTTTCGGAATAGCGATTCATGGATCTTGCAAAAATTAGGTGGAAAGTCGCCCGATAAGCCGGGTTCTGTGCACAGCCGGGCGAACCCGGCCGCGTGGCAGCCATTCCTCTAGGCGATCCGTTGCCGGAACGCTCAAGCAACCTACCCGGAAGCGACGCGAGCCACGCCATGCTTCCCTATTTGGTCTTGCTCCGGATGGGGTTTACCGTGCCGCCCGGCGTTAACCCCGGACGCGGTGAGCTCTTACCTCACCCTTTCACCCTTACCTGGCGTCTGACGCCATCGGCGGTTTGCTTTCTGTTGCCAATGATCATGAGACGGGACGAACCGGACTCAGACACTCATCATCATTGCCCACTGCTTCCAGTAGGACTTTCCGTCACCTCACGGTGCCCGGCCGTTAGCCGGCATCCTGCTCAATGGAGCCCGGACTTTCCTCCCCGCACCTCACGGTACGCAGCGGCTGCCTGGGCGACTTCCCGAGATCATTATACGTGGGCAAAAGACCAGGGCAGCGTATTTCCGCCCTCTAATGGCACAAGCGTATCGCCATTGATGTATGGGTAGCCAGTGGGCACCGTCGATGGCACGCGACGCAACACCACCTTGCGTTCGTTCACCGGCAAGCCATAGAAGGCCGGGCCATGCAGGCTGGCAAAGCCTTCCAGGCTATCCAATGCACCAGCCGCATCAAACGCCATCGCATACATCTCCAGTGCCTCCCCCGCGGTGTAGCAGCCAGCGCAGCCACAGGCTGCCTCTTTGGTGAGTTTGGCATGCGGTGCAGAATCGGTGCCCAGAAAGAACTGCTTGGCACCGGAGGTTGCGGCTTCAACCAGCGCCTCGCGATGACGCTCACGTTTCAACACCGGCAGACAGTAGTAGTGAGGGCGCACACCGCCCTGGAAAATCGCATTGCGGTTATAGAGCAGATGGTGCGCGGTAATCGTTGCGCCAACACGATCGCCCGCACTGCGCACAAAAGCGGCTGCGTCTGCCGTGGTGATGTGTTCAAACACCACCCGCAGATCCGGAAACTTATTCAGCAATGGCTTAAGCACTTGTTCGATAAACGCCGCTTCACGATCAAACAGATCTACCGCCGGATCCGTCACCTCACCGTGCACCAAGAGAGGCACCCCTTGCGCTGCCATTTCTGCCAGCGCGGGATAGGTCTTTTCAATCGCGCTAACACCCGCATCGGAGTTAGTTGTTGCGCCCGCCGGATAGAGCTTTACAGCCTTCACAAACCCCGAAGCCTTGGCTTTGACAATCTCTTCCGGCGACGTGGTATCCGTCAGATAGAGCGTCATCAGCGGATCAAAATCCGAGCCTGCCGGACGCGCTGCGAGAATACGATCACGATACGCCTGCGCTGCTGCAACCGTTGTTACCGGCGGACGCAGATTCGGCATGATAATGGCCCGCGCAAATTGATGCGCCACATGCGGCACCGTCACCGCCAGTGCGGCATCATCGCGCAGGTGGATATGCCAATCATCCGGTTGGCGAAGAATGAGTTCGTTAATCGCAGCAGTCACGGCAGCATCCTTGAGCTAAATTCATTGATAGGCGCATTTTACGCCCGCCGCAGCCATCACAGGCAATCAGTCTTTGAGTGCCAGCGCCCGCTGATAGAGCAGATCTTTAGGCGCCCCGGTTAATTGCTGGGCAATCTGAGCCACCTGCTTGGTCGGCAAGCCTGCCGCAACCAGCGTCGACACCACTTTTTCGGCGGCATCATCGAGACCGGTTACAACCACCTTCTGTTCAACCGGCGGAAAGACCACCAGCACAAACTCCCCGCGCGCATGATTCGCATCGCTTTCCAACCAGGCTACCGCTTCACCTAAAGGCAAGCGTACCGACTGTTCAAATACTTTAGTCAGCTCTCGCCCGATCAGAATTTCCCGCTCGATACCGAAGGCTTCGACCAAAGCGGCCAGCGTTTCATCAATCCGATGCGGCGCCTCATAAAACACCAGGGCCAGATCACTACTCGCGCGCAATTTCCAATCTGCCAGTACACGAAGACGTTCCTGCGTCTTCGTTGGCAGGAAGCCGGCAAAAATCCAGCCGCCACCCGCATGTGTCAAACCGGCAATCGATAATGCGGCTGCCGCTGCACAGGCACCGGGCACCGCTACGATTGGCCAACCTTCAGCACGGAGTGCGGCAACCACACGACCACCGGGGTCTGAAATCGCCGGCGTACCGGCATCGCTCACCAACGCGACCGACTGTCCTGCCGCGAGATGCGCGGCGATCTTCTGCGCCGCCCGCTGTTCGTGATGTTCATCCGCCACCAGCATCGTTGCGCCACTACCCACATGTCGCAAGAGCGTCGCTGTGCGGCGCGTATCTTCAGCAGCGACAACCGCCACCTCACGCAAAATACGAGCAGCGCGCGGGCTGAGATCTTCCAGATTACCAATAGGCGTTGCCACCACATAAAGTGCGGCAGTGCTGTTTTCCGGCGCTTGCGTTAAAGTAGCCATTGCGATTAGTTAAATGAACTTGATTGAAAAAGCGTATGCCATACCAAGATACCACGCTCACCCCCAAGCAAGTGGCCGGCAATGCAGCCGAAGATCTGGCATCGGCCCATCTGGAACGCGCCGGACTACGTATCCTGATGCGCAACTACCGGGTACGCGGTGGCGAAATAGACTGCATCGCGCTCGATGGCAACACGTTGGTATTTGTAGAAGTTCGCCTCAGACGCAATACCCGTTTTGGTGGCGCAGCGGCCAGTATCGATAACCGCAAACAGCAGCGCATCATTCACGCGGCCCGCTGTTATCTCCTACGCTATCCACGGCAGGCCGAACGCCCTTGTCGCTTCGACTGCGTTTTGCTGGGCAGCCTCAATACAGACCAACTGGAATGGATTAAAGATGCCTTTCAAGCCGATTAGCCCAACACCGGGCTTCCTACACCGCAGTTTTCTGGGCGCGATCACCTGTGCGCTACTGTTTTGCCAGACAGTCTTTGCCACCCAGATCAGCCCACCCGATAGCAATACGCCCGCCAAGCAAGGCCAAGCTACCCTGCTGATCCAGTCTTCACCGCTGGCGGGTAGCCAGTTTCATGCCTTGCCGGATGTCGTGGCGCAAATCCGCGTTGGCGACTCACTGACACTGAAACGGCAACCAGACAACCCGCACGACAGCAATGCCATCCAGGTGCTATGGCAGGGACAGTTACTCGGCTTCGTGCCGCGCCGGGAAAACAAGGCCGTGGCGCGTGCCATGGATCGCGGCGAGCCTCTGGTCGCCCGCGTTGTCGCACTTCGCCCTGACGAATCACCTTGGCGCCGTTTGCGCTTTGAAATCAGCGTGCGCCTTTCCGACTAAAGCGTATATCGATCAAGCCCATGGCTGGCCCATGTTAAGATCAACGTAACTTTTCTTGGCTTACTGGTCAGTCAATTACGGAGCAGCCTCATGGATTTGCAAGCCCGCGTTAAACGTCATTTTGAAGATAGCGCTCAAACCAAACTGCGTGCCGCAGAAACACTGAGCGCACCGGTAGCACAGGCTATCGACACCATGGTCGAAGCACTCATCGCCGGCGGCAAGATTCTGGCGTGCGGCAACGGCGGTTCCGCTGGAGATGCCCAGCATTTCGCCGCAGAACTGGTTGGTCGCTTCGAACGCGAGCGTCAGGAGCTGGCGGCCATTGCACTGACGACGGACACTTCAATCCTGACGGCTATTGCCAATGACTACGCTTACGATGTGGTGTTTTCCAAACAGGTGCGCGCACTGGGGCACCCCGGCGATATCCTGCTGGCCATTTCGACATCGGGCAATTCCAAGAACGTTATCGAAGCCAT
>ERZ1034363.538-NODE-538-length-25986-cov-2.487167_pt1 | contig 25986 bp, 25 predicted proteins | sample MGYA00520616_ERZ1034363 | MGnify/ENA primary metagenome ERZ1034363 (study PRJEB33736, sample SAMEA104284506) | Azolla filiculoides | biome: Urban; feature: Water surface; material: Ditch water | place: Netherlands | collected 2015-10-28 | depth 0-0.1 m ... | reverse complement strand
CCCGTTGCCTGAGAGAACCCTGACAAGACCCTCCCAGATGCCTGAAATTCGCCACCTGGGCACGCAAACTTTTTTAGATTCGACTTGTCCTCGAGAAAGGAAGACGAACATGAAGAAGAACCTAAAGCGCGGTGTCATCGCCGCAGCAGGTGCAGCAACTTTGCTAAGCCTCGTAGTTGCAACCCCATCATTCGCTCACGATGGTGGCAAGGCTCGCGGCCCAAAGGCCGGAGTTTCAACCACCCTTGATTCAACCGACCGCGTTGCCAAGGCAGCGCACGCTCACGCTTCGCTAGCCGTAACCGTCACAGGTGTCTCAACCGACATCACCGACGCTCACATCGCTGGTCACGGTGCAAAGTTTGTTGCCTATGCACTTGCAGCTGACGCAACCGCCATTCCGGCAACCCAGCCAACCACCGGCGGAAAGCCAGTTCGCGTTGAGGGCACCACCCTTGCAGCTGGCGTTCTTACCGGAACCCTAAAGATTGACGCTGGCGCTGCTAGCACCACCACCAAGTATGCGATCTACAACGCAGCCGGTGTTGGCGCGTTCGTGACCGTCACCGTTGATGCCGCTGGCGTTGCAACCGCAACCTCATCGGCTGCACTCAGCAGCGTTTGGGCAGCACCAGCTGCTGGCGATTTTGGCCCAAAGGGTCAGCCTGGTGAAGGCAAGGGTCACGGCAAGGGTGGCAAAAAGGGCGGCCGCCACTAATTCTCAAAACCTTTCCATGGGTTTCTCTCTGAGATAAAAAATCCCCCGCAGCGCGGCTGCGGGGGATTTTCTCTTTAAGTTTTCGAGCCTTAGCCAACCTCGGCCAAGTGGCGCTTGCCACGAGTGTGGGTTGGCTTGTGCTCTGAGTGGGTAGGGTCTGCGTAGCAGGTATCGCAAAGCAGAACCAAGTCTTTGCAGCCAACGTTCGCACAGTTGCGGAACGAGTTGGTTGCCCCGCCACAGTTTTCACATTCACCGATAACCACGGCTTCATCGCTGAAGTCTTGCACCATGCGGTCATCAAAGATGTAAAGCGAGCCTTCCCACAGGCCCTTGTCTTTGAAGGTCTCGCCATAGCGAACGATGCCGCCCTCGATTTGGTAGACCTCTTTGAAGCCGCGCTTAATCATGACTGCCGAGAGAATCTCGCAGCGAATGCCGCCGGTGCAGTAGGTCACGATCGGCTTGTCTTTGAGGTGGTCATATTTGCCAGACTCAAGCTCGCCAACAAAATCGTGTGAGGTCTGAACGTCTGGAACCACGGCGTTCTTGAACTTGCCAATCTTGGCTTCGAAGGCGTTGCGGCCATCGAAGAAGACAACGTCATCGCCACGTTCTTTAACAAGTGCATCAACCTGTGCTGGGCGAAGGTGCTTGCCACCGTTAATAACGCCAGTCTCATCAACTGTGATTGCATCAGGATTGCCGAAGCCAACGAGCTCTTTACGAACACGAACCTGTAAACGTGGGAAAACTGCACCAGTTCCATCAGACCACTTAAAGACAATCTTCTTGAAGCCTGGATATTGGCGAGTCATCTTCACGTACTTCTTGACTGCAGCCATATCGCCACCAACGGTTCCATTGATGCCGTGCTTAGAAATGATGATGCGCCCCTTAAGACCGAGGCTTTCACAGAGCTGCTTCTGCCAGAGCTTTACCGCTTCAGGATCTTCTAGCGGCGTGAAGCCGTAATAGAGGATTACCTTTGGGATAGATGGCGCATGCTTGTTCACGCCACCATTCTAAACCTCCAAAAGAGAGGAATAAACCCGCCCTATTTGGAGTTGTAGGTAGTTGAAAGTTCAACTAACCTTGAGGTAGTTGCCACGTAAGGAGTATGAAATGCCAGCAGTAACCGTCAGCGATATCACTGTACTTCCTCGCATTAGCGCTGGAACAAATCTACGTGCGCGCACAGTTAAGAGCATTACAACTGCTCCGCAAGGCTATGAAGGCGAAGGCTTTCCTGTCCGCCGCGCATTTGCTGGCGTTGACTTGCAAGAACTTGATCCATTTATTCACCTCGATCAAATGGGTGAAGTTGAATATGCACCAGGTGAACCAAAGGGAACTCCTTGGCACCCACACCGCGGTTTTGAAACAGTTACTTACATCATTGATGGAATTTTCGATCACCAAGATTCAAATGGTGGTGGCGGAACAATTTCTAACGGTGACACACAATGGATGACAGCAGGTGGCGGAATTCTTCACATCGAAACTCCACCTGAGTCACTCGTAATGTCCGGTGGTTTATTCCACGGCTTCCAACTGTGGGTCAACCTTCCAGCTGCAAAGAAGTGGTCACCACCTGCGTATCAAGATGTTCGTGCAAATGATGTTGCACTCTTAACAACTCCTGATGGTGGATCACTCCTTCGCGTGATTGCTGGCGAAGTTGATGGACATGCAGGACCTGGAAATACACAAACACCAATTACTTTGCTCCACGCAACTGTTGCACCGGGTGCAGAACTTCGCCTTCCATGGCGCAAGGATTACAACGCACTTGTCTACACAATGTCAGGTCATGGCTTTGTTGGTGACGAACAGCGTCCGGTTTCAATGGGTCAGCTCACTGTCTTCGGAGATGGCGACACAATCGTTGTGCGTGCTGCGAATCAGCAAGAGTCACGTTCACCAAACCTCGAACTCTTTATTCTCTGTGGTCAACCAATCAAGGAACCTGTTGCTTGGATGGGTCCATTTGTAATGAATACAAAGCGCGAAGTTCTGCAGGCCTTTGAGGATTTCCAGAAGGGGTTGTTGGGTTCAATTCCAGCGATCTATAAGGATGATGCAAAGCCAAAGGCGCCTTTGAACCGTAGTGGTGAGGGTGCAAAGTTGGGCGGGGATGTACTTGATGTACACGGTGCGCCCACTGACATTCAAGAGGGTTAATCCACAGCTAGATTTCTAGCTACTACGCATCAGCTCCAGTTGAACGCTAAATCGCAGTAAAGAGTTCTTCGAAATCGTATCTTTGTCTCAAGCGTCCACGTGTGTAAGCGTAAACAGATTTCAATCTGGCCCTGGATTTCGAGGAACTTCTTTACAAGATTTAGCTTCATGTGAATAACTTTTTAAATTGTCGGTGGCCACATCAATAGTTCGGTGCATGACAACCGCACTTCGGATTCCAACAGAGATCCTTGACGTCGAGGTTGCCGATTTATTAAAGGCGATCCCTGGTTACAAAGTTCTGGGTGAGTTGATTGAGATCAATCCGCGCATGCTGAGCGCTTCTGCGAAGGTTGATTACTTGGCGGCGCTTGATCGCCAAGAGTCTTGGTTTTACTCATTGAAGCAAGAGGCGTTGGTTGCAATCGCCGGCGAAGAGCCAAATGAGGATGGCGGAATTTTCAATTGTGTCGATGATGAAGAGCGCGAGGATGTTGCGGCTGCGCTTCGATTGTCTCCGACTACCGCGCAAAATCGAATTGATGTGGCACGTGTATTAGTTGGGCATCTACCAAACACTATTTCTGCGCTGGCTTCAGGGGAAATTTCCGCAGCACACGCAACAGTTATTGCAAAGGAAACCGCCACCGCTATTCGAAATGGATTAAGTGAAGAGGGCGTATTCCGTGTAGAGCAAGCAGCCTTGGCACATGCCGAGTTCCATACTCCCGGTCAGGTGGCCAATAAAGTTAAAACAACGATTGCAAAGTTCTCACCAGAGGATTTCGAAGAGATCGTTTCGAAAGCACGGGATTCTCGCCGTGTTTCTTGCTATCCCGAAGCAGATGGAATGGCCACAGTTGTTGCTATTTTGCCGGCCGAAGATGCTCAAATGATTATGAAATCAATAGAGGCCTTTATTGTTAAGCGAAATCAAGAGGAAGAGTCCTGCACCTGCAATCTGAAGTTAAGTTCTTCGAATGGCTGTGAATTCCATTCACGCGAAGATGCAGCTGAGTGGTCTTTGTTGTCTGCTGATATGAAGCGCGCCGATGCGCTCACATCTATTGCATCTCAAGCGTTGGGTGCAATGGCAGATGATGTGCGACCTCATCGTCGCCCAATCTCCATAAGCGTGGCGGTTGATCTGCCAACATTGTTGGGATTAGCGGAAAATCCGGGGCAACTTGCTGGGTACGGAGCGATTCCCGCTTCAGTTGCACGAAAATTAGCTGCCGATGGAACCTGGCAAAGATTTATCAGCGATCCAACTACAGGAAATCTTTTAGATTTTGGTCGAGAAAAATATATTCCGCCGCAGGAGCTTGTGGATTTCTTATTAGCTCGAGATCGAACCTGTCGTTTTCCGGGATGTGGCAGATCGGGTCAACTGGCGGATATTGATCATGCGCAAAGTTGGGAAAGTGGTGGAGAAACAAATCCCGCAAATCTTGGATTGCTCTGCCGTCGACATCATCGAATGAAAACTCATGGTGGTTGGAAACTTGAAAGCAATGCCGATGGTTCATGCTCATGGGAATCTCCCCTTGGAAAGCATTACTTCGTACCAGCGCGCCCGATTCTTGATGCCATCTAGAAGGTGAACTGCCATACTTCACCAATGATCTGGTGGCCTACCGAAGTTCCAACCCTGCAACACGGGTTGATTACTCTTCGCAAGCCAGAAGAGCGAGACATCATTCCTTTATTTGAAGGCGTCAAAGATCCAATAATTCCTAAATTCACTCGCATTCCAGCGAACTACCAAATGACGACCGCTGAACATTACGTTCGTGAGCGCTCCCCCAATGGCTTCACTATGCGCACCGAGCTTCAGTTGGCTCTTGAATACGATGGCAAATTTGCCGGTGCACTGTCGTTTCACACACTTGATCTTGAGGACGCGAAAGCTGAAATTGGTTACTGGTTAACGGCCGATGTACGAGGCAAGGGAGTTGCAACTGCGGCAACCCGCTTACTAACTGAGTATGGATTTGAAAGTATCGGCTTCCATCGAATTGAAGCTCTAGTTGTTGCATCTAATGTTGCTTCACTGAAGGTGCTGAAGAACGCTGGGTACATGCAAGAAGGCATCATGCGCGATAAGTGCATGCAGGATGACGGAACTCGCGAGGACATGGTTTTGTTTGCTGCGCTTAGAACTGACTGGAGCAAGTAAGTGGAGTCACTAGCGATTGTTGTTGCAGCGCTTTTCCTCATTGCCATGTTCGCAGGACCTATGGCAATTGGTCTTTCATCACATGTATTGGTGAATGCTCTTTCAGGTAAACCCGGGATAGGTTTTGCGCTATTACGTTTCGCGAGAAAGTTTCTTCACCTCATTCTTGTAACGCTAGGAACCCTAGTTGGAGTGCAATTTCTCATCATTTCTGGGCTTCCACTATTCCCACGACTAGTTGGATTAACGGCGGTCGTCACTTCTTATATTGCTTTGCGCCGCGAATACTTCCCAGAGACTTTTATAGTTGGAGATGTACTAAAGCGCGTTGGATACAAAGGGCGCAATGGAAGATCATCAGGAAATGATGGACATGGCCCCGAAGGCCAGCATTAAGTAAATTACTAAGTGGAGGTGCCGGGAATCGAACCCGGGTCCTTCGGTATTAAAACAGGGCTTCTACGGGCGTAGTGTGATTAACGTTTTCTCAGCCCCGGGGTTTTTACACACATTTCCCCGACAAGCTCAGTTGCAAAAATGTTCTCCTTCATCGTCTGCAACACCAATGAAGTGAAGAGCCCCCTAGTCGACGCTAGATTCCAGGTCGAGAGCGGCACCTGGGCTAACGGATTTGAACTTGCTTATGCAGCTAGTTCGAAATCAGACGATTTAACGTCTGCATTTATTTTTTTGCACGGATTATTGGTTAACGAGATCATTCCGGCTTCCTCGGCCCGCTTCCCCTGCCTCAACATCCAAAGTCGAGACCGTTCACCCCCAAGATTTAAAGTGCTTTCACACTTACAACTTGGAGAAAAAGAAACGTATTTCTTATCCCCTATTTAGTTTTCAATACATCTATAGAACATTGATTTGGGTGATTTAATTCCCAAATTTCTGCGCCGTCGCAGGATTGCCTCAAAAATTGAGGTATCGAAGCGGCGGTGAATAAAGTGTAAATCAGAAAAGCGGGAAGGTGTTAATCCTCGTATTTTGAGGCAGCGCGTGAGGCCTTGCCGCTCATCGCACGCGAAACTACACGTGAGACTTCACGATCTGCCTCACGTTCCTTAATTGCTTCACGCTTGTCATGAGCCTTTTTACCTTTGGCAATAGCAATCTCAACCTTGGCTCTTCCATCTTTGAAGTACAACTGAAGTGGCACAAGTGTCGTTCCAGAATCCTTTAACTTGCCAATCAATTTGTTGAGCTCTTGCTTGTGAACAAGAAGTTTGCGATCACGACGTGGAGTGTGGTTTGTCCACGTGCCTTCTGTGTACTCAGGAATATGAACACCCATCAACCACAGCTCACCGTTATTAACCATGGCGAAGCCATCGATTAAGGACGCACGACCCGCACGAAGTGATTTAACTTCGGTACCAGTTAGCACCAATCCGCATTCGATTACATCAGCGATTGAATAATCGTGACGTGCCTTCTTATTTTGAGCAATGACCTTGCGGCCTATCTCTTTAACCATGCCGCATCACCACCCCAAGTTCGAAGCAACTCATCTATTGAATCGCAGGAGCCAATTCTCTCACCCAGAGCGCTTCTAATAGACCAGATTTTCATAAGAAAAAAGAGCCCCCGATTTATCGAGGGCTCTTTTTTGAGAAAAATGCGAACTAGACCTTCAGATAACGGCGCAGCGTAATCACTGAAGCCAGGATTGAAACAACTAAGCCTGTAGCCAGAAGGTACGCAGATGCAACCCAAACCTCGCCCCAACCAAAGAACTTGGTAAAGGAAAGCAGTGGAGCGACCTTTGAATCAACAACGCTCTTTAATCCTGCAAGTAAACCTGTGGCTAATCCCCAACCGATAACAGCTGAGATAACGCCTTCAAGTAAGAATGGCAGTTGGATCGACCATGAAGATGCGCCAACAAGTTTCATAACGCCGGTTTCACGGCGACGGTTGAACGCTGCAATACGCAATGTATTAGAGATCAACAGCGCCGCTGTTAATACAGATGCAAGACCAACAGCAAGTGCACCATTACGAAGCACCGCTAGCAATCTAAAGAACTTCTCCAAAATTGTTCGCTGATCTTGAACAACATCCACACCTGGACGTCCGCTAAATGCGCTAACAATTACTGAAAATTGTGTTGGATCCTTGAGCTTCACGCGGAATGACTCTGGCAACTGATCTGCAGTTACGTTTTGTGCAATCGCTGAATCCTTGAAGCGCTCCTGGAAGCGTGTGTATGCCTGTGATTGTGATTCATAGAAAACGCTATCTACAACGGTCATCTCTTGAAGATCCTGTTGAATTGATAGACGCTGATCTGCTGTTACAACTCCAGCTGCACATGAAGGTGAATCTGAAAGGTTTCCACAAAGGAAAACAGAAACTTCAATCTTGTCATACCAATAATCCTTCATAGCGCCCACCTGAGCATTTGAAAGAAGACCGATACCAAGCAAAGACAATGAGATCGCTGTTGTCACAACAACAGCAAAGGTCATAGTTAAGTTACGACGGAGGCCAATTCGAACCTCGCTTAGAAGAAACCGTGCGCGCATGTTCTCTCTCCGTCCTTAACCCGTGTACCCGTAAACGCCACGAACCTGGTCGCGGATTACATGTCCACCATCGAGTTCGATAACGCGCTTGCGCATCTGATCCACGATGCCAGCATCATGTGTTGCCATCAAAACTGTTGTGCCCTCGCGGTTAATGCGATCGAGCAACTTCATAATCCCCACAGATGTTGCTGGGTCAAGGTTTCCTGTTGGCTCATCCGCAATAAGAATTGGTGGGCGGCTAACGTAAGCACGAGCAATGGCTACACGCTGTTGCTCACCACCTGAAATCTCAGAAGGCAAACGATCGCCCTTATCTTCCAAACCAACTAGTTCTAGAACCTCTGGAACCTCGCGGTTGATTTCCTTTTGTGAGTATCCAAGTACGTGCAATGTGAATGCAACGTTTTCGGTAATTGTCTTATTTGGAAGCAAACGGAAATCTTGGAACACGGTTCCTACTTGGCGACGAAGCTCTGGAACCTTGTGCTTTGCCAATGTTCCTAAATCTTTTCCTGCCACATGGATCGCACCTGAGGTTGGACGCTCTTCGCGAAGAACTAAACGCAAAAATGTTGACTTACCTGAACCTGAAAGACCAACGAGGAATACAAACTCGCCCTTCACAATTTCAAGATTTACAGAGTCAAGAGCTGGGCGCTCCTGGCCTGGATAAATCTTGGTGACATTCTCAAAGCGAATCATTAAATCTCCCATTGCATCTGCGGGGTGGAATATCGGGGAACCACCTTCGACCTGCGCTTAGTTTAAGGAAGACGGGCTGAAATACTCGGATCTAACGCGAGTTTGAGCGTGAAGAAAGTGTGAGATTGCGCAGAATCAGCGAGTTCTCAGGTATTACGAACTGCGGCGCCAGCGAATTCCGGCTTCGATGAACTCATCGATTTCACCATTTAATACCGCTGATGTATTTCCGGTTTCGTAATCTGTGCGCAGATCCTTCACCATTTGATACGGCGCCAATACATAGGAGCGCATCTGATTTCCCCAAGAGCCTGAGTTATCGCCCTTCAGCGCATTGATCTTTGCCTGCTCTTCTTGGCGACGACGTTCTAAAAGCTTTGATTGCAATACAGCCATAGCGGTTGCCTTGTTTTGAATCTGTGAGCGTTCGTTCTGGCAAGAGACCACAATTCCCGTTGCAATGTGAGTTAAACGAACCGCAGAGTCTGTGGTGTTAACTCCTTGCCCGCCAGGGCCTGATGAGCGGTACACATCAACGCGAATATCTTTTTCATCAATCTCAATGTGATCACTTTGTTCAACAACAGGAACAACTTCAACACCTGCAAATGAGGTGTGGCGGCGGCTCTGAGAATCAAATGGAGAGATACGAACAAGGCGATGGGTTCCTTGCTCAACTGACAATGTTCCATAAGCGTAAGGTGCTGAAACTTTAAAGGTCGTTGATTTGATTCCTGCTTCTTCAGCGTATGAAGTTTCAAGAACATCTACTTTGAAACTGTGACGTTCGCAGTAACGCAGGTACATGCGCATAATCATTTCTGCCCAGTCAGCGGCTTCAACGCCACCTGCTTCAGAACGAATGGTGATCAATGCGTCGCGATCGTCGTACTCACCATTCAATAACGTTTGAACTTCTAATTCACTGACAGATTTCTTGACCGCATCAAGTTCTTTCTCGGCATCTTCAATTCCGCCTGGCTCACCAGCGGCTAGTTCAAAAAGGATTGGTAGATCTTCAACGCGTTGGCGCAATCCTGACAACTTCGCAATCTCGGATTGAACACGAGATAAGCGGCTAGTGATCTTTTGTGCAGCCTCTGGGTCATCCCACAAATTAGGAACGCCAGCTTCGACCTCTAACTCTTCGGCCTGCTTGCGAAGCTTTGGCAGATCTAAAACCTTTTCAATTGAAACTAGGGTCGCATCAACCGCATCTATCTCTAATTGATATTCGCGTGCGGCCATGCTCGAAGGATACTTGGCAAACAAAAGACCCCCGCACCGGATAGTGCGAGGGTCTTTCGTAACGCTAGACGTTTGCAGGTGAACGAGAGCTCACCTAAGCGAACGAAATTTAATTACTGTGCTTTGCCAAGAATGCGATTGACCTTGGTGCCACACACTGGGCAGATGCCTTGTGCCATGCGACGACCAGAGTCAGAAACCTTTACAGTTCCTTCGAATTCACGCTTCTCTTTGCACTTAACGCAGTAAGCGTCACCTTTGTATGTCTCTGCAGTCATTCTTTTCCTCCTATCGACGCTTGCGATCCCGTCGGGATGCTCCCCGTGTGGGGCAGGCGTTCGTGTATGAGGTTACCCGTCAACACGCTCATTTGAGCGTATCTAGGCCCCTTTATTTAGAAGTTTTTTAAGGGCTTCTGGGGCGGCGAGCGCGTTTTCCGCCGCCTCATACCCGCTCAGGTAGGCCTCGGCCAGCTCCTCCTTGGGGAATCTGGCCAACATCGCCTTGAACTCAGGGCCATGATCGAAGATATCTAGGTGGATCGCCTCATGGAACAGGACGTAATCCAGGACGTAGTCGGGGGCGCCCTTTAGTCGGTCGGAGATCCGAATCGAGCGGTCAATCCCCGTGCATGAACCCCAACGCTCGCGCATCGCCCGCCAATTAACCGATGCGGGTCGAGAGGAAATCTCTGGGGCAAACTCTGACAGCAGCTCTCCGACGCGCTTCTGGAGGCTCTCCTCGCTCATAGTGGCGGCAGCCTCTTGGGCGCGGATCCTTGCGACCATCTCAGGGACCATCGCCCGCTCATCCGCCTTGCTCATTCGAGCAGGAATAGAGACAACTATCCGTCCACCCTGACGATAGGCGGAGATATTTTTCTTGCGGCGGGTAGATCTGATCACGATGATCTCGCCCTCTGAGATTCCGGGCAGAGTTTCATCCTCAAGGGTCGGCTCAAAGGGATTCATCTGGTCATGAGAGTTCTCAAATTCAGACATTACGAACTCTCCCTTTCTATTGCCCACAATCCAACTGAACCAAATTACCTAATCAGCTCTGCCAGCCACCGCCGATCAAAAGTTTTCAGTGGCATTACCGAACCAAGAAAATAGTAGGACATCTCTCAACCAAACCTTGAGAGATTTACCTGTCGGCGGCGCGAGTTCTTTTCCAGAAATCGCAGTGGTCATATTTAAAGAAATTCTCCGAACTTTGTGGCGCTTTTTTGCCCTGCACTACCTGACAAAAACCGCCTTTGTCAACGTCGTGCTCATTTGATAATCGGCCAAGAAACACTTACTTTACGACTACGAACTCCTCGGATAACAGTTCTACGTCAGCAAGGGGAAGGCTGACTTAGAGCAAGTGACCGGGGAGTTCGCTTTTCTATTTCTAGGTGTTTTTGAAAGTGTTCAATGAATACACAACAAAGATTCTGCAAATGAAGCGGTTGAAAATGGGGTCTAGAGCAACCCTGACAAATCATCAGGGATTTCAAGGCTCTTCATATAACTCTCAGCATTCAATAAATCATCTGCAGTTGGAAGAATTCCACTCCACACACGATCGCGAGCCTCTACATCTTTAATCTCGCGAACCTGCTTCCAAAAAGCTGTTGCTTCGCGCGCAAGTCGAGGTGAAACCTGCAATCCGAGCATTGAAGAAAATAGTTGTTGAGCCGGTGCAGATGTTGCACGACGACGACGCAAAGTTTCTTGAAGCGCTGCAATATTTGGCAGACGATCGCCAGCTGCAAGCGCAACTACTTCCTCGCTCCATCCATCAATCAACGCTAAAACAGTTTCAAGCTTTGTTAATGCAGCCCGTTGTGCAGGTGATTCTTGTGGCGTGAAGATGCCGTCATTTAATGCGATTGTGAAACTTTCGGGGTTTGAAGGATCAAAGCCATTTCCAGATTCAAATGCACGCTGTGCTTGATCTTGAATCGCATCCATGTCGATGTTAATTCCCTTGCCGTAATCTGTAATCGCGGTGCGAATGTATGCAACTAACCAAGGATTGTGTGCAAACAATCGTGCAATCGCAGCTTCACGTAATGCGTGGAAGATTCGAACCTCATCCATTGGAATATCTAGATCGGTAGCCCATTCCTTAATATTTTGTGGAACAAGGGTTGGATAAGCGTTATCAAGCAGCGGTAAGCCCACATCATGCGCACCAGTGACCTTGCCCGCTAATCCACCGATTGCTTGACCTAATTGAGTTGCAATCAATGAACCAATAAATGAATTAAGTAGTGCAGAGATCATTCCAACTGGAATCTGCATCTGCGGTTGTTCGCCGACAGGAGTCTCTGGTGCTTCACCTTCTCCGAAGGATGCTTGGTTAAGTAAATCGCCAATTGCAGATGACAAACCAAGAGCTAAGGGTTCAACAGTTGTTTGCCATCCAGCAAGTGTTGAATCAACCCAATCGGTACGAGCTAATGCAACATTTCCAGTGTTGGGAGATTGAGGGAAAAAGGTTGCTTCATTAAGCCATAGCTCTGCAATAGAAAAGGCTTGCTCAATATCTGACACATCATTTGCCCCAATTGGAGATGAGCCTTGAGCGGTCGCAAACTTCTTTGCTGTATCCCGGACAATATTTTTTGGCAGAGCTTCATTTGATCCAGTAAAACCTGGACCATTTATTCCAAGCTTTGAGAACTGTTCTTGAATCTGTTGCTGCATCTGTTGCATCATGGCAGCGAAATCAACCGGCTCATTAGAGTCGTCTGAGTTTCCTGGCGTGAATCCAAATGGCGTCATAGTTCAATCCTCCCAGTGTTGGAACAAATTTGCTTGGGGATTCATTCCCGCCTTCATCACATGTCCTCATTCCACAGACGGCATGCCAAACCAGTAGGGTAGGCACATGTCCAACGCATTTGCCGCTTTGATCTGGTGGGTAGTTCCCGCTGCAGGCCTCATTGGCGCGCTTGGCTACGTTGTGTGGGTGACAAAGTTTGAAGGAAAGTTCCAACAGGAAACTCAACGTTCTGTCGGTCAGTTCCAACGTTTCCAGGATTCTCTAAGAGATTCTCAAGCTCGCGATGCAGGCGCTGGCGTAATAATCGCCGGAGCTGCAGGCGCAGATGATGGTTCAGCAGATGATGCTGGTTCAGATGCAGGCTCTGATGCAGGAAGTTCTGCCGACTAAAGGCGATACGAAGTTACTTCGATGTTGAGATTTTCCAAACTCCCCCGCATAGTCACAATTACCGTAGGAATCTTTTTCGCTTTAGCAACTGTTGCACCACTTCCCTTCGCAATTGTCTTACCGGGTGAGGCGCAAAATATCTTTAAGAATGTCATCACAATCAAAGATCTTGAAAGTTACCCAGCATCGGGCCGTATTGATTTAATGTCGATTCGCGTCACAAATCCAGATGCTTGGATTGTGGGACCCGAAGTAATTTACTCATGGATTGATGCTGATCGCGCGGTGTATCCAAAATCTGCGATCTATCCTCCGGGAACAAGTACTGAAGAGGAAAGCAAGCAAGCAAAAGCCGACATGGTGAAATCTCAAGACACCGCAATTGTTGCCGCAGTTAACTATCTTCAATCACATCCAGAAGTCATGGGAAGCCAATCACTAGGTGTTGCGCGGGCAAACGCACTGGACGCAAAGAAGATCAAATTCAAAGTTGGCGAAACCGGTGGACCAAGTGGAGGCCTAGTCTTTTCTATTGGCCTAGTTGAACTATTGACTGAAAAAGATTTAATGCAGGGCCGTCATATTGCAGGCACCGGAACAATCACCGTTCGTGGTGTTGTTGGACCAATTGGTGGCATCAATGAAAAGATCGCATCGGCTCGTAAGGTCGGAGCAACGCTATTTTTTGCACCAGTAGAAAATGCTGAGGAGATCGCAAATATCCCTGAGGGCATCAAGGTCATTACGGTTGCAACCTTGGCACAAGCGATTTCATATCTGGAAAGAACCGCGACTAAAGCAGGTTAAAGGAAAACTGCAAATCTCTTGCACCATAATCCTTTTTTAAGCCTTTCTTAACTCTTACAGTGGTCATTTGCGCTGGCCTTTAACTTGGATTGGTAGGCCTAATCCCGTTGCGATAGTTTTGCCCCATGACTAATAACCCCCAGTTTCAACGCCCCAACTTCAAATTCAGCGGTCGCAAGAGCCCACTGGCTCTCACCGTCGGAATTCTTGTAATCATTGGAGCAGCATTCACAGCCTTAAGCGGTTTCTATGCAGATTGGTTGTGGTTTAAGTCGGTTGATTTCACAAACACCTGGTCAACCATCCTTTTAACTAAGGCGACCTTGTTTGTTGTAACAGGTTTAGTCACCGCAGGTTTTGTTCTACTCAATGTCGTAGTGGCATATAAGCGACGTCCGCTGTACGTACCAATGTCTCTTGAAGCTGACAACCTAGAGCGCTACCGAGGACAGATTGAAAACATCCGCGGTCGTGTGGTTGTACTCGGTTCACTTGCATTGTTCTACTTTGCAGGAACATCTGGAACAACTTTGTGGAGCACATGGCTGCTCTTCAAGAACTCAACATCATTTGGCGTAAAAGATCCTCAGTTCAACATGGATGTTTCCTTCTTCGCATTCCGCCTGCCTTTCTGGCAGACATTGATCTCTTGGGCGATCTCAACAATTGTTTTAGCAATTCTTGCTTCAACCGTTGTGCACTACCTATACGGCGGTATTCGCCTTCAGGTTCGTGAAGATCGCACGACAGTTGCTGCACGTGTTCAGCTATCTGTTCTATTTGGCTTAGTTGTTCTACTGAAGGCTGTTGCATATTGGTTTGACCGTTATGCGTTGGCGCTCAAGGAAAGCAAGCTGATCACCGGTCTTACCTACACAGATGTAAACGCTGTACTTCCAGCAAAGGCAATCTTGGCTGGAATCGCACTTGTGTGTGCTCTTCTATTCTTTGCAAACATTGTTCGCCGATCATGGGTACTTCCAGCAGCAGGAACTGCGCTTCTGGTTATTTCATCTGTATTAATCGCAGGTCTATATCCAGCAGCGATCCAGACATTCCAGGTAAAGCCAAGCGAATCTTCAAAGGAAGCCGCTTTCATTCAGCGCAATATTGATGCAACGCGCGCTGCTTATGGTCTTGAGAATGTAACCGTAAGCGACTACCAGGCAACCCTTTCTACCTCGGCAGGTCAGTTAACAAATGACGCGGCCACTATTGCAAACATCCGTTTAATGGATCCCAATGTAATTGCAGCTACTTTCCGCCAATTGCAGCAGATCAAGCCTTATTACACATTCCCTGATTCACTAGATATCGATCGCTACACAATCGATGGCGTTAAGCGCGATGTTGTAGTTGCGGTTCGTGAATTAAATATCGAAGGAAACCCATCCCGTAACTGGATTAACGACCACCTTGTTTACACGCACGGTTTTGGTTTTGTTGCAGCATACGGAAATACTCGCGATGCAGATGGAAAGCCATCATTTGCTGTTGGAGATTTGCCACCAACAAAGGGACTAGGAAAGTTTGAACCACGTGTGTATTTCGGTGAGAACGTTCCTAACTACTCAATCATTGGTGGAGTAAAGACTGATTCGCCTGTCGAGTTCGACTATCCAGATGATGCATCTGCAAATGGTCAGAAGAACTACACCTACTCAGGTTCAGGCGGAGTTCCAGTTGGTTCACTATTAAACAAGCTTGTGTTTGCTCTGAAGTATCAAGAGCAGCGCATTCTTCTTTCATCATTGATTAACAAGGATTCAAAGATCCTCTTCGAACGTAATCCTCGTGATCGCGTTGCAAAGGTTGCCCCATGGCTAACTCTTGATGGAGATTCATATCCTGCCATCGTTGATGGTCGAATTCTTTGGATTATTGATGGCTACACAACAAGTGCTGGCTATCCATACTCAAAGCAGACCACTCTCTCTAGCGCTACATCTGATGCATTAACTACTAATTCGACATCAATTACCGCGCAGGGCAATGAGAACATCAACTACATCCGTAACTCTGTTAAGGCAACGGTTGATGCATATAGCGGTCAGGTGAAGTTGTATCAGTGGGATGAGAAGGATCCAGTCTTGAAGACATGGAGCAAAGCCTTCCCTGGCACTATTCAGCCAAAGAGCAAGATCTCGAAGGAGCTGCTCGATCACATCCGCTACCCAGAGGATATGTTCCGAGTTCAGCGTGAAATCTTGAGCTCGTACCACGTTACAACCGCTGCAGCGTTTTATGGCGGACAGGATTTCTGGCGCGTACCTCGTGATCCATCAACATTTGGTGCAAACGCAGGAGCACAACCTCCTTACTACCTAACACTTCAAATGCCTGGCGAAGCTAAGCCAGAGTTTGCATTGACTACTCCATTTGTTCCACGTGGTGGTCGTGAAAACCTTTCAGCATTTGCTGTTGTTAACTCAGACTCAGGCGAGAACTACGGAAAGATTTCTGTTCTGCAGTTGCCACGAAGCACAAACGTTGCAGGACCTTCACAGGTTGCATCTAACTTCGAAGCTAAACCTGAAGTCGCAAATTCATTGTCATTGCTCCGCCAAGGTGGATCTGATGTTGTGCTTGGTAACTTGCTAACACTTCCAGTGGGTGGCGGTTTGCTCTATGTACAACCTGTTTACGTTCGTGCGACTTCTAACAGTGCCGCGTATCCATTACTACAAAAGGTGCTTGTCTCCTTCGGTGATCAAATCGGATTTGATGACACTCTTAAGGGCGCACTTGATCAAGTATTCGGTGGAAACTCCGGAACTGCAGCCGGTGGACAAAGCACAAATGGTTCAACTGGTGTAACAACTAACTCATCTCTTGCAAACTCTCTTGCTAGTGCAAAGAAGGCGTATGCAGATGGATTAGCTGCACTTGCAAAGGGAGACTTTGCAGCTTATGACAAGGCGCAGAAGCGATTGAAATCTGCACTTGATGCAGCGATCAACGCACAGACAAAGAAGTAAGGAAGTCTCGAGAAGTTTTGATCTCAGAATTAGTGTGAACATTCACAACTAAATTTGAGTGATTTACTTCAAAACTTCTTTTGATAAAGGCCAGATTCATGCGGGCAATTGCATGGATTTGGTCTTTATCTATTGGTGCGCATAAGATTGCATCACCGACGCGGGGTGGAGCAGCTCGGTAGCTCGCTGGGCTCATAACCCAGAGGTCGTAGGTTCAAATCCTGCCCCCGCTACTAGTAACAACAGCACAAAAGGGTCCTCATAGAGGGCCCTTTTTGCTTTCCCCAAACTCCCAGCGGAATTGTTGTTAATGATTCCATTCGCCTAGTGAGTTAATTTAAATGGGTAAATGGGCGAAGCGCAGAGAGGTTGAAGCGGCTCTCTAGCGAGCGGTCAAACTTTTTATTTGATTCTCAAAGAGTTAGTAACAACGAGGACGCTGCTCGCTGCCATGGCGGCAGCCGCATACAACGGCGACAACAACCCAGCCGCTGCAATCGGAATACCGATGACGTTGTACACCAACGCCCAACCCATATTCAGATGAATAATCTTTAAGGTCTTCTTTGAAAGCTTCAACGCAGAGATCACTGAGCCAAGACCGGTATTCATCAAGGTGATGTCAGCGCTATTAATCGCTGTATCTGTTCCGGTACCCATTGCCATTGAAAGATCAGCGGCGGTAAGTGCAGCTGCATCGTTGATGCCGTCACCGATCATCAAAACGGTGTGACCTTCACTCTTCATACGTTCAACGATTTCTAGCTTTGTTTCAGGCATTGCATGAGAAACAACATGTGCTGCATCAATGCCAACAGTTGTCGCAACAGATGCTGCAACCTCAGAGCTATCGCCAGTTACAAGCCAAGGAGTAATTCCCAAATCGCGAAGAGCTGAAACGGTTTGTGCAGCATCGCCCTTCAATTGATCGCCAATTGCAAATACTGCAACAGCAACACCATCCCATGCCATAACTGCAATTGTTAATCCCGCAGCTTGACCACGTTCAACAGCAGACTTAATCTCGGCGTGGAATTCAGTTGAGCTATGTGCAACCGCTGCTGGTGAGCCAATCAGAACTACCGGTGATTGCGTACCAATTGATACGCGACCGGCAGCACCTGAACCAGGTGTTACAGAGAAATCAGAGACTGCAAAGGTTGGACGAGCGTTCGCGCCGCCAACGGTAGAAATACCTGAAACAGCAGCTGTTGCATTTGCAAGCGCGTAACGGGTAATCGACTGTGCAACAGGGTGATTGTTCAAGGCTTCAATTGCTTGAGCGGAAGCCAAAATATTTGCAGGGGTAACAATTTCAGCAAATGAACGACCAAGGAGCGCTGCTGCAGCGGTTGAAATCGTTGCATCCTGCACATTCATAACGCCCTCTGTAAGGGTTCCTGTCTTATCAAAGACAACTACATCTACATCGCGGGCAACCTCAAGCACACGAGGTTCACGCAAAACAATTCCACGTGCTGCTCCACGTCCAGATGCAACCAAAAGGGCAACTGGAGTCGCTAATCCAAGTGCACATGGGCAAGCGATCACTAATACTGTGATTGCAATAGAGATTGATTTGGTGAGCGTTGAACCTGTGAAGTACCAACCAGCAAATGTTCCAATTGCAAGAACAGTAACAATCGGCACGAAAACCGCACTGATGCGATCTGCAAGACGTTGAATCGGTGCCTTTGTTCCTTGGGCGCTGATCACCATTGCGGTAATTCGAGCAAGCTCTGTATCGCTACCAACACGTGTAGCGCGAACAATTAAACGGCCGTTGTGGTTAACCGCTGCACCGATCACCATAGAACCTGGACGAACATCAACAGGCTTTGTTTCACCTGTAAGCATGGAATTATCAACGGCGCTTTCACCCTTAACAACGATTCCATCTGTTGCGATGCGATCTCCTGGGCGAACTTCAAACTCATCACCGATTTGTAGCTGCTCGATTGGCACAATCAGTGGGAATCCCCCGCGAACAATTGTTACCTCTTTTGCACCAAGTGCTAATAAAGATGTGAGTGCGCTACTTGCCTTTGCCTTTGCGCGAGTTTCTAAGTAACGACCAAGGATTACAAAAAAGATAACTCCTGCAGCAACTTCGGTGTAGACATCGCCAGCACCTGTTGAGTTGGCATAGATAGACCAACCAAAAGCGGCAAGTGATCCCATTGAAATTAAGTTATCCATTGTTGGATGGGTAATGTTTCGAATCGCAGCCTTGTGAATTGGAAATGCAACAAGTAAAACAACTGGAGCGCTGAGCGCAATAACTACCCATGCAGTCGGTGAGTACAAAGGATGTGGAAGGCCAACAGCATCTAGCCCTTGGTGAACCCACATATCTATCTGGTGATGCCAGCTCATAACCATTGAAATAGCCACTGCAGGAACTGCAAAGATAAATGCGAAGAACAATGCACGTGCAGACTTTTTGCTGTGCAAAGTTACAGATTGGGCATCAACTAACAAGGTTGCTGAATAACCAGCTTTTTCAACTACCTTGATTAAATCCTTGGGGCTCATATCCGCTGGGGCCAAGATATGAGCTGTTTCTGTTGCAAAGTTGATCGTTGCGCTGACACCTTCGACCTTATTCAACGCCTTTTCGACAGAGTTCACACATGAAGAACAGGTCATTCCCTGTACAGACAGTGTTACTGGTTCTAATAGTTGGCTCATTGTCGATTCCGTCTCTTATGGATTAAGTCCATTGATCACTGCATTGTGCAGCAATCCATTGGTTGAAACTCCACTGCCACCAAAGGGACCGTTTGCACCAGCGGTGTTTGTAAATGTTCCACCTGCTTCGCGAACAATGATGTCCAACGCTGCCATGTCCCACACTGCAAGAGATGGTTCTACGGCAACATCTACCGCGCCTTCGGCAACAAGCATGTGGGACCAGAAATCTCCGATGCCACGTGTGCGCCAGGCATTTGCCAGCATCTTTTGGAAAGGCTCTAGGCGATCTCCCCAACCAACAAAATCTGAGTATGAAATAGATGCATCAGTTAACAATGAAACCTTTGAAACAGAGATCTTCTTCTCGTTAATTGATTGAGCAATCGCATCAAAATCAACCGCTGAGTCATAGGCGAAATCATCTCCTGATGTATCGCCAATACTTAGATCGTTTGGACCAGAATTAAAGCGAACAGTCGCACCATGTCCCTTTGCCGCGGCCCAACGACGCGCTAATGCAGGTGCACTTGCAATTCCAACAACAACTTCTTCGTTCCCGGATGCATCGACCTGCACAAGTGCGATCAAAGTTGCCCAGGTTGGAACTCCACGCATAAAGTTTTTTGTTCCATCGATTGGATCAATTACCCAGTAGCGACCAGAATTTCCCTTATCGCTTCCAAACTCTTCTCCAACTAAACCATCTGATTGGCGATGAGTTGCCAGCGCTTCACGGATCGCCGTTTCAACTGCGCGATCTGCATCTGTAACAGGAGTGTTGTCTGGCTTGTTAGTAACAACTAAATCTTGTGCTTGGTAACGATCAAGGGTGATCGCATCTGCCATGTCGGCTAATGCATGTGCCAGAGCTAAATCATCCAGCAGATCAATTGAATCCTTATTCGTACTCATGGAGGCAGTCTATTCTGTGAGACAGCCATGCTTCTTGTAGAAAATCAGCCAATCACGCCTACAAAAAAGTGAGATTAGTCCTCTGTGACAGGTGCTGGTGAATCCTTAACGGCAAGCAAAGAACGAAGGCTTGCAAGGCGCGCAGTTCTATGAGGATTTGGAATGCCATCAGGGGCCGCCCATGCATCTAATTTGCAGGAACTCTCTGAATGCGAGCAGTTTGAAAGACAGTTAGCGGCAACCTCAGAAAGATCGCTAAATGCATCCACAATGCGCTGATTATCAATATGGGAAAGGCCGAAGGCACGGATTCCTGGAGTATCAATAATCCAACCTTCGCTATCAACTAGCGGCAAAGCGATTGCACTAGAAGAGGTGTGACGACCACGTCCGGTGGCTTCATTAACATCGCCAGTTGCACGGTTGCTTTCAGGAATCAGAGCGTTAATCAGTGTTGATTTACCAACGCCAGAGTGGCCCACCAAAACTGAGATCTTTCCTTCAAGAACTTGATGCAGTTTCTCTAAATCCTTTTCACGTGAATCACTCTTAATCGCGGTGTGAATAATTTCAACATCTAGCTCTGCATACTCTGCCAAGAATGCAGGAACTTCGCTGATGTCAGTTTTTGTGACAACAATCTTTGGAGTAATTCCTTCTGTGAATGCAGATACAAGGAAGCGATCAATCAATCCGCGACGGGGTTCTGGATTGGCCGCGGCCACAACAATAATTAGCTGATCGATGTTTGCAACAATTGTGCGTTCAAACTGTGCCGCATCATCAACCGTGCGACTTAAAGAGTTGCGACGTTCTTGCACTGCAACGATTCGAGCAAGAGAACCTTCAGCACCTGATGTGTCTCCCACCAATGAAACATTGTCACCGGTCACAACTGATTTTGGTCCAAGCTCGCGTGCACGCATTGCAGTAACAATGACGCCATCATCTGTGATACATGTTTGGCGACCACGATCTACAGTTGTTACAAGTGCTGAAATTGCATCATTATGTGAAGGACGATCTTTGCTTCGCGGGCGGGTGCTACGTGATGGGCGAATTCGCACATCTGATTCATCGTATTCGCGAGGCGTCATACTAAAAGTGAGCTCCATAGCCCTGGAAAATCAGGCAAAGTTTTACGGGTAGTAGCGATGTTTTCTACCTCGATATCAGCAATCACTAGGCCCAAAACAGCGCCCGCTGTTGCTAATCGGTGATCATCGTAAGTATGGAAAACCCCGCCATGTAATGGTGCAGGGGTAATGTGAAGCGCGGTCTCTTCCTCAACAACATTTCCGCCAAGCGCGTTAATTTCACGGGTCAGCGCTGCAAGACGATCAGTTTCATGCAGACGCAAATGCCCAATTCCACGCAAATGCGAAGGCGAATCAGCAAGTGCGGCAAGAGCTGCAATTGATGGAGTTAGCTCGCCGACATCATGCAAATCAATATCAATTCCATGAATTGTTCCATTGCCGGTCAAAGTCAATCCTGCATCACTAAATGAAACCGATGCACCCATTGCGGTAAAGATTGAACGAAGTTGATCACCAGGTTGTGTTGTCGCCTTTGGCCAATCTGCAATCGTCACACTTCCACCACACACCATGGCAAGTGAAAGGAATGGCGCGGCATTAGAAAGATCTGGTTCGATTACTAACTCTTTACCCTGAAGGTCCCCTGGCTTAACAGTCCAGGTTTGGTTTGCTGAATCTACTTCGACCGTTGCACCAAAATCACGAAGCATTTCAACGGTCATCTCAATGTGCGGCATCGAAGGCAATGAACCGCCTTGATGCTTTGCAACAATTCCATTTGTAAAGCTTGGAGCAACTAAGAGCAGCGCAGATAAGAACTGACTTGAAGCGCTGGCATCAATTGTTAAAGCGCCACCAGGAATCGATCCTGTGCCCTGCAACTTAAGTGGCAAGCTGTATCGACCTTCATGCTCAACTGAAATTCCAAGCTCTTCAAGCGCTTTGATTACTGGTCCAAGTGGGCGTTCATATGAACGTGGATCTCCATCAAATGCGACCTCACCCGTTGCCAATGCGGCAAGAGGTGGCAAGAAGCGCATAACAGTTCCGGCATTTCCTACATCAACCTTTACTCCACCGCGCATTGGTGCAGGAGTAATAATCCATTGAAGCTCTTCAGAACCATTTACGACAACTCTTTTTTCTTCAATTCCGATACCAAGTGCTTTAAGCCCTGCAACCATGAGTTCGCTATCTCGAGAAACCAAAGGGCGGCGCAATACAGATGGGCTCTTTGCCTGAGCAGCTAAAATCAAAGCACGATTTGTAACTGATTTTGATCCAGGAATGACAACGCTGATATCAACTGGTGTCGCACCGCGATAAATCGCTGGCCAGTGAGCGTTGTTTGTCATCGCCTTATTCTAACCGTTAGCCGACCCTGCGATACCCTTGAATTATGTGTGGACGTTATGCCCAAACCGCAGATATGCGCGAACTCATGGAGCAGTTTGAGGTCACCGGTACTTCGCCGCAAGCCTCGCTTCCGTTGAATTGGAATATCGCTCCCACCAATCCGATTTACATTATTCGCGCCAATGACCGCACCGGAAAAGATGTTGAAGCAAAGCGCGCCTTGACCACTGTTTCATGGGGATTAATCGGTCCGTGGTTAACAGATATGCAAGAGGCTCGCGCATCACAATCTCGTGCGATTAATGCTCGAAGTGAATCAATTCATGAAAAACCAACTTTTAGAAACGCGTTTCGTTCTACCCGTTGTTTAATTCCTGCAGCTGGTTATTACGAATGGGCAACCGCCATGGGTAAGTATTCGCCAAAGCAACCTTTCTATATTTCTGCACGAGATGAAAAGCAACTGCCCATTGCCGGTATCTGGAGCAGTTGGTCTGCGCCCAATGGTGAAGTAATTGAAACCGCTTCGATTATTACCCAAGAGGCGCAAGGCGAGTTAGCAACAATTCACAGCCGCATGCCCGTCTTTATGCCGCAAGATCGATGGGACCTTTGGTTGAACCCTCGAAACACCGATGTAAATGAGTTGAAGTCATTAATGGTCGTAGAACACCCAGAATCCATTGTCGTCGCGCGTCCTGTTTCAAACGCGGTCAATAGCGTCGCAAATAATGGAAAAGAGTTGATCGTTGAAGCCGATTTGGGAGAGCCAGAAACCCTCTTTTAGCGATAGTGTTTTAGTGATGTCAACGGATCTAGTTAAAGAGAGCTCAGCGGATCGTGCTGTCCGCTTCGAGCGAGATGCCCTTGCCTTCACAGATCAGCTTTATGCGGCGGCGCTTCGTTATACAAAGAATCCGCACGATGCAAAGGATTTAGTTCAAGATACATATTTGAAAGCTTTTGCTTCCTTCCATCAATTTGAACCAGGTACCAATTTAAAGGCGTGGTTGTATCGCGTACTCACAACGACATTTATCAATACTTATCGCAAAGATCAGCGTCGCCCGCAGTTAAGTGGTGGCGAGATTGAAGATTGGCAGTTAGCCGATGCTGCTTCACACACCAGCGATCAAGGAAAGTCAGCTGAAGTTGAGGCGTTGGAGAATCTTCCAGATAGCGACATCAAGCGTGCCCTTCAAGATATTCCGGAAGAGTTTCGTATCGCTGTGTACTTGGCAGATGTTGAAGGCTTTTCATACAAAGAGATCGCTGAGATCGTTGGCGTTCCGGCAGGAACTGTAATGTCACGGCTACATCGGGGAAGAAAACAGCTGCGCGAACGGTTAACAGAGTATGCAAAAGAATTGGGCTACACCACCGATAAGAAGTCGGGGGTTAAGTCATGACCTTCAACTTTGCACTTGGATGTAATGAAGTCCTGAACTCATTTGTGTTGCTGATTGAAGGCAATATTGAAGAGCCACAGATGAACATGATTGAGGTTCATATCGCTGCATGTCCTGCATGCGAGGCCGAACTTGCCCATGAACAAGCAATGCGCCAGTTAATGCAAAGCGCATTACGCCGAAGCTGTAATGAAAAAGCGCCAGAAGATCTGCATGATGCTATTTATCGTCAGATTCATGGCCAAATGACAGGTGCATTCACCGAAGTTGTTACGCAGTACAGCATGACTGAAATTTCAATTGAAATTGATGAGTTTGGTCAGATCGAGCACCGTGAAGTAACAATCGAGCACACAGAAGAGATTCGCTTCCTCAATGGCGGAATTGATGACACTGATCCGAATGGCCAGGTGCGATAAGAATGCATCCTGCAGAAGAGGTTCTAGGCGCTGTTGGTTTAACTGAAATGGTTGTCCGCCCCGGAGACACATCAGTTGCAATCGGAATTGGCGATCTACCAATCATCGCTCCATCGCTGCTGATTAACTTAATGGAGCATGCAGCGATCCTGTCGCTTGATCTTTATATGGAGCCAGAAGAGACAACTATCCCTGTGAGTGTTGAATTCATTTCACTGTCACCAGCAAGTATTGGTGCTGAACTTCGAGCCACATCACGCGTGATTGAAATTGAAGGAAAAGAATTAACCTTTGAATGTGAAGTGTATGAACATGATCGCCAAATTGCAGCGGCATTAATAAAAAGATCAGCGGTGGAGCGAGTATCTTTCCTCGCCCGCACCGCTGCTCTTAATCTTGTTAAAGATTCTAGTAAGAACTAAAACCCGTTTTCCTGCAGAACTTTGTAAAAACTAAGCCTTCTTAGTCGCCCAGAAGATCTCTGCAATCTCATCGATCTTTGCGATCAATGAATCTGCAACTGCAACATCCTGAGTTCCCTTTGTACCTGCAGCGCCTGCAAGCTTTGTTGCCTCATTGAACAATGAGTGCAGCTGTGGGTACGCCTCGAAGTGAGGTGCCTTGAAGTAATCAGTCCACAGCACCCATAGGTGCTCCTTAACCTGATGTGAACGCTCTTCCTTGATCGCCACTGAACGTGAACGGAAATCTGCATCTGTATTTGCTGCGTACTTCTCCATGCATGCCTTTACAGATAGCGCTTCAATCTTTGCTTGCGCTGGATCGTAAACTCCACATGGAAGATCGCAGTGTGCGTAGACAGTTGTCTTTGGTGCAAACATTTTCTTCTCCCCTATTAAGCACTTCTCTATGTAATGGAATTGCAGTGCTTATGGTGCGAGACTACCGCCCGTGAGCAAATTTGGCACAGTCAAGGTCGCAGGGGGCTCGATGTCCCCCACATTTAACGATGGTGACTGGCTGCTCGTTTCGTGGTTTGAGGCTGGCTTACCTGCCGCTATTGGTGATCGCATTCTGGGCAAGGTTGTTGTCGTAGAACGTGAAGAACGCCCAGGAATCTTCTTAGTAAAGCGCTTACAGAAATCCCATGGCGGTATCTATTGGGTGCAGGGTGATAGCGATGAAAGCACTGATTCACGCACCTGGGGATGGATTCCAGGCAATGAAATCGTTGGCGTTGTGCGATGTAGATACCGCAAGAATCGTGAGATTTAATAGCTAGAAAGATCTGATGGCTCTGGCCACATTACCAGTCGCGCTCTTTCCAACTTCTTGACTCCCGCCGTCTGTGAACCTAACTTGCCAACCATTTTGCCACGTGGACTCTGACGACGACCAGTAGGCCTGATTTTCAGAATCAGATGCACCAACAAAGGTTTTCAGTGCAATTAATTCATTGAGTGAAGGTAGATACCAATCCTTGAACTCTGAAAGGGTTCGGTAGCCTGTCAATATGGAACTAGAAGTTGTTGTGCCACCTTGTTGCGCATCAAATGCAATCATCAATGTGGTGTTCCTAAAGCCAGTTCCGATCTCTGTTCCAGTACCTAAGTTCGATCCAATTAGCGGTGGAATACCCCATACTTCAACAGGATTTGTTGGCCATGAGGTAGCGCC
>ERZ1034363.537-NODE-537-length-26004-cov-8.288387_pt1 | contig 26004 bp, 25 predicted proteins | sample MGYA00520616_ERZ1034363 | MGnify/ENA primary metagenome ERZ1034363 (study PRJEB33736, sample SAMEA104284506) | Azolla filiculoides | biome: Urban; feature: Water surface; material: Ditch water | place: Netherlands | collected 2015-10-28 | depth 0-0.1 m ... | reverse complement strand
TATCATCAAGTGAGATGTCGTTTAATCTGATTCCTTTCCTATATGGGATGAAATTAGCAATCATCATGATAACTTAGCAGCCCTATTAGTTTATTATTAAAAAATTTATTTATGCTCATTGTCAATTTTACTATTTTCCAAATCATAAAGTATAGACCATCATTTATCGTCATCTGACTGAAAATAATGATAACGTATCTCACAATATCATGATTTTATTATACCAAGATTCATTTAAGTTTAATTTGCCGTTTTATCATCAATATTTAGCACGTGGATTTTTGTCCAAATAGCAAAGTCAGCGGTTGTCATGCGTTTTTTTCCTATAGCGATTTCCTCAAATTTTACATTATCTGTCATGATATTTAGCATCTTAATTTGGGATAGTAATAATTGGTAATGCGCAATTGCCGTTTCGGGTTTCTGGGCAATTTTGTGCAGTGGTAGCTTGGATACATCTTCTTTTAATTCACGTTCTTTAATTGCTCGATCAATTAAGCGCTCTACTTCGTCATCGTTGAGATGTAAACGTTTGGCTTCTTTGTTAATAAATTCAATTTCCTCATCGTCGAGTATCCCATCACTTAACATTTCGTACAACGAGTTTTTAAGTGTTTCACGTTCGATACGCAGTTGATCAGTAAAAGCCGATGATAGTAATGCGGCTGGAATGGCAAAAATACCAATCCCCATCAACGCTAAAATAATCGTCATAAAACGCCCCATACCCGTCACTGGAGCAATATCGCCATAACCAACGGACGCCAGCGTAATCACGGCCCAGTAAATAGATTGTGGAATATTTTCAAATTTATCAGGCTGGGCATCGTGCTCAAATAAGTAACCTAAACTGGCAGTTAGAATAACCAGCAATAACATAATAAAAGCCGATGCACTTAATACAGGAAGTTCACGTGCAATTACTTTGGTCAGTGTTGACGTGGCTTCTGTATAGCGATTGAGTTTTAAAAGTCGCATCAATCTGAAAACACGAAGAAAACGTAAATCCATTAAGTGATGCAAAAATATTTCTAAAAAGAAAGGCAAAATAGCCAAAAAATCGATAATTGAGGACGTTGATTTTGCCTGCTTTAATCGACCCGTAATGGCGTGGCTATATTCCTGATTTTCTACGCAGCAGTAAAGGCGCAAGCAATATTCTATGGTGAAAATACCTACCGCAATGGCATCAATAATAATAAATTGAATATTGAGAATATAATGAATGTGTTCAACGGATTCCAAAATTACGCAAATCACGGAGATAATCACCCACGTGACAATAAACATATCAAAAATGCCTTGTAAACTACCACCAAAGTCACTTGGATAAATTAAGGCATGTATTTTTTGACGAAAGGTGCGACCTTGATTAAGTACGATAAATGCCTGATAGGCAGGAATCAGTACGCGAAATAGTTTTAAAATTCGTAGTAATCGTAAAAATCGTAGCATGCGTAAATCAATAGGGATAAACGCTTGTACATAAAAGGGGGCTACCGCGAAAAAGTCGATAATCGCAAAAGGACTTTTTACATAATTTAGGTAGGCTTTATGTTTTTTATCCTCATTAAACTCACTATCCTCCGGCGCAAGATAGAGTCTAAGTAGATATTCAATCGTAAAGACAATAACTGAAAAAATATCAAATAAATGAAAGAGGTGTGCATTTGGCTCATGTATTTGAGGGACATGCTCAAACAGGAGTGCAATTAGGTTGAGTACAATCAGTAAACCAATCCAATTTTCGACTTGTTTTTGATAATTACCTTCAATTTCAGTATCTAAGAGCCAACTGTAGAGCCATTTGCGAAATGGCAAGTCTGCGGAAATATCGGCACGATAATCACGCCCACGAATTTTGCCTCGTAAATTATGTAAGTTCTCCATAATGCCTCTCTTTTTTATAATTCAATGCGCACACATAATTCGATTACTTTATCTACAGGGATTTTGAAAAAATCGACTGCACTGCCCGCATTTTTAAATAGGAATAGGAATATATTGCTACGCCAAACTGGCATTTTATTGCTTTTTTTGAAGGTAATATGCTCATTGCCCACAAAAAATGACACATCTTCTTTATTTATTTTTAAACCCTTTCTAATCGCTAAATCAAGAGCATCACGAATGTCGGGCGTTTCTTTAAAGCCAAAGTAGAATTTGACTCGATAGAATTGATTATTCGTACCAAAAGTGCGGATTTTGACTCTTTTTTCTTCATCGTCAATATAGGGTTCTTCAATTGTCACTAAGGTCAAAACGACGACTTTCTCATGTATCACATGATTGTGCTGGAGATTATTGAAAAGGACAGGTGGAATACCGTGTAAGCTACGGGTTAAATAAATAGCGGTTCCTTCAACGGTCACCAGTTTTTTCGTCGCAATATGCGCTTCTAATTCTTCAAACAAGACTTTTTTATTTTCCAATGCGTCAGAAAGCATGGCTCGTCCGCGAATCCATGTCATCATCAGTAAAAATAAAAATCCTCCCACAGCGAGTGGTAACCATCCGCCCGATAAAATTTTTAAACTGTTAGATGAGAGGAAAATAAAATCAATAGCAAAAAAGATGATTAAAAATAGGTAACTTGAGACAAAATTCCATTGCCATGTCGCGCGGATGACTATGAAAGATAATACCGTTGTAATAATCATTGTGCCTGTTACAGCAATACCGTAGGCTGACGCAAGGTTTGATGAAGATTCAAAGGCGATGACGATAATGAAAACCATAAACATTAACAAATAGTTAATGGCCGGTATATAGATTTGACCAATTTCGCTTTCTGACGTGTGTAGTACCGTCATTCGAGGACAATAACCCAATTGAATCGCTTGTTTTGTCATTGAAAAAGCACCTGAAATGACCGCCTGTGACGCAATAACGGTTGCCAGTGTCGATAAAATTAACAGTGGATACAGAGCCCATGATGGTGCAAGTAAATAAAAGGGATTTTCAATGGCTTCGGGATGACTTAAAAGTAGTGCGCCTTGCCCAAAGTAGTTACAAAGCAGCGCCGGAAAGACAAAGCCAAACCATGCATAACGAATCGGTATTAAGCCAAAATGCCCCATATCCGCGTAAAGTGCTTCAGCTCCTGTTAAAACTAAAACCACTGCGCCCATGACCAAAAAACCACGCCAACCCAGTTCATTTAAGAGATTAATGGCATAAAATGGATTGACTGCGGTTAATACTTGCGGTTGCTCGATGATTTGATTAACCCCCATTATGGCTAAGCAAACAAACCAAATACACATGATAGGTGAGAATAATTTTCCAACCGCTGCAGTTCCCTTGCCTTGAATCATGAAAAGAAACGTTAAAACCAACAGCGTTATCGGCAAAACAAAATGCTCTAAGGGTTTGGCAATTACGTTTAAGCCCTCAACAGCGCCTAAAACAGAGATGGCAGGCGTGATGATACTATCCCCATAAAATAGCGTTGCACCGAGAAGGCCAATAATCATGATGAATTTTCGTTTTCCTGCCTTATCTTTAGCAGTTGATAGCGCAAGTGCGGTCAATGCCATCACGCCTCCTTCACCTTTATTGTTTGCTCGCATAATAAACAAGGTGTATTTCAATGCGACAACTAACACGAGTGACCAAAAAATTAAGGATAAAACGCCCAAAACATGAGATGCATCCATGGTGAGATGTTCACGAAAAATCTCTTTTATGGCGTAAAGGGGACTTGTGCCAATATCACCAAAAACGACACCTATAGTGCCTAAGGTTAGACTAGCGGTCGTCGATTTTGTTGCGTGTTTTAAGGTCATATAAATTTCCAAAAGGGTTATATAGTGTTATTTAAAAGACGATATCCAACGCCCGTTTCTGTGAGTAAATAACGGGGTTGTGTGGGATTTTCTTCAATTTTGTGGCGCAAGCGGCGCATATAGATGCGCAGATAGTGTTGATTATCTAAATGCTGCATTCCCCACACATTTTTGAGTAAATATCGGTGCGTGACCACGAGGCCTGCGTGCTGAATTAAAATGTATAAAATATGGTATTCCGTTGGCGTAATTTTTATTTCTTTCTGTGAAACAAAAACTTGTCTTTTGGATAAGTCAATTTTAAGTTCACCTGTTTCGAAGATATCTTGATTAATTGGCGTTTGGTTAATACGTCGAATTAGTGCTTGCAATCGTGAGTTCAACTCACCAATCCCAAAAGGTTTTGTTAAGTAATCATCAGCGCCTGCGTCTAACGCCGACATTTTGCTTTGTTCTAAACTGCGTGCAGAGAGTACTAAAATGGGGATATTAGAGAATTGTCGTAAATGCTTAATAAGGCTGATACCATCCATGTCAGGCAGTCCTAAATCTAAAATCAATAAATTAGGCGTCGTATCTTTTAATAAGATCAATCCTTCTTTTCCTGACGCCGTATCACTCACTTCCCAACCGCGTGCATTTAAGTTCTTTTTTAAAAATCGGCGTGTTTGTAAATCATCTTCAATTAGTAATATTTTAGAATTGTTTAGCATCATATTCACTCTTCTAGCGCCATCATTGGGGATTGTATTATGGGTAAAGTGATAACAAACACAGCGCCTTTATTAGGGACTTGTTTTACTTTAATGGTTCCACCGTGCATTTCGATAATGGAGCGACAAAGTGATAAACCTAATCCAACGCCATTTTGTGGCGTTTCATGCTCAAGACGAAAAAATTTATCAAAAATTTTATTTTCTAAAGAATGAGGAATACCAACGCCATAATCTGAAATAATGATATTTAAATAATGTGTGAAAAAATCAGCCTCAATATCAATGGGACTGCATGGGGGGGTGTATTTGGTGGCATTTTCAATTAAATTGACAATGACTTGCTCAAATAAAACGGAATCCACCCAGATAAGTGGTGATTTTTCGGATAAATGCGTATTGATTGGATGCGTGGAGAGTTCTTTTTCTAAACGTTTTAATGCACTGCCTATAATTTCTTCTAGCGTATTCCATTCTCGATGAATGACAATCTGTCCGGTGCTGAGTTTGGCCATATCAAGCACTTTATTCATCAATTCCGACATTCGCTGCGATTCGTCAAAAATAACATGAGAAAACTCCTGAACGTCTTCTTGGGATATATGATTGTGACTTTCTATCAATGTTGTAGCTATGCCAATAATACGTGTTAATGGCGTGCGCAGATCATGGGAAATGGCGCTCAATAGTGAATTACGAAGTGCTTCATCTTCTGCTTTCGCTTTTACAATGTGCGCATTTTGAGCTTGGTTAAGTAAATTGCTCGTAATTGTACCCACACTCATCATAATGATTAACGCGATAAAATCTTCAACATTAGTCATCCTTAACGAAAAAACAGGGTTTGTGAAACAAAAGTCGAACAATAACGCGCTAAATATTGATGTAACAATAGAGACCCCATGCCCCCAGCGACTGGCAACTAAGAAAACACCAAACAAATAAATCATTAAGAAAGGGGTGCGGCCCGTTATAGGCTCTAATACCAAGTTTAAAACTGTACACAACACAGGGATTAAAACGCTTCCCGCATAATGCAAATATACGGTTTTTTTAGAACACATAATGGTGGCACTCAAATTAGGATGTGAGATAGATTCATTGCGCTATCTTGTTGCTTGTGACAACATCAATAGTCTGATCTTTTAGGATGTGTCCATTGTCTAAATCACAAATGGTTAGCCATATTTTGTTATGGTTATCGTGTATTTCATATTGCATGAAAAAATGGTTGTTTTCGTTCATTAACCATTGTTTTTCTAATAGTCCTAGGTGTAAGACAGACGCATTTGTATAACACGTGGATAAATTAATTTTATTTTCTAATAGAGGGTAAGTTTTCTTTGACGTTTCATCTGCTTGAGTGGCATTAAAAATAGAAAAAAAGAGTAGAATGAATGGCATTGGTAAAACTCCCGAAAGCATTGCGGTAGAGTTTACAAATTAAAAAGTAAAAAAGTTGTAAAAAATAACAAATTAAAGCGATGTGCTTTTCGCGGTTCTTATTGACAAATATCGCCTAATTTCCCAAGTTTACGTGTAAAATTCCTAAAAGTAAGCGCATTTGCTAATGTCAGCCAATTGTCACTTTCTCTATCCAAATATCATGTCACACATACCTCGCGTGATGTATTTACGCTGTTAGCGCAAGCTAATTGGATTGATGGTGATTTCGCTCAGTCATTAAAGTACATGGTGGGGTTTTGTCATATTGCGGTGCATGATGATAAAAAATTACAATTACCTATTACGTTAAATGTCATTACGCAACATTTAAACGAACTAATACACTTTTCATCTGCTATTTTAAAAAAAGATAATCCCTAAATTTTTTGGAGTCAAACATGAACAAACCTAAAGTATTTATTACGCGACGCTGGACGGCGTCTGTAGAAGAAAAACTGCGCCATTTATACGATGTGACGCTTAACGAAACAGATCGTCCACTGACTGCAGATGAATTTAAAGCGGCATTGCAACAGTATGATGCCGTTTGTCCAACGGTTTGTGATTCGTTTCCGGCAGAAATTTTGAATGTTGAAAATAAACGCTGCAAAATTTTGGCGAATTTTGGAGTGGGGTATAACCACATTGATATTCCTGCCGCAAAAGCGAATGGGTTGATGGTGACCAATACACCCGATGTACTCACGCAAAGTACAGCTGATATTGCCATGACGTTGCTTTTAATGACAGCGCGACGTGGCGCAGAAGGGGATCGTTTAGTTCGCGCTAAAAAATGGACGGGATGGTGCCCAACGCACATGCTCAGCTCAAATGTGACGGGCGCAACGTTAGGTCTTATTGGTTTTGGGCGTATAGGTCAGGCGATGGCGCGTAAAGCGCATCATGGGTTTGATATGAATATTATTTATTACAATCCCAGTGCGGCAAATGAATACGTCACGCAGGATTTGCAGGCTAAACGCTGCAATACTGTAGAAGACGTGTTGGCTCAGGCCGATTTTGTATCGCTACATTGCCCTGCTGGAGCCAATACAAAGCATTTAATCAATGCGCAAACCTTAAAATTAATGAAACCGTCAGCGCATTTAATCAATACCGCGCGTGGCGATGTGGTTGATAGTGTTGCGCTTTGCGAGGCGTTGAAAAATAAACAAATTGCGGGCGCAGGCCTTGATGTGTATGAAAATGAGCCACATATTTACGAAGGCTTTTTAGCGTTAGAAAATGTTGAACTTCTGCCACATTTAGGCAGCGCAACACTCGAAACGCGCACTGCCATGGGTGAAAAAGTGTTGGCTAATTTAGCGGCTTATTTTGCAGGAGACACTTTGCCCGATCGTGTTGCTTAATTGAGTAACATAGCTACGGCAACGGCTGGCGCACAATCTGCGGGACTAAAGAATGGTTCTGTATTATCGCTCTCAAAAAGCGTTGAAAAATCAATATAGGGGCAATTAAGTGTGGTGGCGATATCTTTAACCAGAAATCGCCCAATACCCGCGCCAATGAGTGGCAGTGCTTGTCTTGATGAATGCCTTGCTAAATGCAAGGCGCAGCTTGCTTGGATGCGAACTTGTTGCGCATGGCGAATATGTGTTGCCACGTCTTTCCAACGCGATAATTCTTCGCTGGAAAAATCAGCACCTATCATGCGCGATAAACGTCTAGCACTGGCCTCGATGGATTTGTCTGCACCATCGGCTGTTGGGGTTTGATCGTGGTTTTCGCAAAGCTCGCCGGTTAAACGGTAAACGTCCGCCATCGTCGCAAAATATTCTGCCATGACGCCAACCGTGTGCAAGTTATCCACAACGTTATGCACAACCGCCATGACCGCTGTTCGGACAATGCCGGTGTAAACAAGTTCTTGTGAGATTAATCGTGCATAATCGCTGTCGCCTTGCGCGTTAACGACGCCATTTTCAAAAAGGAGAATATCTGTGGTGGTACTGCCAATATCCACAAATAATCCATTATGGTTTTTCTTTGCGGCTAGTGTACTGCTTGCTAACCAATTTGCCGATGCAATGGCATCATAGTGCTCGATTGTGACCTCTAAAATAGGCAATAAACCCTCACCGCCACAAAAAATATGTAAAGATGACTTGCTTAGTAGATGCTGCATAGTGTGAATAATTTGCGCCACGCCATCGTGTCGATTTTTAAATAAATCCACTAATTCACCCGTCATCGTAATAGCGTGACGATGCGGTTTATCAACGGGTAATTGTTGAATTAACGCGTGGACGGCATTTTCTAATTCGCTAAGCCCTTGCCAAAGCGGGCAGGGGTATTGGTGAACGGCAAGTATTTTTTGTTGATAAATAACGGCCACTTTAACGTGGGCGCCGCCGATATCCCAACCGATTGCATAATCTGTCATAGCGTGATTTAAAAAAGTCTGTAGAAAAAAACACTATTTTCACATAAGCACGCAATCAAATTCACCTAAAAAACTGTGTTACAATCAAAATCAATCCATTTCAAGCGACTTTCACATCATGATAAACATCGGCAAAATTAATACACTCACCATCAGCAAACAAAATAGTTCAGGCATTTATCTTAGTGATGAGGCTTCGGGCAAACAGGTTTTACTCATTGATGAAAAACCGAAAAAATACGAATTAGAGGAGAGTGTGCGCGTTTTTGTGTTTGTGGACAGCGATGGGCATCTTGCCGCCACGACGCATATTCCATGGGCACAAGTAGGCGATATTGCCTATTTAAAAGTCGTTTCAGTGAATTATTACGGTGCCTTTTTGGACTTGGGATTGAAGAAAAATTTACTGCTTCCTTTCAGTGAACAGCATCACGAACTTGAGGTGGGTGATTCTTATTTTGTCAAAATTCGCCTTGATGATAAAGATCGTTTAGTGGCCACCACAAAGTTATCTCAGCATGTGAGTGACGAAATGGAAAACAACGAATTTACGATTGGGCAAAAAGTAGAATTGTTGATTACAGATCAAACCGATTTGGGCATTAAAGCCATTGTGAATAATACGCATTGGGGATTACTCTACGAAAATGAAATTTTCCAAACACTCCAACGTGGTCAGCGAATGGATGGGTATATAAAAACGATTCGTGATGATTTACGTCTTGATTTATCCTTGCATGAAACGGGATACGGAAAAGTGACTTCGCTCACCGATCGTATTTTGCAAATGCTACATGATAACGGTGGTGAGTTGGCTGTAGGCGATAAAAGCGAGCCTGAAACAATTTATGCACTTTTTGGTGTGAGTAAAAAAGTGTTTAAACAAGCCATTGGCGCGTTATATAAACAAAAACAGATTATTATTGAAAAAACCACGATTCGTTTGTCCTAAATTAGGTTTACTTATCTTCCGTAGGAATTGAAATCTGACTCTAGCGGTGTAAAATTATGACCCGTTATCGGCAAAAAAACGCTTTTAAGCTCTTTTTTTGTCAACACAAGGAAATTTACACAGACCCTGAAGTGAGCATTAAATCAACGGAGAAATTATGAGTTCGAATGTAATTTTGCGTGAAGCAATGGAGTTTTTAAAAGAATTGGAGGCATTGCGAGAAGAAGTGGCTGCGCGTGATGCGTATTTTAAAAAAGTAAAAAATAGCACAGATAAAGAGGAACTCGCGCGTTATCAAAAATTTGCAGATGACGTTAGTCAAAAATGTATTAATTATGGACGTGGGCTTTGCGATAATCCCACGCCACTTTGGGTGAATCGTGCCTCGCGTGAACATGTGAAGCTCGCTAATTCCATGTATGAGGTGGTGAGGGATAAATTATGTGCATCACTGAGTGTTTTTGATAACGCTATCTTGCCTAATGCTCGTACGTTAGTTGATTTGGCGAGTATGGAAAGCGAATAGCGTTATGTTGCTAAAAAAAGTCGCTCGACTGTGTTTAGCGGCTTTTTTTACCCTTTACCACTCAAAAATACGCCACATATTCACGTCAGCGCCTTGATCGAGTTGATTCGATCGAACATCCATTTTGCCATCGCCATTTGTATCGCGTAAATAATAAGCCGGTCCAACGTCGGGCACGACTTTTACCATGAATAATTGCCCGTTGCGGCGATACTCTTGCACGGTATTTTTCCCTTTACGAACAATGGTGATATCCGGTTCTAAGTTTTCGCCACTTTTGACGGGCATAGGCAGTTCGGGAACTTCAGGCAGCGATTCTGTTTCTGCATTGGGCACATCTTCCTCTTTTGCGAAGGTGAACGTAGATAAGCTCAATAATAAAATCAGTAATAAATAACGCATAATGGTTTTGCTTGTTGAGTGAAGAGTTGAAATTAACGGCCGACCACTTCCGAGTCACCTAAAAAATGCGCCATTTTGGTGGCTTTTGTTTTTAAATAATCCGCGTTATCAAAATTAGCCACGATTTCTAAAGGTAAGCGTGAGGTGACGTTAATACCGAGTGTGGTAAGCGCTGAAATCTTAGCGGGATTATTGGTGAGCAGCGCCACAGAGCGTATTTGTAGGTCGTTTAAAATAGCTGCAGCAACGTCGTATTCACGCTCATCAGCAAGATGGCCGAGTGCTAAATTCGCATCGACGGTATCCATGCCTTGATCTTGAAGATTATAGGCTTGCAGCTTATGCAGTAACCCAATACCTCTGCCTTCTTGGCGTAAGTACAAAACAACACCAATGCTTGCGTTTTCAACAAACTGCATCGCCCGCGCGAGTTGTTCACCACAGTCGCACCGTCTTGAACCAAAAACGTCACCTGTAATACATTCTGAATGCACGCGTACTGGCACATCTTCTTGCTGTGCAACGACGCCTTTGACCAGCGCTAAATGTTCCTTTTCATCTTGATTGGTGCGGTAGTAATGCAACACAAAATCCCCATGCGCGGTGGGTAATCGAGTATGAAGCGTAGTTATTAGTTCTAAATTCACGTTTTTTTTACCTTGGAAATGAGCTTGGACTTACTTAGTCACCTTTGCAGACTATTTTAGCCTAAAAACGACTGGTGTTATATTTAACGCTTATAATAGGTCAATCAAATTTCTTTTTTAATTCATTTTAAGGTGTATTTTTTATGACTTTAGGCACGGCATTAACGTCTAGCGCAACAAAAGTGTTGTTACTTGGAAGTGGTGAACTCGGTAAGGAATTGGTCATTTCATTGCAGCGTTTAGGGGTTGAAGTGATTGCGGTTGATCGTTACGCCAACGCGCCCGCACACGCGCTAGCGCACCGATTTCATGTAATTGATATGACCGATGCAAACGCATTAAAAGCCTTAATTGATGAAGAAAAACCCCATTTTATTATTCCAGAAATTGAAGCGCTTGCCACAGACGCGTTGCTTGAAATTGAGCAACAAGGCAACTGCGTGGTGGTTCCAAACGCGCGTGCCATTCAATTAACAATGAACCGTGAAGGTATCCGCACACTTGCGGCCAAAACGTTAGGCTTGCCAACGTCACATTACGCTTTTGCGGAGTCGTTTGATGAATTAGTGGCCGCTGTGGAGGGAGGGATTGGCTATCCTTGTTTTATTAAACCGACCATGTCATCCTCGGGAAAAGGACAGTCTATGGTGAAAAGTGCTCAAGAGCTTAATGCGGCTTGGGAATACGCGGGAAATAGCGGCCGTGTTGATACGGGCAAAGTCATTGTTGAAGGCAAAATTACGTTTGATTTTGAAATTACTTTATTAACGGTTCGTGCGCTCAATGCGCAAGGTGATGTTCAAACCACGTTTTGTGAACCCATTGGCCATACGCAAGAAAATGGCGATTACCGTGAAAGTTGGCAGCCACAAGCCATGAGCGAAAAAGCGCTGCAAACAGCGCAACATATTGCTGGGGAAATTACGAGCGCCATTGGTGGATTGGGTTTATTTGGCGTGGAATTATTTATTTGCGGCGATGATGTTTGGTTTAGTGAAGTGAGTCCGCGTCCACACGACACAGGCATGGTCACGTTACTCACGCAAATGCAAACAGAATTTGATTTACATGCTCGCGCAATTTTAGGTTTGCCGGTAAATACCGCGTTAAAAAGTGCTGGCGCAAGTGCGGTTATTTTAAGTCCAGTTGACGCGCAAGGCTTACATTATAAGGGCTTGCATGACGCGTTAAGCCTGCCTAATACGGATATTCGATTATTTGGAAAACCACACGCATTTGTGAATCGTCGTATGGGAGTCGCTTTAGCAATTGCCAATTGTGCCGATACAGCACGCAGTAATGCAGTGCAAGCTGCTCAAAAAGTGGTGATGACAACAAGCTGAAGGTAATGAGGTTATGCGTAATTGTTTAATTATTTTTCTAATAATAGGATGCTGCGGGCAGGTCAACGCAGATATTTATAAAAAGTCGATGGATGCAAACGGCATAGTTATCTATACCAATAAGTCAAATGTGCCAGCTGCAAAACCGATTATTAAAACACCTGTATTGGCCACAACGCCCACGACAGGGTATTTTTATAAATACCAAGATACGGCAAAGAGTGTCATTTATACAGACAAACCGCGCACCGATGTTGCACTGATAAGTAAAACCAAAGTCATTGTACCCGCTACAATGCCTGTGTCTACTTCTGTGAGTAGAGGTTTTTATGTGCCGCCCATGAGTGCGCCAAGTATGCCTTATGATATTGTAAATAAAAATAAATTGAATCAATTAGTATCGCAGGTGGCCGCGCGTCATCAAGTCGATGAAAAATTAGTCCATGCGGTCATACAGGCGGAGTCTGCGTATAGGACTAATGCGGTGTCTACTTCTGGTGCGGTAGGTTTAATGCAGCTCATGCCAGCGACAGCGAGTCGTTTTGGTGTACTCGACAGTAACAATCCTGAGCAAAATATTGATGGTGGAACGCGTTATTTACGTCATTTATTAGATTTATTTCCCAATAATTTAGACCTTGCGATTGCGGCTTATAACGCAGGTGAAAATTCCGTATTACGACATAATAATTCCATTCCGCCTTATCCCGAAACACAAAATTATGTTAAACAAGTGTTGGCACTCTATAAGCAAAAATCGTAATTTTAGGGTATATATAAGGCGATTAGCGCGGCTAAATTACATGGCTTTTGTAGCTTAAATTCATTAAAAAATAAGTGTAAATTGGTGTGAAAAGCAATTAAATACACATTTGTATTTAAAAAATACATGAAGGTAAATGAATTGAGGATTGTTTGAGGTATTTAACGCCATAAATTCAGTAAATGACTTGTGTTACAATACGGTTGCTTCATTAACTTTATGAATTAGGGTAACTATGGACGATCAAACAAGTACAAATACAACAAGTAAAAAAAGAATTCTAGTTATTATTGCTGCGGTTATAGCCCTTATTGTTTTTCAGCGTGAACTTCTCATTCCTATTGCAAAAGATGCTGCGACCTCTGATTTATTTTTGGTGGATAGCAAAGATCAAGGCAGTATGATGTCGCAATCCTCGGATATGACGCAATTTGCTTTTCAACATTGTAATGCGCATCTTAAAGCGAGTTTAGATGAAAAAACAACGGTAACGCTACCCGAGAAGCCTTTAAATGCATGGAGTTTGGGTAATTATGAATATGTTGTTAGCGCAGAAGCGGATGTAATGAAAGAAGCGACACCACCTAATAAACATAAATATGTGTGTCGTATTAGTTACAAAAATGGGGATGACACGAGTGGTGCTGCAGAATTTAGTAATTGGTCATTAGACGGTTTATCAAAGGTTGATGACGATAATCAACAATAGAAAATCACTCTCTTAACAGCCAAAAAATAAAGGCGTGACGTTTTGTTGCGCCTTTTTAGTTTCTATTGATAAATCAAATTGAATATCAAGCATTTAAGTATCAAACAAAAATAGACTAGAAGATACCTGACAATCAACGAGAAGTAAGTATTAAGCGCGTGTCACATCAAAACTTAATACGTCTGAAATCATTGCACTTTTTGCCAATATCATGAGTACTCTATCAAGACCAATAGCCATCCCCGCGCAATCAGGAAGCCCTGTTTCTAATGCAGCAAGTAAACGGGTATCTTTAGTGACTGGTGGCAAATTTTCACTTTTTCTGGTTTCGATTTCAGCATCAAAACGCGCGTTTTGCTCCTCGGCATGGGTTAATTCGTAAAAGCCATTGCCTAATTCCACACCATTGATAAACACTTCAACGCGCTCGGTGAGTAGCGGATTATCCGCATTTAATCTAGCAAGTGAGGATTGGCAAGCAGGGTAGTCATACACTAAGCATAATGCATTTTTACCTAAATGCGGTTGTACACAAAAACTAAACAAAAAATCCAGCCACAACGCATGGCTCTCACCGCATAAAGTGATCGCATCGTGTAAATTTTCACGTTTAGCAAAGGCGCAGTAGGCTTGGTGTGAAAAAGTGAGCGCATCAAGTCCAGTATGCTGAGCGAAAATGGTCGAATAAGCGATACGCTGAGGCGTTCCTAATTGTCCCTCAAACAAATCGTTAAACAAGGCTTCTATTTCATCCATTAAATGCGTTAAATCCAATCCCACCCGATACCATTCTAAAATCGTAAACTCAGGATTGTGGAAACGTCCAGCTTCGCCATTACGAAAGGCTTTACAAATTTGGTAAATTGAGCCGCTGCCACTAGCCAGTAAGCGTTTCATCGCAAATTCTGGTGACGTTTGCAAAAAAAGCGTTTGCGTGGTTGGGGGAGTGTCGTAATTTGAGGTAAAGAAAGCGAGTTGCGGGTCGGTACCGCTGGCATGACTTAAAAGGGGCGTTTCGACTTCAAGAACGCCCCTTTGTGCAAAAAAAGCACGAATGCGGCTTAGCACCCACGCCCTACGTTGGAGTGATTGTACTGAACAACTCGGTTGCCAAAGGGATTGCTCTGTTACTAGCACGTTTTTTTATTCTTTGACTCTTGAAATATACTCTGCGGTGCGTGTATCGACTTTAATGGTCTCACCTTGCTGCACAAACAAAGGAACACGAACGACAGCACCGGTTGATAATTTTGCAGGTTTACCCCCGCCACCAGACGTATCACCACGCACACCGGGATCAGTTTCGACAATGTCGAGTTCCACAAAATTCGCTGGCGTTACAGCAAGTGGCGCGTCATTCCATAGTGTTACTGTACACATATCTTGATCTTTGAGCCAAAGCGCCGCATCACCCACAATTTTTGCATCGGCTTGGTATTGCTCAAAGGTGTCTTGCATCATGAAATGACGGTATTCACCGTCGTTGTAGAGGTATTGCATTTCCATATCAACCACATCTGCTCCTTCAAGTGTATCACCTGATTTAAATGTGCGTTCAATGACGCGAGCAGTTTTTAAATTGCGGATTTTAACGCGATTGAACGCTTGTCCTTTACCGGGTTTCACAAATTCATTTTCGATAATAGCGCAAGGGTCGTTATCAAGCATGATTTTAAGGCCGGATCTAAATTCGTTTGTACTGTAAACAGCCATTGTTTTCCTCAGAAGATTAAATAGATTAAATAAATGAAAGCGGCATTATAAAGGTTCATGTTGCATCCTAAAAACTTTAAATCAGATTTTAAGCGGAAAAATCGTTCAAATAGGTATTTTTTAATAATAACAAGGCAGATAAGGCGCAGGCTATTTTCCAGTAGTACTTTATTTAACCAGTATAAAAATTTAAAAAATGAGAACTGTGTCACATTTTTGACTTAAAGTTCTGATTAGACGCGCATTACTTGATATAGTTTTCATGACACGCGTATTTCCACAAAGATAAGATCCCTGTTTCTTTTTGAAATCGCTACGCTAATGCTGGTCGCTTAGTTTGGCTTATGAATTTCATTTTGTGAATCCGCAACTAACAACACTAAGACTAAAACTGATTATAAAGCCTATTAATGGGCAGAGGTACTGCACGGAAAGTACACGCCCAATTAAGCGAGAACAAATAAAGATGGAACAATTCACTGATTCAAAAGCGATTTTTCACTCTAAACGGGCTAACATTTTTTATTTAGAAAAATGTCGTGTGATGATGAAAGACGGGCGCGTCGTCTACGTGATGCAAACGGAGGATATACCGCAATCGTTTAATATTCCTATTGCCAATACGACGGTTATCTTGTTGGGTGTAGACACATCTATTACGCAGTCTGCCGTTAAGATGCTGGCTAGTGAGGGAGTGTTAATTGGCTTTAGTGGTAGTGGTGGCACGCCTTTACTCGCAGCAACGCAAGTGGAGTGGTTTACGCCACAAAATGAATATCATCCAACAGAGTATTTACAAAGTTGGATGGCCTTTTGGTTTGATGAAGCAAAACGCTTGAAAATAGCCAAGCAGCTTCAAACGCTCCGGTTGAGCTATATCGAGCAGGTTTGGTCAAAAGATAAAGATTTACAAAAAGAAGGTTTTTATTTGGATGATGTGTTGGTTGAAAAAGCGTTAAAAAACGTTGATGAAAAAATTGAGCATTGCCAAGACGTATCTAAATTATTGGCTTTGGACGCCGCGTTTACTAAGCAACTTTATAAAATTGCATCAGATTGTACGAAACAGCTCACGTTTATTCGCAACCACGAAGGCATTGACAATATCAATGTGTTTTTAAATCAAGGGCATTATTTAGCCTGTGGACTAGCGGCGACAACACTTTGGGTGCTTGGTATTCCATACGGTTTTGCGCTAATGCAAACCAACACACGGCGCGGCGCGTTGGTATTTGATATTGCTGATTTAATTAACGATACGTTAATTGTGCCTTTAGCATTCATTTGTGCAAAAAATAATATGGATGAGCAAACGTTTCGTCAGCAATGTTTAGCGTTATTTACAAGACACCATGCGTTAGATTTTATGTTTGATGCCGTCAAAAAAATGAGTAGTGAGGGGAATAAATTATGATCGTTAATTTTGTTTCAGAATGTGAAAAAGGCGCATTATCAAAAACAGCGCAAATTCTTGATAATTTCGCAAATCGCATTGGAGAGAATACATGGCAAACTATTATCACCGATGAAGGACTGCAAACGGTGAAAAGACAGTTGCGTCGAATTGCTACCAAACATACGGCGGTGTTGTGTTATGCATTTAGAGAGCAGTTTGAGTCTGAATTAGTGTGGATTGTGGGTAATCGCCGTAAATTTACGACACTATCTATGGTGCCAGTGAGTGATTATATTAATTTGCCAAGTGATCATACATGGCAATATTTACCATTAATTAAAAGCGTTACAGCCATTGCTGCATTATTTCATGATTGGGGGAAAGCAGCGGCTTGTTTTCAACAAACACATGAGCAAGTGCCTTTGCAGCATGAAGAAATAAGTCATGAATGGATTTCGTGTTTATTATTTCATGCGTTTATCAAGGGGGATAAAACCGACTCGGCATGGCTTGAAAGGCTTGCTATGGGTGATATCAACGAGGCGCAAATACTCGATAGCGTGACTCAAAATACGGTTCAACGTCCACTTAAAGATTTACCGCCCTTGGCTTGTTTTATTAGTTGGTTGATTCTTTCGCATCATCAATTACCTTTGCCACAAAATGATTGGCGCAGTAAATCTCCCCCCAAAGATTTTAAACAACTTCTCTCAGCGATTACGGTGGATTTTGGTTATCGCCGTACTGAGGATAGTGAGCAAACACTCTGTTTTGCTAATGGACTTCCTAGTCAATCAGCGCAATGGGTGAAAGAAGCCAAGAAATGGGCTGCAAAAATGCAAGATTGTGTCGAGTTGGTAGATAACGTCATTGAAGAGGAAACGTGGCGTTTGGTTTTGCATCATGCACGTTTGGCGTTAATGCTGGGTGATTATGTGGGCAGTGCTCAGGAATCGAATCCTAAATGGTTGAGCGAGTTTAACGTGTTTACACACAGTGATCATAAAGCAAAGCCGCTTGATGAGCATTTGGTGAGTGTGTTAGATAATGCCTTAAAAACCGTGCATTACTTTCCTGAAATAGAATCGAGTCTACCTTGTGCACAAGACGTCGTAAAACTTAAATGTGATGAACAGACTGCATCTGGTTTATCGTGGCAGGATAAGGCGGTGTCTGCCATAAAAATGTGGCGTCATAGTGAAAATAGTCATTTTGCGCACTATGGTTTTTTTGCGGTGAACGTGGCTAATAGTAGTAATGAAAAAATAGCTTCTAATGCAAAACTATTGCGCGTTTTATCACCAGAATCACAGAGTTTACGCGGTATTTTCGCGTTAGGCACAAGGCATCTAACACTTCAAACTGGTGAGCAATACCGTACGCAGCTTGGACTTGATAGCTCTGAATTAGCGGTGGTTATTGGCTCAAAAATGCCTTCTAGCCTTTATAAAAAATCCAGCTTGTTGGATGACAATGCTTATGAACACTTGAGTATTGACGAGCTTTTAAATAATGAAGTGGATTTTGATTGTTCGGTTTTTGAAGGTAATGCAGCTACCTTATTTACCGATACCCGCGATAAAAAATTTCTTTATGCCTCTGTGCTAGCGTGTTCTATTGAAAGTTTAATTGCAGCAACACAAACGTCAAATGGTAATCAGTATATTTTGCCTTGTTTGCGTTTAATGTCGTCGGATTTGGTGATTGAAGAAATTGATCATTTTGACAGTGACACGTTAGTGGCATTGGGGCGTTTAATTCATTTGGCGGGAATGTTGGGCCGCAAAGTGATTCTTTCTTCTTCTAATTTGACACATGATGTCGCGGAAGGGTATTTCAATGCGTATCAGTCAGGCTGGCAACTTTTTGCTCGCTCACGGGGCATTAGTCAAACCATTGGGTGTGCATGGATGAATGAACTGTCCACGCAAGTTCACAGTGTGACCTCTAGCGAAGATTGCCATCTTGATTTTAGACATTTTCATACCGAATTTATGACAACGTACGCGACAAAAACAGTGAACAACTTGCCAAAGCATCAAGCCGAAGAGATTTCGTTGGAGAATTTTAGTGATGATACGGTCATTAATCTGATTCGTTATCAACATATACGCCATTCAACACGTTATGAATCAACGGGTAAAAAAGTGTCATTTGGTCTACTCAATATGGCAAACACGTCATCATGTATTGATTTAGCTGAATTTTTAATCAATCACGAATGGTCAAGTGATATTGATATTAAAATTATGCTCCATCATAGTCAGCAAGTGTTACTCATGCGAAATGAACAAGAGCAACATCTCGATAATATACTTTACCGTCAAAATGTGAACGTGGCTTTTGATAATCCGATGATTCGCAAGCAAATTGAAAAAAGTAAAGCACAGCACATTATTTATATTTTAGTGACCAATTTATCGACTGAACTTAAATATCGTTATGCGTTTGATTGGTCAATTAGTGAACCTACTTTTTCAGCTCAATCACATCAGATAACGCAATCAATGACGGCATACAACAAAAAAGGTGCAGAGGATTTAGCCGGTTGGCTTGATGCATGTTGGTTTTTAACGGCACTTCCCCAAACCTTAACCCCGTTTGAGTCACATGAACAAAGTATGAAATGCCATTTAATTCAAGTTGAAGATGATACATGGCAGTTTGTTGAAAAAAACGAAAAAGGGAAATTTGTTCACATCGAGGGCGAAAGACGCATTGAGATGCGCGAACTCAGTCAACATTATTTTAATCACTTATGGTTGCACAATGATTATGCTGCGGTTATTGAGAAACTAGCAGTGAAAAAATCGATGCCAGTGAGTGATATTGCATTGCGTTACAGCGAAATCAATTTACCCAAAGAGGCTCAGAACGGATTTCTTTATTGTCGGGCATTTGGAATGATGGCAAAAAGTGCCGCGCCATCTCCGTAGCGTTTGATTCTTGCGTGATAAACAGGTTCATGGATTGAAAAGTAAAAAATAAAAGGCAACACCATGTTAGATAAAGCAATACACGCTTTTTTACTCGAGCGTAAAGCGACAAAATTGAAAAGTTTGGGTAATCAGGCTCCCGATAGTCATATTGAGGAGAGTTTTGCCCCTGAAAATTGGATTCCAGAAGCCGCAAAGAGAGCAGGGCAATTATCGCTTGTTAGTCATCCTAGTAAATTTACGCACCCCAGTGCGAAAACCAGTTCTATTGTTTTTAAAAGTGAATTTATTGCCGATGGCTTTTTGCGATCGGGGAATGTGTATGCGCAACTTGATGTCTTTGGCAATGCGGCTGCGCTAGACGTGTATAAGTTTTTATCGCTCACGTTAATGGATGGTAAAACGGTTTTAGAGCACTTAGAAAATGATACACCCTGTATTCGAGAGCAATTTCAGGGCATATCGACGCCTTTTGAAAAGTTACGGAGCCATTTTTTAGCGATAAAACGCGATAAATTTCCTAAAGTGCGGACGAGTAGTCAAGTTAAGCAGGTGTATTTCCCCGTGGCTGATAATTACCACTTGTTGTCTATTTTAACCCCGTCAGGGTTGATATTTGCACTCAAAGAACGTATTCAAGCGTTGCGATTTTCTGATGACACCAAACAAGCGCGTGAAGCAGAAAAAAGTAATGTGTTTCATTCAAACGGATTTGAGGAGCTACATGATTTGGTGGTGATAGGCTTTGGTGGGACAAAGCCACAAAATATTAGTGTGTTAAATAATAAATTTCATGGTGAATCGTATTTGTTAACGTGTATTCCTCCTCAATTAAAAGCACGATCAATGTCCGTGCCAATAACTGATTTTTTTAAAAACAGTGCTTATTCGAGTTTAAATAAAGACAGCTTTAAATTTTTTCATCGGCTAATCACTCAAGAAGGTGATTATTTTTCGTTATGTCATGACGAGAATAATGTGATTCATTGCATGATGGATGCCGTGATTGGACGTGTTTGGCAGCTTAGACAACTTGAGGCGGGATGGTCAGAGACAACACAGCTCCCGCATTATCAAAAAGTGTGGTTGGATTCACGGTTCACAAAAGAGAGAGTGAAAGATGAAAGTTGGCTCTTGCTGATTGCTCAAGATTTTGTGATGTGGTTTGTTGAGGGGTATAAAAAAACCATGGGAAAAGAAGCAAAAGTGTTAAGCGAGGCGATGATCCGCGAAATTCAAACGCTTGTTGAAGAAAATAAGGATGGCTTGCTGTGAAAACGATTTTGTTGTTGCCCAATGTCAATATTCAAAATGCAAACGCGCTATCGAGTGCATGTACCGTTGGTTTTCCTTCGATGACGGCATGGCTTGGGGCTGTTCATGCACTGCAACGTAAACTAAATCAAGCAGGATTTGATGAGCTGCGTTTTGAGGGAGTTGGCGTTGCGTGTCATGAGCTTGATTTGCAAGTGTATAAAGGCCGAGGGGATTTTGTCTATTCCATTGTTGGTCGAGGTAGTCCACTTGAAAAAGACGGTTCACGCTCTGCGTTTATTGAGGAGGCACGTTGTCATATTACGGTTTCTTTAGTGATCGTATGTGAGGGGTTGCCTTTTGATGAAAATGAACTTTTAGAAATTTTATCGTTACATCTGCATCAATTAAAACTAGCTGGGGGGGATATTTTACATTTTCAACCACCTGAATTAATTAAATTACATGATGAAAACGCACATCGCACGCTAATGCGCCGATTAATGCCCGCTTATATTATTGTTGAGCGCCGCGATTTAATGATAGCGTCGATGGTCAATGGCAAAAATGCCATTGACGCGCTGCTGGATTATCTCACGCTACAGCACCACTGTGAGCGCACTGAACACGGTAGCGTTGAGTGGATAAAAAAGCGTAAGTTGTATGGCAATATTGTCCCTATTTCAACGGGCTTTCATGGCATTAGCGTTATTGGGCAAGCAGAAAATCAACGTGATCAAGTAACGCCGCATCGTTTTGCAGAGAGTATTGTCACGCTAGGGGAATTTGTGCGGCCATATCGAATAAAAACTATTGACAAAATGCTTTGGCATTACTGTGCAGATTTAGACAACAATTTGTATCTTTGCAAGCAATACGCATAAAAAATTACACATTCAAAGGAAGGTATATTAAATGGCAATTAAAAAAGATGATAAAGCCTCTGTTCTCGCGTTTGAAAAAAAACTCGTCCCCTCTGATGGCTATTTGTATGGTACCACATGGCAACAACGTGGCAAGATTGAAGCACCTCTTGAATTACGCGAAAAATCGGTACGCGGTACTATTTCTAATCGATTAAAAAAAGCGCTGCAAGACGATTCTATGCGATTGGATGCGGAGGTTGAAAAAGCCAATTTACAAACGGTGGATAGTTGCTCACTGTTACCTGAACACGATACGCTCAAGTTGAACTTTACGTTAAAAATTCTCAGTGGTGTTGAATTTCCTTCCGCGTGTAATAACGCCGCTTTTTATGAAAGCTATCAACAGGCCGTAAAAACGTATATTGCTGATGACGGATTCATGGAAATTGCTAAGCGCTATGCAATTAATATTGCGAATGGGCGTTTTTTGTGGCGCAATCGGGTGGGGGTTGAGCAACTTGAAATTCATGTCAAGATGTCTAATACAACAAAGCAATGGGTGTTTGATGGAACGCAAATTAGCACACAACATTTTGATGATATTAGTGATGATATTATGGACTTAGCAAAGCATATTGCAGATGCTTTATCGAGCAAAGTGAAATTTTTACTATTGGATGTCAGTGCGTATGCACAAATTGGTCACGCGCAAGATGTTTATCCTAGTGAAGAATTGGTACTTGATAAAGGCAACAGTAAATCCAAAAAAAGTAAAATTCTTTATCATGTTAAAAATGTTGCGGCACTCCACTCTCAAAAAATTGGTAATGCGCTACGCTCAATTGATACGTGGTACCCCGAATTTGCAGAACACGCAAAACCTATTGCTATTGAACCTTATGGCGCGGTCACTAATTTGGGGCGTGCTTTTCGAACACCAAAAGAAAAAGTTGACTTTTTTTCGCTGTTTGACAAATTTGCACGCGGTGGAAAATTAGATAATAAAGATGCAGAGCATTATGTCATGGCGGTTTTAGTACGCGGTGGTGTGTTTGGCGAAAGCGAAAAAGAGTAAGTGACATGACCGTTTATTTAGAAATTACATTGTTACCGGACGTGGATATTTCGCTTAATTTTTTGCTGCAAAAAGTGTATCAACAACTGCATCTTCGATTTGTGGATATGCAGCGCGAAAACGCAGCGCTTGCGGTACAAAAAGGCGGTTTGCAACCTATAGGTGTGTCATTTCCAAAGTATAATTCGTTAGCCAATACACTGGGCGATAAAATTCGATTGTTTGCTGAGAATGTGGCCACGCTTGAGCGATTTAGTGCAAAACATACATTTCGCAAACTCAGTGATTATGTCCACGTTACCAATATTCGTGAGGTTCCTGAAAATGTCACAACCTTTGCCTGTTTTCAACGTGTTCAACTCAAAAGCAGCAATACACGTCTAGCACGACGCAAAGCAAAACGCGAAAACATTTCTTTTGAAGAAGCCTTGTTTAAATTACGCACACACGCAGAGCAACGAACAGATTTGCCTTTTATGAGTATTAAAAGCGCCAGTAATGGTGAGAATTTTCGGTTGTTTGTTGTGTATTCACAAAAAACGTGTGCGAGTGATGAATTGGTCTTTTCAACGTACGGATTAAGTGATAAAAGTACGGTCCCTATTTTCTAACTTTTAGATTACGTGTGATTACTGTCGAGCAGATAGTTTATAAATTTTTGTTTTTTTCATTATGTGACTATTTAGGCTTTCCTGCCGTATAGGCAGCTTGGCGTTATTTAAAATAGATCAGCATGTGTTTTACTGCCGCGTAGACAGCTTATAAATTGTTTCTTTTTATTTAATTATTAACGTTCTATTCACTGCCGCACAGGTAGTTTGGAAAAGGATCGCGATATTAGCTAATGCAACGTTAACTGTCGAATAGTCAGTTTATAGATAACATTTTATGAGAACGTGTCATTAGTTGCGTTCACTGCCGTGCAGGTAGTTTAGAGGTGTTAACAAATTCAAATGTGATATTGATGATATTTTCTGCCGAGCAGGCAGTTTATAAAATGTGTGGTAAATATGACAGCATTTACGTTTATGCTCACTGCCGAACAGGCAGCTTAAAAACGCTATTTTGTGCTTGATAGCTTACACCATATTTTTCTGCCGAATAGGCAGTGTTTTAAAAGCGGCAGGATTTAAGTGGGTATTTTTTTATCCCGCATTAAAAAATGGCCATACGATAAATTCATTGCGTGCTCGCAATGCAAAATCCAACTAATGTGCTAAACTAAGGCGAGAAAGAGTTGACTGGGCGGTCGCCGTTTTATTGTAATGATAGAAGGGAGGAAAGTCCGGACTCCGCTGGGCAGAGTGCCAGATAATCACTGGGAGGCGTGAGCCTACGGAAAGTGCCGCAGAAAATATACCGCTAAATTTGTGTTTAACAAATCAGTAAGGGTGAAATGGTGCGGTAAGAGCGCACCGCGCAACTGGTAACAGGTGTGGCAGGGAAAACCCCACTCGGAGCAAGATCAAATAGGAAAGCTAACGCACGCCCTTGCGGCTTTCGGGTAGATTGCTTGAGCGTTCAGGTGACTGAACGCCTAGATGAATGACTGTCCTAGACAAAATCCGGCTTATAGGTTAACTCTTTCCCTTAATATTTACAAAATGACAATAGGAAGTATTGTTTAGCAACATTTTTAAATACATATTCACTTTTATTTTTAATATAAAATAAATGGTTTATTGTTTTTTTACGGCTCATTTCCAATAAAATCAGGCTTGATGAACGGTACAGTCACATTTATCGTTCCTAACAAAAACGAACAAACGTTATTTAGTGAAACTTTTTAACAAAAAAAAGGGTATTTGATGGTCCATTTATCGGTGATGCTAGAAGAAGCATTGCAACATTTAGCGATTAAGCAAGAAGGTATCTATATTGATGGTACGTTTGGTCGCGGTGGACATAGTCGACGAATGTTATCGGCATTAGGTGAAAAGGGGCGATTACTTTCTTTTGATCGTGATAGCGCCGCAATAGCATGTGAAAATGCACAAGCGATGTTGCAAGATGTTCGGTTTTCACTTCATCATGCACCTTTTTCTCAAATGGAAGAAGTCGTTGCCCAACTAGGGTTAACAGGCAAAATTGATGGGGTTTTACTTGACTTAGGGGTGTCATCACCTCAACTTGATGATGAAACGCGCGGCTTTAGTTTTATGCATGATGGTGAACTTGATATGCGAATGGATTGCTCGCAAGGTTTGTCTGCAGCGCAGTGGCTGGCCCAAGTTGATGAAAAAAGTTTAATGCACGTTTTGTTTGATTACGGAGAGGAGCGTTTTGCGCGGCAAATTGCACGCGCCATTAAAACGTATCAGTTAACGCAGCCTATTGAAAGAACACGCCAGCTTGCCAAGCTAATTGAAGATACCATTACGCTTCGTGAAAAACATAAACATCCTGCAACACGCAGTTTTCAAGCGATTCGTATTGCTGTGAACAATGAATTAGGTGAGTTAAATACGGTACTTGAGCAAACGACAAAAATACTAAACCAGCAAGGGCGACTCGTGGTGATTTCGTTTCATTCTCTTGAAGATAGAATGGTGAAGCGCTTTATGCGCAACGAATCGAGTGCAAAATTTGTTGGAAAATTACCCATTAAAGAAGCCGATATTGAAAAAGGTGTACTAACTGTGTTGAGCAAAGCCATTAAACCAAGCCAGAGTGAAATTGAGGCTAACCCTCGTTCGCGTAGCGCTGTCATGCGTGTTGCTGAGCGGGTTTGATTTTATGGCGCGTTTTTTGGGTATGAGCTTGCTTGCACTAACGCTTGTGGTATCGGCACTTTTAGTGATTTATAAAAAATACAATTCACGGCTTGTCTTCATCGAGATCCAAAAACAAGAGAAAATTCTTGACCAATATGAAGTGGCATGGGGGCAATTGCAGCTCGAACTGACCACGCTCTCCGAACAAAATCGTGTCGAACAGGTTGCGCGTGAGCAATTAAGGCTTGTTTTGCCTGCACGAGAAAAAATTATTTATATTAAACCATAATGAAGTATCAGCGACATAAAAACGAAATTACGTTATTTACACGCAATTTTTCAGCGCGTCGGCGTTGG
>ERZ1034363.535-NODE-535-length-26087-cov-24.426067_pt1 | contig 26087 bp, 21 predicted proteins | sample MGYA00520616_ERZ1034363 | MGnify/ENA primary metagenome ERZ1034363 (study PRJEB33736, sample SAMEA104284506) | Azolla filiculoides | biome: Urban; feature: Water surface; material: Ditch water | place: Netherlands | collected 2015-10-28 | depth 0-0.1 m ... | reverse complement strand
AATTTGCCGTTCACTTGAATGACGTATTCCACGCTGTCTTGTTCCATGGCAGTGGGGTCAGCTAGCGGCCATGAGGCGTCCAATATGTGGCTGCCTGGGCAAAGTTCGGCCCAAAGCGCTTGGCAGACATGCGGCACGATGGGCGAGAGCAAGAGCGCCACGTTTTGCAAGACTTCTTGTCGCACCTGGCGACTGAGGGTTTGCGTGCATTCCATTTTCGCTAAGGCATTCATCAGTTCCATCACTGAGGAAATGGCGGTATTGAAACTGTGGCGTCGACCGTAATCGTCGGCTACTTTGTCTATGGTCTGGTGTAATTGCAAACGCAGGGTTTTTAGTTCGGCATTCAATTCGCCGCTGCTGTATGCGGCTATCTGGCCCAATGCTAGGTGGTCGTAGACTGCTTTCCATAGACGGCGTAAGAAGCGGTGTGCCCCTTCAACGCCGCTGTCGGCCCACTCCAAACTTTGTTCGGGCGGGGCGGCGAACATCATGAACAACCTGGCCGTGTCGGCGCCGTAAGCATCAATTAAGGCTTGCGGGTCCACGGTGTTGCCTTTGGATTTACTCATTTTTGAGCCGTCTTTTAAGACCATGCCCTGCGTCAGTAAATTGGTAAACGGCTCGTCGTTGCTAATTAAACCGACGTCGCGCATCAGTTTGTTAAAGAAGCGTGCATACAGCAAATGCAAGATGGCGTGCTCTATGCCCCCTACGTATTGATCGACTGGTAACCAATAATTGGCGCGCTGGTCAACCATGGCCGAATGGCTATCGAAACTGGCGTAGCGTGCAAAATACCAGGACGACTCAAAGAAGGTATCCAAGGTGTCGGTTTCACGCTGCGCTTTAGCACCGCATTGTGGGCAGCTGGTTTCATAGAAGCCGGGGTCTTTTTTGATGGGGGAACCGACGCCGTCCATGACCACGTCTTCAGGCAAGACCACCGGCAATTGCTCGGCTGGCACCGGCACTTCGCCGCAACTGGCGCAATGCACGATGGGGATAGGGCAGCCCCAGTAGCGTTGGCGCGACACGCCCCAATCGCGTAGACGGAATTGGCTGCGTTTTTGCCCTAGGTTTTTTGCACTAAGCGCGGTGGCGATGGCGTCGCTGGCTTGCGCAAAATTTAAACCATCAAATTCACCGGAGTTAAACAATAGGCCGTGTTCAGTCATAGGCAGGCTGTCGGCATCGCTTTGTTTAATCACCGCTTTAATCGGCAATTGGTATTTGCTGGCGAATTCAAAATCACGCTCATCGTGGGCAGGCACAGCCATAACCGCGCCTTCGCCGTAGCTAGCTAAGACGTAGTTGGCTACCCAGACTGGCAAGCGTTCGCCATTGAGTGGGTGGCTGACAAACAAGCCGGTGGCCATGCCTTTTTTCTCGGCGGTGGCGAGGTCCGCTTCGGCGACGCTGCCGCGTTTGCATTCGGCAATAAAAGCAGCCAAGTCTGGGTTAGTCAGTGCGGCTTGCGTGGCCAAGGCATGTTCAGCGGCCACCGCTACATAGCTTGCGCCCATCAGGGTGTCCGGACGGGTGGTGTACACTTTTAGTTGGCCATCTTGACCCAGTAGCGGAAAAGCCACCTCGCAACCGTAACTTTTGCCTATCCAATTGCGCTGCATGGTTTTGACTTGCTCAGGCCAACCGTCAAGTTGGTCTAAGTCACTCAGCAGTTCTTCTGCGTAGGCGGTGATTTTCATGAAGTATTGCGGGATGTCGCGCTTCTCCACCAAGGCGCCGCTGCGCCAACCGCGACCGTCTATAACTTGCTCATTGGCTAGCACGGTGCCGTCTACTGGGTCCCAATTGACCGTAGCGGTTTTTTTGTAGATCAAGCCTTTTTTGTATAGCTCAGTAAATAACCACTGTTCCCAGCGGTAGTATTCCGGCGTGCACGTTGCAATTTCCCTATTCCAATCGACGCCCAAACCCAATTGTTTGAGCTGGGTTTTCATGTGCTCTATGTTTTCATACGTCCATTTGGCCGGTGCAGTGTTGTGCTTAATGGCGGCATTTTCCGCCGGCAAACCAAACGCATCCCAACCCATGGGCTGCATAACGTTGTAGCCTTTCATCTTATGGAAACGACTCAAGACATCGCCTATGGTGTAATTGCGCACGTGGCCCATGTGCAAGCGCCCAGAGGGGTAGGGGAACATGGACAAACAATAGTATTTTGGTTTGTCGCTGGTCTCGCTGGCGGCAAAGCTTAGATTGCTTGCCCATTCATTTTGGGCGGCGCGTTCGATTTCTTGGAAGGGGTACTGCTGCTGCATAATTTAAGGCTTCATGGAATGTAATGGAATGGCTAGATTATACCTTTGGCCGTCCAATAATGCGATTTTTAGCTGGAATAATCGCGCGGCGACGCGCGCTTTAAGACGGCCTGACTGTTAGCGCTTGAGGCTTAATTGGTAGACGCTGTAGCCGATCAAAACGCCCAGGGTATCGGCCAAACTGTCGTAAACGTCACCGTAGCGGCCAAGCTGCAGCAGGCTTTGCAATATCTCTATGACTGCCCCATGCAGGATTAAGCCCAGTAAGACGGCAGTTAGGCGGCGTGGGAAAGCAAAGCAGCCGATCAGGGCCAATAAAGCAAAGGCCAAGCCGTGTTGGGCTTTGTCCCAAAACAGCAAGGCTTGCGGCAAGGATGATCCGGGCATTAAACCCAAGAGCGTTACCAAGAACAGGCCAGCCCAAAAACTTAAACTTAAGGCAGGCCTGAGCAAGGAGGCTGGTTTTGGCAAGGCTTAGCTTAGGCTAAAGCTTATTTAAGCGCAGCGAATATGCTATCGCGTATGGCGTTCATGTCGCCCAAGCCGTTGACGAAGACGTGCTTAGGTGCACCGGCTGCGCCGCTATTGGCCCAGTCCGCGTAGTATTTCACCAGTGGCTTGGTTTGGCTGTGGTAGACATCAAGTCTGGTCATGACGGTTTCAGCGGCGTCATCTGGGCGCTGCACCAAGTCTTCACCGGTAATGTCGTCTTTGCCAGCCACTTTGGGTGGGTTGAATTTGATGTGGTAAGTGCGACCGCTGGCTGGGTGGGAACGGCGACCGCTCATGCGCTCAACGATGGCGGCGTCGGGCACGTCAATTTCCACTACGTAGTCTATGCCTACACCGGCTTGTTTCATGGCCTCGGCCTGAGGGATGGTGCGCGGAAACCCGTCGAATAAAAAGCCGTTGGCGCAATCGGCTTCTTTAATGCGCTCGCTGACTAAGCCTATGATCACTGCATCCGGCACCAAACCACCGCTGTCCATGAAACTTTTTGCTTCCAAACCCAAGGGGCTGCCGGCCTTAACCGCGGCACGCAACATGTCGCCGGTTGAGATTTGTGGAATGTTAAATTTTTCACGTAAGTAGGTAGCTTGAGTGCCTTTACCTGCACCGGGCGCGCCTAGAAGTATGATACGCATAAGGTCGTCCTAAAAAAGTTGGTTGAAAATGGATGCTGCTAAACAAGCATTATATCAGCTCAGGTAATTGGCTATGGCGACAAAATCGGCCACGCTTAAATTTTCTGCTCGCTGTTGCGAGTCTATGTTTAGGGCGCTAAAGCCTTCGTCTGCTAGTAAGCCTTTGAGGGTGTTGCGCAAAGTCTTGCGGCGTTGAGAGAAAGCCGCCAACACGACTTTTGCAAACACGGCTTCATCTTTGGCGATAAAGGGCAGCGTGGCGTGCGGCACGCAGCGTACAAAAGCCGATTCCACTTTGGGTGCGGGCTCAAATGCGCCGGGTGGCACGGTAATTAAATAGTCCATCTGCAAGTGGTATTGCAGCATCACGCTTAACCTGCCATAGGCCGACGTTGAAGCTTGCGCCACCATGCGTTCCACCACCTCTTTTTGCAGCATAAAGTGCATGTCAGTGATGTGCGACACATTGGCCAGCAAGTGAAATAAAATGGGGGTGGAAATGTTGTAGGGTAGGTTGCCGGTAACGCGCAAGCCTTGGCCTAAGCTGCTGAAGTCGAATTTAAGGGCGTCGGCATTGTGTATGCGGATGTTGCTTTGCGCATACGCTGGTTTGGCATACTCCGCCTGCATCCAAGCGATGATGTCGCGGTCCACTTCCACCACATGCAGTTGCTTTAATTTTTGCAGCAAGGGCTTGGTCAAGGCACCTAGCCCTGGGCCTATTTCCACCATGAGGTCGGCAGTTTGCGGTGCAATTGCCTCGACTAAGCTGTTGATGACGCCTTGGTCGGTGAGAAAATTTTGGCCAAAGCGTTTTTTTGCGACGTGTTTCATGGTTTATTGCTCTAAGGCGGCGCGTTGACGACTGAGTTCTATGGCTAAATCGATGGCGGCCAACAAGCTGCCTATTTCGATGTGGCCGGTACCGGCTAGCGTTAAAGCGGTACCGTGGTCGACTGAGGTGCGTATTATGGGTAAGCCCAGTGTGACGTTGACCCCAGTGCCGAAGCTAGCATGCTTGAGCACAGGCAGCCCTTGGTCGTGGTACATGGCTAACACGGCATCCGCTTGTTGCAAATGGCTAGGCGAAAATAAGGTGTCGGCCGGCAAGGCACCGATTAATTGCATGCCTACACTACGCAGTTTTGTTAATACCGGGTTGATGATTTCAATTTCTTCGCGACCCAAGTAACCGTCTTCACCGGCGTGCGGGTTCAAGCCCGCTACTAAGATGCGCGGTTGGGCAATGGCAAACTTAGTGATTAAATCCTCATGCAAGATGCGCAAGCATGTCTCTAAGCTGGTCTGGGTAATGGCGGCTGGCACATCCTTGAGCGCTAAATGCGTGGTCGCCAGTGCCACACGCATGCCACCGCCGACCAGCATCATGACCACTTGCGGGGTGCGACTTAATTCGGCTAGGAATTCCGTGTGCCCGCTAAAGGCAATCCCGGCAGCGTTGATGATGCCTTTATGCACGGGTGCGGTGACCAGCGCATCAAACTCATGGTTTAGGCAAGCTAGGGTAGCGCTGCGCAAGCAATCCAGAACGTATGGACTGTTGTTTGCATTGAGTACGCCGGGCTGTGCGGTTTCTGCCAGCGCCTGATCCCAAACCGTTAGGCTGCCATTACCGAGATGGCGTTTGGGTGGTTGTGCGGCATAGGTTTGCGTGTGCAAAGGCAAGTGCAGCATGGCGGCACGCGCTTCCAGCATGGCTGCATTGGCGATGACCACCAGCTCGGCATCCAGTTTTTGCTGCGCCAACATCACGCACAAATCCGGACCTATGCCAGCCGGTTCACCGGCGCTGAGGAGGATTTTTGGTAAGAAGGCGGTCATGCGAGGACTGAGCTTGGCAGAGCGAAAAGCTGGGCCGTATGGCGCTTAAAATTTATCTTCAAGCCGTATTTCCACGTAAGCGCGGTCACGCAATTCGCGTATCCAATCTTGGTAGGCTTCGTCGGCTTTTTTCGCACGAATCTCTTGGCGTGCTTTCAGTCTGGCGGCTTCTTTGCTCATGTCTTGGCTGCGACGTTCTATGACTTGAATCAGATGCCAACCAAATTGCGTGCGCACCGGCAAGCTGATTTGCAAGTCTTTTAGTTCGTTCATGGCTTTTTCAAACTGAGGCACGGTGTCGCCTGGGTTGACCCAATTTAAATCGCCACCACTGGAGGCAGTGCTGTCTTCGGAGTATTGCCTGGCCAAGGCTTCAAATTTTTCGCCGTTATCCAAGCGTTCTTTGATGCCGTCAATTTTGAGTTTGCCGTCTTTTTCAGACATGATTTCCGACAGCTTGATTAAGATATGCCTGGCATGGGTTTGTTGTATGACCAGGGGCGAGTTGCCGCCGCGTTTGTTGTTTAATTTCAATACATGGAAACCGTTAGGGCTGCGCAGTGGTGCGGATACTTCGCCTACTTTCATGGCTTTTAAGGCATCAAGAAACAAGGCCGGCATTTGTGCGGCACTTTTCCAGCCTAGGCTGCCACCTTCTAAGGCGTTGGGCGCATCGGAATAGCTAGCGGATACTTTGGCAAAACTCACCCCGCCGTTAAGCTCACTGAGTGCCTTGTCTACTTTGCTTTTGGCTTTTTGTATGTCTTCCGTGGCACCTTCTTCTGGGGTACGAATGAGCAAGTGGGCAATCTCGTACTCGTCTTGATTTTCATTGTTGGCAGCTTGGCTGGTTAAGAAGTTATCGATTTCTGATTCGCTGACGTTGACGCGGCCATCCACTTCTCGCTCGCGCAAGCGTGCCAGGGTAATTTCATTGCGTATGTCTGCCCGAAATTTCGTCATGCTCACGCCGTCTTTGGCTAAGGCTTCGGTAAATTCAGCCAGGCTCAATTGGTTTTGCTCAGCAATCCGACCTATGGTTTTGTCCAGTTGGTTGTCGTCAACTTTCAGGCCGGTTTGCGCGGCGTATTGCAGTTGCAAAGTGTCGGTAATCAGGCGCTCTAAAATTTGTTTACGTAAAATCGCCTCAGCGGGCAATTCGGTGCCTTGTTTTTTAAATTGCGCCGTCACGGTCGCGATGCGGCTTTCCAGTTCTTGTTCGGTGACCACGGCTTGGTCGACGATGGCGACGATGCGATCCATTTTGACCACTTCGGCCGCTTGCGCGTTGAATTGGTAAGCCAGGCCTAGTCCGGCCAACAAGGCCATGAATTTAATAAAAGGTAGGTTAGAAATACGCAAAATAATCACTCGTGTTAAGGTTGTTTGTAAATGTCAGGGATGCGTCCTGAGTGCATATAGCCTGGGATGCTGCGTTCTATCACTTGCATAGGGTTAATGCCTATGGACGCAATACCACCCAATTCCACTTGGAAAAATAAGGCATAAACATCACCCGAGGTGGCGGTGCTTATTTTATGCATTACCGTTCGCGTTTGCCAGCAACCAGCATCATACTCTAATCCCGCTAGCGTTTCGACGACCTGCTTGTCTAATAGTGAATAATTGACGCGGGCGATGCCGTACCAGCCTCGACCCAGCGGCCATTGCCCGGATAAATCCACTTGCTCGATGGAGTCTTGGCGGTAGCTGTAGCTCAGGTTCAAGGCCTTGCCCGGTTCCGGCGTGTAGCGACTGGTCAAAGTGGTGCTGACGAAGTTGTCTTTATCGGTGTTGTATTGCCAGAAGGCATCGACGTTCCAGTGGGTTTTTAGGTTGGTGCTGAGCCCGGCTAAGATGTCTGAGCTGTTGCTGCTCCGGTACGCGCTTAGGTCGTTGTAATCCAGCGCCACTTTTTGATCGTTAAAGTAATAACGTTGGCCTACGGTGGCCGACAGGCGCTGTGTGCCACTGTCGGTTTCAATTAAGCGGGCCGTTAAGGATAGGCTAAGCTGGTTAGCATTATTGATTCTGTCGTTACCGTTGAACTGATTTTCGCCAAACAAGCTACTGAAGTTTAAGTCCGACTGACTGGTGTCAAATACCGGCATGTAGGCTTGATTGACGTTAGGGATGTACAAGTAAAACAGCCTGGGTTCTATGGTTTGCGTGTAGGCCCGATCGGCAATTTTAAAATCCCGATCGAAGAACAAGCCGCTGTCCAAGCTGACTATCGGCAAAGTCCTATGGTAGCCGTTGCGATTGTTGGGGTCGTCATCCAAGCTGTAGCTGGTGTGATGCAGACCCAGCTTAGGCGTGAGGTAGCCGTAGGCTTGGCTCATGGGTAAACTTAGGCTGGGATACAAGGTGGCGCGGGTGCCGGTGGCAGCGGTTGGCGCCTTGTGGTTTTGATCAAACGCCACCAATTCACTATACAGTTGCCCGTAAACCGGGCCGTAAAATTTTTCGCCTATAAGGGACAATTGTGGCAGCCGTTGGTAGGGGTAAGAGCTTTGGTCTAGGGTTTGAAATTGTTGTGCTAAGGCATTAAAGCGCCAAGTGTCATCGGCGTAGTCGACATTGAACTGCTGTGGCAAATTAACCCGGCTGGTGCTAGTAATGAGTGTAGATAGGTCAGAAAAATATTGGTCATCCGAGACGTTTTCAAAACTGTAGCCGGCTGACCAGCCTTGTTCAAATTGATGCTGATGCTTTAAATTGAGGTAATAGCGGTTTTTGCCATTTTGCTTGTCGTCGGGCAGGTACTCTAGGTTGTCTATGCCAAAAAAATCCTCTTCCAGGTAGCGAAATTCGCCTTGCAATTGCAGGCCGCGCCGACTTAATACCCGACTGGTGATGGTGGCGTCTTTATTCGGTGAAATGTTCCAATAATAGGGCACGGCCACTTCCACGCCGCTGTTTGACGTGGTGCCATAAGTAGGCGCCAATAGCCCGCTCTTGCGTTGGTCGTTGTAAGAAAAATTGAGCCACGGGGTATACAGCACGGTTTTACCCATGACTTCTAAGTAAGCGTTTTTGGCGCTGCCCGATTCGCTGTAATTGTTCAGTTTTAACTCGTCAGCTTTGATGTACCAATCGTCCACGCCGGGAGCACAAGTGGTGTAGCGCGCCTCCTTAAAGCGTTTGACATCTTGCCCCTCAAATAGCACGCTTTTGGCATCGCCACGGCCTTGTGAGGTGAGTTTCTTGGCGCTAAACGTGGTGCTCACGTACAAAGAGCCCAGTACGTCGGTGGCCGAGCTCATTGGTTTGCTTGGGTAGTCCAGCGTGCTGCTGTTGTCGGGCATGAAACGGCTATGCTCGGCCGCTATGCCTGCCGAATTAAGCGGCGCTGGCTGTGCCGTTGCCTTGGGTAGCATGCTGAAGCGGGCATTTTTAAATTCGCCCAATTGGCTGGACAGTTGCAAGCGCAATTCCGAGCCTTCAATTTTGGCGTTGTCCAAGGTGATGGCGACATTGCCGGTAACGTGCAATTCATCGTTTTGCAAGTCGTAGTCTATGACATCGCCCGATACGCTTTGCTGACCACGGCGCATGCTGGCATGGCCGGTCGCGCGCATATTTCGTTCCAAGTGCAATTCCAGTTTATCCCCATCGATTAACACGCTGTCGTTTAAAACGTTGTCGTTCGCTTCTGCCAATTGATCTGCTTGCGCGGGCAGCGCATAGCAAAAAAATGCCATCAACATAGGCCAAGAAAAACGCCGGCTTAGCATGGCTGTGCGACCTTTTGCGGGCTTGCTGCGTAGGCTATTTGGGAAGGTAAAAAAATGGGCACGGGTGCGTAGCAGAGGTTTTATTTTAAGGATGAGTTTATCGATGCTAAAATCTCACAAATAGGGCTTTTTGGCAATCGATAACTGGGCATGACCGCCAGATCAATTGGCTTGCGCTAGGGCCGATTTGCAACGAAAACAGCATAAACAATCACATTATATAACATTGGATACACCCTCGTGGACGACAGACAGCAACAACTGACTTTATGGCTTAATCGGGTCTTGCCATCGGCCAGTTTTACCCTCACTACGGCATCGGCCGATGCCAGTTTTAGGCGCTATTTTAGGGTGCATTTGGCGCAAGCCCATTTAGGCCATGCCAGTTTAATTGCCATGGATGCGCCACCGCCGCAAGAAGATTGCACGCCCTTTGTTCGTGTTGCCAAACTCTTTCTGGATGCCGGGCTGAATGTGCCGCAAGTTTTGGCCCAAGACCTGAGCCAAGGATTTTTATTATTAAGCGACCTGGGTGACGATACGTATTTATCGCAACTCAATGCACAAACCGTCGCGCCACTGTATCAAGCTGCAACCGACAGCTTGATTAAATTGCAGTTGGCCAGTCAGCCCAATCGGTTGCCGGATTACGATGAGGCCTTGCTCACTCGAGAAATGCAGTTGTTTCCAGATTGGTACGTGGCCAAGCAGCTTAATCTAAGCTTAAGCGCCGAGCAGCAAACGGTGTTGAATGACACCTTTGCCGTGCTCAACCGCAACGTGTTGGCGCAGGCTAAAGTTTACGTGCACCGTGACTTTCACTCGCGCAATTTAATGCTGACCGCACAAGGCAATCCCGGCGTGTTGGATTTTCAGGATGCCGTCTACGGCCCCATTACTTACGATTTGGTGTCCTTGTTAAAAGATGCCTACGTGGCCTGGGATGAAGAGCAGGTGATAGACAGTGCCGTTCGTTATTGGCAGCCAGCCAAAAAAGCCGGCTTGCCGGTGCCGCAAGATTTCAGTGAGTTTTACCGTGATTTCGAGTGGATGGGTGCGCAACGCCACATCAAGGTCTTGGGTATCTTTGCTAGGCTCAGTCATAGGGATGGCAAGCATGCCTACTTAAAGGATCAGCCCTTGGTGATGGGTCAGTTGCGTAAAGTGTGCGAGCGCTATGTTGAATTAAGGCCCATGCTGCGTTTGCTTAATCAGTTAGAGAAAGTCACGCCGCAAGCCGGCTACACCTTCTAATGAAAGCGATGATATTGGCAGCCGGTCGAGGCGAGCGCATGCGACCCTTGACCGACTTCACCCCCAAACCTTTGCTGAAGGTAGGCGCTAAGCCGCTGATCGTTTGGCACTTGGAGCGCTTAGCCCAAGCCGGATTTAAAGAGGTGGTGATTAATCACGCGCATTTAGGTGGGCAAATTGAACAAGCCTTGGGCAACGGCAGTCTATGGTCCATGCACATACAATATAGCCCAGAACAACAAGCATTAGAAACCGCTGGCGGCATTGCTAATGCGCTGCCGCTGTTAGGCGAGCAGCCGTTTTTGGTGGTCAATGGCGACATCTACACCGAGATCGATTTTGCACCATTGGCCAATTTGGCAAACGGCTTGTCCCCCAATCTGGCGCATTTACTCATGGTGGATAACCCGCCGCAGCATCCGCAAGGGGACTTTGCCATCGTCGACGGGCGCTTGAGCGAGAGCGGTGCGACCAAGCTTACTTTTTCCGGCGTCGGCGTCTATCACCCCAGCTTGTTTGCCAGTGTGGGCCGTGGCCAAGCCGCCAAATTGGCCCCTTTGTTGCGCCAAGCCATGGCCAAGCAACTAGCCACAGCTAGCTATTACGACGGCGTTTGGCATGACATAGGCACGCCCGAACGCCTACACAATTTAGATCAACAATTGATGACGCGTGGGCCTCAGGCCTAAGCGCAATCGGATGGCATGCACATGAACCCAGTACCGGCAGAATTTAAAACCAGGCGGCAAACACTGCTCAGCGCCATGGGTGAAGGCGTCGCCATCATTCCAACCGCTGCCGAAGCCATACGCAATCGCGATAGCCACTACCCATATCGCTTTGATAGCTCGTTTTATTATTTAACCGGCTTTAAAGAACCGGAAGCAGTATTGGTCTTGGTGGGAGGGGGTCAGCCCAAGTCCATCTTATTTTGCCGTGATAAAGACCCGGAGCGGGAGATTTGGGATGGCTTTCGTTATGGCCCTGCTGCCGCTTGCGAGCAATTTGGTTTTGATGAAGCCTACAGCATGGATGAGCTGGACGCCAAATTACTGGTCCTGTTAGCCAACCAGCCTAAGGTGTATTTTAGCCTAGGCGTCAGTGCGCTGTGGGATGCCAAACTCACGGCCTGCTTGAACCATTTAAGCACCCAAGGCCGAACTGGCGTGACTGTGCCGGACGCCGTCTGCGACCCGCGCAAACTCATCGATGCCATGCGGCTTTATAAATCCCCGTTTGAACAAGCCATCATGCGGCAATCGGCAGATATAGCGGCAACGGCGCATAACCGCGCCATGCAGTTCCTTAAGCCGGGTATGATGGAATACCAGTTGGAAGCGGAATTTTTACACGAATTTTACCGTCAAGGGGCGCAAGCGCCTGCGTACACCAGCATCGTGGCGGGCGGCGCAAACGCCTGCACCTTGCATTACAACGCCAACAACGCGCCATTGCGCGATGGCGACTTGGTATTAATTGATGCCGGTTGTGAGTTAGACGGCTACGCTTCCGACATCAGTCGTACCTTCCCGGTCAATGGTCGATTCAGTGGGCCACAAAAAGACCTCTATGAATTGGTCTTGGCGGCGCAAACAGCCGCCATCGCCCAAGTGGCGCCAGGAAACGAATGGGATGCGGCCCACCAAGCCGCCTTGGCGGTATTGGTGCAAGGGTTTATCGATTTGAAACTGTGCCAGGGTAGCCCGCAAGCGGTGCTGGAAAGTGGCGACTACCGTCGCTTTTACATGCATCGAACCGGCCATTGGTTGGGCTTGGATGTGCACGATGTGGGGGACTACAAAGACCGCGACCAGCAATGGCTGCGCTTAGCCCCAGGCATGACCCTAACCGTTGAGCCGGGCTGTTACATCCGCCCTGCGGCCAACGTGCCTGAGCATTTTTGGAATACTGGCATACGCATAGAGGACGACGTCTTGGTCACGGCAACGGCTTGCGATGTGTTGACGGCCAAGGCCATTAAAACAGTGGCCGACATAGAGGCGTTGATGCAGACCTCATGACGGCGCCCATCGTTATCGTTGGTGGTGGGCCGGTAGGCGCCACCTTGGCCTTGTTGCTAGCGCAGCAGGGTCAGTCCGTTAGCGTCCTAGAAGCGCGTAAACAAAGCGATGCCTACCAAGAAAGCCGCGCCTTGGCCTTGTCTTTTGGCAGCCGTCGCATATTGGAAAAGCTAGGCATATGGACCGCGCTGGCCCCTTTGGCCACCGCCATCAACAGCATACACGTGTCACAAAAAGGCAGCTTAGGCCGTTCATGGCTGCATGCCGCTGACTTGCAGCAAGAAGCCTTGGGCTACGTGCTGTCCTACGGCGATTTAAGCCGCGCCTTAAATGAAGCGATGAGTCAGCAGCCCATGGTGCATTGTTTGTTTGAAGCCCATGCTGAGCAGATAGTGCACAGTGCGCAAGATGCCAGCGTTAGCTACACGCATCAAGGGCAAAGTCTGCATGTCAACAGTCCCTTGGTGGTGTTGGCCGATGGTGGGCGTAGCCTAGGCGAGATTGATGGGCTCACTAAGGAGACCAAAGAGTACGGCCATGACGCCTTGATCAGCAAGGTGGAAGCCGAGTTGCCGCACGGCAACGTGGCTTACGAGCGCTTTACTGAGCATGGCCCCTTGGCCTTGCTGCCCAATGGCCCCACGGCTTTTTCCCTGGTTTGGACTGGCAAAGCCGATTACGTGGCGCAGTTGATGACGCTGTCTGACGAGGATTTTTTAAGGCAATTTCATTTGCAGTTTGGCGACCGAGTCGGGCAGTTCTTAAAAGTAGGCAAGCGCCTGCGCTTTCCATTAAAACTGGCGCAATTAAAAGCCAAAGACGTGGCGCACTTGGTCGTGATAGGCAATGCTGCCCAGACCATGCACCCGGTTGCCGGACAGGGCTTCAATGTCGGTTTGCGCGATGCCGTCTCGCTGGCCGCCAGCATACAAGCTTGCCCCTCGACAAACCTAGGCGATGCCAGCATGCTGCAGGCCTACCATGGCAGTCGCCAAAACGATAGCAAGCGCGGTTTATTGTTTACCGACTTTTTAGTCAATGTGTTTTCCAACGACTTGTTGGGTTTGCCTGCCATGAGAAGCACCGGTTTGGCTTTGTTTGATGTGATCAAACCGATAAAACGGCATTTGATACAAAAAATGAGTTTTGGTAAATGACCACAACCCAGACACTAGCCCAGACCACGGCGCCTAGCGCAGACCATGTGGCACCCTTAGTGGTGGACGTGACGGTAGTGGGCGCCGGCTTGGTCGGCTTAGCCGCCGCCTTAGCCTGCCATCAGGCGGGTTATAGCGTGGCCCTGTTGGACAGCGGCCCAGGGCTAACTCAGTCCCAGCTTAATGCCGATGCCAATAGTCTATGTAATGCTGATAGCCAGTGGGATGCCAGAATTTATGCCATCAGCCCAAATAATGCCAAGTGGTTGGCCGAGTTAGGGGCGTGGCCCTTGCTAGATAAAGCCCGTTTAGGTCAAATTAATGCCATGCAAATTTTTGCGGACGGTGTGCCCATGAGCTTGGACGCTGAGGACGAATCCGCTGATTGCCTAGCTTACGTGCTCGAATCGCGGGCCTTGGCGCAGGCCTTGCATGAACGCGTCAGCATGACTGGCATGCCTGTCCTAGTTAATCTTGCCTGTGTTGCGTTTGACAGCGCCACCACCACCTTGCATTTGGCCGATAAGCGCACGATACAAAGCGGCCTGGTGATCGCAGCCGATGGCAGTCAATCTTGGCTGCGCCAGCAATTGGGCATTACCGTGCAAAAAAAATCCTACGAGCAGCGTGGCATAGTGGCCAATTTTAGCGTGGAACTTGACCATGCTCACGTCGCTAGGCAATGGTTTACTAGCCACCGTCAGGACGGCGGCACGATTTTGGCGTGGTTGCCCTTATCCAGCAACACCGTGTCCATCGTCTGGTCAGTGCCATTGGCTTATGCAGATGAATTGTTAGCTTTGAGCCCGGGCGCCTTTACTCAGGCCGTGATGCAAGCCGGCGACCAGGCTTTGGGTGACATGCAGTTGCTCAGTCCGCCAGTGGCGTTTCCTTTAAACCGGCAAACGTGTGAGCGCACCGTTCAAGACGGCGTGGTATTGGTAGGCGATGCCGCCCATCAAATTCACCCCATGGCAGGCCAAGGCGTTAATTTGGGTTTCAGAGACGTGATCGATTTGTTAGCCACTTGGCAGACAAAAAATAGCTATCAAAGCCTTGCCGACAGTAGCCTGTTAAAAGCCTATACTAGGCGTAGAAAAGCCGATGTGCTCAGCATGCAGTTGCTTACTGACGGGCTTTTTCAGCTTTTTGCCAGAGCTAATCCCGTGCTTAATAGCATTCGAAACGCGGCTTGGCAGTTGGCTAATCAAGGCCTCATTAAGAAAACCTTGCTGGCCTTAGCGCTCAAGCTTTAAGGTATGGGTTAAGCTTAGCTTGCCTCACCATTTAATTTAGGAAAACTATGATCAAACAGTTAGTGGCATATGCCGTTTTAAGCAGCCTCAGTGTTGCCGCCATGGCCGACGAAGCCAGCCTTAAAAAAGCCGTGGAAGCCGCCTACCCAAAATTTAAAGTAGAAAGCGTCAGCAAAACCCCTTACCCGGGTTTGTATGAAGTGTTTATGGCGGGGCAAATTATCTACACCGATGAAAGAATGAGCTTCTTGATTGCGGAAGGGCGTTTGGTCGATCCTAAATCCAAAAAAGATTTGACCGCGGAGCGCATGGACGAGCTGACGAAAATAGATTTCGCCAAACTGCCCTTGGATCAAGCCATTAAGGTGGTGAAGGGCAACGGCAGTCGCAAGTTGGTGGTGTTCTCCGATGTGGATTGCCCGTATTGCAAACGCTTGGAGCAAAATGAGCTAAGCAACATTACGGACGTCACCGTCTACACCTTTCTCTACCCCATCGTGCAACTGCACCCGGATGCCGCGGCTAAGTCTAAAGCCATCTGGTGTGCCAGCAATCGGGTGAAAGCATGGGACGATTGGATCATGCGCAATCAATTGCCTAAAAATGCCGTCAATTGCGATGTGCCTTTAGAGAAAGTCGGGGATTTGGCCAAATCATTGGATATTACCAGCACGCCCACCTTGATTTTTGCCGATGGCAAGCGCATGTTAGGCGCGCAGCCGTATAAGGAAATTGAGCGGGCCTTGCAAGCGGCCGCCAGGAAATAAACCATGAGAGCCTAGGCTGTTTAGCCTGGTTTCTAACCCTGGTTTCTAAACCTGGTATCTAAACCACGGCGCCCATTTTAAATATGGGCATGTACATGGCAATCACCAGGCCGCCTATCAGCACCCCCAGTACCACCATGATGACTGGCTCCATTAGGCTGGCTAGCGCAGCCACCGCGTCGTCCACTTCGGCTTCAAAAAAGTCCGCTATTTTGCTTAGCATGGCATCCAATGCCCCGGACTCTTCGCCTATGGCAGTCATTTGCAAGACCATGCTAGGGAAGACCTGGGTGTTTTGCATGGCCACGGTGAGGCTGGTGCCGGTGCTGATTTCACGTTGGATGGCCTTGGTGGCGTTGAGGTAAACGTGGTTGCCTGCGGCGCCGCCAACCGAGTCTAAGGCTTCTACCAGTGGCACGCCAGCAGCAAACATGGTGGACAAGGTACGTGCCCAGCGCGCTATAGTCGCTTTGCGCACCAGTGGACCAAATACTGGAATCTGCAAGATTAATCTGTCCATGCTTGCTTGCATCTTGAGCGAGCGTTTCCAAGTGTAAAAGAAAAACCAGAGCCCGCCGCCAATCACGCCGAATATGGCCCACCACCAGGCGACAAAGGCATCGGATATGGCCATCACCACCAAGGTTGGCAGCGGCAAGTCGGCGCCAAAGCCGTCAAACAGAGTTTTAAACGCGGGGATAACAAAAATCATGATGACACTGACTATGATGAAAGCTACCGCCACGATGGCTGCTGGGTAAACCAAAGCCGATTTTATTTTGGCTTTAATCGCCAGAATTTTTTCTTTGTAGGTGGCCAACCTGTCTAGCAGGGTATCCAGAATACCGGCTTGCTCACCGGCAGCAATGAGGTTGCAAAACAAGGCATCGAAATGCAGTGGGTATTTGCGAAACGCCGCACTCAAACTGCTGCCCGTTTCGACGTCGGCTTTGATGTCCATGAGCAATTTGGCCACGGCTGGGTTGCTGTGGCCTTTGCCGACTATGTCAAAACATTGCAACAGCGGTACGCCTGCTTTCATCATGGTGGCTAATTGGCGGGTAAACAGCGTGATGTCTTTTTCGCTGACCGATCCCTTGCTGGCAAAGCTGCTGACTTTTTTGATTTTGCTAACCGTTACGCCTTGCCGGCGCAAGCTGGCTTTGACGTAGGCGTCACCGACCGCGCGCATCTCACCTTTAAGGATTTTGCCTTTTTTATCCTTACCCTCCCACGCATACAGCGCGTCTTTTTTTTGTGCGCTAGTGAGGGCCATGATGGCTATGCCTTTTATTCATTGGTGCAGCTTTCAATTTCTGCGATAGAGGTTAAGCCTTGCTTCACTTTTTCTAAACCGGCTAGGCGCAAGTCCTTCACGCCTTCCAATTTGGCTTGGTCGGCTATGTCGTGCACTGTGCCGTTATTCATAATGAGGCGACTAATGGCATCGCTGATAGGCATGACTTGATAGATGCCGACGCGGCCTTTGTAGCCGTCATTGCAATGCGGGCAGCCACCTGTTTTAGGGCCGTACAACTGCCAACTGCCATCCAAGTCGTGCTCACTGAAACCCAGGCCCAGTAAGGCTTGCTTAGGCACGTCCATGGGCACTTTACAGCTAGAACAAAGCCGGCGAGCTAGGCGTTGCGCCGTAATCAGCGAGACCGCAGCCGCGATATTAAATGGCGCCACGCCCATATTAAGCAGGCGCGTTAAGGTCGATGGTGCATCGTTGGTGTGCAGGGTAGACAGCACCATGTGGCCGGTGGAAGCGGCTTTGATGGCCATGTCGGCGGTTTCTAAATCACGGATTTCGCCTATCATGATGATGTCGGGGTCTTGCCGTAAAAACGATTTTAGGGCAGCCGCAAACGTCAGCCCTTGTTTGTCGTTCACGTTAACTTGGTTAATGCCTGCCAGTGGAATTTCACAGGGATCCTCTGCCGTGGCAATGTTCACGCCGGGGTTGTTAAGTATGTTTAGGCAGCTGTATAGCGACACGGTCTTGCCTGAGCCGGTGGGGCCGGTGACCAATACCAGGCCATAAGGACGTTGGATGGCGTGGAGCAGGGCGGCTTTTTGCTCAGGCTCGTAGCCTAAGGCATCGATGCCTAGGCTAGCACTGGCCGGATCTAAAATACGTAAGACAATTTTTTCGCCATGTATCATGGGCAAGGTGCTGACCCGAAAATCGATGTGGCGGGTTTTAGACAGGACCAGCTTCATGCGACCGTCTTGTGGGATGCGTTTTTCCGAGATGTCCATATTGGAAATCACTTTGATGCGCGAAGCCAATTTTTCTTTGATGGCCAGGGGTGGCTGATTGATTTCTCTTAGGATGCCGTCTACTCGGTAGCGTACCCGATAAAATTTTTCGTAAGGCTCAAAATGCAAATCGGATGCGCCCATGTTGATGGCATCTAGCAGCATTTTATTTAAAAATTTAACCACCGGGGCATCGTCAATTTCTTGGCCCAGTGGCTCGGTTTTATCGTTTAAGCCATCCGGTTCCAATACACCTAACTCATCGTCTGCCAAATCAAAAGACTGCATGCTGGTGTCGCTTCTTTCCACCAATTTGGCTATCCACTGACCCAGTTTGTCGTCTTCCACTACCACCGGTGACAAGCTCATGCCCATTAAAAACTGCACGCTGTCTAACGCATGCAAATTAGTGGGGTCGGAGACGGCGACAAACAGCACATTGTTGCGCACTTGCAAACCCATGACGCGGTGCACTTGCATCAAATTTGGGTCGATTTGCTTAGTCGGTAATTGCGCCTCATCGAAGGCATCTAAATTCAAATAAGGTAAGCCAAAGGCCTGGGCAGAAGTTTGCGCGATGATTTGCGGGTTTAACTTTTTGCTTAATATCAGTTGAGTGATGAAGGGGTTTTTTGCTGCATTGGCTTGCGTTTGTATGGCTTGTGCTTCTTCTTCGCTAAGCAATTTTTCTTGTATTAGCGATCGGGCTAGACCACTCAGTTTGATTGGTGGAGGTGCAGTGGCCATATGATTAGCAGCGCTTAATGGGTTGGATGAGTAAATAGCAGACTAGCCATTGTAAACCATACGCCAATAAACCGGCGGCTTTGCTGCATTTTAGCCGCGAGGCAAGGTCCCGTGAGGCAAGGTCCCGTGAGATAGGACCTTGCTGTGGTGCATTACATATTAGCAATAATTTCATTGGCGAATTGGGCTGTGCCTACTTGGCTTGCGCCTTGCATTTCGCTGGCAAAATCGCCGGTTACGCGCTTGGCTAAGATGGCTTTGGCTACGCCTTGTAAGACCAAATCCGCCGCCTCTGTCCAGCCTAAATGGCGCAACATCATTTCGGCAGAAAGAATGATGGAGCTAGGGTTGGCTAAGTCTTTACCGGCAATTTTTGGTGCCGTGCCGTGTGTGGCTTCAAACATAGCGACCGTGTCGCTTAGGTTGGCGCCTGGGGCAATACCTATGCCGCCCACTTGGGCTGCCAAGGCGTCACTCATGTAGTCGCCATTTAAATTAAGGGTGGCCACCACGTCGTAGTCTTGCGGGTGCAATAAAATTTCTTGCAAGAAGGCATCGGCGATGCAGTCTTTAATGATCATGCCATTCGGCAATTTGCACCATGGGCCGCCGTCTATTTCGACTGCGCCAAATTCTTGTTTAGCCACTTCGTAGCCCCAGTCACGGAATCCGCCCTCGGTGAATTTCATGATGTTGCCTTTATGGGCAATGGTCACCGAGCGTCTGTTGTTGTCTATGGCGTATTGTATGGCTTTACGTACCAAGCGTTTGCTGCCGTCTACTGAAACCGGTTTGATGCCTATGGCTGAGGAATCGGGAAAGCGAATTTTTTTACGCATGCCCATGTCGCTGATAAATTGTATGACTTTGGCCGCTTCGTCTGTGCCCGCTGCCCATTCTATGCCGGCATAAATGTCTTCGGTGTTTTCACGGAAAATAACCATGTCGGTTTTTTCTGGGTGCTTAACTGGGCTGGGTACGCCGGTAAAATATTGCACCGGGCGCAAGCAGACGTATAGATCCAATTCTTGGCGTAGCGATACATTTAATGATCGTATGCCACCGCCCACCGGGGTGGTCAGCGGGCCTTTAATCGACACCACGTAGTCACGCACGGCGGCCATGGTTTCAGCCGGCAACCATTCGTTCTCGCCGTATACCTTGGTGGCTTTTTCCCCGGCATAGACTTCCATCCAAGCTATTTTTTTACTGCCTTGGTAGGCTTTATTGACTGCGGCATCAACCACTTTAATCATGGGTGGGGTGATGTCGGCGCCTATGCCATCGCCCTCAATAAATGGGATAATAGGCTGGTTGGGCACCTGTAGAGTGTTGTCGGCGTTGACGGTAATTTTTTCACCGTAAGCAGGCTTGATAATTTTGCCAGTGGTGCTGTTTTTTGCAGTCATATTTTTTCCTAAGCTGATGATTTTAATGGTGTAAGAGTTTAATGATAATTTTATTTAACAAACCGTTTAACGTAGTGTGCCAATTTAGTCCGCACGAAAAGCACCTTACGTTAAAAGACTTTATTGCTATACCCCAGGTGTACGCGGCAGGTCGCCTGGATACCGATAGCGAAGGTTTACTTATTCTAACCGATGATGGAATGTTGCAACACCGTTTGAGCGACCCTAAACACAAAGAAATTAAAACCTATTGGGCGCAAGTCGAAGGTCAGCCTAGTGAAGAGGATTTGGCGCCATTAAGGCTGGGTGTGGCGCTGTCGGATTTTGTGACCCAGGCCGCTGCCGTGCGCATCATCGATACGCCCACATTGTTGTGGCCAAGAACACCGCCCATACGCGAGCGCAAAGCCATTCCCACCACCTGGTTGGAAATTAAAATCAGTGAGGGTAAGAATCGCCAAGTCAGGCGCATGACCGCACACATCGGCTTTCCTACCTTGCGTTTAATACGCTATGCCATAGGCGCTTACACCTTAGATGGCATGGCAAACGGCGAGTATAAAGTGGTGGGCGCATGAAGCCGGTCGCTATTTTTCGAAACGTAGCGCACGAAGGGCCGGGGTTTTTAGCCACTTTTTTACATGAAAACGGCATAGCCAGTGTCTTATTTGATACCAGCGATATAGCTAACCTGCCAGCTAATATAGCCGACTACAGTGGCCTGGTTTTAATGGGTGGCCCCATGAGCGTTAACGATGAATTGCCATGGATAGATGCCGTGTTGGTCCTCATTAAGCAAGCCATGGCGATGGATCTGCCGGTGTTAGGGCATTGCTTGGGCGGGCAGTTGATGGCCAAAGCATGTGGGGCGCAGGTCAGCAAAAATCCGCAAAAAGAAATAGGCTGGGCTGCCGTCACGGTGGTGGATAGCCCACTGGCCAAGCATTGGTTGGCTGACATCGAGCAGTTTTATGGCTTCCATTGGCACGGCGAAACCTTTGATTTGCCTGCAGGCGCTACGCACTTGTTGGCCAGTGAGCATTGTCAACATCAAGCGTATGCGATGGGCAAGCATTTGGCCTTGCAATGCCACATCGAAATGACGCCAGACATGATAAAAAATTGGTGCGAGGAAGGGCGCCAAGAATTGCTCGAGGCCAGTGCCAGTCCGGCAGTGCAACAAGCCGATGACATGCAAATTAATTTGCCTTTGCACTGTTTTTTCTTGCAGAAAGTGGCCAGGCAGCTTTATGGTCAGTGGATTAAGGGCTTGCTGTAATGTGCTTCGGCAGTATGTTAAAATCGAACAAACTTTTAAGAGAAATCCATTATGTCTGGTAACACCATAGGTACGCTATTCACCTTAACCTCTTTCGGTGAATCTCACGGCGCAGCAATAGGCGGGGTGGTGGACGGTTGCCCGCCAGGCTTGGAGTTGTCGGCGGCCGATTTGCAAGTGGATTTAGACCGACGTAAACCCGGTACTTCGCGGCACGTTACCCAGCGTAAAGAAGCCGATGCCGTGGAAATCTTGTCTGGTGTGTTTGAAGGTAAAACCACAGGCGCGCCCATAGGCTTGTTGATACGCAATACCGATCAACGCAGTCAAGACTATTCGAAGATCATGGACACGTTTAGGCCTGGTCATGCCGATTACACCTACAGCCAAAAATACGGCATACGCGATTACCGCGGCGGCGGTCGCTCCAGTGCGCGCGAAACCGCCGTGCGGGTGGCTGCTGGCGCCATAGCTAAAAAATGGTTGAAGCAACGCTATGGCGTGACGGTTAGGGCTTACATGAGCCAGTTGGGCGCCCTGGCTATTCCTTTCGTCAGTTGGGATGCCTTGCAGCACCCGGACAACGATTTCTTTTCGGCCAATGTGGCGATGTTGCCAGAGTTGGCTAATTATTTAGACGAAGTGCGCGCCGCCCGTGATTCAGTCGGCGCACAAATTACCGTGGTCGCCGAAGGGGTGCCGGTCGGCTGGGGTGAACCGGTTTTTGATCGATTGGATGCGGAAATCGCTTACGCCATGATGAGCATTAATGCAGTGAAAGGCGTGGAAATTGGTGCCGGTTTTGCCGCTGTAGCCCAGCGTGGCAGCGAGCATTCTGATGAAATGACCCCGCAAGGCTTTGTCACCAATCACGCCGGTGGTATTTTAGGCGGCATCTCCACTGGCCAAAGCATACAGGTTAACGTGGCATTGAAACCAACTTCTAGCATTCCGCAGCCGCGTCGATCCGTTGATAAAGACGGCCTAGCGGTATTGATGGAAACCACGGGCCGCCACGATCCTTGTGTCGGTGTGCGCGCGACGCCTATAGTCGAAGCCATGCTGGCCTTAGTGCTGATCGACCATGCGTTGCGTCATCGTGGGCAAAATGCCGACGTGCAAAGTCATGCCCCTCATATCGTTTAATCTCATGGTCTAATTTAATGCTTGGCTTTGATGTAGATCATGCGCCGCAGATGGCCTTGCTTTTACAATGAAAGCATAAGCTAACGCCTCTGCTTGCTAGAGGCGGATGCTTAGACTTAGATTTGATTAATTTTTAAGGAATGACCATGAACATAGAGCACCACGATTTAGCCCACGAATTTCCCCAACACAAAGATAAAATACACGGCTTAAAAATGAGCAACGCCCATTTTGCTAAGCTATTCGACGCTTACCATGCCTTAACTAAAGACGTGGAGCGTCTTGAGGGCGAAGGCGTGCCAGTGGCGGACGAGACCTTGGCAGCGCAAAAAAAAGAGCGCGCTTTGCTCAAAGATCAACTGTATGCCATGCTGGTCAATTAATTAGGCAGATGAAAGTCGGCGTCAGCCGACTTTTTTATGCCCCTCTACGCCCTGTTTATGCACACAAAACTCCATTTTAAGCTGTCCCGTTTTTACTTCATTTACTACTTCTTTGTTGGTGCGTTTGTGCCATATTGGGGTTTGTACCTCAAGTCTGAGCAATTCAGTCCGGCCGATATTGGCATACTGATGTCTTTGTTTCAAATCAGCCGTATTTTTGCGCCTAATTTTTGGGGTTGGTTGGCTGATCACACTGGGAAACGTGCGCAGTGGATTAAGCTGACGGCCTTTTTAGGTTTGTGTGGCTTTACTGCGGTGTTTTGGGCGCACGGTTTTTACTGGCTGTTTTTTGTCATGGCCGCCTTAAGTTTGTTTACCAGTTCCACCTTGCCCTTAGCGGAATCCCTGACCTTGGCCCATTTGGCCACGACGAATGGCCATTACAGTCGCATACGCATGTGGGGTTCCTTGGGCTTTATTGTGGCCGCCGTGGTGCTGGGTTTTTGGATTGATTTTTCTGGTATCCGTAGCTTGTTGTGGTTTTTGCTGTTCGTGCAAATGACCTTGTTTGTTTTGTCCTTCGGCTTGCCTGAAGCCAGTGTCGCGGCGCATGAGCACGACGAATATTCCATTTGGCAATTGATGCGGCAACCTAACGTGATGGCCTTGTTATTAGGCTGCGCCTTGATGGTGACGGCCCATGGTGTGCTCTATAATTTTTATTCCATATACCTGAGTGATCACGGTTACAGCAAAACTGTCATAGGCTTGTTGTGGGCTGTTGGGGTGGTGTGTGAGATCGCTGTGTTTATGGCCATGCCAAAAATCATGGCGCGATTTAGTTTAAAAGCCATTTTATTAGTCAGCCTGGCTTTAGCCGTTTTGCGCTTTAGCTTAATTGGTTGGGCAATTGATTCGTGGCCCATCATGCTGCTGGCGCAAACCTTGCATGCCGCCACCTTTGGTAGTTTTCATGCTGCTTCAGTGGAAGTCATTGCCCGTTTTTTCAATGGCCGGCATCAGGCCAAAGGCCAGGCCATATACAACAGCGTGGCCTATGGCATAGGCGGTACATTGGGCGGGGTGGCCGGTGGCTATGCCCTGCAATACCTAGGCGGTCAGCACACCTTCATGCTGGCCGCGCTCTTTCCTTTGCTGGGTTTTTTGGTGATTGCCTTAGGGCTGAAACTAAGCGCCCAGCAGCATCAGCGCGGTCTGTTTGGCTAGCTCTAGATAGTCGGTCTTAGGCCGACTTGCGTTTATCGTGGCTGATCAGCGCGTATGCCGAATGGTTGTGTATGCTTTCGAAGTTTTCACTTTCCACGGTGTAGGCCACGATGCGTTTTTCTGCGGACAATTGTGCTGCCACGTCCCTCACCATGTCCTCGACAAATTTTGGGTTATCGTAAGCCCGTTCGGTGACAAATTTTTCATCCGGTCGTTTTAATAAGCCATACAACTCGCATGAGGCTTGTTTTTCCACCAGGTTGATGATGTCTTCTATCCAGATGAAATCATTGATCAGCGCCGTGACCGTGACATGGCTGCGTTGGTTGTGCGCACCGTAGTCGGATATTTTTTTGCTGCATGGGCAGAGGCTGGTCACCGGCACCAATACTTTTACGGTTATGTCGAATTGGCCATGATTGATCTCGCCTATGAAGGTCACTTCGTAATCGAGTAAGCTCTTTACGCCAGAAACCGGCGCGGCTTTATTGACGAAATAGGGGAAAGTCATTTCTACGTGACCGGATTCGGCTTCTAAACGCTTAACCATTTCACGCAGTATGGTTTCAAACGATTCAACGGAAATAGCGTGCTCGTTTACATTGAGTATTTCAACAAAGCGCGACATGTGCGTGCCTTTGAACTGCTGTGGCAGATGCACGTACATATTGAACATGGCGATGGTGTGTTGCTCGCCAGCGGATTTGTCTTTAACGACGATGGGGTGGCGTATGGCCTTGATGCCGACTTTATCAATGGCGATATGGCGTGTGTCTACGGTATTTTGTACGTCTTCAATAGGGCAGGTGGGCGTAGCTTGGGTCATTACTTAATCCTGGTTGGCGTTTAGCTAATAATACTTGAGTATAACACTAGGTTATTAGCTGCGCAATTGCGCGGCTAATGCCTTCTGCATCAAGACCGCATTCTGCCAACATGGTTTCATGCACGCCGTGCTCTATGAATGCATCGGGCAAGCCCAAACACAGCGTTTGCATGGTCAAGCCGTTTTCATTTTGTATGGCCTGCAGGGCTTCCATTGTGGCTGTCCCGGCACCGCCCATGACGGCGTTCTCTTCAACGGTGACGAAGACCATATGGTCTTGCGCCAATTTTGCCAGTAAGGCCTGATCGATGGGTTTGACAAAGCGCATGTTGACGACGGTGGCATCCAGTTTTTCACCGGCTTGCAGGCAGGCTGACAGCATGCTGCCAAAGCTTAGTATGGCAACTTTCTTTTTGGATTCTTTGACCGAGCTTAGGCGTTTGATTTCGCCCTTACCTATGGGGATGGCCTGCATGGCTTGCTCAACGACTGCACCAGTCCCGCTGCCGCGTGGGTAACGCACAGCCGCCACGCCATCGTATTGGTAGCCGGTGTAGAGCATTTGTCGGCATTCGTTTTCGTCGCTGGGTGCCATGATGAGCACGTTAGGGATGCACCTTAAATAGCTTAAGTCGAAACTGCCGGCATGGGTAGGGCCGTCTGCGCCGACCAAGCCAGCGCGGTCTATGGCCAACAATACCGGTAAGTTTTGCAAGGCTATGTCGTGCACCAATTGGTCGTATGCGCGTTGTAAAAAGGTGCTGTAGATGGCCACCACCGGTTTTAATCCATCGCAGGCCATGCCGGCGGCAAAGGTTAAGGCATGTTGCTCGGCGATGCCGACATCGAAATAACGCTGTGGGTATTTAGCGGCAAAAGCGTTTAAGCTAGAGCCGTCGCACATGGCTGGGGTGATGCCAATGAGCCGCTCGTCTTGCGCCGCCATGTCGACCAGCCATTCGCCAAACACTTGCGTGTAAGTTTTTTTACCGGCATTAGCCAGCAGGTCGCCATTGCACGGATCGAATTTGCCTATGCCGTGAAATTTATTTGGGTCTTCTTCAGCCGGCTCAAAGCCTTTGCCTTTTTGCGTGACGATGTGTAAAAATTGCGGGCCTTTAAGCTGCTTGATGTTTTGCAGGGTGTCTATCAAGGCATCCAGATCGTGACCGTCTACCGGGCCTATGTAATTGAAACCAAATTCTTCAAATAAAGTGCTGGGTAAGACCATGCCTTTAACGTGCTCTTCGGCACGCTTGGCAAACTCCATCACGGGGGGCATGGTGGACAAGATTTTTTTGCCGGATTTTTTGATGGAGCCATAAAAGCGACTGGACAATA